>Ga0137407_10000335_pt1 | contig 33378 bp, 31 predicted proteins | sample CZOMad2_2_16fung_FD_108410 | JGI IMG/M metagenome (GOLD analysis project Ga0137407, IMG submission 108410) | Vadose zone soil fungal communities from Angelo Coast Range Reserve, California, USA - CZOMad2_2_16fungal (Illumina Assembly) | ecosystem: Environmental > Terrestrial > Soil > Vadose... | reverse complement strand
CTTCACGGGATCCTGCTTCGCCGCGCTTGCGAGCTCATCGATGAAGCTCTCGATGACAAATACGCTGCGCGTCGGTCCGACCCCCCGCCACCAGGACGTGGGCACGCCCCTAGGTTCCTGCTGCACGAAACGCACGTCGAGATTCGGAATTTCATAGACCGGATCGGCCGCCGAGTCCACCGCATCGTCATCCACGCCATTCTTGAGCGGCTCCCCGGAATATACGGCCGAGACCGATGAGCCGGCGATCGTGTGGTGCCAGGCGATTGGTTGACCTTGGGCGTCGAGACCCGCGGCAATCCGATCCACATAGTACGGTCGATATTTGTCGTGTTGGATGTCCTCCTCGCGACTCCAGATTACTTTAACGGGTCCATCGACGTGTCGGGCAACGCGGGCGGCCACCACAATGCCATCCACCTCGAGGCGCCGCCCGAAGCCGCCCCCAATGAGCTGATTGTGGAGCTGAATTTGTTCCGGCTTGAGGCCCAGATCTGCAAGCTTGGCAACCGCACGATCGGGGGCTTGAGTGCCGACCCAAAATTCACACATGTCCTTGCGCCAATGTACCGTGCAGTTCATCGGCTCCATCGTGGCATGAGCCAAGAACGGCTGGTGATAAACAGACGCCACCCGAGAGGCTGCGCGACCCATTGCTCCCTTGGCATCGCCTACATGGCTCGCTATCGCGCCAGATTTCAGCGAAGCACTTTCGAGATCCGCGATGAGCTGCGCCTGATGTACCGACCCATTGGGTCCGTCGTTCCACCGAAGATTGAGAGCCTTAAGGCCTTTGAGGGCCACCCATGTGTCCGTGCCGACGACGGCAACGATATCGCGCTCATTGATAACTTGGCGCACGCCGGGGATCGCGAGTGCCGCTTCAGTGCGCAACGGTTCGACTACCGTTCCGCCCTCGACCGGGGACAGAGCGAGCATAGCTACGCGCAAATCCTTGAGCTGAATGTCGATGCCGAAGATCGCGCGTCCATTGGTCTTGTCCGGCGTGTCGCGTCGGGCCGTCGCTCGCCCGATAAGTTTGAAGTCCTTGGGGGCCTTGAGCGGTGGGTCGGCCGGAACCGGAACGGCGGCCGCCGCGGCCGCCAGCACGGCGTAGCTCAGCCGCCGCCCCGACGATTCATGAATGACATTGCCAAGCTCGGCACGGCATGTGGAGGCGGACACCGCCCAGCGCTTCGCCGCCGCGCTGATCAGCATCGTGCGCCCGGCCGCTCCCGCCTTGCGAAGGGGCAGCCAACAGAGACGAATCGTAGTCGAGCCCCCGGTAGACTGGTCCCCGTCGAACCCGTAGACGGCGGGATTTGGTGGTGCCGCCTCCACAGCGATAGTGTCGAGACTCACCTCCAGTTCTTCCGCGATCAGCATTGGCAACGATGTGTAGGTCCCTTGCCCCATTTCCACTTTCGGCATGACGAGGGTGACCTGTCCGCTCGAGTCGATGCGGACGTACGCATTCAGCGTCGCCGGGTCGGACTTTATCGGCGATCGTGATCTAGGTACCGCGACGCGGAGCAGTAACCCTCCGCCGAGGGCGGCGCCGGCCTGAATGAAGCGTCGTCGGCTCAGGTGCGACACGGGAGTGTTCTCATCGGCCCAGAATCGAGCATGACAGGGAATTCGTTATTCTCGGAAATGAACGAGTGCTCCCATGATAGCGGCGTAAATTCGGCGCCGCATGACTTTGTGCGTTCTGCGCCGCTCGCGACGGAGCGGTGATGAAGTGTACACGCTCCGGTAAACCAGCATGGAGTACCGGTGAAGCGGTCCGAGACACCGATCAGATGGATCTCAGGGGGTACGAGCCGGCGCGCACGTCGTCACGAGTCGCTTGACACGTTATGACTGGCTCGCGCGAGGGTTGCCGCATTGGATCGGCCCGGTTACTCTGCAATCACAACGACGCAAATTTTCACATCAACGATTACAGGGGAGAGTCATGCACGTTTTTCGCTGCGGAGTAGGAATTACAGGGCTTCTTGCCCTCATGGCGGTATTCCCGACCACCGGCGCCCAAGTTCCCGCGGCGGATCTAGTGCTTGATGGCGGCAAGATTTATACCGTTGATCAGCCGCACTCAGTCGTCGAGGCACTGGCCATTCGCGGCGGAAAGATCGTCTTTGCTGGTTCATCGACCGATTCGAAGCAATGGATCGGGCCGTCAACCAAGGTAGAACACCTGGGCGGGCGCCTCGTGCTCCCCGGTCTCTTCGATTCGCACATTCATCCACTCGGCATAGTTCCGATCAAAGTCTGCGATCTTAATAGTGGTGAGAAAACGCTCCGCGAGCTTTCCGCCTTTGTGCAGGCCTGTGTCGCACAGTTCAAGGTACCCGACGGCGGCTGGCTGAGCGTGCACCAGTGGAATTTTTCCAATGGCAACCAACCCGATGCCGAATTCCCGACGTTGCGAGTCGCGCTCGACAATGCATCCACCACCGTCGCGATTCAGCTGCTCGGCAACGACGGTCACCACGGCGCATTCAACAGCGCCGCACTCGCGCGAGCGAAGAACAACAAAGGAACTGTAGTCGGTCTGTCGAAAGCGACGTTGGCGGGAGACTTTGCGGCATTCACCAAGCTCGTCGGCGTCGACGCCGACGGCAATCCGAATGGCGCGGTGAACGAGGATGCGCGCAAGCTCGTACAGGCTCCCGACATGCTGTACGCGCAGTTTCAGGATGTAATGAAGGCTCGGGCACAGCTGCCGTATCTACTCAACGCCGCCGGCATTACGGGCTTCATGGACGCACTGGTGAAGCCGCAGTCCCTGGAGCTATACGACGCGCTAGAGCGGGACGGCAAGCTCACGGCGCGCGCGACTCTGGCGCAATTCTACGATCCGGAGGACATGAAAACCCCGGATGGAAAAGTCGACTATGCCCGCATGGTGGCAAGCGCTCAACAGGTCCGCGCCAAATACGCGGCGGACCCGCTGATCCGCGCCGACGTCGTCAAGCTGTTGGCCGACGGAGTCATGGAAGGCAACCCGTACTCTACGCCCCCCACTCTGCCCAACACCCTGTCGTTGCATCCGTACAGGCAACCCATTTTCGGCAAGGACGACCGCGGGAAGCTGACCGTCACGGGCTACGTCGACACCGACTCCCCAGTCTGCAAGGATGTGCGCAGCAATCAGGCGAAGTACGCCTCCTCGTCAGCGATAACGGAATTCACGGCTGCACACCACTTCCATCCAGGCCAGTGCGCGATCTCGTACGGCCAGCTGCAACACGATCGCACCGTCATCATGGAATTCATCAAGCGCTTTCACCTTGCCGGATTCACACTTCACGTGCATGTCATCGGCGACGGAACGCTCACGACCGTGCTTGACGCATTGGAAGCCGCACGCGCGGCCGATGGCATATCGACTCAGCCCGACGGATTGGCGCATGTCCAATTGGCGCAACCGTCGGATGTTGCGCGCATCGGCAAGGATCATCTATATGTGGCGTTTACCTATTCCTGGGCGAATGCCGACCCGGACTACGACATGACTGTCGTACCGTTCATCGATAAGGTCATCAGCAACGGCTACGCAGCCCTTCACGCACCGGGCGCCTACTATGAGTCCAACGTCTATCCCTTCAAAGCCGTCAAGGAGGCCGGCGGAATTCTGGTGGCGGGCTCCGACGCACCGGTCAACACCCGCGATCCGCAACCCTTCGTGAACATGGCGATAGGCGTCACCCGTCGCCTGCGGGGACAGCACGCGCAAAGCGCCTCTCAAGCGGTGAGCATTCGCGATCTCATCGATGCCTACACGATCAATGGCGCCCGGTTTCTGCACCGTGACGAGGTGGCAGGCTCCCTGGAGGTGGGCAAATCGGCCGATTTCATCGTCGTCGACCAGGATATTTTGGACTTGGCCGCTTCCGGACACGCGGACGACATTGCGCGAACGCACGTGCTGGGAACTTGGTTTCAGGGCAGGAAAGTTTACACGAGGGACACCCACTGACGACCCGCGTCGTCTCATATGATTGGTCGTGCATGCAAGAATCGACAGCCAGTGCAATTCCGGTCCTATCCGGGCCTCGACCACGACCCGACCATGGCCAAATCGACGCCAGATCAGATTGCTTGGATCAAGGACCGTTTCCGCGGCATACCCGATACCGGCAATTGTCCGCCCTCGTAGATGCCGAAGTTCCCTCCGCTGTCTTTACTTTGCCTCGTAGGCGCACACGCTCAATCTTGAATTTCACATTTATCCGTCAACATTCACCAAAGGAAATTTATGAGATACGCATTGCCGATATGTTCGATTCTGGTGTCTGCAAGCGCGGCCATAGGAGCGCCAGTTACCTACAATATCGACCCGGATCACACGCATCCCAGCTTTGAGGCGGATCACATGGGGGGGCTTTCTACCTGGCGAGGCACCTTCAAGAAAACGACGGGGAAAGTTACCTTGGATAAGGCCGCTAATTCCGGAACAGTGTCCGTGTCGATCGACATTGCGAGCATCGACTTCGGGCATGACGAGCTTAGCAAAGAGGCTAGAGGACCAGAAATGTTCGATTCAGCAAAGTATCCTACCGCGACGTACAAAGGCACGCTCGGCGGTTTCAAAGACGGCACGCCGACCTTGGTTACCGGAGAGTTGACGTTACACGGGGTAACGAAACCAGTGACTCTCTCCCTAGCTTCCTTCAAGTGCATCATGCATCCGATGCTCAAACGCGAAGTCTGTGGCGCCGATGCGTTGGGTACATTCAACCGAGCCGACTTTGGTGTGAACTATGGGCAGGACTACGGCTTCAATCAGCAAGTGCAGCTCAGAATCCAAGTGGAAGCGATAAAAGCCTCGTAGAACGAGCGGCGGCGTCTTTATGTCGCCGCTCGCGGGAGCTAACGAGTTGGATCCACGCGAGACGCTGGCTACCTCGCCGATGAGCCCGGTGCAGATGGTGGCCATCGCACTCACGATTGGCCTCAATGCATTGGACGGCTTCGATGTGCTCGCGATCAGCTTCGCCTCGCCGGGCATCGCCCGTGAATGGGGGATCGACCGTGCCGCCCTCGGTTTCGTACTGTCGATGGAATTGATCGGCATGGCTCTGGGTTCGATTTTGCTGGGCCGGGCGGCTGACCGGCTGGGGCGACGCCGCACGATACTTGGCTGCCTCGCTCTCATGAGCGTTGGAATGATCATGACGACCACGGCAAAGGGTGTTCAGGACCTCTCTGTCTGGCGAATTTTCACCGGTCTCGGCATCGGGGGCATGCTTGCCGCCACGAATGCCGTCGCCGCCGAGTTCTCCAGCGCGCGGCGTCGAGGGCTCTGCGTATCGTTGATGGCGATCGGCTATCCGCTGGGGGCGGTCGTCGGCGGAGCCATCGCCGCGATACTCTTGAGACGCGCCGACTGGCGCGTTGTGTTTGAGTTCGGTGCGTGCGCCACCGCGTTTCTCATCCCGCCGGTCGCCCGCTTTGTCCCGGAGTCGATCGGCTGGCTTTGTCAGCGACAGCCTCCGGGCGCGCTCGCGCAGGTAAACCGGACGCTGACGCGCATGGGTCACGTGCCGGTACCTTCGCTCCCAACTCGATCTACCGAAGAACAAACCCGCTCGATCATGGTCATTTTTCGCCACGGGATGGCGCCGGTCACCTTACTGGTGACACTTGCCTACTTCCTGCACATCACGACCTTTTACTTCATCCTAAAGTGGGTACCGAAGATCGTCGCCGACATGGGCTACACGGCGGCCACTGCGGCATCGGTGTTGGTTTGGGCCAACGTGGGCGGAGCAACCGGCGGTGCCGTGCTGGGCTTGCTGACGCTGCGCTTCGGGCTGAAGAGACTAACGATAGCGGTGCTTTTGTTGTCTGTCGTCATGGTCACGGTATTCGGACTCGGACAGACCGACCTCACGCAGCTGTCGCTCGTTTGCGCGGCGACCGGCTTTTTTACGAACGCCGGCGTCGTTGGGATATACGGTATCCTGGCCATCGCATTTCCGACGCACGTCCGCGCAACCGGTACCGGGTTTGCGATCGGGGTCGGGCGGGCGGGCGCCATGGTCGCCCCTATCGCTGCCGGATACCTCTTTCAGGCAGGCCACGATCTCGAGTTCGTCGCACTCGCGATGAGCGCGGGTTCCCTGATAGCTGCTGCAGCGCTGTGGTTCCTGCCACTTCGCGGCAGCGCGCGCCTCTGAAACGCACATGTTACTGCATCGGGTCGTGACTATCGCGGAGCCGCCGCCGCCAGAGATACCGTCGAGGCGAATGGCCGGCGCATGAGAGCCGCTAAAAGCGATAGCGGGCTTCTACACCGAACGTCCTTGGCGGATCAAGAGTACCGATAACGGGAGCGCCTACGAAGGTGCCCGATGCGACCAATGCGTAACCTATCGTTGTTTCGTTTGTCAGGTTGCGGACATAAACGCTTCCCGTCCAAGTCCCGGACGGCGCTTCATAGCTGAGAAACATATTCTCCGTGTCATGACCCGGCTGCGATGCGGCGGCTGTGCTAAAGGGCGTGAAGTAGACCCGATCGATCAACCGCGACTCACCTCGGACTGTCACATCGCCGATTGATTCATTCCAGGTATATTGGGCCGCAATATCGACTGTGTACCTGGGAGCTTGCGTCAATTGATTGCCGGCAAGGTTGAGGGTGCCCAATGGCAGGCGCGAGGAATCCTTCGCCAAGAACTGATCATATTTGGCGTTCAAGAGACCCACATTCAGTTCGACACGGACATTCTTCACGGGGATGGCCGTTATCTGAGCTTCCATTCCTTTCACGTTCGCCCTTGCCGCGTTGACGGTCTGAACGGCGGTTCCAACCACCTCGGATACCTGCAGATTGTTGTAGTCATAATAAAAGGCCGAGACGTTCGTGCGTAAACGACCTTGAAGCCACTCAGCCTTCGTACCCACTTCATAGTCCGTCAGCTTTTCAGGGGCGAATGCGGGTTGCACGCCACCGAGATTGTAGCCCCCGCTTTTAAAGCCTTGGGAATAGGTAGCGTACAAAAATAGGTGGTCCCGAGGCTGATATTCCAGTGTCGCTTTTGGCGTGGCTGAGTACCATGTGTGTGAGTCATCCTGTGTCACGTTCGGGATGACGAGGTTGGAGGCCGAATATGAACGCGATACATCATTCGCCAAGACATCAATGACATGTTTTTTCTCGGCGCTGTATCGAAATCCGAAGACGGCAGTCGTCTCGTCAGTAATGTGATAGCTGGACTGTCCGAAGGCGGCATAGGCGTCAGTATTCAATTCCCCGCCGGCGAAGTACCCTTGGACGAGGAGGCTTGGCAAGCGTAAAACCTCACGATTAAACGGGAATTCCGTAAACCCGTTCGTGTGTTCGTGAAAATAATACGCTCCCAAAAGCCAATCACCCCAACTTAGGTTGCTTTGACTGATACGAAATTCCTGGCTGAATTGATCCGACGTCTCACCTTGCGTGTATCCGTCCACCACGGGTATGCCCGCGCCGAGAATATCGGTGAGCAAACGGTAATTCGAGTAGCGATAGCCGGAGATGGATTGGAAATCGACTGCGCCCAAAGCGGCATGAAAATCGGCACTAAAGCCATAGAATTTGCGGTGGTTGTCGGGCCAGAGAGGATTCGCCGTGTCGCGAGGATTGCTCGGGTAAGTGCCGCCATACACGAAACCGAGCGGCGTAAAATAGGGACTTCCCGCCCCCAGATAATGGAAGCCGTCAGCGTGGTCATTTTCCTGCATGTAGTCACCTGAAACGAGCAGGTGGGCATAATCCCCCAGCTTGAAGTCCACCTTGTTCCTGAATGCGACGGTATGTTGATCATCTACATCGACTCCGGTGGTTATGTTTTTTCCATACCCGGAGCGGCTGACCGTTTGAAAGGCGAAACGCTCGTCCACGCCATTCGCGATAGCGCCACCGATCGCGCCTGCAACCCGATTCTCGTCATAGTTGCCGAGCGCCACATCGACATAACCCTCGAAAGCCCCAGTTGGATTACGCGTCAGAACATTGACGGCACCCGCCGTCGCGTTTCGGCCGTACAGGGTGCCTTGAGGACCGCTGACCACCTCGATACGGTCGACGTCGAAGTATGTTCCAAGCACGGAAGCTGGGCGGCTCAGATAGATTCCGTCGAGATGATAGGCGACACGCGCCTCGGAGCCCACGGTCAGCTGGTCATAGCCGATACCACGAATCGAGATGCGTGCGTTGCCTGTGCTTTGTCCAAAATCCACGTTGGGAACGGCTTGCGCCAAACCCCCGATGTCATTGATTTGACGAGCCTCCAGATCCTCACCCCGGAGGGCAGATATAGCGAGCGGAGTCGTCTGGACATTGCTTGATCGCTTTTCCGCCGTGACCACGACCTCTTCCAGGCTCGCATTCGCTTTGGCTTCAGAATCGGACGGATCAGCGGCTGATGCACGGAGGGTGCCTAGTCCGCCATCCAATATGCCAAGGCAGTAAATCGACAGGAATACGAGTCTTTTGGTTAATCGCATTTCAATCCCCCTATCTGCGTTGGTCGCATTGTCAGTCCCCTCTTCTCTAATTTTTTGTCCTCAATCGACGTGGCGAGTAGAGGATTTCGCGCCACGCGAATTGCCTCAAGCCACCTCCTTGAGAATGGCGCGCAGCGGCCACTTTGCATTTGCCAGAACATCCTCCGGCAGGGATTTCCCGGTGGCGATGAGCCGTCGTCCGGCCTGCACCTCGGCAGCCGCGTTCACTCCGAAAACCGCCTCCATGCGCCCGCGAGGCGGCCGCTCATAGGGATAGACGGTGTCGCCACTCACCAGACAAACGGAGGCGGAAAAGCCACGCTCACGCAATGCGGCGCAAAACTCCACACCGGCATGACCGCCTCCCACAACGACAACTTTCTTGGATCGCTGGGTCATCCAATCTACACCGGCACGGCGAGCATATTGTCGATCCCGAAGGAGTCGACGACGACGCGGCGGTTCTCGATGAGAAGGCGGCTGCCGGATGTAACGATCAGGTCAAGGTAGGTGCCGACGATATAAAGAGATGAAACGCCTTCCAGATCAGACTGAATAACCAGCACATTGGCCGATGCTTCAAGCTGGTCTCCGCTCTCCTTCAAGGCCCGGACGTTCGAGACGAAATGCTTGTGGTACATCCTGCGGTAGGTGAGTGTGTTTTTCACGAGCATCGCCACCCGATCGACGACCATCCCATGCGAGTAACAACTCATCAACGGAGCGGGCAGGTTCTGCTCGACGTTTTCTCGAGAGAGGATTTCGTAGCGGCACTCCTGCGTGAAGTAGTCCGGCCACTTGCTGTAATGCTGTTCATCGAGGCAAGCGGCGTAGTCGAAGTAGAAGCGCTCGAGATTCTGCTGGTGTGTGGTCACGGCCGAGTTACCCGCCCGCTTTTGGAAGTTGCATCAGCTTGTGATAGTGAGCCCAGAATCCTCTGATCGAGATCTCATGGGACAGATAATCGGTGTCTTCCATGCCACCCAGCCCGCCCATCTCCATGAGCGAATGTCGGCCACCGGCGGCCCTGACGCCCTCTTGGCCGAGGCGAAGCGCTTCACCATCCTCCATCGAGATATAGCCGGCAGGGCCGATTAAATTGACCGTCTTCAGTTTGTCTTCAAGGCGTTTCTCATCGTCATCTTCGAAACCGAGATAGGTGATGTGGAGTTCGACCAGGTTTGGGCCTTTGGGGCGCAGATGTCGGACCGCATAGGTATTGTCGACCTGAGCTACGATGAGGGTGGGGAAGATGCTCAAGATCGTCGTCTTGATCCCGTCCGGCAGATCGAGCGGCACCTGAACCAGCGATGGATCGGCCATCTGCATGTCCGGGACAAACTTGTCCGTACCGTCATAAGCCTCTCGAAGCACAGCCTCATTGTTCTTGTTATCTTCGCCCAGAACTGAGTGGTTCCAGACGTTCTTGCCGTCCTTGTCGAAATGCACGCCGCCCTTCATCGTAGGCTGCTGGATGCCGAAGGAGACCTGGAAGAGATGCAGCAGAGATCCGTGATACGGATCGCGGACATTCTCGTTGTAGAGCTTCCAATTCCCGGAGATGCGTTGACGTAGATAACCGAGAAGCCTCGGTTTGCGTTGGACCAGAAGCCGGTCGATTTGCTCGCGGGCGGGCTTTCCAAGGAAGTCTTCGATAGATTCAATAGCGTCGGCGAAGCTTCCGAAGATCATTCCGCCGTAATTGGCGATCTTGAGCTTGCTTAAGCCGTGGTCCCGCTTTTCGAAGCAGGGCGGCATGCCCCCCTTCCCCTTGATGCCCTTTTCCAGGGGCACACCTGTCAGGGTACCGTCGATGGAATAAGTCCAGAGATGATAGGGGCAGGTGAAGCGCTTCGCATTGCCATGCAGCCGGTCGACGACTTTGGCGCCGCGATGCGCACAGGTATTCTCGAAGGCATGGACGCTGCCGTCCTTGGCGCGGACGACTACGACATTGACGTCACCCAGCCAAGTCGTGCGGTAATCGCCATGGGAAGGAAGCTCGATGTCGAGTGCCAGATAGTGCCACACCGGCCCCCTGAAGATCCGTTCCATTTCCGTGCGGTAAAAATCGGGCTCCGTGAAAACCTCGTAGGGAACCCGAGAGAAATTGGCTTCGGGCCAAGTGGGCTTTTGGATAGTCAACATCGGCTACTTCCTCGCCTCGACCGAGGCGTGCTATTCATTGTCTGGTCTCCACTGTCGTATGGATTGGAAGGTTTGGACTATCCCGGGGACGAAAGCGGAATCGCAAAAACGAAAAAAACGTCAGGCCTTCCGGCGACCCGAACGAAAAGTGGATCTTCGAAATGCTCTCGCAAGCGCGCCAGTCTTACTGGGCGCCGGCCGGGTTACGTTCAGTTAATTGAGACGGATTCCCGCAGTTACGGGCGTCGTCGCGCAACGATAATCTTCGACGATGCGGCTCAGATCGGCTGTGCTTCGGGCGGCAAGCCTTCGTACGCGCGTTCTAGGATCGACCGGATACCACTGGCGGTGATCGGCCGGGGGTTCGGATAGGAATTCTGCATGGCAAGCTCGATCACCCGGTCGATGCCCCCTTCGGGCATACGCAAGTTTTTCAGCGCCATTTCCGCACCGAGACGGGCAGCGAGATCATAGAGCGCATGGGGGACGTTTGCAGGCTTTACTTTGAGCGCGCGTCCTGCCCGTTCCATCGCCTCTCGTGTCGCCGGGGCGTTAAAGGCAATGGCGTGAGGGAGAACCGCCGTATGCGTTTCCGCATGCGGCATATCGAAGGCGCCACCGAGGCTGTGACAGAGCTTGTGGTGCAATGCGACGCTGGAGGCGCCGAGGACGGTGCCGCCGAGCCAGCAACCGTACAGCGCAGCGCTTCGCGCCTCTACGCTCTTCGGAGAACGACCTATCTCCGGCAGGCTTTCCGCCAGCGTCCGGATACCCTCCTCCGCCATCAGCGAAACGATGGGATTGCCGTCAACCGCATAGAGGCCCTCCATGCAATGGGCGATGGCATTCATGCCACTCGATATGGAAAGTCCGACGGGAAGCGACAAAGTCAGCATGGGGTCATATAGGACGGCCCGTGGCAGAACGTTCAGATTGCGCCCGGTCTTCTTCACACCATTTTCGGTCATTCCCCACAATGGCGTGACTTCGGACCCGGCATAGGTCGTTGGAATGACCAAAGAGGGCAACCCGGCTTGCAAAGAAAGCGCTTTCGCGAGGCCGGTTGTCGACCCGCCGCCAATCGCGACGCAGAAATCCGCCGAAAGCGCACGCGCATGCGCGGTCGCTGCCGCTGCGGTCGCTACCGGAACGTGCATAGCGGCCTGGCTGAAAACGCCGACAGCCAGCGCGCCAAGCCGTCGAACGATATCCTCCGCCGCATCGCGTTGCTCTGGGGTAGAAAGCACCAGCGCTCGTTTACCGATCCGCGCCGCCTCATCGGCCACGCGGTCGATGGCGCCGGTTTCGAATATCACGCGATAGGGTAGGCTCGAATAAACGAATTTCATGGGTTTTGGCTCTCGTTACAATTGAGCTCCGTCGTCGCTGGCCAACAGTGGCCTACCGGCCGCTGCGGCAGACAGGGTGAAAGCGTGACGAAGCGGACCATGTCACCGGATTCAAAGGACTTGGCTGATCTCGGCAAGTGAGAGCCGAGGCGACCGGCCGAAGAGCTTCTCGGGATTGCCGTGGCCAATCCCACACAGGAAATTTGATTTGAGGGTGGTTCCCGCAAAGAACTCCTGGTTGACCTTCACCGGATCGAAACCGGACATGGGCCCGACGTCGAGGCCCTGTGCCCGCAGCGCCAACAGGAAATAGGCGCCTTGAAGCGTGCCATTGCGGAACGCGGTCCCCTCGATGAGCGCTTCCTTGCCTTCGAACATGGCGCGTGCATCCGGCTTATGGGGAAAGAGTGTCGGCAGACGCGTATAAAACGCCGTATCGTAGGCGATGATGGCCACCACGGGCGCCGTCATCGTCTTTTCCACGTTTCCGGGCGCCAATGCCGGTCGCAACCGCTCCTTGGCGGCCTCCGTCCTCAGAAAGACAATCCGCATGGGCTGCGTATTCATCGAGGTCGGCCCGAATTTGGCGATTTCATAGGCGTTTTCCAGTTCGGCATCGCTGACGGGATCGGGCCTCCAGCCGTTGTGGGAACGCGCCTCGGTGAAAAGGATTTTTAGAGTCGTGCTGTCAACTTTGTTCATAGCTTTTCCTGACTGATTAGGGATCATTGAAGGGACTTGCGTCGCGGGGGAATGTCACGACAGGCCGATCGCTACGTGCTGTCGAAAGGCCGGCCGATCGGCCAACCTATTCATCCACGTTTTGAGGTGGGGCGTGACCGCGGCGCGATTCACATCGAGATTGTGCCAGCGATAGCCGAGCGCACCGAGGGCGATGTCGGCCAGCGTCAGGTTGTTGCCCGTAATATAACGCCTGTCCTGAAGAGCGGCGTCCAGAAGCGCAAACAAGGCCGATGCCCGGCGGCTGTTCTCTTCCAACGCGGCTGGATCCCGCCGTTCCGGAGGCGTGCGGATGAGCGAGACATAGAGGGGCGTCAGACAAGGATTGAGCGTGCCGAGCTGCCAGTCCATCCAGCGCTCGCAATCCGCGCGGAGCATCGGATCCAAGGGATAAAGCAGGGTGGGACCGAAGCGATTGGCGATGTAACGCAAGATGGTATTGGATTCCCAGATCACCGCGTCGCCATCGATCAGCGTGGGCACGACTCCATTCGGGTTGAGCTTGAGAAATTCCGGTGTCCTGTTGCCACCGAACTCCCCGCCAAAATCTTCTCGAGTGAACGGTATCTTCAACTCATCCAGGCACCAGAGGACCTTCTGGACATTGCTAGAGGTTTTGCGTCCGAGAACCCGCAGCATCGCTTACTCCCTCCGCTCTCTCAGGCCGCCGGCACTGCCATACCGCGCACGACGGCCGCGCGAGCACCGACCGCGTCGAACCATCGCTTCACGTAGGGCGCCTCGTCCCAGGTCAGTCCATGCAGCTCGAACCGAGCGATCCAAGGATAAGTCGCGATGTCCGCGATAGTGTAGGTATCTCCGGCCATGAATTGAGTCTCGGTCAGGCGCCGGTTCAATACACCGTAAAGCCGGCGTACCTCCTTCGCATATCTTTCCAATGCGTAAAGTTCTCCCGAGGCGTAGCGGCGGAAATGGTGTAATTGTCCAAACATCGGGCCGATGCCGCCCATCTGGAACATCAGCCATTGAAGGACTATTGCTCGCTGTCCGGCATCCGTCGGCCAAAGTGGACTTTGGTATTTCTCACCCAGATAAACCAGAATGGCGCCGGACTCAGCCAGGGTTAGAGGGCGCCCGCTGGGACCATCGGGATCCACGAGCACCGGGATCTTTCCATTGATATTGAGCCTCTGATAGGCCGGCGTAAATTGCTCGTCCTTGAGAATATCTATTGGATGAACGTCATAGTTCAGCGCGAGCTCTTCCATCATGATGGAGACCTTGCGGCCATTGGGAGTCGACCAAGTATAGAATTGCAGTGTCATACCGGTGGCTCTGGCGGCCACTCTGGGTTGCCGGTTGTCCAATTCCACGGCTGAATGTCGACGGAGGCAAATAAATTGGCAGTCCGGTACGGATCGCCAGCTGCGAAAGCCGTTGCATCATCGAGGCTGCGAGCTTTAATGACGATCAGCGAACCGATCATGGTCTTGCCATCAGCCGCCAAGAGAGGACCGGCGAGCATGAGACGGATTCCGCCGTGTTTCGCGTGAAGATAGGCGCGATGCGCTTCACGGGTCGACAGCCGGAGTTCCAGGGCATTGAGGCGGTCCAGGGCATAGATGGCAAAATACATCGTCGATGCTCAGTCCTGAGGCTCGAGTGAGAAGCTGTAGTCCAAAGTGTAAAAGGGGTGATCCACCGTAGAACCGTCCGGGGCGACGCCGGCATCGTGGCGGACATAGTTTCCGATGCAGGACTGCCGCACCCCAAAGACCGCATCGGAATCGAGATATTCATCACCGTCGACGAACACGTGGGTAGTCAACATATCGTATCCCGGCTTGTCGATTCTGAAGTGGATGTGGGCCGGCCGCATCGGACTGCGACGGGTCGCGGCCAACATTTCGCCGACGGTACCGTCGGTTGGGATCGGATAGCTCTTTGGCAAAATGGTCTTATAGCTGAATCGTCCGTCCGAATCCGTTTCGAAAACGGCCCTCAGGCGAGCCTGAGACATTTCCCACTCCGGGTCCTGCACATCATAAAATCCCGCTGCGTCGGCCTGCCAGACATCGACCAGGGCGCCGATGACCGGCCTCCGATCCGACAAAACCCGCGCAGTGACGAAAAGCGGAATGCCTTCGATGCCCACGGCAATATCGACTCCGTGGGGGGCGCGGTGAGGCGCGCCTTCAACATGGAACGGACCGAAGACCGTCTGCTCCGTTACACCGGCGGGGCGGCTGTGGTTTTGCGCGACAACCAATTGAGAAAGACCGAGCGTGTCCGACAGAAGAATGAACTCTTGACGAATATCTGTGCAGAGATGGCCTGTACGCGTGAGAAACTGGATTCCGTAAAGCCACTCCGCTTCGGTCAGCTCCACCTCCCGGGCGAAGTCATGCAGATGCTCGATCAGCGATGTCATAATTTCTTGCAGGCGCGAATCCGGCGTGTTTTCGATCCGGCGAACCGTCTCTGCAGTGATGTTGTATTCGTCGAGGTTGCGCATCTTATCCCTCCTGTTCGTCACCATAATAAAATCACAAGACAGACCAATCCTGCATGAACGAACCTTTTTATTGCTGATTTCGCATCCCTGGGACCCCCGTACGCTCGGCGGGATACTAGCCCTTACCCAGCAGCGCACCGGATAGACTGGTCCGGCGCACGGCGCGACAGACGACTCTGTCCGGCTGACATCAGGCCCGGACCCTCTTAGTGGGTGTCGTTTAGTGGGTGTCGTTGTGCTTACCGTGTTTCCAACGCTCGATGATCGTCGCGGCAAACAGACCCGCTCGTTCAAACGGATCATTCGCGACGAAGTTTCTGACTTCGTCCCAGTCGGCCGCCTCTATGATAAGAAAGCTTCCGGTCATATCTTGATCGTCGGTTCCAGTTCCCGCGCCGAGCGTCGGACCGCCCACCACCAGCTTTGACTTGTGGGGCTCAAGATAGGCGAGGTGCTTTGCGTAGTTTTCGAGCCGGACATCTAGCCTACCAGGCCTGTCTTTGCGAAGAATCAAAAACAACATGACTACTCCTTAAACCTGTACCCACAATATTTTCATACGCGGTCGCAAAATATATTACTCACAACCGCACGTTGACGTCGTCCCAGTTCCTTGAACATCAATCTTCTTCGCGGCATGACATTGGCATGTTTTAGATTTCTTTCTGCGCGAGCGTGACCAGGACGATTTCCGGAAGATCCTCCGCCCGGATCTGGCAGCTGAGCCGCGACGTTCCGTCCCTGAAATACTCTGATTCTTTCAGCAACTCGATTTCGTCTTCGTGCGGGTCCGGGAGATCCGGCGCATTCTCTATGTAGACATGGCAGGTGGCACAAGACTTCGAGCCACCGCAAATAGCCGCGATAGGGAGCCCTGCATCGCGAAGGGCTTCCATCAGCGTCGTGCCCGCCTCCAGAGCAATGGTATGAGCGCAACCACCTCGATCGATTGCCTGTATTCGCTTCATAAAGCCACCTGTTTGAGAATGGCGCGGAGCGGCAACTCTTCAGGCCATGTTGGCGTCTGGGTAGTCAATGACATCGGCCGCCTCATCGCGCGTCTAATCAAGCGCCCTTCAATTCTGATTCCAACTTATCGTATGGATCGGGAGAGCCCGCTATCGAGGAGGCGAAAGAGGTATCACAAAAACGAAAATTGCAACGTCGTTGATTGCCCGTCAGAAGCGCGGGCAGCAATTCAATGCCCTGATGCCTCCTGGGCAATTGACTTGACCTTGCTTATCAGGTCTTCGATATCGCCGCGAATCTTTGGTCCCTGCGTTATCATTTCTTCACGCTCGTAATCCTTCACGTATGCGACGACCCCAGCGGCATAGCTCGGCCATTCCCGGGCGATTTTCCACCATTCCCGGACGGCTGGGCGATCCACCGTAAACACATCCAGCAGGCCTAGAAACTCAAGTCTCGCAACGTACGGCATTAGGCTGATATCTGCGAGGGAGATCGATTCTCCCAGAATCCAAGGGCTTCGTTCCGCCAGCGCATTCTCCAGAAGTTTGAACGCTTTGTAATATGCTGCGACGCCATGAAGCACGTACGGAGACGCTGTTCCCAGTTCGTATGTCGAAACGAATCGGTCACGACGCCGGGGGTCACCGACGTTGCGGAAGCGGACGTTACGCTCCTCAGCCGATAGATTTTTCAATCTCTGCCGGAACATTGCCGAAAAACTGATCTCGGTGATGCCTTCGAACAGACCTTCGTCGACGACCTTGCTCCACTGTCGCATGCTCGCTCGGAGGAAGGGATCCGCCGGAATGAGCGAAGGATGTGGATAGACGTCATCAAGATACTCACAGATCAGAGTCGATTCCGTGATCGCCTTACCGTCGTGAACGAGCGCCGGAACGACGCCCTTCGGATTTATCTTTAGATAGTCGGAAGAATATTGCTCATTGCGAAACACATTGACTTCCACTGGCTCCCACGTGAGCTGCTTTTCCAACATTGTGATTCGAACTTTCTGGCAGCATACGGAATTGCCGAACTGATAAAATCTAATCATGGCGAGAATTCCTCTCGGCGCAAGGCGGCACGTTTCCCTTTCGAGCCTTTGGTGTCATATCGAGCGCCGAATGGGTTTGACGCGGATGGTCGATTCGCCGTTTGAACGTTGTCGAAGCTCAGTGCCGACCGCATCGGCATTGTTGATTTCATCGATTCCTGCGTACCGTCGTTAACTCAATGGCTGGACATCTGGAAAGAACTGCGGTGCCTCGCGCCGGTCGTACATGCCGTAGTCCCGAATCACACGCACGCGGCGTAACCGGGCACCATCGGGCGCCATCAACGCTCCGTAGGCCTCGGCGGCGTGTGAGTCGCGCCATGAGGTCACCAGTATGAATTCGCCGGGCGTCAGGACGGCGGCGTAGACATCCCAAGAGATGAAGCCGGGGGCATCCCGCGCGAGGCCCAGCCACTCCGCGATGGCTTCCGGGCCGGCGTCCTCTGCGAGTTCTCCCGTCTGCTTGGCGTTGATGAGCACCGCCGTGTTCCCCGCACCCGCCTCCGTTTCGTCCAGTCTCTGCTCCAGCAGAGTGTGCCCGGCCGGCAGTCCGGTGTCCTGCGTCAGCTGGCCAATCCGCAGGTGATAGTCGACAAAGATCTCGGACCGGCACTTTTCCTGCATGCGATGATGCTTGGCATGCGTCCGCCAGCGGACCACGGCCTTCTCGTCGCGCCAATTCGACACCGACAACAGCCACCCCTCGCGAGTCAGGCTGCGGAAAAGGGACTGGTCTATAAAGCCGTCGACCTGTATGAGTTCCGCCTTCAGCATAGCAACTCGGCTGCTGTACACGTCCGCCTGCTCCGCCTTCGCACGAACCTCGAAAATCACGATGAACATGGTAGTCCCTCTGCCGAGTGAGTTAAGGGGCGACTGCGAGCGCTTGGATCTCGACCCGCAACTCGGGTCGTACCAACTGCTGCACCACTAAGAATGCGTTGGGCGGGTATGCGCCGTCCGGAAAGAAGTGCGCGTAGGTCCGCTCGCGGGCGGCGAAAAACACGGGGATATCCGCAGCATGCACCAGATAGGTGGTCGTCTGGAGCACGTCCGTCGGCGACAGGCCAACCTCGGCGAGCGCCGCCTGCAGGTTCTTGAACACCTGCTCCGCCTGCCGGCCGCAGTCGTCACCGCCGACGAGGTTCCCGTCGCGGTCGACCGCGACTTGGCCGGCGATCGCGATCAGGCCCCCTGGGGCGATGGCCATATGCGAGAATGGCCCGCGCGGTTTCGCCAAAGCTGCAGGATTCAAGTACCTCACCGTCACGGCAATCTCCTTCGTAAAAACTTATCAACCCACCACCAGGGTCTGTTGACCATTACGGCTCTCTGGAAAAATCGCTAGTTCCGACTGTCGTATAGATTGGAAGGATCCCGCTATCCCGGGAACGAAAGGGGGGTCGCAAAAACGAAAAAACCGTCAGGCCTTGCGGCGCAACGTAGTCGACGGCGTTTCCCCGAAACGGGCGCGGTAGTCCTGCGCGAAGGCCCCAAGGTGGGTGAAACCCCATTTCAAGGCGATGTCAGTTACCGAGGCCGACTCAGGATCTAGGGAGAGCAGATCTTTGTTCGCAAATTCCAGGCGTATGGCCTTGACCATCTGCATCGGCGTGCAGCTCCGGAACTTATTGAAGGCAAGCTGCAGGGTCCGAGCGGTCGCATTGACCTCTCGCGCCAGCCTCTCCGTCGTAATGTCCGAACCTGCGTTCGCACGGATGTATTCCTCAGCCCGCCTTACATAACGTGGCACGGCGCCCCCCCTTGGCGCGCACATAAATTCGCTGTAAGTGTTGGGATGCTCGAACAGCAGGGTTGCGATGAACAGCTGCTCGTAATGCAGGAGAATTGGGCGGAAGACCGGCTCCCCCACTTCTTCCAGGATGAGCGAACTCAGCCGGCGAAGCCGGTTCCCGGGGCCGGGAGCATCCTGGAGCGAGTGGCTGAAGGTCAGCGGCGTGTGCGGTGTGAAACCCAGATAGGACGTCACGTAGTCACGGATCCTTTTCGCCTGGATCCGCAGAATCAGCATTTCGCAATCCGCTTCCCTGAACTGCCGCAACGCCCGACCGGGAACCAGAATCGAATAATTCTCGGGGGTAAGACGGAGCTTCTCCTCAGAGACCTGCAGGAGATTGCTTCCTGCGAGAGGCATCTGCACCATCAGGGCGCTATCGAAATGCTCTGTGTGAATTGCCACCGGCACGCCATAGCGCAGCCGGCTCAGCGACGTCGTTTCGTTCAGGGAGAGATGCGTAAAATGGAAGTCGACCTTCCCCTGGGCCTCAACGGAAAGAACGTGGGACTCAAAAAAGCGCGAAACGACCGCTTGGGCCTCGGTGGCAGACTTGGAAGCGAAACTGGACGAGTCCACAGAACCTCCTATCCGTTCACCTCAAGATGCTCGTCAGAAACCGCACCTTGCGGGAAAACCCTATCGAGATATCCGTCAGCGCACATAGCTCACTTTCCTCTCGATCACCCGGGGCCCGGTCTAACGGGTCAGGGAGGCTTTGATCGGGGCGTTCCCGGTCCGATAAGGATACGATCGTGGCCGGCACGTATCAAGGTGCCTTGGGGGAAGCCGCGACCAGGGCGTACATGCCTTATCGGCGCAGTTTGCTGCCATCGGTACATGCTCTGTTGAACTTCCTGCTCGCAGAGTTCCCCAAGTGGTCACGCTCTAGGATGGACCGTCGGCTGCCTAAGCTGCGAAACGCCTGAGGCGGCTCGTCCCGTGCGTCCTCGTCCCAGGCGTTGGACTTTACATCCCGTTTTCCAGGCTTCTTTGAAGGGTCTGGAGTGCTACTTTCCCCACGGCGAGCCCGCCCCGGAAGTAATAGAGCGCTCATTGAGATCGCCCGGCGCCGACTCGGATAGTTCCGTTCAATTTTCCGCAGGAACATTTTCCTAAGGACTCGAACAGGAGATAGATCGTGGAAACAGACGAACATAAAACGATGACGAGGGATCAGAGAAAGCAGATTGTGCTCGAGTACATGAAAGGAATCGATCGACCGTGCGACATCATGCATCTGTTTGCCGACGATGCGGAAGTGTATTTTCCAAAGTGGGGAATCGCCAGCGGCCGTCAACAGATCGAGCGGCTGTTTTCCGATATTGGAACCCTCCTGGCGTCTCTGAAGCATGACTACGCTCACTTCAATTGGTTTGCGGACGGCGACGTGATCGTTGTCGAGGGTACCAGTTTCGGGGAAACAAAGGACGGTGTCCGTTTCCGTGCAGGCGCCAGCCACGCGGGTATGTTCACCGATATCTTCGAAATCCGGGACTTCAAGATTCAACGTGTGTATGTATATCTCGATCCGGACTATTGGGGCACCAATACCGCGCCTTACCTATGGTTGGATCGGAAAGAGACATGGCCGAAGCCAGGCTTGTGGACATCCGGTGATTAGCACGCCCAACGGAGATCTGCAATGGATGAGAAGATTGCACCAGTGAGCATTGACATCGGAGACGTCACTCGCAAAGTGCGCGACGAAGTGCTTGGACGCGAGCGTTGTACACTGATTAGCCATACGCATCAGTTTCCTGCGGTCTTTCGTAATTCGACCAATATTGATCCCAGGTTCGAGCTTTTTCATTTCGCGTTCTCTCTCTGTTCGCAAAAGGTACGGGGCACGCTTGCTGAAAAGGCAATTATCTACGGTTCGAATGAAGTCAACATTCAACCGCCGAAGAACGAAAACTACAGCCCGCAGTATGTTCGCCTGCGGCTATTGTCCGAGGCGGCGAGCAAGATTGATCGGGTTAAATCATTTACGGGTCAGTCTTCAGTGGAGTCCGAAGGTTTCGACCCGCTGGTCGTGCCAACATTGGTCGATCATGCAAAAGGGCGCGTCATTGCAGACTCAAAGGCGATCTGTCTATATATTTGCCACAACGAAACGTCCGGCACCGATCTGATCCCTGACGATATCAAGGAGCAGGTCTTGGCGCAGGTGGCAATCGTCGATTCCACGCCGCACGTCGCGCTTCTCTATGGAGTCGATCCGGACGGTGACCGCAGGCCTGCAAGCATGCAAGCAGCGATGTTCGGTATCCATAAACACAAAATTGAGGCGGTCGAGCGAAATATGCGATTGGCCGGCGACGATCCTCCACTGTTGACCGCCTACCGCCAAAAGATCACAAAGGAGGAAGCCGCCTCCCACTTTGTCGTCGATGCAGACCGGATGAGATCTGCCATTGCACGTACCAAGCAGATCATCGCGAAGCTTGACGATGATCTGCAGCGGTCTGGCGGTAACGGCCTCTTTGGAGACAGATTCACGCTGGCCGATCTTTTCTGGGCCGTTAGCCTATACCGGTTCGTCTCAGTCGGCTATGCCGGACTCTGGACGACCGATCGGCACCTCCCTCATGTCGAGGCCTATGCCGACCGACTGTTCCACCGACAATCGGTGAAGCGCTCAATCATAGATTGGCCCGACCCCATGCGGGTCTCCGCGGACAGTGAGTCGGAAGATCGCACCGCCTAGGTAGCGGACATTGACTCAATGACTTTCAGGGGACAGTAATGACGAGCAAGACTGAAATTGGAGTGCTTACGGCTGCAGAAATTGTGCGGCTCGTGAAGGCGAAGGTGCTGGCGCCTTCGGAAATATTGGAACACGTGATCGCCCGCATCGAACTGCGCAATCCGTCATTGAACGCGTTGACCTACCTCGATTTTGAGCACGCCCGAAGTGCGGCGAAGCAATTGGAGCGGAAGCTCGCACGTGGCGAGGATCCGGGGGCCCTCGCCGGGGTGCCGACGGCGATGAAGGATCTATTCAACTTTCGTTCCGGCTGGCCCGCTACGTTCGGAGGTATCCCCGCCTTCAAGAATTTCGTTGCGACGTTCAACTCCCGCTACCCGAGTCAGATGCAGAGTGCGGGCGCGATCATGGTCGGAACTACCAACAGCCCCGTGTTCGGATTCCGTGGGGTGACTGACAATCCACTCTTCGGTCCAACGGCAAATCCTTTTGACATCACGCGCAACAGCGGCGGCTCTTCAGGTGGAAGCGCTGCGGCGGTTGCCGACGGGTTGTTGGCTGTGGCGGGTGCCAATGACGGCGGCGGCTCCATTCGTATTCCGTCGGCGTGGTGCGGCGTTTTCGGGTTTCAACCGGCGTTCGGTCGCGTGCCGCAGGTCATTCGCCCGAACGCGTTCGACATGGTTGCTCCTTTCGTATTCGAAGGTCCGATCACGCGCACGGTTGAGGACGCCGCACTCGCGATGACTGTACTCGCTGGCCATGATCGAGCCGATCCGTTCAGCAGCAGGGACGAGGTCGATTGGATGGCCGCCATTCAGCGGCCGATTGCGGGAATGAAGATCGGCTATTGCCCGAACCTCGGTGGGGTCCCCGTGGAGCCCGAGGTCGCGGCTGTCGTGGCAACTGGAGTCCAGGCATTCGAATCGATGGGTGCGCACGTCATTCCAATCGAGATCGATTTTCGCTGCTCACACGGTGACCTTTGTAATCTGTGGTTGCGCATGGTGGGCACGCGCATGGCCCAAGTGCTCGACGATTTCAAGCGCCAGGGAATCGACCTGGTTCGCGACCATTCGCATGAATTGCCCGGCCCAATTATGGAGTGGGTGCAGCGCGGCCGCGCCATGTCGCTCGCGGACATCCAGCATGACCAAATGACTCGCACCACGGTATTCGATGCGCTGGAGCGTGCGTTCGCAGACGTGAACTTGCTGGTCACACCGACGGTTGCGTGTGTGCCGGTCCAAAACCGGCCGAATGGCCAGTCCAGGGGCCCGGATCGGATCAATGGACAACCCATCGATTCGCTCATCGGTTGGGTGCTGACTTACTTCACTAATCTGACAGGTCATCCGGCCGCGTCCGTGCCGGCGGGTTTGGCGCGAGGCCTTCCGGTCGGAATGCAAATCATTGGGCGTCGCCTTGCGGATATCGACGTGCTCGCGGCGAGCACCGCGTTCGAGCAGGCACGACCGTGGCACGATCATTATAAGATTTGCGAGGCGCGAACCGTCGATTGACGATCGCCGTCTCGGCCGCTCGTTACTCAGGTGAATCCTGAATCTAGATGCGCCGGCGAGAAGCGTCTAAAGCACGCAACTCTCTCCTCGCCTGCATCGCTTCGTACACCGCGCCGCCATTCATCGGCCTGTCGACAAATAGAATTCAGTTTCATGGGAGACGTCGCGTGTGCCGGTGTCCACGTGTCTGGACATTGCATCCAACCAAGGTCCCTACTCTACGGTGCGGCATCGGTTTACTTTTAACACACTACGGTCGGCCACGGAAAATCAGCGAGTGCATCGTGGATGCTCGCTAGAGCGGCACTCGCTAGAACGGAACGATCGCATAAGAAGTAAACGAGTAAACGAAGGGGGTAGGAATGAAGACGAATCCAGATGTTCTGCGACACCGCAATATCACTCCGAATGTCGGCACGGCGCAACGGGACCACGACTTTCATACGAAAGTGTCAGGCTTGAAAGGCGTCAAGAAGACTTGCGTCTATACCGGCGGGAAGCTCCTTCATCATCTGTACTTCATCTCCGCGGCTGCCGCTGCTTGCGCGATGACGTCTGTCGTTTTGAACGTATCGATGCAGTCGAAAGCCGAGGCACAGACAAACACCGAGGCGCAAACTGCCGCTGCTTCGTCGGGACAACTCGAAGAAGTGACGGTCTCGGCACGAAAGCGGGACGAGCGGCTCGTGGACGTGCCGGCTTCGGTCCAGGTCGTTTCGGCCGACATGATCGATCAGCAGCGACTCGACAATGTACAAGATCTCTTCGGCAAGATACCCACGCTGTATTTCTCGTCGAACCTGTTGTCGCCGGGGCGCGATTATCTGAGCTTGGTCATTCGCGGAGTGGGCGCCCAGAGTGTCGGCGTTCCCGCTGTCAGCACCTATATCGATGGCGTCTACACGCCTGCGTTGGGCTTCGATATCGGATTCCTGGATCTCGAGCGGGCGGAGGTTCTCAAGGGGCCTCAAGGGACCCTGTTTGGCCGTAATACCGAGGGTGGGGCCGTCAACATCGTCATTCGGCGGCCGACGCAGGATTTCGAGAGTAAGGTGCAGATCGGATACGACAACTTCAACACATCGCAGACGAAGGCGAGTATATCCGGCGGCCTCACAAGTGCGATCGCGGCCTCAATCGGCCTAGACTACACTCACACACAAGGATACATCACGGACCGGAGCCTCTCCTCGCAGCTGCTGCCTTTGGCGCTTGGTCATGACGTTCCGGCCGTGCAGGCTGACGACTATGCCAAGATTGCCACTCGCGCGGCGGCGCGGTGGCAGCCATCGGATCGCGTGGACGTCAATCTCACGATCGATTCTTCCGACTGGCGTGGCCACGAGCCGTTTCCCGGGATTCCGGTCCCTGTCGGGGGACTTCTAGGGGCAAGGGGGGAGACGTTCGGTCAACCTCACCAATACCAGATCTATTCGGACTTCCAGCTGGAGCATCACTACACGAATCGCGGGATTGCGCTGAACGCCGACTACCAGTCGGATTTTGGGAAGCTGACTTCAATCAGCGGATATCGCGCACTGACGTCCGTCGCCCCGTTCGATTTCGATGGAGGCACAGACTACGCGAACAACTACCACGATCTGCGGCAAAATCAGGATTTCGCTTCCCAGGAGGTCCGGCTCGAGAGCGCGAATCCCGGACGATCACTGAACTGGACGCTGGGCCTGTATGGGTTCAAAGAGCACGATAACCAATACCGCAGTTACGATCTGCACACGATTCCCGAGCTGACGGGACTGATGCTGCCCTACCAGAATCAACTCCTCACTCGAACCGGCTATGCGGTGTTCACGGAAGTGAGCTGGAATCCGGTTGAACGGCTCGAGTTGACCGGTGGATTGCGCTTCTCCCGCGAGGAAGCGACGTCGAACTTCGCCATCGCCTACACGATTCCGAACTATTTTGGGCCCGGCATGCCGCTGCACGCCGACGATCTCGAACGCAAGAGCGCGAGTTTCAAAGACACTTCGCCGCTCGCCTCCCTGCGGTACAAGCTTGCGGACGACGTATCCGTCTACGCACGTTACTCGAAAGGCTTCAAGGCCGGTGGGTTCCCGCAGGCTCCACTCGGTGCTACGACGAACCTTGCGTTCAAGTCCGAAACGTCGAACAACTACGAGCTTGGCTTGAAGGGTGACTTCGCCGGGCGGCGGTTGTCCATGGACCTGTCCGCATTCGATGTCGAAATCTCCAATCAACAGCTGTCATCCATCGTCATCGTCAACGGCAATCTGCCGATTGCCGCGGTGGCGAACGCCGGCAAGAGTCGCTCTCGAGGATTGGAAGCGTCGCTGGCTTTTCGTCCACTCGACGGACTTTCTCTGACCGCAAACGCCGGCTACGTGGATGCGCGATATGTGCGGTATGTAGACACGGCAGGACGCGATCGCGCTGGCGAGAGATTCCCGTTCACGCCGAGATTTACCGGCAGCACGTCGATCGGCTACGAGGCCCCACTGATTGGGGCGTGGAAAGCCTCCGCGGGTGCGACCTACTCGTACGTCGGACCGATCCTGTCGGGCACGGGTGTGGATATCGATCTGCAGTTCCCCGTCCCCTCCTATTACAAAGTCGACCTGAGAGCGGGATTCTCCAAGAACCGATTCAGTGTCGATCTGTACGCCGACAACGTGACCGACCAGTACATCATTACGCGCATCTGGAATACTTTCTTTTTTCCGGATCCCCCGGCTCGACCTTTCGCAATCGTTGATCCCCCGAGGCGTATCGGTGCCCGAGTGACCTACAAGTTCTGATATACCCCCCTCGTGTCAACTGGCGCGCAGGGGCTAGCGATTCACCTCATGTCCGTGATTATTGCGCTGGACGCGAGGTGAGGAATGACTGGAGATTGAGATGCTGTATAACCTTTATCTAGAAGATGAGCGCGCGGTGTCGAAGAGGATTCGATCCGAGTATCTCGAAACTCATCTCGCGTATCTCGATGCGCATGCCGACATTATTGTTCTAGGCGGCGCAATGCTGGAAGAGGATGGGAAAACCCGAATCGGCAGCGCTTTTATCTTGAACGTCGACGGGCAAGAAGAGGCCGAGCGTTTCCTCCGAAACGAACCGTTTCATAAGGCCGGTCTTTATGCAACGAGCAAGGTCACACGCATGCGCCGCGGCCAGTGGCATCCCGACCGTCTATCGTCTATGCCCGACGGCTAGGAGCCTGTCTGACTAATGATGCGCCTGCTGCGGCATTGCGCTGCCCAGTCCCTGCTCCGCGCGAGCCCTGGGTAGCCTTCCATGGCCACCCGTGCTACGCATGCGTCGCACCCTCGCGACGACGATCATTAGTCAGACAGGCTCCTAGTTCATGCCATCGCCTATTGCATCGCTCAGTTCGTTGAACGCACCGACTCGCGCATTGTCACGAATTCTTCGGCAGCGGTTGGGTGGATGCCGATCGTCTCATCGAATTGCGCCTTCGTCGCTCCCGCCTTGAGGGCAATTGCGATGCCTTGGATGATCTCGGCCGCATCTTGCCCGACCATGTGTGCGCCAACCACTTTCTGGCTGTCTCGTGCCACGACGAGCTTCATCAGGGTGGTCTCATCGCGACCCGACAGCGCGTGACGCAGCGCCCTGAACGAGGTCTTGAATATGTCCACTGTCCCATAGCGGGCCCGCGCCTGCTCTTCGGTGAGGCCGACCGTGGCAACCTCCGGGTCACTGAATACGGCCGATGGGACGTACTCGTGATTCACCCTGCGCCGCACGTCGCCGAACAATGTCGCGGCAAGTAGCGCCCCATCGCGAGTAGCTACCGGCGTCAGTTGCGGCCGTTCCGTCACGTCACCGATGGCGTGAATTGAGGGAATTGCCGTTGCCGAGTAGGCGTCGACTTCAATGGCGCCATTTGCTCCGAGCGTCAAGCCCACCTGCTCGAGTCCGAGGTTGGCGCTGTTGGGAACCCGGCCGGTGGCATAAAGGACGGCATCGTAGCCACCATGCGAACCGTCTTCGAGCAACAGTTCGATCGTCCCGTCTCGATATTTCTCGAGTCCAAGAACGCCGGTTTCCGTCCGAATCGACACGCCTCGCTTAGTCATCGCACTCGCCAGGGCATTGCGTACATCTTCATCGAAACCGCGCAAAATCTGACGCCCGCGATACCATAGATCGACTTGTGAGCCTAGTCCATTAAATATGCCGGCAAATTCGACGGCAATATAGCCACCACCGACCACCGCGATTTTCTTGGGCAAGCGCGGCAGATCGAGTGCCTCATTGGAGGTAATCGAATGCTCAATTCCTGGAATTGCCGGCAGCATGGGACGGGCGCCGGTGGCGATCGCAATGTGACGCGCACTGACTCGGTGACCCATCACTTCAATCGTGTGCGCATCCGCGACGCTCGCGCGACCGTTGTACAGCCGCACACCTGATTTCTCCAGTAAGGCAAGGTAGACTGTGCTCAGCCGCGCAATCTCCCGATTCTTCCCTTCGATCAGCGTCGACCAGGAGAAGCTACCCGGCGCGTAGGACCAGCCGTAGCCCGCTGAGTCTTCCACGCCATGCGGAAAGTGCGATGCATAGACCAGCAGTTTCTTTGGAATACAGCCTCGCAGCACGCACGTGCCGCCTACGAGGTCGTCCTCTGCAATCGCGACGCGGGCACCGTATGAGGCGGCAATTCGGCTCAGCCGCACACCACCGGAACCGGCACCTATCACAAACAGGTCGTAATGGTATTCCAAGTTCCAGGCGTCGTCAGGCTGGGCTGCACGCCCGAAAGTTCACGAATTCATCTCGTCGTCGTAGTTGCCTTTCGGTCATAGACCGCATCCTACGGCGTGTACAGCCTCATTTGTCAGCCAGCCAGGGCAAGAACAAACTCGGATGGCAAGTCATAGGCACGTACCCTCCGTTCACGCGCGACCGCGGTTTGAACGGCCTTCCGCGCCCACACGCGCGCGGCGAGCGCTCCGTAGCTCGGGCGAGCAGGGAGCGCAATCTGGAGCCGCGCGTCGAAGCTCCATAGATAAAACACGAACAGATAGGCGTCGACTACCGAGAATTCCGCACCGAGTGCGTACGGTGCGCCGCCGAGACGAGCCTCCAGCTCCGACAAATTCGCTGCCAACTTCTTCCTTGCAAGCTCCTGCACTGCGACGATGGCACCCGGATCCTCACCCGCATACGTCCGAGGTCTGAACGCCGACCGGTACGTGACATGGAGGCTGCTGGAGAGCCAGTTCATCCACTCGTGAGCTCTTGCCCGTTCGATCGTCCCCGCGCGCGGAATGAGTCCGCTCTCCGGTACGAGGTCGGCGATATACGTCAGGATCGCCTGCGATTCAGTGAGCACCGCATCCCCGATGCCAAGAGCGGGCACCATTCCACTCGGGCTAATCTTCAGGTAGTCCGGCCGGGCGTTGTCACCCGCTCGAATATCGACGGATACCGCCTGGTAAGGTAGACGCGACTCTTCGAGCACAATGTGCGAAGCCAGTGAACAGGCGTAAGGGCTGTAGTAGAGCGTCAGCATCGGCAAAGACGCGGTGGATTTACGTTGTTGCATGAAGTCGATCCTCTAAATAGGTGCGGATTGGATTCGAGATTCCGTTCAGTTTAGTAGACCAATGGGTCAAGCATGGCGACTAGCGACTCCTTGCGTTCCTCAAATTGAGGAGACGTCTTGAGCGATTTCCCTAGGTCTGCGTAACTTTCGTCGACGAGAAACCCCTTCTCCTTAGAGACCGCAGCTTCAAACAACGGTCCGCCCGGCGTTCGTAGATAGACAGAGTCGAAATAGCCTCTGTCCTTTCGGTCCGACACATCCGCATAACCGACCGCTTCAAGGTGGGCCTTTATATCGCTCTGAACGTCCAAGTTTTCGACCTGGAAGGCGCAATGATCAACTACCCCCTCAGCATAGCCGCAAGTCCCCACCGGTGACGTCGGGTTGACGTTGAAATCCACGATCGTGCCGCTTCCACCCGCTCCCACTTCATATCGTACGAACGCCCCATCCGATCGGCGTCGCCCCCCACTCCAGACTTCTTGCATGAACCGGTCGGAGTTTTCGATCTCTCGAACCGATACGACAATCCCGTGCGTACCGCGAATGCCGAATCCAGCAGGCACGACGCCGTTTGAATACGGGGTGCGTCCATCATCTGCGATGCCGACCAGCTGATACTCGATACCACACGGATGATGAAACGAAATCAGCTTTTCCCCAAATCGTTCGCCCCATGAGACGTCAAACCCGTGCTCACGAAGATGGGCCTCCCAGAATGAAAGTGACGAAACCGGCACGGACAACGCCAGAGCGGTAATCTGACCGGCGCCCGGGCGCCCACGTCGGCCGAAGCGGCGCATTGTGAAGCAAGTGACTAGGGTGCTCTCCTGACCGACATCATTGCCGTAGTACAAGTGATGAAGCGGCATCCTGCCCGTATAGACGCAAGTCTTCTTGACGCTTTTCAAGCCTAATACTTTCGTATGAAAATCGTAATCCTCTTGCGCCGTGCCGACGTTTAGAGTGATATGGTGGTGTCGCAGAATTCCTGTATTCCTCGTCATTCCTACCCCCCTAGTTACTTTGACTTGACGCAGCGGCCGTACTACCGGGTATCTGCGAACACTCGCGGATTTTCCGTAGCCAATCATCATGTGCCAGAAGTATAGGACCGGTGCCGCACCGTAGAGTAGCTGCCTCGGTTGGATGCAATGTCCAGATACGTGGACGCCAACGCGCGAGCGCCCCTGGCCCTGTACGGACGATTCACCCCATCCGTTGTTGCACGTCAAGCGCAAACCTGAAGAGGGTGTGTTCGTCACCCGGCAGGGAGACAAGCTGTATCGCGCTGCGTTGCGAGTCGGTTGCACCGCCACTCATCGCGCTGCCTGGAACCACCAGCGTGGGATAACCCGCCAACGAGAAGGGTCGGGTGAACAACCCAGCCGCATCGGCCGATTTGACTTCCATGCCGTCTAGCGTGACATATTCATCGGTGATGTTCAGGTCGACGACGGGCGCGCACGGAAGCACGAGAACCTGAATTCGGTAACTGCTAAATAGATCCGCCAGTTGTTCAGCGAAGACAGCCTGAAACGATTTTGCCAGATTGTAATCGGCTTCAGACACGAGTGCGGCTGCATCGAACCGAGCTGCCATGAGTGCACTATATCGATGTGGCGCACACAGCCGGGCGTGTGAGTGATTGCGCGCTGCCTCGAACGCGGTGATCAGTGACGCGGCGGCGAAACTCTCTTCGACATGATTGAACTCCACCGTCCGCGCTTCGGGCCAAGCTGTCCTGAGCGCGTGCATCGATTGTCTGACACTGGGTTCGCTAAGCCGGATGTAGTCCCCCGCAGCAAATCCAGCGGCGATTCCGGGGGCACTATCGCCGCGTGGCTCATGCGGCGCTAACGCTTGCCAGACCGATTCAAGCTCATCGAGCGATTCGGCCAGCAAGCCTGCATGGTCGAGACTTTGTGCCAGCGGCGCCGAACCGGCGAGGTTTATCCGCCCATACGAAGGCTTCAGCGCATACACGCCGCAAAATGCGCCCGGCACGCGAACCGAGCCATTCGTGTCTGAGCCGATCGAAAACGGGACGATGCCCGCCGCGACGGCTGCTGCCGAGCCGCTCGACGAGCCGCCGCTGACCTTCGACGCGTTGCGCGGATTGAAGACTCTGCCATGGTGCGCGTTATCGCCCAGAAATCCATAAGCGTACTCGTCCATGTGCGCGATCCCTATCAAGATCGCTCCTGCGTCAGACAGTCTTCGTATGAGATCCGAATCGGCCACCGCCGGCTTGATGGATGCGTCAGGAGGACCTCCGGCAATCGTCGGCTCGCCTTCGACATCGAACAGACTTTTCGCAACGTAAGTCTTGCCGGCGAGCGATGGTACCGGCTGACCGGCGGCGATCGCCTTGTCCAGGTCGCGCGCCTGCGCGAGCGCCCGTTCGCGAAGTACTACAGCTATGCAATTCCACGCGTCCGCGTTTGCCCGACTTAACGCTGCCTCGGCCGCTACCTCGATGCTGGATATCATAAGCTGCCCGTAACAGATCCCGTGCGGCTGATGAACCCTTTCCGCAATCGCTCGGCGCACGCCTCGAGTCGCTGTTGATCCGGTGAAGTCGAGCACGACTCGTGCTGCGACGAAATGTCAATCTCGCGCAGTTGCATCAATAGCCAATAGTGCGGCAACTTGGAAGCGCTGGGGATTCTCATGCGCTGCTCCTAGGTGAGAGACGAAGCCCGCGCTCTGCGCCGCAATGCTGTGCCGTCGCGGCAGCAGGCTAGCCGAGAAGATCGCCCGCAAATGCTTGCGCAAGAATGGATTCGATGTCGGCGACAGTGACCGGACGCGGATTATCGACCGGAGTCGCAAGCGCCAGCGCAGCGGCGTTTGGGATCTGCACGGAAGCCAGACCAATCGCTTCGAGCGAGCGTGGCGCGCCGTGCAGCACAGAAAATTCAGCGAGCCCGCGCGCCAGCGACTGACCCGGAAAGAGATCCGACAACGCAGCCAGGGCCGGTACATGTTCGTAGTTCCATGCAATGGAATACGGCAGCAACACCGTATGCACCTCAGCATGGGGCAAGCCAAACGTGCCGCCCAAAACATGACAGATCCGATGATGAAAGCCCATGCCGACCTGAGACAGCACTTCGCCGCATAACCATGACCCCGTAAAGCACGCCGCCGCAGCCTTAGCAGATGGTTTGTCATGCGTGCAGAACTCTCGCAGACCAGCGATCATCTGCCGCACGCCCGTCTCTGCCAGCGCACGCGTCAGCGGATTGGCTTGGGGCGCGTATAGGCCTTCCACAGCGTGTGCCACCGCGTTGATGCCGCTGCAGATCGCCACGCGTTTCGGCAGCGACGCGAGCAATGCAGGATCATAGATGACTCTGCGCGGCAATACCGCTGGGTTGCGCACGGTCTGCTTCACGCCGTCGACCGTCAGACCAAAATTCCACGTTACCTCGGAGCCTGAAAAATTGGTCGGAATCGCGATGATGGGCAGAGCGAGACGATCGCTTACGGCTTTCGCTGTATCCAATGCCGAACCACCTCCAAAGACCAGCAGACCGTCCGCTCCGCATTCGCGAGCGTCGCTGGCGGCCCTCACGACGCTATGTTCCGGCACGTGCGGAATCACGTCAGTAAAGGTCCCGGCGCGCGCCCGGAGCGCTGCGGCGCCGGCTAGCTTCTCGAACTCCGACGCCAATTCTGGGACGCTTACAAGCATGAATCGGCCAATTTTCTCGGCCTGCAATTCGCGCACTAGGACTTCAGCGATTGGGCTGCCGGATACGATACGATGAGCCCGCAGTTCGAGCGAAAAATGCGATTGGATGCTGTTATCGCCCATATGTCCATCCCCACTGCTCGACCGAAGAATTGGCAAAGAGCCCAGACTTGAAGAATGGTTCGGCGCTGAGCCATGTTCTCACCTTGGCTGACGAGTCTGCCTCGAGAATGAGACAGGAGCCGACCGGTTGCCCTGTATCGTCACACAGAGGGCCTCCATGAAGCATCCTCACCGCGTTAGCTGACCGCACATACGTACGATGCTCGGATAGCAACTGTTCGCGCATCCACTGTGAATCTGCGCGATCGATGCCGCGAAACACGAAATATTTCTTGTCCAAAGCATGCCTCCTACTCTGATCACGCGGCATGAAGCGGTAAGCCGCCGGCTACGTCGTGCGCAACGGGTAGCCATTTCTCCCACCTCTAGATTTGATAGATAATGCAACACAAAAGGTATGTGTGGCGTCCAACCCCATGAACGAAGCGTCCATATCAGCAATGCCGCTGAGGTGGGGGCAGGGGCGGCCCAAAGAGCGCGTGGCACGACTGGAAGGTAATCGGTCACGGCACCTGGATGGATGGGTAATTCGCGCTCGGTTCCCGTGTTGACCACACCGGCGAGCGTCCGCCAGGCGTCCCCTAAGCCACTTTAAGGGGTAATTAGTACGACGAAATCCGGCAGGTCACGACCGCTCAGGTGACCCGTTCAATCACCATCGCAATGCCTTGGCCGACCCCAATACACATGGTGCACAGCGCGCGGCGCGCGCCGCGGCGCTCCAACTGATGAAGCGCCGT
>Ga0137407_10000334_pt1 | contig 33399 bp, 34 predicted proteins | sample CZOMad2_2_16fung_FD_108410 | JGI IMG/M metagenome (GOLD analysis project Ga0137407, IMG submission 108410) | Vadose zone soil fungal communities from Angelo Coast Range Reserve, California, USA - CZOMad2_2_16fungal (Illumina Assembly) | ecosystem: Environmental > Terrestrial > Soil > Vadose... | reverse complement strand
TTTGGCGCGCTTGGCGACGATATCTGAAAACTTGTTGCCCTTGGCGGCGGAACTTTCCTCGACATTGCAGACATACAGCACCGGCTTGGACGTCAGCAGGCCGAGCATGCCGAAGGCGCGCTCCTCTTCCGGCTTGCGCTCTAGAAACCGCGCCGGCTTACCCTCGCGCAGCAAAACCAGTGCGCGGTTGACGAGGTCGAGCTGCTCTTTGGCGTCCTTGTCGTTGCCTTTTGCCTTTTTGGTCAGGTTATCGACGCGTTTTTCCAGGCTATCGAGATCGGCGAGCATCAGCTCGGTCTCGATGGTCTCGATGTCGGCCAAGGGCGCGATCTTGCCTTCGACGTGGGTGATGTCGGAATCCTCAAAGCAGCGCACCACGTGGGCGACCGCGTCGACCTCGCGGATGGTCGCCAGAAACTGGTTGCCGAGGCCCTCGCCCTTCGAGGCGCCGCGCACCAGGCCCGCGATATCGACGAAGGTCAGCCGCGTCGGAATGATTTGCGCGGATTTGGCAATAGCCGCCAATTTGTCGAGCCGGGAATCGGGCACCGCGACCTCGCCGACATTCGGCTCGATGGTGCAGAACGGATAATTGGCCGCCTGCGCCGCCGCCGTTTCGGTCAGCGCATTGAACAGCGTCGACTTGCCGACATTGGGCAGGCCGACGATACCGCATTTGAAACCCATAATATGTCCTGATGTCGTTGCTGATGACCGGCCGCGCTACGCCGCGCCGTCATCGTCCGTGTCGAAAAATCCCTTGGCCTGCATCGCCAGATGCACCTTGTTCTGGAATGTCGAATCCTTACCGTCCGCAAGCAGCGCCGCGTTATCGGCAATCGCCGCGCACAACGCTTCGACCCAGGGACGTTCGTCCTTGGCGAAATCGGACAACACGTAGCTGTGCACCAGGTCCTTCACTCCGGGATGACCGATCCCCAACCGCACCCGGCGATAGTCGTTGCCGATATGCGAGGAGATCGAACGCAGCCCGTTGTGGCCGGCAATGCCGCCGCCGACCTTGACGCGCACCTTGGCGGGAGGCAGCTCGAGCTCATCCTGAAACACGATGATCTCGCCGGCGCCCAGCTTGAAGAAATTTGCAGCCTCCTGAACCGCGCGCCCGGACTCGTTCATGAAAGTCATCGGCCGCAGCAGGACAACCCTCTCATGGTCGAGCGTGCCTTCTGAGGTTTCGCCCTGAAAGCGGCGGCGCCATGGTGCGAAACCATGACGCCGCGCAATTTCATCAACGGCCATGAAGCCGATGTTGTGTCGGTTATGCGCGTATTTCGCGCCGGGATTGCCGAGACCAACAAGGAGTCGCATGACGCGGCATCCCGCGCCCGGTTACTTCTTCTTGTCGCCGCCGCCGGCAGGCGCCTTGGCGCCGGCCGCGGGCGCCTTGGCACCGGCTGCGGGAGCGGCAGCAGCACCCGCCGCTGGCGCAGCAGCGGCAGCGCCGGGCGCCGGAGCCGCACCGGGTGCCGCGGGAGCGCCGGCAACAACCGCCGGACCGGCAGCCGCGGCCGCAGCTGCGGCCTTCATTTCTTCGGCGTAGCCGGACGGCGGCACGATGGTCACCAGCGTCACGTCTTCGCGCAACAGCGACTTCACACCGGCGGGCAATTCGATGTCGGACAGATGCAGCGAATGGCTGATCTCAAGCCCGCTGACGTCGGCCTCGACGAATTGCGGAATGTTATCGACCGAGCATTCGAGGTCGATGGTGTGGGTGACGATGTTGACGGTGCCGCCGCGCTTCACGCCGGGCGACGATTCCGCGTTCTGGATGTGCAGGGGAACGCTGACGCGGATGGTCGCGCCTTCGCCGAGCCGCATGAAATCGACATGGATCGGAAAATCGCGCACCGGATCGAGATGGAAGTCGCGCGGAATCACGCGGTGCTTCTTGCCCTCCAATTCGACGTCGTAAATCGTGGTGAGAAACCGGCCAGCCAGGATGCGCTGGCGCAGGTCGGCATCATCGACCGAGATGGTTACGGGGGGCTGGTTGTTGCCGTAGATCACTCCGGGCACTCTGCCGGCGCGACGCTCTGCCCGGGCGGCCCCCTTGCCGCTCTTCGGACGTGCGGTCGCCTTCAATTCCTTGACGGTCGCCATTGTCTTAAGTCCTTGTTTTCTAAAAAGTTAAAGGCCGCATCGCGGCCTGTTCGGTGCTCGCAGCAAGCCTCCAGGGGTGCGGGGGCTGCGGACGTGGCGGCGTTCTAGCCCCAAAGGCGCGAAATGACAAGGAAATGCGGGGATTTTTCTGGCGGTTTTGGGCTCCCGCCGTCGTCACCGGGGCCTGACCCGGTGACCATCTCCTTCGCAAAGACTCTCCCGAGGATTGATGGATGCCCGGATCATCCCCGATCAAGTCGGGGACAGGCGTCCGGGCATGACCTATCCTGTTCTACGGGGAGGTGCCGAGCTTGGCTTCCAGTGCGGCGATGCGCGCTTTCAGCGCCTCATTTTCCTCGCGCGCCAAACGTGCCATGTCCTTGACCGCCTCGAATTCCTCGCGCTTGACGATATCGAGGTCACGCAGGATTTTTTCGGCCTGATTGCGGACCAGGGTGTCGACCTCGCGCTTGACGCCCTGGGCGGCGCCGGCGGCGTCGTTCATCAGACGCCCGATCTCGTCGAAAAACCGATTGCTGGTCTGGGTCATCCTTTAAATCTCCGCTTCGCTGCACATGGTCCGCAGAATAAGACAATGGCGATCCGGACGACGCCGTTCAAGACCGCCTTTGTTCCCCAAAGAGCAGGTCGCCTTGTCATCTGCAAGTTTCCTTGCAATCGTGGCGATCAAGCCATCCATCGAGAAGCAAGAAGAAGGGCTCCATGATCGACCAGCAGATCGAAATTCCGACCAAAGACGGCCGCACCACCACCTTCATCACCCATCCCGAGCGCGGCGGGCCGCACCCCGTCATCCTGTTCTATATGGACGCGCCGGCGATCCGCGAGGAACTGCGCGACATGGCGCGCCGGCTCGGCACATCGGGCTATTACGTGATGCTCCCCAATCTCTATTACCGCTCGAACGTCATGGAGCTCGGCCCATTGCCGGCGGATCCTGAATCGCCCGAGCGCAAGCGCATGTTCCAGCTGATGGCATCGATCAACATTCCCCTGGTCATGGAGGATACAAGCGCCCTGCTCGCGTTTGCCGAAAGCCAGGGCGCCGCGCGTACCGACAAGGTCGGCACCGTCGGCTACTGCATGAGCGGGCGATATGCGATCAACGCGGCGACGCATTTTCCGGATCGCGTCAAGGCCGTGGCATCGATCTACGGCACGCATCTTGCGACCGACCAGCCCGACAGCCCGCACCTCGCCGGCACCAAGACAAAGGCCGAACTCTATTTCGGCTGCGCCGAGACCGATATCTACGCGCCGATGGAAACCGTCGAGAAAATACGACAGGCGATGGAGCGCGATCGCGCCCGTGCCGAAGTCGAAATCTATTCCGGCACCCATCATGGCTTCGCATTTCCGAAGCGGCCGGTCTACGATCGCAACGCGGCCGAGCGGCATTGGGAACGGCTGCTTTCGCTCTACCGCCGCAACCTCTGGTCATAGGAAGGCGCGATGGCTTTCCTCACCATCGCCTTTCCGGTGTTCGATCCCGTTGCCATCGCGATCGGTCCGATCGCGATCCGTTGGTATGCACTGGCCTATATCGGCGGCATCGTGCTTGGCTGGCTTTACGCCCGCGCCCTGCTCAAGAACGAGAAGCTTTGGGGCGGGCCGGCGCCGATCACGCTCACGCAAATGGACGATTTCATCCTGTGGGTGACGGTCGGAATCATTGTCGGCGGCCGAACCGGTTATGTACTGTTCTACAATCCCGCCTTCTTCGCCCAGCATCCCGGCGAGATTTTGGAGTTGTGGAAGGGCGGCATGTCATTTCATGGCGGCTTTCTCGGCTGCGTCGCCGCGGTGATATTGTTCTGCCGCACCAACCACCTCCCTATCTTGTCGCTCGGCGACATCATCACCGGCGTCGCACCGATCGGATTGTTTCTTGGGCGGCTGGCCAATTTCATCAACAGCGAGTTGTGGGGCCGGCCGGCGGATGCCAGCGTGCCCTGGGCGATGGTATTTCCCAATGGCGGGCCGCTTCCGCGCCATCCGAGCCAGCTTTACGAAGCGACGCTGGAAGGTATCGTATTATTTGCGATCTTGGCGGTGATGATTCGGATGGGCGCCCTGAAGCGGCCCGGCCTGATCCTCGGCAGCTTCATCACGATCTATGGCGTGGCGCGCATTATCAGCGAATTTTTCAGGGAGCCCGACCCGCAGCTTGGATTTTTGTGGGGCGGGCTGACCATGGGCATGCTGCTTTCCATCCCTATGATCATTGCAGGAACAATCATTATTGTGGTGGCATGGCGCCGCGGGAGTGTGATGCAGGTAGCGCCACCCGTTCAAGGAATGTCGTGACTGAAGATTCGCCGCTGCAGTTCGAGATCAAGAAACTGATCAAGTCGGCCGGCCCAATGCCGGTGTGGCGTTACATGGAGTTGTGCCTGATGCACCCCAGGCACGGCTATTACCTTTCCCGCGATCCGCTGGGGCGCGAGGGCGATTTCACCACGGCGCCTGAGGTGAGCCAGATGTTCGGCGAGTTGCTGGGACTGTGGGCGGCGTCGGTTTGGAAAGCGATCGGTTCGCCGCCCCTGTTGCGGCTGATCGAGCTTGGACCCGGGCGCGGCACCATGATGGCGGATGCGCTGCGCGCGATGCGCGTGCTGCCGCCGCTTTACCAGGCGCTCAGCATCCACCTCGTCGAGATCAATCCAGTGCTGCGCGAGAAGCAGAAGGCCGCGCTGTCGGGCTCTCGCGACATCGCCTGGCACGACACGATCGACGACGTGCCGGACGGCCCCGCCATCATCCTCGCCAACGAGTATTTCGACGTGCTGCCGATTCACCAGGTGGTGAAACGCGAGACCGGCTGGCACGAGCGCACCGTCGAGATCGACAGCACCGGCGAACTGGCTTTCGGCGCCGCCCCCGAGCCAACCCCGCACTTCGACGTCCTGCTGCCATCCCTGGTGCGCGCCGCCCCTAGCGGTGCGGTGTTCGAGTGGCGGCCGGACGCCGAGATCATGAAAATCGCCAGCCGGGTGCGCGACCAGGACGGCGCGGCCCTGATTATCGACTACGGTCACCTGCGCAGCGACGCCGGCGATACCTTCCAGGCCATCGCCCGCCACAGCTTCACCGACCCGCTGAAAAATCCCGGCCAGGCCGACGTGACGGCGCATGTCGATTTCCAGGCGCTGGTGCGCGCGGCCGAAGATCTCGGTGCGCGCGTCCACGGCCCGGTGCCGCAGGGCGATTTTCTCAGGCGGCTCGGCATCGAACCCCGCGCGATGACACTGATGGCAAAGGCCTCTCCTGAGGTTTCCGAAGATATTTCGGGCGCGCTGAAGCGGCTGGTCACCGGCGGCCGCGGCGGCATGGGATCGATGTTCAAGGTGCTGGCGATCTCCGAGCCCAATCTCATTTCGCTCGCGGGATTTGCCGACGAGAGGCCGGACGCCAAGGCCGAGGCGCCATGAAGCTGCAATCGCCGCTGCTCTCGGCCATCCCCGGCCTGCGTCACGCTTTCTTCAGCCGCGAAGGCGGCGTCTCCGATGGCATTTATGCCGGCCTCAATGGCGGGCTCGGCTCCAACGACGATCCCGTCGCTGTCGCGGAAAATCGTCGCCGGATGGCGGAGCAGATGGGTGTGCCGCCCTCGCATTTTCTCGGCGTGCACCAGATCCATTCACCCGATGCGGTGGTCGCGACCGGGCCATGGCAGGGTGCCTCGCGCCCGCGCGCCGACGCCATCGTCACCCGCACCGAAGGTCTCGCCATCGGTATCACTGCGGCCGACTGCGGACCGTTGCTGCTGGTCGATCCCGACGCGCGCGTGATCGGCGCGGCGCATGCCGGCTGGAAGGGCGCGCTGGCTGGAATTGTCGAATCCACTATCGAAGTCATGGAAAAGCTTGGCGCCGAACGCGCCGGCATCGTCGCCGCGATCGGCCCTTTGATCCGCCAGCCTTCTTATGAAGTCGGCAATGAATTCGTCGAGCGGTTTATGGAGGAGGACGCGGAGAACACCCTGTTCTTCCTACCCGCCGCACGCGAAGGCCACGCGATGTTCGATCTCGCCGGCTTCATCCGCGCCCGACTCGAAAATGCCGGGGTGCTTGTCATCGACGACATCGGCATCGATACTTATTCCGACGAGCGCTTCTTCAGCTACCGCCGCTCGGTGCATCGCGAGGAGCCGGACTATGGCCGCCATGTTCATGCCATTGTTCTGGAAGCCTAGCCTCGGCGGAAGTCCTTCAACCGAAACGAAAATTATTCGCGCGCCGGGCGACCTCGCCGCGCTCATCACGTTATGTGATGCCGCCCTAGACCTTAACGCATTTTAACGATATCGCTCTGGGCGCGATGTGGGACGCGTCAACAAGCCTATTCAGGATCGGCAAGGACCTGCCACGCGCCGCGATGGCCGCGGCGCTGTTGGCAATCGCTTGCGGGCTTGGTGGCTGCGCCGGGGGCGCAGCGGTCGGCGGCTCGTTTGCCATGGCCAATAGCGGCGGCGCTCCCACCGTCGCCTTCGAATCGATCGACGGCCCGCCGCCGCATCTGTTCGACCGGATGGTCGGCGTACTCGACAGCGAAGCCAAGCTTCGCAATCTCTCGATCGTCTCGCGCGAAGGCGCGGCGTCCTACCGGGTGCGAAGCTATCTTTCCGCCCAGGTCAGCCGCGGACGCACCACCATCGCCTGGGTCTTTGACGTCTATGACCAGAACCAGCAGCGGGCGCTGCGCCTTTCCGGCGAGGAACCGGCCGGCAAGGCCGGGCGCGACCCCTGGGCCGCGGCCGACGATCTCGTCTTGCGGAAAATTGCCCAAGCCGGATTGAGCGGTCTTGCGAGCATGATCAATGGAACAGCTCCTGCGGATGCGCCTCAGCCCTCCCCTGTACCGGCCCTACGCGGATCCGTGGTGGCAAGCGCTGATCGGCCTTCGCCGGTTTCCAGCGAATGGCGCGTCGGCGCCCTGAGCTACACCAGCCATTAGCCACGCGCCTGACAAACCGCCATTTTTGCCCGGGAAAACCGGGCCCATGGGTTGCCAGCCGGGCCACCCCCTTGATATCACCTCGCTTATCGAAACGCGCTATTTCGTGGGTATTGCGATATGCTGAACATTGTATCCAGCAAGGCGCGGGGAGAAGCCTCGATGTCGGCCAAAAACGGCTCCATCAAGCTGGTTGCCGGCAATTCCAATCCTGCGCTGGCGCAGGAGATCGCCGACTGGCTGCATCTGGCGCCCACCAAAGCCATCGTCCGCCGCTTTGCGGACATGGAAATCTTCGTCGAAATCCAGGAAAATGTCCGCGGCTCCGATGTCTTCGTGATCCAGTCGACGTCGTTTCCCGCCAACGACCATCTGATGGAACTGTTGATCATCATCGACGCCTTGCGTCGTGCCTCGGCGCGCCGCATCACGGCGGTGGTGCCGTATTTCGGTTACGCCCGGCAGGATCGGAAAGCCGGCCCGCGCACGCCGATTTCGGCGAAGCTGGTGGCGAACCTGATCACCCATGCCGGCGCCGATCGCGTCATGACGCTCGATCTGCACGCCGGGCAAATCCAGGGCTTCTTCGACATCCCGACCGACAATCTCTACGCCTCGCCGGTGATGGTGCGCGATATCCGCGAACGCTTCGACCTCACCAATGTGATGGTGGTTTCGCCTGATGTCGGCGGCGTGGTGCGTGCGCGCGGGCTGGCCAAGCGCATCAACGCCCCGCTCGCCATCATCGACAAGCGCCGCGAACGCGCCGGTGAATCCGAAGTCATGAACGTGATCGGCGATGTCGCCGGATACACCTGCATCCTGGTCGACGACATCGTCGACTCCGGTGGCACCCTGGTGAACGCCGCGGACGCGCTGCTCGCCAATGGCGCCAAGGAAGTCTACGCCTACATCACCCACGGTGTGCTGTCCGGCGGCGCCGCCGCCCGCATCACGTCCTCCCGGCTGAAAGAACTCGTCATCACCGATTCGATCCTGCCGACGGAAGCGGTCAGCAAGGCGCCCAACATCCGCACGCTGTCGATCGCCTCCCTGATCGCGGAGGCCATCGGCCGTACCGCGTCCGAAGAGTCGGTGTCGAGTTTGTTCGATTAGGCTGCGGGCAAAAACCTATCTCGTGTCCCGGACGCGGCGCAGCGCTTAGCGATGCGCCGCAGAGCCGGGACCTATTTTCGATGGGCCCCGGATCAGCAGCGCACCGTCCGGACGATGCGGAGCCTGTCATCGGGCGCGCATTCGCGCGACCCGTTGGCATCGCCGAGAGCGCGCTGCGGAGCATCCGGGGAACATCCAACTTCAAGGGATGCAAAAAAGGCAGCCGCGGCGGCCTATGCGGCGCGATAGGCGACGGGTTCGATGACGGTCTTCTCGGGCAGCAACGCCGAAGACGACCCGGACAACGAGGTCGCCAACCGCCCTAACGTAGTCCAATCAATCGCATCACCGTAACGCTGTTCGATGTCGTCTAGCAGGCGATCGAGATAGTTCATGTAGAGATCGTCAACACCGTCGAGGTGGACGTGCCCCGGGACATTCTTGGTGATGTGCGCCTTGATCGACAGGACGCCCCCGGCGTCAAGGATGTCGAAGGCGCGCTCCGGCGCCGATGTGGCTTGAAAATTGGTGCTGATGTGTACGAGGTTTGGCGCGATCCGCTCCGGAAATAGCATGCTTACGCCGCTCAATCCCGACATCGCCGTTCTAGCGTCCTTCGATACGGGGGTCCGGATATCCCGCGCGGACGCCACCCAATCGATTCCGACATCACGGCATGCTTGTTGCAGGGCTGGGCCGCAATCCCATCCGGGGGGTTGAAGCCCCCGCACATAGCGCAAACCGGATTCTTCGAAAATTCGGATAGCTTCAGCCAGCATGCCGGCGCACGCGGCACGGTCCTGGTCCTGAAATTCGACAGAGACCGAATCACCCGGATTAATGTGGTGCAGGCCATGCAGGGCGATTTCAGTGCGCGGCATCGCGTTGAGAAAAGCGACGAACTCCGGATGGTTGCGGAGGTCCATCGTTCCCTTCGGCAATACGCTTGCGAGATATACGCGATCGCGAAACCAGGGCACATGTCGCCAGAAGCGATCGGCGACCGGAGATATCCGTCGCCAGTCCGGCGTGACGAAGAGCGTTATCTGCAGTTGCGGATGTCGCTCCAACAGCCACAGCAGGCGACCCAAAGCGCCCTTTTCGAGATCGCCGCCGCCTTCATACGCGCTTTGCGAAGTTCCGGGAAAGACGTCGTCGACGGACATCACGACCGCGGCGGACCTGCCGGGACTGTACCAGTGGATCGGTCCCAACTTGGCATCATCAAGGATGAATGCCCGCCGCAGTTCTTGCGCAGGGCCGAACTGCCAATCGTCCATGCTCAAATTCCCAGGACCACGTCGCTACATGCGCGCAATAGCTCAACTAAACCGCGGCGTATGACCAACATCTTTAGGGCAATGATGCACGGATCGAGAAGTTTACGTCGTGATGAATCAGGAATGAAGTTCCTGGCGACCATTTGGAGTGATGGGCTCCCGAAAAGCCTGCCGTTCACGTTTGCTTAACCAAACACTGAACTGGGCGGATCCGACTGCGCTCTGGTAAACACAAGGAAAAGCTTTCACCTTATTCCTGCACGAGAAAGCTCAGAAGAATTTTGAAGCTAGATTTTGCGCGGGCCCCGTCCTGGCCTACTTGAACTAGAACCGAAGTTGCTAGGTCATTTTCCTAACAGTGCCGCGATGGCCCCGCGAAAGCGGTGGAGTTTTTTCAATGGCTGCCAAACAATGGAAGGCGCCCAACAGCAAAATAGAGCCGCCAAAACCCTCTCCATTGGGTGCTTCGGCTCCGAACGCCCCGGTCGGACCGGGCGAAACGCTCGTCGACCGTCCGGCCGGTCTGGATGTGCGGGCTCAATCGGCGCGGCTGAAGGAGGCTTTCGAAGCGCCGGATCCGCTCGACCTCGATCTGCACCCCGCCGCTCCGTCACCCCAACGCGGCAGCTTTTTTGCGCGCTATGGATCGCGCGCGCTCAAGTCGGCGCTCGGGCTCGGGGTCGTCGTCATTGCCGGGGTGGGTCCGGTGCAGCGCTTGCTCGAGTTTTCGAGCGTGGAAGCGGTCGTCAACGCCCGTCTCGTCTCGCTGCGGGCGCCGATCGATGGCACGATAGAGAATCTTTCTCCAACTATCGGCGCGGTGACGCCCAGAGGCAGACTCCTGTTGCACATTTCCAATAGCCGGGCCGATCGAACAAGGCTGGATGATCTGCAGAGACTGATCGATCAAACGGAGGGTGAGCGTCCCGCCATCGCCAAGCGCCTCACGCGGCTACAGGAACTCTACGAACAGGTTTCCCAGCAGGCGCGAGCCTTTCAAGCCGGACGGATCAGAGAGCTCGAAGAGCGCATGATGGACCTGAAGGCGCAGGCCTCCGCCACCGAGGCTTCCGAGTTCGAAGCGGCATCGACGCTGGCGCGTACCAAATCGTTGGCGGCGACCGGATACCAGACAAGCGTGGCGGTGGAGCGGGCTGAACGGGATGCCAAGGTCGCAACCCAGAACCAAAAGGCCCTCAATCATCGGCTGTTCGCTATTGTGGTCGAGCTTGAGGCCGCTCGCCGCGGCGAATATGTCGGCGACTCCTACAATGATCGACCGAGTTCGCTCCAGCATGCCGATGATTTATCGGTTCGCATTGCCGAGGCCGAGGCCGAGCTCAGTACCCGCGACCAGCGGCTCACCAAGCTTCACGCCACGCTGGACGCCGAAGCTGCCCGATATTCCGAACTGTCCAATGCGGTGCTGGCTTCCCCGATCGACGCACAGGTTTGGGAGGTCTTGGTATCTCCCGGCGAAGAGGTGAGGAAAGGTCAAGACCTCCTGCGTCTTCTCGACTGTTCCGGCGCCCTCGTTACCGTCACGGTCCGGGAATCCGTGTTCAATCAATTGCGCATCGGCGACAAGGCGCAATTCCGCTATTCGAGCCAATCGGACAGATACAACGGCACGATCGTCCGCATGTCAGGGAGCGCGGCGCCTCCAGACAATCTTGCGATTCAACCCACGGGGCTTTCATCCGGAGGATATCGCGTAGCTGTGTCGGTCCCTGACCTCGCCTCGTCGACGCAATGCGGAGTCGGACGCACCGGGACGGTCGTGTTCAACCCCTCGGCCGGCTCCGGCGGGACGTTGCAGTCGCTTCGAAACGCGATCTCGTTCTTTCTGCCCGGTTCTTGATCGCCATGCCCGGCGGCTGGTCAGAACCAATCGCACCGGCTCTGTTGGCGACCGGCTTTCTTTGCCTGTTTCTGCCCTGGGCCAACCGTGAAAACCCGTGGGTCCGTGCCGCGCTGGTTGCAACCTCCCTGATCCTGACCTGGAATTACCTGCTTTGGCGGATCACACAAACCCTCCCGCCATTCGGCATATCTGCCGATTGGCTGTTTGGAATCAGCTTCTTGAGCGTCGAACTCATCACCGGAATTGGCGGAACCATCACATGGATCCTGCTGACACGGAGTTCCTCGCGATCGGCGACTGTCACAGCGAATACATCGTGGCTCTTGCATACAAGGCCGCTCGTCGACGTCCTGATCTGCACCTACAACGAAGATCGGGCCATCCTGGAGCGCACCATTATCGGCGCGATGGCGATGCACTATCCCAATTTCAGGGTTTGGGTTCTCGACGACGGCCGGCGTGCCTGGTTGAGCGAACTCTGCGCCCAAAAGGGTTGCAACTATCTCACCCGGCCGGACAACTCGCATGCCAAGGCCGGCAACATCAACCACGCGGCTCAGCACCTGGCGCAGCTGTCCTCGCCGCCAGACTTCATTGCGGTGCTCGACGCGGATTTCGTGCCCTTTTACAATTTCGTCTCGCGCGCAGTTTCCTTGTTCAAGGACCCGGCCGTCGGAATTGTGCAGACGCCGCAACATTTCTTCAATCCCGACCCGATACAGAGCAACCTGGCCATCTCCGAGGTTTTTCCGGACGAGCAGCGTTTCTTCTTCGACATTATCATGCCCTCCAGGGACGCCTGGGATCTGGCCTTCTGCTGCGGCACATCGTCCGTCATTCGGTTCGCCGCACTGCGCGAGATCGGCGGCTTTCCGACGGATTCCGTCACCGAAGACTTCCTGCTCACCGTTCGTCTGAGGGAACGGGGCTATAAGACGCAATACTTGAACGAAAAGCTGTCGGTTGGCCTCGCACCCGAGGGCATCAAGGAATATGCGACGCAGCGCACCCGCTGGTGTCTCGGTCTCATACAAATCTGCCGAGGTCGGTCCGGCCCCCTTCGCTTCGGCAACGGCCTTCCACTCATGTTCCGCATCAGCCTGATAGAAACGTTCTTCTACTGGGGCGGGAGCTTTTTGTTTCGCATGGTCTGCATGTTGGCCCCCGCGTTCTATTTCCTTTTTGACGTTCGCATGGTGCAGGCCAACCTTTCGGATGCGATCGCGCACTTCGCTCCGATGGTGATTACGCAAATTGCCGTTACGACGTGGCTCGGCGGCGGCCGCATGCTGCCTTTGATTTCGGACGTTTACCAAATGCTCATCGCCCCCGAGATCATCAGGGTCGTAGCTTTTACGCTGATACAACCCCGCGGCCATGAGTTTAAAGTCACCGCCAAGGGAATTCACTCTGTCGGTTTGAACATTCAATGGCGGCTGCTCTTCCGCTTCCTCGCTATTGCCTTCATCACGATCCTGGGCCTTGGCAAGGTCTTTGCGTTCGACCACTCAGACCTTATTGAGGATGGTGGAGCGCTCAACCTGTTCTGGGCCTGGTACAATCTCGTGGTCTTGACGATTTGCTGCCTCGTCTGCGTTGAGCAGCCGCGACGCCGAGCCGACGAGCGTTTCTCCGCCAAAGAAAAAGTGCTCATCAAAATCGGCGATCGGTCGCACGTCTACGACGTAACGGACATTTCCGCCGGCGGATTGCGTTTGGCAGGTGAGATACCAGACCCGGTTGGGTCGCCGGCCACCCTCATCATGGGAGGGGTCGAGAGCCCTGCCGTCATTGCCCGCAAGGGTGTCAACGAGTTCGCGGTCAGCCTGATTGGCGATGAAGCGCGGGAAGCGATGACCCTGCGTGTCTATTCCGAGCGATATGGCAAACCGCTCGAAAAGATTCTTGCAAGCCGGGTTCTCGCGGGCATTCTTCAGCGCCTCGCCAGATGAGCTCCCGCGTCTGCCATCGCCCCCGTGATTGGCATTTGCCGATGCGTGGTGGTGTCCAAACGTGCGAAATCATGGTTCCACAGGACCCTACCTCGCCCGAATGCAGGCTACCGTGCCCCGTTAATGTTACGCCTTAACTAATAATTAATTATACGTTTGCGGGCCCGAAATGACCGGCCTAGCGTCATTGGCGTGCCGCTCAGTAACCAACGAATTGGTGCGTGCCATGACGTATAGAATGTATGTGGCGTTTATCGCGTTTCTCAGCGCCATCACGCTTATGCTTGCCGCGAACGAAGCATTCGCCAAGTCGGGAACAGCGCATCGTGGAGCGTTTGCTTCGGCGCGTTCGATTTCCACTCCATCAGTCGCCCGACCGTTCCGACATCATCGCGGACACCACGCCGGCGCTGTCTGGCCCGCCGTAGGCGACGTCTTCTACGGGCCAACGAATGGCGAGCCCCTGGCCGATGTTGCGCCGCCGATACCAGGCGATATCCGGAACACACAGGCCTATGATATTCCCTGGGATTGGGCACATCGATATCCGCCGGTGGTCGCACCCTCTCGGCGACCCTATGTGCCGAGTTGCCCCACGCAGACCATAACGGTTCCCGGCGGGCATGACAGCACGGAACACACCGTCAATATCACGCGGTGCTACTGACAAGCGAACTTGAGCAAGCATGGGCCAGCGGGTCGCGCGAATCCGCCCGATGAGTGCTTGTGAAGAGCGGCAGCGCGTACCTATATCGGGTTCATGAGCAGAGCGTTCGTTAACGAGGACAGCTTCATCGAGGAGCTTCCCGACATACCTGTTTCAGACCACCCCAACCTGGTCACAGAGCGAGGGCTGGAACTGATCGAGGCGGCGTTGGCGGCTGCGCGAGGCGCGTATGGTGAAGCCCAGGCCATCGGAGATCGAGCCGCGCTGGCCAAAGCCGGACGCGATCTGCGTTATTGGAGCGCCCGTCGCGCCAGTGCGACCGTCATGCGCCCGACAACGGAAGCCAATATCGTCCAGTTCGGAAGCGCGGTGACGATCGTACGCGACGACGGCAGGGAACAGACCTTCCGGATCGTCGGCGAAGACGAGGCCGATCCGAAAAATGGGTCCATTTCTCACGTCTCGCCACTGGCGCGATCGCTCATCAACAAGCGCGTCGGCGACACAATAAAGGCAGGCAAGGGCGAAGCTGAAATTCTAGCTATCAAGTAGCGGGACCGCCTTGAACTACGAGGTTTCGCTCTTTCACCGATGGCGGACATTGATGAGCCCGCCTCCTAATGCGTCACGGGCAATTCCGTCCTCTGTTGCGGTGATTGAATCCAAACCGAAGCCGATTTATTTTGGTGCAGAAATCCAGCGAGGCGTGATGGACCGAGGCAGGCCCAGTCGTACGGCGTTTGGGGCTGCCGCATTTCGCGCAGCGCATCAAATCGTGGATCAGGGCAATATCTTCAACGATCCTTACGCCTTGGCTATCCTTGGAGAGAGGGCGGCTGCTGCGATCGAGGAGATAGCTGCGGTATCCTCCAATCAGGTGATGCGCCTGTTTATCGCGACCCGCAGCCGCGTTGCGGAGGATTGTTTGTCGGCGGCAGTTGCACGCGGCGTGCGCCAGGCCGTCATTCTGGGTGCGGGCCTTGATACATTTTCGCTTCGCAATCCACATTCGGAACTGGGCTTGCGGGTATTCGAGGTGGATCACCCGTCAACGCAACAATGGAAGCGCAGACATCTGGAGGCGTTGGGTTTGAACATCGCTCCTTCCGTGGCATTCGCTCCCGTTGATTTCGAACGGCAGACGCTGACGGATGGCTTGGCGGCCGCTGGATTTCGGTGTGACCGGCCAGCGTTCTTCATCTGGCTGGGCGTCGTGCCCTATTTGAGGCGAGAGACCGTCTCGACGACATTGCAGACTATCGCCGGAATGCCGATGGCGGAAGTCGTGTTCGATTACTCGGAGCCTTTGGAAAATTATTCACCCGCTCGCCGCCCCATCGTCACCGCCAGAGCCGCAGATGCGGCGTCGGCGGGCGAGCCCTGGCTGAGCTTCTTTGATCCGCGTGAATTGCAGATGGAGCTGCTTGAAATGAAGTTCGAAGACATCGAAGATTTAGGTCTGCCCGAACTGGCCGCGCGCTATTTCAGCGATCTTGCGCTGGAAGCCAATGATGGCCCAGGCCCTCATTTGATACGTGCCCGCCGTCTCGATTGATGGCTCCGGCCGGCGGCCTTCGCGCGGATCACTCAATGCCCGGTTCGGGTCATTTTTGGATATCAACGCGCGCAACTGTGAGGTCCGCTTTACTCCGTGAACTCCCTCGTCCTGACGGCTTAGGCCCGCTCAACCGCCATCGGTGGCTGAAACTTTTCGATCAGGATCGTCATACATGGGAGGAGGCCACGTCCCACACTCGAAGCTTCGGGCGTTGCCCGGGCAGACCCCGCCTCCCTGACTGGAAGGCCTGGTAACAGGCCACGCCTGACCGGCAGACCAGGGATCGCTGAAGCCGGGGCTCCTTTGTTTTTTATGCTTCTTCATATGCTTGCCGCTGCGCGTCTCGGCCTTGCCTGGTGTGACCATCGGAACCACAACCAGCGCCGTCCCGTATATGGCGAGCGTCAAAAGCCTTATCGCAAATTTGCTCATGCGTAATCCCGTGCAAGGTCCCCTGATGGTACACCGCGCCGGAACGAACATTCCCCGGGGCAATTTCAGGTGACTCATGCGGGCTACCTACCCGCTTTCGCCCCTCGCATGACGGCCGTTACTTCCCCGCCCCGCGCTGTCCGCGCCGCCGCTCGATCGTGATCTCGGCCAGGATCGACATCGCGATTTCTTCCGGCGTGATTGCGCCGAGGTCGAGACCGGCGGGCGCCTTGATGCGATCGATGGCGGATGCCTCAATACCCTCGGCCATCAGTTTCGCCCGCAGCGCCGCCATCTTGCGGCGGCTGCCGACGAAGGCGTGATAGGCGGCCTCGGTCGCAGCCGCCGTCCGAAGTGCGGCTTCGTCGCCCTTGCCCTGGGTCGAGACCACGACGAAGCGTTTTGCATGGTTAAGCTTTCCCAACGCATAGCCGTCGATCAGCATGTCGGCGTCGGGCGTGCTCGTCAGGTCGGCAGACGGCGCAGCAACCGTGACGTGATAGCCGAGTTGGCGCGCTTGCGTCGCAAGCGACAGCGCCACCGGGCTTCCGCCGAGAACGACCAGCGAGGGATGCGGCAGCACCGGCTCGACAAACACGTCCATGGTGCCCTTGCTCGGGCACATGTTCTCGGCGAAGCGCACGCCGTCGCGATTCTCGCCGGGCTTGACGCCGAGCTCGGCAAGAAGATTCTCTGGCTGCACCGAGACCATGCGCGGCTCGCCATCGGCGAGCGCGTCGCGCGCGGCCTTGAGCACCGCGCCGCGGGCGCAGCCGCCGCCGATCCAGCCCGCCACAATGGTCCCGTCCGGGCGGATGATCGCCTTGGCGCCGGCCTTGGCGGCGGTTACCGACACCGTCCGCACTACGGTGGCGAGCACAAAGGCTTCCTCGGCGGCCTTGAGCTGCGCCACCAGATCCATCACTTCCACATGCCTGGTCATGGGCGTGCCTCCCAAACTCACAGCTTCGCCAGATAGGGTTCAAGCGCGGTCAGGCTTTTCAACGTGTTGGCGGGTGCATAGAGATCGATGTAGGGCAAAGCTGCCTTGATGCCCGCGGCCGAGGGCGTATAGCCCTCCCACGCCATCATCGGATTGAGCCAGACGATGCGGCGGCAGCGCTTTGCAAGCGCCGCCATTTCGCGGCCGAGCAGCCTGGCGTCGCCGGTCTCGTAACCGTCGGACACGATCATCACGCATGAGCGTGAATGCAGCACGCGCGCGGCGTGCCAGCGGTTGAAGGTCTGCAGGGATTCGCCGATCCTGGTGCCGCCGCCGGCGCCTTGGGCCATGATCGACAATCGGTCGAGTGCGCGGCCTGCGTCCTTTTCCTTCATGGCGTCGGAGACGTAAGCGAGCCTGGTGTGAAACAGAAACGCTTCGGCTTCGCGAAACTCATCGAGCACACCGTGGATGAAGCGCAGGAATACGCCGGTGTACATGCTCATCGAGCCAGAGGCGTCGAGCAGCACGACGAGCCGCAGCGGCTTTTCCTTGCGCTGCCGCTTGACGAGCGTGATCGGCACACCGCCATGGCTGATATTGCCGTGGATCGTTCGCCGCAGATCGAGCCGGTAACCGCGCCGCCGCGCCAGATCGCGCCGGGTCAATCGCGTGCGCATGGTCCTGGCAAGTCGTGCTGCGACTTCGTGGGCCTGCTCGATCTGCTCGGGGTCGGCCATCCTGCGGAAATCGACGTCAGCCAAATTGTCGGCGCGCGAGGCGCCTTCCTTGCGGCCTTCGCCGGCGCGGCCCTCGGGCGCATCGTCGCCTTCAGATGGAATTTGATCGGTGGCCGCGTCACCCGTGGCCGCCTCTGATTTGCCGCCCTGCAAGCTTTTCAACGAGGGGCTGTTGGCCGCCTTCGCCGAGCCGAGGGCCAGCGACCGCGATCGCACGCGCTTGCCAAGCCAGAATGCATCGAACAGCCCATCGAACCTGTCCCAATCGGATTTGCGCGCCGAGAACAGGTGTTTCAGGGCGACGCGCAACAGCCCCGGCTTTTCGGCATAGCCGGCCGCCATCAGCGCAGCCGCGTCCTGACCTTCCTGCAGGCCGACGGCAAAGCCGGCTTCTCGCAAAGTCCTGAGAAACGCGGCAAGCTTTGCGGCGACGAGCCGTGAAACCCCGTCGATCTCGTCATAGCCCGGACTGGTGCCGCAGCAGCTCATGCGACCTTCCCCAACAGCCGTTCGGTGACCTCGCGGGTGACGCGCGACTTGTCCTCATGGGTTTTCAGCAGGCACATCAGCGTCTCGTGCACGGTCTCCGGCGTCTCGCGCAGGTCGCGCACGCCGATTCCGACCAGCGCCGCGGCCCAGTCCAGCGTCTCCGCCACGCCGGGGACCTTGCGCAGCTCCTCTTTCCGGATGCCTTCGACCATGCGCGCGATCTGCAGCGACAGCGAGGCTGACGCGCCGTCGATCCGCGCCATGATGATGCGGGCCTCGCGATCGATGTCGGGATAGTCGACATAATGATAGAGACAGCGGCGGCGCAGCGCGTCCGAGAGTTCGCGGGTGCCGTTCGAGGTCAGGACCACGTGTGGAATCGTGATCGCGGAAATCGTCCCGAGCTCCGGGATCGACACCTGGAAATCCGACAACAGTTCGAGCAGGAACGCCTCGAACTCGTCGTCGGCGCGATCGATCTCATCGATCAACAGCACCGGCGGCTTGTCGCGCCGGATTGCGGCCAGCAGCGGCCGCTCCAGCAGGTATTTTTCCGAAAAAATCCGATCCTCGATGGTCTCGGCCTCCACGCCGCGATGGGCCTGGATCGAGAGCAACTGGCGCTGGTAATTCCATTCATAGAGCGCGGCCGATTGATCGAGCCCCTCGTAGCACTGCAGCCGGATCAGCTCGGTGGCGTGCACCGACGCGAGCGCTTTCGCCACCTCGGTCTTGCCGACGCCCGCTTCGCCTTCGAGCAAGAGCGGACGCCGGAGCAGTTGCATCAGCGAGATCGCGGTCGCAAGCTCGCCATCGGCGATGTAGCCGGCGCCGGCGAGCGCTTGCGCGATCTCATCGCGGGTTTTCATGGTCAGCGTGTCTTCCTTTTGGTCCTCGGCTTTGGACTAATTGCCGTCATTCCGGGCCGATGCGAAGCAATCGGACCCGGAATCTCGTCATTCCGGGTCTGGTGCTAACGCACCATCCCGGAATGACGGAGGCGCAGAGCTACGCCGCGAACACTCCCAGATTCTTCGCCGCCTTCCAGTTGCGCCAATAGTCGTGCGGCATCTGGATGTGGGTGGAGCCCAAGAACGAGAAGGCGTCGTTGACGGCGTTGGAGAACGCCGGCACGCCGCCGACGTTCGGGCTCTCGCCGACACCCTTGGCGCCGATCGGGTGATGCGGCGATGGCGTCACGGTGAAGTCGGTCTCCCAATGCGGCGTTTCCACCGCGGTCGGCATGAAGAAATCCATGAACGAGCCGGTCACCACGTTGCCCTCGGGGTCGTAACGAATCTCCTGGCCCATCGCTATGGCAAAGGCCTCGGTCAGTCCGCCGTGCACCTGGCCCTCGATGATCATCGGATTGATGCGGGTGCCGCAATCATCGAGCGCGTAGAAGCGCTTGATCTTGTAGACCCCGGTATCGACGTCGATCTCCATCACGCAGATATAGGCGCCGAACGGATAGGTCATATTGGGCGGATCGTAATAGCTCACCGCCTCCAGCCCCGGCTCCATGCCCGGCGGCACCGAATTATAGGCCGCCCAGCAGATATCCTTCATCGACATCGTCTTCTCCGGCAAGCCCTTGACGCGGAAACCGTCGATATCCCATTCGAGGTCGTCTTCGTGCACCTCGAGCTTGTAGGCCGCGATCATCTGCGCCTTGGCCTTGATTTTCCGCGCGGCCATAGCGATCGCGGCGCCCGCCACCGGCGTCGAACGCGAGCCGTAGGTGCCGAGCCCGTAAGGTGCGGTATCGGTATTGCCCTCCTCGACCATGATGTTGTCGGCGGGGATGCCGATCTCGGTGGCGATAATCTGCGCCCAGGTGGTTTCGTGGCCCTGGCCCTGGCTCTTGGAGCCGACGCGGGCGATGCCCGCGCCGGTGGGATGCATGCGGATCTCGCAGGAATCGAACATCGCAATCCCCAGGATGTCGCAATTCTTCGACGGACCGGCGCCGACGATTTCGGTGAAGAACGAAACCCCGACGCCCATGATCTCGCGGGTCTCGCCCCGCTTGAACGCTGCGCGCTGCTCCGCCTGCTGCTTGCGCAGGCCGGCATAGTCGACGCTCTCCATCATCTTGCGCATGGCGGTGTGGTAATCGCCGGAATCATATTCCCAGCCCAAGGCCGAATGATACGGGAACTGTTCGGCCTTGATGAAATTCTTCAGCCGTAACTCGGCCGGATCCATTTTGAGTTTCTGGGCGAGGATGTCCATCGCGCGCTCGATGCAGTAAGCGGCTTCGGTGACGCGGAACGAGCAGCGATAGGCGACGCCGCCCGGCGCCTTGTTGGTGTAGATGCCGTCGACCGACAAATGCGCGGTGGGGAAGTCGTAGGAGCCGGTGACGATGTTGAAGAAGCCGGCCGGCCATTTCGACGGATCGGCGCAGGCGTCGAACGCGCCGTGATCGGCGAGCACGTGGACACGCAAGCCGGTCACCTTGCCGTCCTTGGTCGCGGCGATTTCGGTGGTCATGTGATAATCCCGCGCGAACGACGTCGCGGTCAGGTTCTCAATGCGGTCTTCGACCCATTTGACAGGCTTGCCGGTGACGATCGAGGCCACCGCCGCGCAGATATAGCCGGGATAGGCGCCGACCTTGTTGCCAAAGCCACCGCCGATGTCGGGCGAGATCACATGGATCTTCTGCTCCGGTAGTTTCGCGATCAGCGACACCACGGTGCGGATCACATGCGGCGCCTGGAAGGTGCCCCAGATCGTCAGTTCGCCCCTGATCTTGTCGAATGAGCAGACGCACTGGCAGGTCTCCAGCGGCGACGGATGGGTGCGGTGATAGGAGATCATCTCCTTGATCGTGACCTCCGCCTTGCGGAAAGCGGCGTCGGTGAGATCCTTGTCGCCGACGGTCCACTCGAAGATATGGTTGTGATGCTTGCGCGGCCCATGCGCGCCGGTGGTTTTGCCGGCAAGGTCCTCGCGCAGCACCGGCGCATCCTTGTCCATCGCCTTGAAAGGATCGATCACGACCGGCAGCGGCTCATATTCGACCACCACCTTGTTGATACCGTCATCGGCCGCATAGCGGTCGGTGGCGACCACGAAGGCGACCTCCTGGTTCTGGAACAGCACCTTGCCGTCGGCCAGCACCATCTGCACGTCGCCGGCCAGCGTCGGCATCCAGGCAAGGTTGACGGTTTTCAGGGTCTCGGCGGTGATCACCGCCAATACGCCCGGCACCTTCAGCGCCTCTTCGCTGTTGATCGATTTCACCCGCGCATGGGCATGCGGCGATCTGACAAAGTCGCCGTGCAACATGCCCGGCAGCTTCAGGTCGTCGACGTAGTTGCCCTTGCCTTGCGTGAAGCGGATGTCTTCGACGCGCTTGCGCTTGCAGCCCATGCCTTCGAGGGCGGCGGTACGTTGTTCCCGCGTGGGAGTCATGTCGTTCATTCCGCGGCCTCCTTGAATTCGATACCGTTGATCTTGTCGGCGGCGTACTGGATCGCCCTGACGATGTTCTGGTAGCCGGTGCAGCGGCAGATATTCCCCGAGATGCCCATCCGGATTTCTTCCTCCGTAGGTGATGGGTTCTCCTTGAGCAGCCGCTGTGCGCGCACGATCATGCCGGGCGTGCAGAAGCCGCATTGCAGCCCGTGCATCATGCGGAAGCCCTCCTGCAATGCCGATAGCGAACCGTCGGCATTGGCGACGCCCTCGATGGTCAGAACCTCCGACCCTTGCGCCTGCACCGCGAACACGGTGCAGCTCTTCACCGACATGCCGTCGAGATCGACGGTGCAGGCCCCGCAATGGGTGGTCTCGCAGCCGATATGGGTGCCGGTGAGCGACAGATTTTCGCGCAGGAAATGCACCAGCAGCGTGCGCGGTTCGACGAGGCCTTCGACCTCGGCGCCGTTCACTTTCATGGTCACATGGGTCTTTGCCATTTTCTGATCCCCTTATTTCGCGCGTGAAGCGGCGCGCTGCAGCGCCCGCATCACCATGATGCCGCCGACATGCTTGCGGTATTCGACGGGCCCGCGGGCGTCCGCCGCAGGCGACATGATCGCCTCCGCCGCGGCGGCGGCCTTTTTCAGCGCAGCCTGATCAAGGCTCGTTCCGATCACCGCTTTCGCAGCATCGGTAGCGAGCAGAGGCGTCTCGTGGAGATTCGTCAGGCCGATCGCGCAGGAAGCGACCTTGCCGCCGGACATCGTGAGCACCACCGAGGCAGCGGCCGTGGCGTAGTCGCCGACCTTTCGTTTCAGTTTCTCGTACGCATAGCCATGACCGGCGCCAGGCAGCGGAATCGAAATCGAGGTCAGGATTTCGCCGGGCTCGAGTGCCGTGAAATAGGCGCCCTGATAGAACTCGCTGGCCGCGACTTCCCGCGCCCCGCTCGACCCTTCGAGCCGGTAGCTGGCGCCAAGCGTCATCATCAGCGCCGGCATGTCGTTGCCGGGGTCGCCATTGGCGACATTGCCGCCGATCGTGCCGCGGTAGCGCACCTGCGGATCGGCGATCAGAGCTGCGGTTTCGTGCAGGATCGGCAGCGATTTCTTGATCTCGTCCGACGCCAGCAGCTCGTGCTGGGTGGTCATGGCGCCGATCACGATTTTATTGCCGTCGCGGCGGATGCCTTTCAAGCCGTCGATGCCATGCAGATCGACCAGATGCTCAGGGGTGGCGAGCCGAAGCTTCATCATCGGGACCAGGCTATGGCCGCCGGCAAGGGGGCGGGCTTCGTCGCCCAATGTCGAGAGCAGTTTGACCGCGTCGGCTAGCGTCGCAGGCCGGTGATAGCTGAACGGGCCAGGGATCATCGTCTCCTCCATGCGTCTTTTCTTGGAAATTGGCGCGGAGGCTCCTCCCGGAATTTCTTCAGGACAAGGCGGCGGCCGCCGCTTCGTCACCGGTTGAGGGAATTCGCACGAAACGCAGAATGCCGCGCACGAAATGCGTCAGGATTTGCGACCTAATGGAGATGGAAGGGGACTAAGCAAGAAGCGTTCCCCGGATGCAGCGCAGCGCCAAGAGCGCGTTCACGCGCGTCTTCGACGCGCTATGCGATGCGCTGCTGATCCGGGGTCCATGACTGCGCGGCACTAGTTGGGTCCCGGCTCTGCGGTGCACCGTGACCGGACGATGCTGCGCATCGCCGGGAGAACGCTGCACCGCGTCCGGGACACGGCACCAATTGCTCACAGCCTTCAGACGTGATGATTGCGGCGGGCAAGCCCCAACCGGGCCTTGACCTCGGCGATCTTGGCGCGGCTCACGGGAACGCGATGCGGCGACGGGCCGTCGAGCTCGATCACGGCGCCGTCACCTTCCTTGCGAACGAAAGTGACATGCGGGATCGCCACGATGTGGCTGCGGTGGACCCGCACGAACAGGCCGGGATCGAGCTGCGCCTCGGCCTCCGAGATCGACCACGGGCACATTCGCTCCCGCGTGCCGTCATGCACCCTTGTGTAATGGGCGTCGGCGCGGACGCTACGCACATCGGCCGTATCAATAAAGTGGGTGCCATCGGCGCCCTCGACCGGCAGCCGGGGCGCCGGCGCCGGGCGCGGCGGCTGGCCGAGGCCGCCGAGCGGCGCCGACATCAACCGTGGGAAGTTCAAGGGGATGGCTCCCGCGCCAGGCGACGCCGCCGCGAGGGTCGCTTCCGCGACAGGGTCGACCATGTCGGCGGCCGCGGCCGTTTGCCGGCGCGGATCCGGCACCAGCGACAGCAAAAAGCCGGCCGCGATCACGGAGCAGAGCACGGCCACGACCACCGAAACGATTTGCGGCGACGCGGCCAGTCCTCCCGCCAACTGGTGATGGGCTGCTTCCGAGCGCGGGACGAAATGCATGCCGTACATCGCGGTGTAGTGCATACCGGATACAGCGATGCCAAACGCGATCGCGCTCAGGGTCAGCCGGATGCCATCCTGGCGCGCGACGAATGCGCGCAGGCCGCCATAGGCCGCGGCGATCGCAATCAAAATCGACAGCAGGACCATCCAATTGTCGTGCAGAATCGCGAAATTGCCGGCCATGCCATGGATGCCGACATAATGCATACTCACGATCCCAGCCCCGAGCAGTACGGCTGAAGAGATCACGCGGCGCTGCGAAGGCTCGCCGATGCTCAGGAAGAACAGGGAGACGCCGACCACCAGCGCGCAGATCAGGAACGAGACGATGGTGGGAAGCACGAGATAGCCGGCATCTGCCGGGATCGGCGCCGCCAGCATGCCGACAAAATGCATGGTCCAGATGCCGATGGCGAGAAAGCTGGCCGCGCCCGACAGCAACACGCGACGGCTCACGCCCGGCGTCGCGCGGATGCGCGCCGCGAGGCCGAAACCGGTGTAACCTCCCAGGATCGCGATCACCACCGAGAGCGCGACGAGATAGGGATCGTGTCCTTCGAACATGATCTTCTCGGCCGCCCGTCTCCACGGGCGTGCCTCCTCCCACGGCGGAGTTTATAGGCGCGGGAGCGGAAATGACAATCAAGCGATTGTGGCCGGTTTGCTTTCCATCCGACGCGGCTCAAATTTTTTGTTTTTGACGCGTTTTCTTTACGCGAACCGGTCCCCGCTTCGCTTGAAAACGCTGTGGCCTACACGATCCCGGCGGCGACCTGCCCGCGCAGACGCTCCAGGCTGAGCAGCGTATTGGCGCAGGCTTTCGCGACCTCGACGCCTTTGGTCGCGAAATGCTTGCGGAAGAATTCGAAATCCGCGGCAGTCTCATTGAACTGCTGCGGTGTCACCACCGCCGAGAACACCGGCACCTCGGTGCGCAACTGCACATCCATCAGCGCCTTGATCACGGTTTCGGCGATATATTCGTCATCGATCACGAGGCCGGCCGCGACGATCGCGGTGTAGCGCCTGGTCTTGGCGAGCAGCTGCACGTGCAGCGGGATCTCGAACGAGCCCGGCACCTCGAACACATCGATCTGCGCGCGCGCGATGTGGCGCGCTTCGATCTCGGCCAGGAACGCAAGGCGGCAACCTTCGACGACCTCGCGATGCCAGGCGGATTGCACGAAGGCTATGCGCTGCGGTTTTGCAAATCGCGGATGCGCCGGCGGCTGCATCGAGGCTCCAGAAGATTCGTTTTCGCCAGCAGGCTCTTGCGACATCTGATTCATGGCCTATGGGCTGGCCGCCCAAGGCGGGCGACCTCAAAGGGAACTATGCCCAAGCCCCGCGCCTGCAGCAAGGCGCTCCAAGTCGGGACCGGCATGTCCGGGCCAGAGCCCGCGGCACCGATCCAAAGCCAAATCGGCGCGAAAAAATTAACGATTAGGGCGCGATGCGAATCCGATTCCGGTTTGTTCTCATGACAAAAGTTAACGGCCCCGAAGAGCTGTGGACGATTTGAGCTTTGCCTGTGGATGGACTCACCGTGCCGTTGCACGGATTCCGCAAATCACATCACTTCGTCCCGGCAGGCCCTGATCCTGACAGCGGTCGGACCATCGGGAATTGCAGTCAGCGGCAACGCGTCAGATGCGTGTTGGCACGCTGTGCGCGTAACATTTCGTATCCGAATTTTCGTAAAGGCAAGGTCGAGACGGCATGTCCCTCCTCGAAGGCATCATCGATTCCCGGAACAATCCGCTCGCGGTCGTCGAGGATATCGCCGCCGATAACAACTGGTCGTTCGAACGCTCCGGCGAAGACGAGGTGACGATCGTCTCCAAGGGCGACTGGACCGATTACCAGCTTTCCTTCACCTGGATGAGCGAGATCGAGGCATTGCATCTGGCCTGCGCCTTCGACATGAAGATTCCGGAACCCCGCAGGGCCGAGGTGCAGCGGCTGATCGCTGGTATCAACGAGCAATTATGGGTCGGGCATTTCGATATTTGGACCCATACCGGGATGATCATGTACCGTCAGGCGCTGGTGCTGCCGGGCGGCTTACAAGCCTCGACCGCGCAATGCGAGACCATGCTGGTCAGCGCGATCCACGCCTGCGAGCGCTATTTTCCGGCGTTTCAGTTCGTGGTCTGGGCCGGCAAATCGGCCACTGAAGCCATGAGCGCGGCGATGTTCGACACCGACGGCGAGGCGTAGGGCGGTTTGCGCAACGAAGACACCTGACAGATCGGCAACATCTCCTCCACCGTCATGCCCGGGCTTGACCCGGGCATCCATGTCTTCGACTTTCCTTAAGCAAGAAAGACGTGGATGGCCGGGACAAGCCCGGCCATGACGCGTTATGTTTAGGCAGGGGAAATCGCAATGAACGCTGCTCAACCGCTCACACATACCAAAGGCACCATCGTCCTTGCCGGCGCCGGCAAAATGGGCGGCGCGATGCTGGCGGGCTGGCTGGCGCAGGGGCTCGAGGCGGAGCACGTTGTGGTGATCGAGCCGCATCCTTCCGACGATATCCGCGCACTCGCTGCAAAAGGCGTGCGCCTCAATCCGCCGCCGAAGGATGTGGACGACGTCGCAGCCCTCGTGGTCGCGCTGAAGCCGCAAATATTCCGCGAGGCCGGCCCCGGTGTGAGACCATTCGCCGGTCCGGCCACGCTTGTGGTGTCGATCATGGCGGGAACGACGATCGCTTCGGTCACTGACGTTTGCGGCGGCGCCGTGGTGCGCGCCATGCCCAACACGCCGGCCGCGATCGGCCGCGGCATCACGGTGGCGGTGGCGGCAAAGAATGTCGCCCCTGCGCAACGCGCGATCGCCGACGGCCTGCTGCGCGCTATTGGCGCGGTCGAATGGGTCGAGGACGAAAGCTTGATGGATGCGGTGACCGCGGTCTCCGGTTCCGGTCCGGCTTACGTGTTTCTGCTCGCCGAAGAACTGGCGCGCGCCGGCATCGAGGCCGGCCTGCCCGAGGAACTCGCGACCAAACTCGCGCGCGAAACCGTCGCGGGCTCCGGCGAATTGCTGCATCGCTCGAATTTTTCTTCGGCGACGCTGCGCCAGAACGTCACCTCGCCCGGCGGCACCACAGCGGCAGCGCTGGAAGTACTGATGGGAAGCGATGGGATGCAGTCGCTGCTGACGCGCGCGGTCGCCGCCGCGACGCGGCGATCGAGGCAATTGGCGAAGTAGTCGTGTTGCTGTCATTGCCGGGCTTGACCCGGCAATCCATCGCCTTCGCAAGACTCTTTTGAAGATCGATGGATGCGCGGGTCAAGCCCGCGCATGACGAGTTAGAGACGATGGCCGCTGTCTCACCCCGCCCCGAACCGCTTGGTAAAACTCTCGACGCTGACAAGGCCTCGGGCGTGGCGGCCCTCGCCGATCCGGCGCTTGTCGTCGAAGGCTTCGACCTCGAACCGGATCAGGCGGCGCTCCACCGCGATCACCCGCGCCGTGGTGCGCACCCGCGCGCCGACCGGGGTTGCGGCGAGATGGCGGATGTCGACCTCGGTGCCGACCGTAATCCAACCCGGTTCGAGGCAAGGCTTGATGGCGTCGCCAGAGGCGAGTTCCATCTCCAGGATCATCATCGGCGTCGCATAGACCATCGGCATGCTTGGCACGAAATGCCCGACGGTGCGCTCGGGCGGCACGATCAGGGTGCGCTCGGCGCTCATGCCGATCTTGATGATTTCGCGTGCGTCCATGGGATTTAGTCCGTCATTCCGGGGCGCGCGAAGCGCGAACCCGGAATCTCGAGATTCCCCGATGCGCAATTGCGCATCTGAGGTCTGGTCCGGAGCCTGTCATCGGGCGGCGCGAGCGCCGACCCGTTGGGACCATCCCGGAATGACAACGCCGCGGCCCTTGGCCGCGGCTTGTCACTTCTTCGCGGCAGCCGCGCGCTCGACGAAGGTCTTGCCGCCCTTCATCTTGTGGGACAGCGGCGCTTCGTTGATCTGGATCACGACGTTGTCAGCGTCGACGCCGAGGTTCTTCACCAGCGCCTGGGTGATGTCGCGCATCATGGCGACCTTCTGTTCTTCAGTGCGGCCGGCGGCCATGCTGATGGTGATTTCGGGCATCTTTATCACTCCTTTGCTCTTGCCATGCTTACGCGAAAGCTATTCTGATCGCTGCGTAACGGCTTTGCCGTTATTGCCTCAGAAGGCGCACGCAATGTAACCATACGTAGCCTGCGCAAGTTTGGTTACGGGCGCGTCTCCAAGACGCGCTGATATTCCTCATGCCCGGCGACGGCGCAAGGGCATCGCACTTGCCCTTGGTCTAATTCCATTTCACCTGGTGTCGTGCCAGCACCTCACGGACTCTCGCGACAAGCTCATTTTCAGAGCATGAAAATTGCGCAGGCCGGCTCTCCCGCCACTCCTGGTTGGAAGCAATCGCGGCTGCAGCCTTGGCGCCCTCGATCAGGTCCTTGATCTGAACCTCGCCGCGCGCTTTTTCATCACTGCCTTGAATGATCACGCAAGGGCTGTTGCGCCGGTCGGCGTATTTGAGTTGGTTGCCCATGTTCTTGGGATTGCCAAGATAAAGCTCAGCGCGGATTTTTTCATTGCGCAGGACGGCGACCATCTTCTGGTAATCGGCGACGCGGTCGCGGTCGAACACCGTGACGACGACGGGGCCGAACTCCGGCTTGGTATCGAGCTTGCCGAGCATCGTCAGCGCCGCCTGCAACCGCGACACGCCGATGGAAAATCCGGTCGCCGGCACTACCTCGCCACGGAAGCGCGAGACAAGCCCATCGTAACGCCCGCCGCCGCCGACCGAGCCGAAACGTACGGGGCGGCCTTTTTCGTCTTTGGTGTCGAGCAGGAGTTCAACCTCGTAGACCGGGCCGGTGTAATATTCGAGGCCGCGAACGACAGATGAGTGAATTACAATTCGATCCTCATGGTAGCCCACCGCTTCGACTAAATCTTTGATCTGATTAAGCTCAGAAGCACCCTCTAACACCAACGGATTCCCGTCTCCCGCACTCTTAAAATTTGCAATCGTTGCGGCGTTTGAGCCTACCTCGCTTGTCGCTCCAGAAGATTCGCCTTTCCATCCGGTGAAGTTAATGATCCGCGTAATTGCAACGTAATCGAGTCCAGCTCCGGCAGTGAAATCGCCTTTACCTTGTTCACCCCCATCCCAACGGCCATGACCTAGTAGTTTCTCGACCTCTTCAACGGGAAATTTGTCGAGCTTATCGATTGCCCTAAGAACTGTAAGCCTTCGCCCCGCATTCTCCTCGCCGCCGAGCCCGATGCTCTCCATCACGCCATCGAGCACCTTGCGGTTATTCACCTTCACCACATAGCTGCCGCGCGGAATTCCCAGCGCTTCCATCGTGTCCGCCGCCATCATGCACATCTCGGCATCGGCGGCCGGCGAGGCGCTGCCGACGGTGTCGGCGTCGAACTGCATGAACTGACGAAAACGCCCCGGTCCCGGTTTCTCGTTGCGGTAGACGTAGCCTTCGCGGTAGCTGCGATAGGGTTTTGGCAAACTGTCAAAATTCTCGGCGACGTAGCGCGCGAGCGGCGCGGTCAGATCGTAGCGCAGCGACAACCACTGCTCGTCGTCGTCCTGGAACGAGAACACGCCTTCATTGGGCCGGTCCTGATCGGGCAGGAACTTGCCGAGCGCGTCGGTATATTCAATCGCGGGTGTCTCGACCGGCTCGAAACCGTAGCGTTCGTAAACGGCGCGAATTTTCTCCACCATCTGCCGCGTCGCGTTGATCGCGGCCGGGCCACGGTCTTCCAGCCCGCGCGGCAGGCGCGCCTTCAGTTTTTGCGGCTTTTTAGGTTTGTCGGACATGGTCGCGCGTTGGTATCAGCCGGGACGCCAAGCGGCAACCCGGTTCAATGTGGCGGCTGCTCCATCCGCGCGCGCATGGCGTCGGCGGTCTCTTTCGGCATCGACTTCAGCAGCAGCTTGATCGTCTCTCCGCCGACGATCTTTTCATTCCGCATAAACATCCAGTCGGTGATATCGGCCTGTTTGAATTCGGCCTGATCGAGCATGTTGCCTGGCAGATTATCCGGCTCGTTGGAGAACCGGCCGGAATAATTGCCATCCGGAAGCTTCTCCCACGTCGGCCATCCAGATGTGCTCGACGTAGCCATCGCCGGCAAAACGGACTTTCAGGCAATGTCCTGACTCTGTCGGCTTCGGCGCATCGTAGGAAGCCCAGAACGTCGGAAGCGTATCGCGAGCGCGGGCGATCGCAGCGTTCATCTCGGCATCAGCCGCAAGAACGTCAATGATCGGAGGATCGTCTTCCGTCAGAAATTTAGCCACCATATCGTCACCCCAAGGTTGCAAGGCTCGAGCGTTCGTCATTCGTCCTTCTGACGCGGTTCACGGCAGTCGATCACACGACGTTCCTGATCCAGCCGTGCGGGTCGTTCGTACGCCCGTACTGGATGTCGACCAGCTTCTTGCGCATCCCCATGGCGACGGGGCCGGCCGCGCCGCCGCCGATGAGAAAATCGCCGCTCGCCGAACACACCTTGCCGATCGGCGAGATGACGGCGGCCGTGCCGCAAGCAAAAGCCTCCTTCAGCTTGCCGCTGGCGGCGTCCGCGCGCCACTGGTCGATCGTATAGGCCTCCTCGCGCACACGCGTGCCGGAATCCTTTGCGAGCGCGATGATCGAATCGCGGGTGATGCCCGGCAGGATCGTGCCGAGCGGCGGCGTCAGCATCGAACCGTCGTCGAACACGAAGAAAACGTTCATGCCGCCGAGTTCCTCGATGTAGCGGCGCTCGAGCGCATCGAGGAAAACCACCTGATCGCAGCCGTGATCGATGGCCTCGGCCTGCGCACGCAGGCTCGCGGCGTAGTTGCCGCCACACTTCACCGCGCCGGTGCCGCCGATCGCGGCGCGTGTGTAGTTCTCCGACACCCAGATCGACACCGGCGCCGGTCCGCCCTTGAAATAGGAGCCGACCGGCGAGGCGATGACGGCGAAGATGTATTCCGCGGAAGGCTTCACGCCGAGGAAGACCTCGCTCGCGATCATGAAGGGCCGCAGGTAGAGACTGCCCTCGCCGCCTGGTATCCAGGCGCGGTCGATGCGCACCAGCTGCTCGACCGCTTCGATGAACACAGGCTCGGGCAGCGGCGTCATGGCCATGCGCTCAGCCGAATTGTGGAAGCGCCGGGCATTGGCATCGGGGCGGAACAGGTTCACCCCGCCATCGTCGCGCTTGTAGGCCTTGAGGCCTTCGAAAATCTCCTGCGCGTAGTGCAGGACGGCTCCGGCCGGATCGAGCGGGAAATTCGCGCGGGATTCGACGCGCGCGCCATGCCAGCCCTTCGCCTGATTGTAGCGCACCACTGCCATGTGATCGGTGAAAATCCGGCCGAAGCCAGGGTCCACGAGCCTTGCCGCGCGCTCCTTCTCGGACGTCGGATTCGTCGAAGGCTGGATTTCGAATTTCAAACTCATTCCCTGGCTTCCCGCTGTCGGAACCGGCGCGATTCCTGGCCCCGGCCTGTTTCTCCGGGCCTGCTGGCTTAGTAGGTCTGGACTTCACCCCCACCAGCCTCCCACCAGCCTTGCGGCCGGCTTCCACGCCGGCATTGCCCGTCAGGACATGCTTTTGTGGGACGCGGAAGTCCAGTATGTTTGCCGAAATGCCGCTCGACAATCGTACGATCAACAAATTCGCGGCCTCGCCGCTCCCTCTGGGCCTTACTCTTGGTTCTCTCTTGGCTTTCTCGGCCCACTTTCAACATCGCCATGATCGAAGCGACCTAATATTTCGTCTTCGTTGGCTGTTTTGTAACATTGAACCCGATATATGTCAATATGGCTGACATAAATTTCTCAAACCGCTCCATGGCCTCCGATTCGAAGGCAGGCGACGGACGTTCTACGGCAGCACCGGCCGGTGTGCGCTGGGAGATCATCGAGCTTCTGTTCTTTGCCTACCGGGATTTCGTCGGCGATGCCGACCACGAGCTGGAGGCGTTCGGCTTCGGCCGGGCCCATCACCGCGTGCTGCATTTCGTCCATCGCTACCCCGGGCTGAAGGTGGCCGATCTGCTCGACGTATTGCGGATCACCAAGCAATCGCTGGGACGCGTGCTCAAGCAACTGCTCGACGAAGGCTACATTGTGCAGAAGGCCGGTAATAACGACCGCCGGCAGCGCCTTCTTTTCGCCACCGCCAAGGGCGAGGCGCTGGTGGCAAAGCTCGCGGGGCTGCAGACCGATCGGCTGAATCGCGCGCTGCGCGACATCTCGCCATCGGGCGTGGATACGATCCGCCAATTCCTGCGCGCGATGATCGATCGCGACGACCCCGACAAGGTGCTGGAAGCCATCTTCGGAACCGGCACCGCGACCGCAAAAGCAAAGGAATAATGGTGGCCCAGGCTGCAACGCTCGCACGAACGCCGCCGCAACCGGCCGACGACGCCCCGCATCTCTTGCTGGTCGATGACGACCGCCGCATCCGCGATCTTTTGTCGCGCTTCCTGTGCGGCGAAGGCTATCGCGTCACCACGGCGATGAGCGCCAAGGACGCCCGCGCCAAGCTCAACGGCCTGCATTTCGACCTTCTGATCCTCGACGTGATGATGCCCGGCGAAACCGGGTTCGATCTGGCCCGCTTCATCCGCACCTCCTCATCGGTGCCGATCGTCATGTTGACGGCGCGCCATGAGGCGGAAAGCCGGATCGAGGGCTTGCAAATCGGCGCCGATGATTATGTCGCCAAACCCTTCGAGCCGCGCGAACTGGTGTTGCGGATCGGCAATATCCTCAGGCGCTCGGCGCCGCCGCCGGTGGCGACGCTGGAGCAGATCGCGTTCGGGCCCTATGTCTATCATCTGGAGCGCGGCGAACTGCGCCAGGGCGAGGCAACCATCCATCTCACCGACCGCGAGCGCGACATGCTGCGCATTCTCGCTTTGGCGCGGGGCGAGACTGTGCCGCGCAGCGCGTTGACCGGCGACGGCAGCGTCAACGAGCGCGCGGTCGACGTCCAGATCAACCGGCTGCGGCGCAAGATCGAGCGCGACCCGGCCAATCCCCTGTTCCTGCAGGCGGTGCGCGGCATTGGTTATCGCCTGGTCGCTTCGCCTTGAGCGCTTCGCCATGAATCGGATTAACCCCGCCCGATGAGCACGCTCGACACCGGCCTCACGCTGATCCGCACCGCCGCTGGGCGGGTTTCCGCGGCCAATGGCTGGATGGGCAACGCGTTCAAGAGCTGGATGCCGACCGGGCTTTACGCCCGCGCGCTCCTGATCATGATCGTGCCGATGGTGGTGCTGCAATCGGTCGTGGCGTTCGTGTTCATGGAGCGGCACTGGAACACGGTCACGCGGCATCTGTCGGCTGCGGTGGTGCAGGAT
>Ga0137407_10000333_pt1 | contig 33403 bp, 29 predicted proteins | sample CZOMad2_2_16fung_FD_108410 | JGI IMG/M metagenome (GOLD analysis project Ga0137407, IMG submission 108410) | Vadose zone soil fungal communities from Angelo Coast Range Reserve, California, USA - CZOMad2_2_16fungal (Illumina Assembly) | ecosystem: Environmental > Terrestrial > Soil > Vadose... | reverse complement strand
TCCTGGGATCGAGCCGGCCGAGATTCTGTTCGCCGAAGCTGGAATACCAGACCAGGCCGCTGCGATCGACGATCACGTCGTGCGGCTCAATCGTCTCACGCGGCAGATCGTATTCGGTATAGACGACGCGGGTGGCAGCACCCGTCGGGCGCGGCTGGATTTTCCATTCGAAATCCCATTTGGCATGCGAACTCAGGTTGACGCTGGCGAGATATTCGGCCGCGCCCCGGTAGACCTGCACGCGTTGGTCGCCGCGTTCCTCCATCAAGCGTTCGGCGCGGCGCAATTGCGGATGGGCCGGAATGCTCTGGTTCACGTAGCCCTGCATGCGCGGCAGGACCATCGTCAGGAAGTCATCGGCGCTGTATTTCGAACGCAGCGGGCGATCCAGCGTGTGACAGCCGACACAATTGAGCAATTGCCCTTTCTGTGCGTCGGTGCCGGGCATGCTGGCGAGCCATTCGGCATTGGTGAGTTGCGAGGCAATATCCTCTGACTTGCGCAAGGCAAGATCGGCCGTCGCGGTCTTGTCCGGTGCGACCAGCACCTGATTGGAGCCGTCGAGGTCGTAACCTGTGGCGCGGATGCGCAGGGAATACTGGCCCGGCTCGAGTCTCGCCGCCGGGAAGCTGTAGCGGCCATCTTTGTCGCTCACGACTGTGATACTGACGGTCGATCCGCTCTTTTTGGCGCTGACCAGAACGCCCTCCAATGCCTCCGGCCCGGCGGTGACCTTGCCCGCGAGCGCGGGGCCCGCCTGCGCCGCCAAATGGCCTGTGCCCGCCAGCCATGCGGCGACCACGAGGCAACTGACGCTCGTAACCATCGAAAGGCGCGACATACCTGTCCCCCTGGTTCTGATTATTTTTGTTGGCAGGGGGAGTGTAGAGGGGAGATTTCCGGAAGACTAGGGCATGATATGGATCCGAAGGGCCGCGTTCGCGCAAAGTGGGAGCCGGCAAATCGGAGCGGTGCCGCGTTGGGCCAGCATGAAACAGGAAAAGAACAGATGAGTATCGACCAAGCCAGAGATAGCCGCGCCAGCGTCCCCCGCGTTTTCGCTGCGCTCTTCAGCAATGCCACGGTGGATGCGGGCTACGCGCCATACGGACTGTTTCTTTTGCGCGTGGCGATCGGGGTCGACTGGATTGCGCACGCCTTTCTCAAGATCTCGCGCGGGATGTACACGCATGAGGCGCTGCTGGCGAAGAATGGCATCACCCCTCTTTTGGCGTGGCCGACGTTCAGCGTCGAAGTCATCGGCGGCGTCGCGATCCTGCTTGGCTGGTACACCCGCCAATGGGCTGCGTTCCTGCTGATTTTCTTAGGCGTGGTGGTTTGGATCAAATGGCCGGTCGGCTGGGGTTACTCCAACACCGGCGGCGGCTGGGAATATCCGCTGTTCTGGCTGGTGGCCCAGGCAGCGCTGGTACTCGCCGGCAGCGGCGCGTTTGCGCTGCAGACCGCGGTGTACAAATCCAAATAAAAAAACAGGGTTGCCGCGAGTGCGACCGAAGTCGCGGTCGCGCCAATCATCACCCGCAAGGGAGCCGTCACATGAGATACGAGGCGATCAATTTCGGCAAGAAGTTCAATTTATTTCACGAGCATTGGCAGCCGAAGGTCGTCGCCGAGATGAACGACTACCAGTTCAAGATCGTGAAACTTCAGGGAGATTTCATCTGGCACGATCACAAGAACACGGATGAGACATTCATCGTGTTGGATGGTGTTCTGAGAATTGATTTTCGCGATGGCGCGGTCAACGTGGCGGCCGGCGAAATGTTCGTCGTCCCGAGAGGCGTCGAACACAAGCCTTATGCCGAACACGAGGTCAGGCTGTTGCTGATCGAGCCGCGCGGTGTCCTCAATACCGGCCACGAGGGCGGCGAACGCACCGCGGAGAATGATGTCTGGATCTGATCACACCAGGTCTTTGATACCCGAGCGCGTCATTCCACAGGCCTGATGTTGAGGCTTCGGGCAATGCCTGTCACCGATAACCACACGAATTGGACAGCACAGAATGAATGAGGACCTGGATGCCCTGCAAGACAGCAACAGTTCCGTTATTTCGCGCGCCGAATGCGAGCTATTGTTCTGACGACAGGTGGACTATCCGGCGCCCGCCATTCATCGCTTTGAGACTGTTGACGTAGTCCTCAGGACGCTGCCAGCGGAAAGGAACTTTCAATCCCATAAAATCTGCGATGTCACCGATGAACGAAGTGCAATTGGATATTTCGGCGTTCCAGACCGGTGAACTCGCCTGTAATTTCTTGATGTATGCGAAAACCCTTTTGGCGTCCGGCTCATTCAAGTAAACGCGGTAACTCGCGGTCACGTACTGCGGATCAAGATCGCCATAGCTTGCCCCGGTCTCGGACGGCACCCACGTCAAATGACCAAGTACATAAGGTAGAGTGTCTCCCGCAGGGGTAAGGCCCGCGACTTCAACTGCTCGCTCGCTGGTCCTGCCAAACCAGACAAAGGCGTGCCCCCAGCTCGCCGCCGTTCGGGCTCGGAAATCAACGTAATACGGGCCCTTTGCTGACCCCGACCCCGGCTTTCGAATCGACGGCGACGGTTTCGATTCAGCCTCACCGGAAACAAGCGCATTCGCGTCGGCGGTGCGCTTGTGGAGTTCGTGTGCAGCAGCTGATTGAATTTCGCCCTGGAGCAAAACAGCAAGCGCTAGTCCGGCAAGCAAGCACGGTCCCAAACTCTTCGGGCTATTTGCCACGCTTCGCCCCTCAACCGTCGACGAGACTTGAGTCAATACCGCGTATTAGTAGGCCCGCGTCACGACGGGCGCCTTGCCGACTGGGGACTTGCCGATCGGCATCTTTCCGACTGGAGCCTCCTGATAGACGGGCTGTCGGCGCGGGAGGTCGGCAGCGCCCGCGGCAGTCACCACGGCAAGCGTTGCAGCAGCGATAATCACAATTTTCGTCACGGCACTTCCCCTTAAGTTTGGAAGAAACAGTTCCCCTCAGACAAGCCATGAGCATGAACGTCGGAATACGTCTAGAGTGCGGCAAACCGGACACGTTCGCGGGATCGGCCCAAAGTGCGGCAGATATGACACATTCGGGAACCTCCAACCCATGGGGATCAATGGAGCGATAGCCGAACGCCGTTGTCCTGGCGAGCGAGGCGAGGCCGCCCGCGCGAAAAATCCTACGCCAGAATCAAGCCGCCGTTGCAGGCTCGAGCTGATTGACGATCATCCGCTGCAACGTCTGGACCGACTGGAAATTCTCCGGCGTGATCTCGGATTGCGGAATCGTGAAATCGAATTCGGCTTCGACGCCGAGCATCAGATTGACCATATCCATCGACGTCAGTCCGACATCCACCAGCAGCGAGTCCGGATCAACGTTCGCGGTGATCGCGTTCTGTTTGAGGATCGAGTTGACGAGGGCAAGGACGCGATCCCCAACATCGGCGCTAAAGGCTTGCATCTTTTTTGCTTCCATCTGTCGCGTCGTCAGCGCCATCGCTTGACTGGCGATGACAAAAATCGGCGTTTGCATGGCACCCTTATAATTCGGCAGGCCTTTGAAAAACAGCGAATCTCCTTTGACCAAAATCGTCATTCCGCTCTTAACGCTAACGGCGATAGCTAAAAAACGACGCATCGAAAAAACCTTGGATTAACTTTCGTCGCCGAAACGACCGCCGTTTACCCTGAATTTCATCGACGCATTTGAATTAAATCCTTAAGCCAGAAACGCGATCGGAAGCTGTTCAAGCGATCGATGTGGCATTGCGCGATGCTCGCGCAGGTGTTTCGCACCGACAAACCATCGAGGCATATCGGCCATGAACGTGCAGCAAGCCAATCTTCGCGAGACAATCGCCGACCAGACCAGCGAACAATTCATCCCCGATCGAAGTTCCTTCCCTCGACGAACGGCCGCCGTCGCCGCGGCCGCCGCGACTGAGGCCGAGGACGTCGATCTCAACGCCCGCTTCCCGCAAAAGGCCATCGATAAGGCGCGCCAGCAAAGGCTGCTGGGCGTTCAGATCCCGCAAGCCTTCGGCGGCGACGGCGCCTCGATGTTCGACATCACCGACATGTGCTACACACTCGGCCGCGCCTGTTCTTCCACGGCGATGATCTTTGCGATGCATCAGACCAAGATCGCCTGCCTGGTCCGTCACGGCGCCGGCAGCCGCTATCACGAGGCGCTGATGCGTCGCGTGGCGTCCGAGCAAATGCTGCTCGCCTCCTCGACGACGGAAGGGCAGAACGGCGGCAACATCCGCTTCTCCACCGCCGCCGTCGAACACACGGATGCCGAGATCTCGCTGGTTCGCAATGCGACCGTGATCTCCTACGGCGCGCAGGCCGACGGCATTGTCACCGTCGCCCGTCGCGCCAACGATGCGGCCGGCTCCGACCAGATCCTGCTCGCCATCACCAAGGACGATTACACGCTGGAAAGGAGCCTCGGATGGGAGACCCTCGGCATGCGCGGCACCTGCAGCGCGGGCTTCGAGCTGAAGTTCAAGGGCTCGAGTGAACAGATTTTCCCGGAAGGCTATGACAGGATTCATACGCAGACGATGACGCCGGTGGCACATCTCTGCTGGTCTTCGGCTTGGGCCGGGATTGCGGCTGCGGCCGTCGAGCGCGCGCAACTCTTCATTCGCAAGGCTGCCCGCGGCGCGGGTGGCCAGATGCCTCCCGGCGCCGCGCACTTTACCGCGGCGAAGATGACGCTCGCCAAGCTGCGTGCCGTGATTACATCGACGCTCGACACTTATGCCGCCCACGAGCATGACGAGCGCGCGTTGTCTTCGCTCGACTTCCAGTCACAGGTCAACCTGCTCAAAGTGGAAGCCTCTGAGCTGGCGGTGGAAACCGTGATGAGCGCGATGCGCGCCTGCGGGCTCTCAGGATACCGCAACGATGGCGACTTCAGCGTCGGCCGCCATCTGCGCGACGTGCTCTCGGCGCCGATCATGATCAACAACGACCGCATCCTCGCCAATATCGCTACCGCCAGCCTGATGAGCGCTGTGCCCGCTACTTTGCGCGATTGAACAACAGACTTTCGACACATCAGGGAAGGCCGAACATGAACGTAGCCATCCGAGCCGTCGCGCCGGAGACCATCTCGCAACCGGTCGATCCGCTCGACCACCTCGCAGATCGCCTGTTTCACAAGATGGGCACCGACGGCGTCTATGCCCGGACCGCGCTTTATGAGGACATGATCGAGCGGCTCGCCGCCCTGATCACGCGGCATCGCGAGGCGGGCACCGAAGTGATGCGCTTCCCGCCGGTGATGAACCGCGGACAGTTGGAGAAGTCCGGCTATCTGAAAAGCTTCCCCAATCTGCTCGGCTGTGTCTGCGGCCTGCATGGCACGGAGCGCGAAATCAATTCCGCGGTCAGCCGCTTCGACGCCGGCGGCGACTGGACCACCTCGCTCTCGCCCGCCGATCTCGTGCTTTCGCCGGCGGCCTGCTATCCGCTCTATCCGATTGCCGCCGCCAGGGGGCCGCTGCCGTCAGGCGGCTTGCGGTTCGACGTTGCGGCCGACTGCTTCCGCGCCGAGCCGTCCCGCCATCTCGACCGGCTGCAATCGTTCCGGATGCGCGAATATGTCTGCATCGGCAATCCTGACGATGTGTCCGACTTCCGCGAGCGCTGGATGGTGCGGGCGCAGGCCATCGCGCGCGACCTCGGCCTGACCTTCAGGGTTGATTATGCGAGCGATCCGTTTTTCGGCCGCGTCGGCCAAATGAAGGCGGTGAGCCAGAAGCAGCAATCGCTGAAATTCGAGCTTCTGATCCCGCTGCGCCCGGAAGCGCAGCCGACGGCCTGCATGAGCTTCAACTATCATCGCGACCATTTCGGCACGACCTGGGACATCAAGGGTGCGAACGGCGAGCCGGCCCATACCGGCTGCGTGGCGTTCGGAATGGATCGCCTGGCGGTGGCGATGTTCCATACCCACGGCACCGAGCTTGCCAAGTGGCCGGTTAGCGTGCGGGACTTGCTTGGTCTATAGTCGCGGCCTCGTGGTTCGAGACGCGCGGCGTTGCCGCGCTCCTCACCATGAGGGTCCAAGACCTCATCCTGAGGAGGCGCGAAGCGCCGTCTCGAAGGATGAAGCCGCCTACGTCAGCCGTGGGCGAAGTCCCAGTACAGCTTGCGGGCGCGGTTGTAGAACGGCCCCGGTTGCAGCGAGCGGTCGTCGATCCGGATGACCGGCGCGACCTTGGCGAAATTGCCGCTGGAGAAGATCTCGTCCGCGCCCTGAAAATCTGGATATTTCAGCGTCTTCTCGACGACGGTAACGCCATCGGCGCGCAACAGATCGATCACCCGCTGCCGGGTGATGCCGTTGAGGAAAGTCCCGTTCGGCGCCGGCGTAAAGACTACGCCGTCCTTCGCCATGAAGACGTTCGAGTTGCCGAATTCCGCGACGTTGCCGAGCATGTCGAGCATCAGGCAGTTGTTGAAGCCTCGCGCCTGCGCCTCGCTCAGCGCGCGCGAATTGTTGGGATAAAGACAGCCGGCCTTGCAATCCACCGGCGCGCTTTCCATGGTCGGCCGGCGGAACGGCGACAGCGTGATCGCAGAACCCGATGCCGGCGGCATCGGCGCGACGTAGATACACAGGCACCAGTTCGTCGTTTCCGGATCGAACAACACGCCGCCGCCGCTGCCGGTCTGGGCCCAATACATCGGCCGGATGTAAAGCTCCGCATTGGCGTCGAAACGTGCGATGCCCTCACGCGCCAGCGCCAACCAAGATTCGGTATCGACCACAGGCTTGAGCTTGAAATTGATCGCGGACCGGTTGACCCGCGCACAGTGCGCCTCAAGATCGGGCGCCACACCTTCGAACGCGCGCGCTCCGTCGAACACGGTCGATGCCAGCCACGCGCCATGCGTGCGCGAGCCCATGATCGCCACATTGCCTTCGTGCCAGCCGCCTTCGAAGAAGGTCCAGGTCTGCGAAAAACTGACCGGTTTGACGGTCGGGGCCATGATTGCCATCTGAGTTCTCGAACCGGCGCCGCCATGCATGATGGCGCTACTATTGTCCGAATTCCCTAAGGATTCCCTTGCGGATTCCGCCACGAGCGATCAATTCTTCCGACACCGGAGCCGCTATGCCCCTCGATCCCCTGGCCAAACGCTTTCTCGCCATGACGGCGGCAGCCTCGCCGGGCGATCGACCGCGGCCAAGCCCTGAAGCTCGCCGCCAGGCGCTCGCCAAGCTGATGCAGTTTGCGCGTGCGGATGTGGCGGCCGTCACCGGAACCGACGGCGTATTGCCGGGCCCGGCCGGCGATCTTCGCTATCGTCTTTACGCGCCGGACGATGCGACAGGTGCGCCGTTGCCGGGTTTCGTGTTTTTCCATGGCGGCGGCATGGTTGCCGGAAATATCGAGACGCACGACCTGATCGCGGCGGCGCTGGCGCAGACCACCGGCTGCCGGCTTGTCTCCGTGGACTACCGGCTTGCGCCCGAGCACAAATTTCCGGCGGCGATCGAGGATGCGATCGCGGCGACCCGATGGATATCTGCACAGGCTGCCTCGCTTGGCATCGATGCGGCACGGCTTGTGGTGGGCGGCGATTCCTCAGGCGCAACACTCGCCGCGGTGGTGTGCCAGGAGAGCTTGCGAAATGATGCCCCGCCGATATCGGCGCAATGCCTGATATGTCCGGTGCTCGATTTCGAGGACACCTCGCCCTCGCGCGAGGCATTCGCCGAAGATCATCTGCTCGACCGCGTCACGCTGGAGGCCGACCTCGCCGACTACCTTGCCGCGGATGCGGACCTCGCCGATCCCAGAATCTCGCCGTTGCGTGCGACGAAATTCACCGGACTTCCCAGCGCCATCATCCACACCGCCGAATTCGATCCCGTACGCGACGAAGGCAATGCCTATGCCACCAAGCTCGTCGCCGCAGGCGTTACGGTCGATCATGTCTGTCACGACGGCATGATCCATAATTTCCACGCGCTCGGCGCGATTTTGCCGCAGGGGCGGTATGTTCTTCACCTGATCGGCGAGCAGGTGCGGCGCGCCGTTGGCGGCTGACCGGCGCTTTGCAAAGCCCGCCAAAGCCCATCGCGCATCCGCCCAGCATGGTTACGCGGTGCTAACGAATTCATTCAAATTTAATCGATTCACGGAGGTCTATTAGGGTTATTTCGTCAATGTTTGCGCGAATTATTGAAGGGTTGACCATCCCCGCCTAACAAAGACGTTGCGAATAAAACGCATGGTGAAGTGCGATACGCAAACGGTGAGGTCGACAATGCGCAACGAAACCATCGCAATTCACGCCGGCTACGAAGTAGACCCCACCACCAAGTCCGTCGCCGTCCCGATCTACCAAACCGTCGCTTACGCTTTCGACAGCGCCGACCACGGCGCCGCCCTCTTCAACCTCGAAGCGGAAGGCTATCGCTACAGCCGGATCGCCAATCCGACCACCTCGGTTCTCGAAAAGCGCATCACCGAACTCGAGGGCGGCGTCGGCGCGCTCGCGGTCGCGACCGGCCAGGCCGCGCTGCATTTTGCTATCGTCAATCTCGCCGATGGCGGCGGCAACATCGTCTCGGTGCCGCAGCTTTATGGCACCACGCACACTTTGCTCGGCCATGTGCTGCCGCGCCAGGGCATCGCCACCCGCTTTGCCGACAGCGACAAGGCCGACGCCATCGAAAGGCTGATCGACGAGAACACCAAGGCGGTGTTCGCCGAGACCATCGGCAATCCCGCCGGCAATGTCTGCGACATCGAAGCCTTGGCCAAGATGGCGCACCGCCACGGCGTGCCGCTGGTGGTCGACAACACGGTCGCCACCCCGATCCTGCTAAAACCGTTCGATTACGGCGCCGATATCGCCGTGCACTCGCTGACCAAATTTCTCGGCGGCCATGGCACGACCCTTGGCGGGGCAATCGTCGACAGCGGACATTTTCCGTGGGCCGAGCACGCGCGCCGCTTTGCCGCCTTCAACGAGCCCGACGAGTCCTATCACGGCCTCGTCTACACCAAACAATTCGGTACCAGCGCCTACATTCAGCGGGCGCGCAGCGTCTATCAGCGCACAATGGGTGCGGTGCTTTCGCCGTTCAATGCGTTCCTGCTGTTGCAGGGCATCGAGACCGTGGCGTTGCGCGTCGAGCGCCATGTCGAAAACGCGCGCAAGGTTGCGGAATTCCTGCGCAACGATCCGCGCGTCGACTGGGTCAATTATGCGGGGTTCTCCGACAGCCCCTATCATGCGCTGGTCCAGAAATATCTCAACGGCGATGCCTCGTCGCTGTTCACCTTCGGCATCAAGGGCGGCCTCGAGGCCGGCAAGACCTTCTATGACGCGCTGAAGCTGATCACGCGGCTGGTCAATATCGGCGATGCGAAATCGCTCGCCTGTCATCCAGCCTCGACCACGCACCGCCAGATGTCCCGCGAACAGCAGCGCATGGCCGGCGTGCTGCCGGAAACCATCCGGCTTTCGATCGGCATCGAACACGCCTGCGACATCATCGAGGATATCGACCAGGCGCTGGCGATGGCCTGCTCGGGGCACAAGCGGCTTGAGGCCGCGGAATAGATCGGTGGGCCTGGCATGACCGTGCTGTTGGAAAAACGGCGGCTGATCGTCAGTCCCGGCCTCGCGCCGGCGCAGCTGCGGCAAGAGGATAAATTCGGTCGTCCGCAACATGCCGACGTCGACCTTACGATCGGGCTCGTCAACAACATGCCGGATGCGGCGCTTCTGGCGACTGAACGCCAGTTCATGCGCCTCCTCAGGCAAGCCGCCGGCGATCGCCGCATCGATTTCCACTGCTTCTCGCTGCCGTCAGTGCACCGGGCGCAGACGACGAAATGGCGCATCGACCGGCAATATACCGACATTGCCGACCTCGACCGTTTGCAGATCGATGGATTGATCGTCACCGGCGCCGAGCCGAACGCGCCGGCGCTCACCGGGGAAACGTACTGGCAAGCGTTCACCGAGATTGTCGATTGGGCGAAGACCAACACCCGTTCAACCATCTGGTCGTGCCTTGCCGCCCACGCCGCGATCCTGCATCTCGATGGCATCGAGCGCCGGCGGCTCGACACCAAATGCTCCGGAATCTACGACTGTTTCAAGGTGGCCGATCACTGGCTGATGAACGACATCGCTTCGCCGCTCAAGGTCACGCATTCGCGGCTCAATGAGTTGCGCGTGCACGATCTGTCGGCGCGAGGCTATCAGCTGCTGACGCAGTCGCCGCAGTGTGGTGTCGATATCTTCGCCAAGCAACTTCGCAGCCAATTCATCTTCTTTCAGGGACATCCCGAATATGAGGCGCTGTCACTGGAGCGGGAATATCTGCGCGACATCTCCCGCTTCCTTGCAGGCGAGCGCGACCTTTATCCGGCCATCCCGGCTGCCTATTTCGACACCGAGACCGAAGCAAGCCTCGCAAGCTTCGAAAGGCGCGCCCACGCCGAACGCAGACCCTCGCTGAGTATCGAACTGCCCGAGCGCACGCTTCGGCAGGACGCAGCAACCGGCACTGCTGCAACCGCGATCTTTCGCAATTGGCTCGATTATCTTTCCGACGGCGCGCGTACGTTGCGCGCAGCCGGAGTGTCGGCCGCTTCCTGACGAAAATATGCACGTGAACGAGGTGGAATTGGATATGCCTGATGGAGCGAATCAGGAATAGACCTATCCCGCATGTCTGTTCCTGCCTCAGCCGCCAAGCGCCAGTCCAGCATCACCCCTGAGGCGCTTGCCGTCCTCAATTCCGTGTTTGGCCTGCCCGCGTTCCGCGGCGCGCAGGAAGAAATCATCGGACATGTCACCAACGGCGGCAATTGCCTGGTGCTGATGCCGACCGGCGGCGGCAAGTCGCTGTGCTATCAATTGCCGGCACTGCTGCGCGAGGGCTGCGGCATCGTGGTCTCGCCGCTGATCGCACTGATGCGCGATCAGGTTGCGGGATTGCGCGAAGCCGGTGTCAAGGCCGCGGTGCTGAATTCCACGCTGACCTTCGAGGAGGCGTCCGCGGTCGAGGCTCGGCTCGTCGCCGGCGATCTCGATTTGCTCTACGTCGCGCCCGAGCGGCTGTTGACCCCGCGTTGTCTCAACCTTCTCGGCCGCGTAAAGATCGCCCTGTTTGCGATCGACGAGGCCCATTGCGTGTCGCAATGGGGCCACGACTTTCGCCCCGAATATATTGGCCTGTCGGTGATATCAGAGCGCTTTCCCGATGTGCCGCGGATCGCCTTGACCGCCACCGCCGATGAACTGACCCGAAAGGAAATCATCGAGCGGCTCGGCCTTGCCGGCGCGCCGAGTTTTGTCGCGAGTTTCGATCGGCCCAATATCCGCTACGAGGTCGTCAACAAGCAAAATGCGCCGGCGCAGCTCAAGGCCTTCATCAGCGAGCGCCATCCCGGCGACGCCGGCATCGTCTATTGCCTGTCGCGCGCCAAGGTCGAGGATACCGCGGAAGCCCTTGCCAAGGCCGGCATCGAAGCCCTGCCCTATCACGCGGGACTAGACGCCAATGTGCGCTCCCGCAACCAGGATCGCTTCATCAACGAGGACGGCGTCGTCATCGTCGCCACGATCGCGTTCGGGATGGGAATCGACAAGCCCGACGTGCGCTTCGTTGCCCACCTCGATTTGCCGAAAAGCATCGAGGCCTATTACCAGGAGACCGGACGCGCGGGCCGCGACGGCAAGCCATCCAGCGCGTGGATGGCGTATGGCCTGTCGGATATCGTGCAGCAGCGCCGCATGATCGAGGAGTCCAGCGGCGCGGAAGCGTTCAAGCGGGTGTCGTTTGAAAAACTCAACGCGCTCGTCAGCCTCGCCGAGACCATCGGCTGCCGGCGCACCCGCTTGCTCGGCTATTTCGGCGAGGACCTGAAAGCCGGCCAATGCGGCAATTGCGACAATTGCCTGTCGCCGCCGAAACTTCGTGATGGCAAGGTCATCGCGCAAAAGCTGTTGTCCTGCGCCTATCGCACCGGACAGCGCTTTGGCGCGATGCACCTGATCGATGTCTTAATCGGCCGCATGACCGAACGCGTGATGCAAAACGGGCACCATAATATTTCGGTATTCGGAATCGGCCGCGAGCTCAATGAAAAGCAGTGGCGTGCCGCGCTCCGTCAGCTGGTGGCGATGGGCCATCTGCAGCCCGACGCGGAGGCGTTTGGCGCGCTGAAACTGACGGACACTGCGCGCGGCATCCTGAAAGGCGAAACCGAGGTGATGCTGCGCGAGGAAGCCGCAGGTTCGCGCATCCGCGCCAGCCGGGCCAAATCAAGGCGCGGCGATCTCGCCCCGACTTCAAGCCGCCAAGAGAACGCCGGCGATCCAGAGTTGGTCACCGCGCTCCGGGCGTGGCGCTCTGAGGTGGCACGGAAGCGTGGCGTACCCGCCTATGTCGTGCTGCACGATGCCACCATAGACGGCATCGCCATTTTGCGCCCGACGTCGCTCACGCGACTCCGCGACATTCCCGGGATCGGCGACAAGAAGCTCGAGCATTATGGCGACGAGCTGATCGCGCTGGTGAAGGCCCGCCGCGCCAGCGCGTGAGCGAAAGCCTCCAGTCCGGCTTACTTTGGCGCTTTCGAGGATGCGGATCGCACTGCATTCTGATACTCACCGAGAAGCGCCGCGTCTTCGATTGACCCGTGATGATGCATTTGTCGCCAGCGCCCATCGATCAGTTGAAAAATTCGGGTCGTGCGAACGTTCAGATTTTTCACGATTTCACCATCATGATACGTGCCGCGTTCCCGCCCCACGGCCCAAAATACGTCGCCAACGCGATGAATCGTATAATCCCAAAACTCAACGTGAACGTCCGCCGGACTCTTGAATACCCCTTCATACATCTTGTGCGGCTCATCCGCGCCACGCCGAATTCCTCCAAGCGGGTTATCAATCGCGACTCCATCGGAGTGGGCGAAATTGTCGTCCAACATCTTCAGATCGCGGCTATTGAACGCGCGGTAGAATTGCACCAATCCTTGTTGCGGTTGGCTAAGGTCTCCAAGTTCCTCGTTGCCTGTGATGGGCTCCTGTATCGGTTTCATGGCTTGAGCGTTCACCGCGGCCATCGGCAACGAAAACGCCGCGAGATGGGCGGCCAAACCGAACATCGCTGAGTTAGTTAAGCTTCTACGGGATAGCGTTGCCGACATAGGCTTCTCCTCCCTTAAGCATTGTTGGCGATCTTTGGATCCGTGAGCGGGGACGACGGGTCCGCCTTGAGACCTTATCATGCTTTCGGTCGTAAGATCAGGAATCTCACAGTCGCGGACCCGATGACAGCCGGCGATGCATGGCGGCCTAGCCGGGGATGAGCATCAGGACAGCTGCCAGACCCATGACCGCTGCCCCGATCCAGCCAAGCACCATGATCGGCCGGCTCGACGTGAATGGCCCCATCACGGACTGCCGGGAGGCGAGCAGGATGATCACTACTATCAAGGGAACCGCTACCAGGCCATTGATCACTGCGCTCCAGAACAGCGCCTTCATCGGACTGATCGGCGAATACTGGATGACCAACGCGGCAAGCACGCTGACCGCAATCACGCCGTAGAATTTGCGCGCATTCTTCGGCTTTTTTTCAAGGCCCGACTTCCAGTCCATGGCTTCGGCGAGCGCGAAGGCGGCAGAACCGGCGAGCACCGGCACGCCGATCAGGCCGACGCCAATAATTCCGATCGCGAACAGCAGAAAGGCGAAATCGCCTGCCAGCGGGCGAAGCGCGCTCGCCGCTTGCGCCGCGGTTTCAATGTTGGTGACTCCCGACACGTTGAGCGTAACTGCGGTGGCGAGAATGATGAAAAAGGCCGTGAGATCGGAAACCAACATTCCGCTCCAGGTATCCCATTTGATCCGCCGGAGTTCCGCAGGCGCAGCATTGGGGTCCTGTAAAAGTGACCTGCGCCGCTTGGCCTGCCGGTCTTCGACTTCTTGCGAAGCCTGCCAGAAGAACAGGTATGGACTGATGGTCGTTCCGAAGATGCCGACGACCATGGCAGCCGTGTTGAAATTCAGCGTCAGCTTCGGCCACACTGTTCTCAGCGCCACCTCGCCCCAGGGAACATGGACGGTAAACAGCACGGCGGCATAGGCCAGCAGCGAAAGCGTCAACCACTTCAGGAAAAAAACGTATCGGGAATAGGGCACGAAAATCTGAAGCAGCAACGTTACGGCAACAAAGACCCCCGTCATGAAGTGGCGGTCGGCGCCGCTGACAAGTTCCGCGACCTCCCCCATGGCCGCGACGTCAGCCGCAATGTTCAACGTATTGGCGATCAACAGCAGCAGCACCACGCCCTTGAGCACAATTGGCGGAAACGCGATCTTGATGTTGGCCGCCAATCCCTTGCCGGTAACCCGTCCGATTTGGGCGCACATCGATTGGATCGCGGACATCAGCGGGTACGCCAATGGCATCGTCCAGAGCATGTTGAGGCCGAACTGCGCGCCCGCCTGCGAGTAGGTCGCAATGCCGCTCGGATCGTCGTCAGCCGCGCCGGTGATCAGTCCGGGACCGACCCTCGCCAACGGATGCTTTTTAACGCGACTCCAAAGGGCGCCAAGCGAACTCGATCGCTGCGATTTGTTGTCGCCCTTGTTGGACGGCTGCACGGCGCCTCACCTCAATTCTCACAAGAACCGGAGGCGGGTATCTTTGCCGGCCGGCCTCACTGCCGTCCACAGTCCACGGCCTGTATTTCAATTCCGTTGGATCAGGTGAGTTCCGGCCCCCGACCGTCGCCGACCTTGCCGGCGATCATAATTGTCGGAAAACCGGTATTCCCAGGCGGCAGGCGTGGCATGAATTTATTAGCTTCAGCGCCCGACGAATTTGGGCGGGCGTTTCGCGTTAAAGGCTTCGACCCCCTCCTTGAAATCATCCGACTGACGCAGCCGGCTGTAGCAATGGCCTTCCAGTTCGATCGCGATTGTCAGCGTTGAATCTTCGGTGTCGTTGAGAAGCTTTTTCGCGGTCCGCTGCGCGAGTGGCGCGAAGCTGCGAAGTTCGTCGACGAGCTTGTCGGTCGTCGTCTCAAGCTCTTTGTCGGGCACGCATTCGGTCGCGATGCCCCAATCGAACGCCTGTTTTGCCGGAATACGCTTCGAGCGCATCACGATGTCCTTTGTGCGGGTGATGCCGATCATCTTCTGCAACCGCGCGGCACCGCCCGAGCCCGGTATCTGACCGAGCTTCTGCTCCGGCAGCGCATAAAGCGTCGTCTCGGATGCGATCCGGAAATCGCAGGCCAGCGACAGCTCAAAGCCGACGCCGAAGCAATAGCCGCGGTTGGCGACGATCACCGGCTTCGAACAGCGCGTCGGCGAGGCGATGTTCCAGGCGAGATTGGAGACTTTCTCGGGCGTGGCTTCCATGAAGCCGCCGATATTTCCGCCGCTGGAAAAATGCTCACCGACGGAACGTATAACGATGATCCGCACGCGCGCATCCTCGTCGAGCGTTTCGAACACCAGCCGCAACTGATCGCGCTGCGGCATCGACACCACATTGAACGGCGGCCGGTTGAGAATGATGTCGGCGCGCTCATGGGCTTCGTCGATCTCGACCTGAAAACCGTCGAGCTTGGCGAGTCTCGCGTCCGCGAATGCGTAAGGTGAGGACATGTTATTTCCTTTCTGAATGTCAGGCCGCGCTTGAGGGCGGCGCGTGTTCGACCTGGTAGTCGCCCGCAACGAGCAGGCGGCGCAGCAATTTTCCGACCGGAGATCTCGGCAAGGCATCGACGAAGATGAAGCGGCGGGGGCGCTTGAAATTCGCCAGTCCCGACGTCCGGCAGAACTGCTCGAGCTCCTGCTCGGTCACCGGCGCCTTGCGCTTGACAAACGCGGTGACGACCTTGCCCCATTTCTCATCGGCAAGACCGACGACGGCGACTTCGAGCACGGCCGGGTGCAGCGACAGACAGCTTTCGATCTCGACCGGCGAGACGTTTTCGCCGCCGGTGATGATCATGTCGTCAACGCGGCCGGTCACGAACAGGTCGCCATCGCGGTCGACGAAGCCGGTGTCGCCGGTAAAGTACCAACCGTCGCGCAATGACTTCGCATCCGCGTCGGGCCGCCGCCAGTAACCCTCGAAGGATTCGTCGCCGGCCAGAAGAGCGACGATCTCGCCTTCCTCATTGGGCCCCGCGAGATCGGCCGCCGAATTCGCGTTCAGTTTCACCACCCTGATTTCCTGGTTGATTCCGGCCTTGCCGGCTGAGCCGGGCTTGGCGGGCGCGTTCTGGTCGATGGTGAAGGTGTAGATTTCCGAACTGCCGTAATGATTGACGAACAAATCGGGCCGGAACGCCGCGTTCAGCGTCTTCAGGAGCCCATCTGTCATCGACGCGCCGGCAAAACCAAGTTTTCGCACGCTCGAAACGTCCGCGGATGCGAATTCCCGCGCATGGACGAGATCGTGGTACAGCGTCGGCACCAGATAGAGATTGGTGATCTTCTCCGCCTCGATCAGCGCGAGCGCCTCTTGGGTGTCGTAGCGCGGCAGGCATACGAAGGTGCCGCCGATCAGCGACATCGCGATCAGCGAGCGGACGCCCATGGTGTGATAGAGCGGCATCACGCCGAGCGTGCGCTCACCGCGCCGATAAAGATTTTGCGCGACATGCGCGATGCCCGCAGCCCGTTCCGCGCGGTGACGCCGCGGCACGCCCTTCGGCCGCGACGTGGTTCCGGATGTATAAAGCATGATCGACCAGGCTTCGGCGCTGACGCGTGGCGTCACGTCGGCTGAAGGCTCGGCCACCATTCGGCCGAAGTCGAGAGCGCCTGCGGCCTCACCGCCAACGTAAACCCGCGCCAGAGCCGGCGCGCGCCTTGATTTTTCGACGGCCGGGGCCGAGACATCCTGATACACGACGGCGCAGGATTCGGAATTCTCGATGCAGAAATCGAGTTCGTCGTCCTTGGCGCGCCAGTTGATCGGCGTGATCACAAGCCCGGCGAGCTGGCAGGCCCAATGCAGCGTGGCGGCAGCTTCGCAATTCTGAAGCACCGTGACGATGTGATCGCCGGGCTTCAGGCCGATCCGGTCGAAGGAAGCCACGAGCGATGAAATCCGCCGGTACCATTGCGCATAGGTCAGGCGAACGCCGTCATCGACGAGCGCGAGAGCGTCGGGATCGCGCGCGACACTTCCGACAAAGCTGGTTCCAAGATCAAGCATCGGATTTCTCTCTGCTCAAATCGTCAGTCATTTCGGCTGCCGCCTCCAGCGCCGCGCGCACGATCGGCGTGTAGCCCGTGCAACGGCACAAATGCCCGGTCAGCAAGTCGCGAATCGCCGCTTCGTCCGGCCGCGGATGTTCCCGCAGGAAGCCATCGAGCGACATCAGGATGCCGGCCGTGCAAAAGCCGCACTGAAGCGCATGGTTGCGCTTGAACGCCGCCTGCAGGATGCCAAGGCGATCCGCCGAGGGCGCGAGGCCTTCGACCGTCCGCACCTTGCAGCCGTCGATCTGCACCGCGAGCGTCAGGCAGGCCCGCGCGGGCTTGCCGTCGATGTCGATCGTGCAGGCACCGCACACGCCGTGTTCGCAGCCGACATGCGTGCCGGTTGCCCCGATCTGATGCCGCAGGAAATCGGTCAGCAGCATCCGCGGCTCGGCTTCGCCGGCACACGGCCTGCCGTTGAGCGTGAAATGGATGGAATGGCGCTGGCCGGCCAGCAATCGGCTCATTGCAGCACCTCCCGCACCAGATCGCGGCCAATCATGCGCACGAGGTCGCGGCGATAGCGCGCGGTGGCGTGGACATCGTCGCGCGCGTCGAGCTCGTAGGCGAACGCATTCAACGCGTCGTCCAGCGCGCTGCCGTCGAGCCGCGGGAAATCCCGCGCCGTTGGCATGTCCGCGACGCCGCCGACGGCGAGGCGAACCCCATCCGTAGTTGCCACCGCGGCGCAGGCGACGATGGCGAAATCACCGTGACGGCGCGCCACTTCACGAAACGCGCAAAGCCTTTGATCGGCGGGAAACGATACGGCTTCGATCATTTCCTCATCAGCGCGGGTTGTCGCCATCATCCCGGCGAAGAAATCCTTTGCTGCCACGCGCCGCCGCGCTCTGGCGCTGCACAGATGCACCTCTCCGCCGAGCGCCCGCAACACCAGCGGCAACTCGGCGCTGGGATCGGCATGCGCGATCGATCCGCAAACAGTCCCCCTGCTTCGGGTTTGCGCGTGACCGGTCCACGGCAACGCCATCGCGGCAAGGCGAAGGCTCTGGCCGAGCTCGGGCCAATCCAGCAGCGAAGCCTGGCGTACCCCCGCCCCGACCGTCACCGTTCCTGCTTTGCGTTCGATGCGGGAAAGCTCTGGCAAGCGCATGATGTCGATCAGGGTTCTCGGCTTTGCCAGCCGCATGTTGAGCATCGGCATCAGCGATTGCCCACCCGCGATGATGCGCGCGTCGCTGCCTTCCCGGTTCAGCACGTCGAGCGCTTCGTCGAGATGCTCGGCGCGAACATAGTCGAATGCGGCGGGCTTCATGAGCGCCCTCCGAACCAACGGCGAATCCTGGCAAGGAACGAAGGCGCAGGCTGATCGGCTGCGCCGCCACCCGCCTTGCGCGCCAAGGCCGCGAAAAACTGACCGATGATCACGCGCGCGGCGCCGTCGAGCAAACGGCCCCCGATGCTTGCCACCTTGCCGCCGATCGCCGCTTCATAGACATAGCGAATCGTCGTTCCGCCGTTCTCGTGCGGGACAAGCGTGATGCGCCCTTCGCCGCTGCCAAATCCGAGCGTGCCTTCGGCAGCCCCGCCGAGCGTCACCGCGTGCGGCGGATCGAGATCCGACAATTTCACATCAGCGCGGTATTGTCCCTTCACGGGACCGATGCCGATGGTCACGTCGGCGCGAAAATGCGTATCCGAGAGCCTCTCGACGTTGTGGCACCCGGGAATCACCGCCTGCAGCGTCGCGGGATCGAGCAGCATGTCCCAGACCTGCTGGGCTGGCGCGGCAACGATGGCCTCGCCTTCGCCGCGCAGACGCCGGTCGCCGTTGCTCTCTTTGATTCCCTCGGGGGCGTGGCCCGCTTGTGGCGCAGGTTCAATGCCGCGCACGAGCTGCGCGAGTTTCGCCGGCATCAGCGGCAATTCGAGGTCCTTGGCCACGAGCGCGTCCGCGACGGCGTTGGCGATGCAGACGGGGGTCGACATGCAATTGCCCTCGCCGACGCCCTTCGAGCCAAGCGGCGTGAACGGTGACGGGGTTTCCATGTGGAGAATGACCGGATCCGGGATTTCCGCCGTCGTCGGCAGCAAATAGTCCGCGAAGGTGCCGGTCAAAAAACTGCCGTCGGCGGCGTAGGCATATTCCTCATAGAGCGCGGCGCCGACGGCTTGCGCAAAGCCGCCGCGAATTTGTCCATCGACCATGGCCGGATGCAGGATGGTGCCGCAGTCATGCATGGTAACGTAGCGGTCGATCCGCGTTTGCAACGTGGTCCGGTCGATTTCGACGCCGCAGAAGTCAAAAATGAAGCCGTGGCAGAGCGAGGAGTTGATGTGATCTTCCTCGTCGGGCGCGGTCAGTTCCGGCGGGCTCCAGAACACGGTTTCGCGGATCGTCTGTCCGACGCCGTCCGGCAGCGCAGCGGGCGACCAGTGGCTCAGCCCGGCGACACGGGAGAATGCTAGCTTGTTGTCGGGATTGCGTTTCGATCCGACGTTACCACCCGAGAACGCAATGTCTTCAATCTCGGTATTCAACTGGCTCGCAGCGATGCGCGCCAGCCGCTCAGCAATGCGCTCAGCGGCGAGCCGGGCAGTGCCGGCAACCGCTGGCGCGAACCGGCTGGCGTAGTTGCCCGAGGCGATCGACCAGGCGTCCTTGGCGGTATCGATCTCGGTATTGACCCTGATTTCGGCCGGCTTCAAGCCAAATACGTCTGCCACGACCTGCGAGAGAACAGTACGGTGCCCCTGCCCCTGCGGCACTGAGGCGACATGCACGGTCACGCTCCCGACCGGATCGATCGCGACGGTCGCGGTGGCCTGGGCGCCATTCTTCGGGCCGGCCTTGCGGCGCTCGGCCGGCGTCAGCACGGTCGTGATGTAACCCATGTTGGACACGCTGGGTTCGACCACGGCGGTATAGCCGATGCCGTAAAGCCGTCCTTGCGCGCGCGCCGCATCGCGGCGCGCTTTGAGTTCAGCGAGCGCACCCTCGTCGACGCCGCGCCTCATCGCCTCCTGATAATTGCCGGAGTCGAGCAACGCGCCGCTCGCGGTCCGATACGGAAACGCATCGGCAGGAACGAGATTACGCGTGATGACATCAAGCGGATCAAGCCCGAGCTGGACCGCGATGCGTTGAACCAGACGCTCGAGCGCAAAATACACCTGCGGGCCGCCGAAGCCGCGGTTCAATCCGGTCGGGGTTTTGTTGGTGACGACGACGCGATTGCGGACCGCGAGATGCCGGATGTCGTAGGCGCCGTTCAGGTTGCCGTGCATGCGATAGAGCGTTGCAGGCTCCGGTGCGCGCAGATGCGCGCCGCAATCCTCGACCTGATCCCAGTCGAGCGCGAGGATACGGCCGTCTTCCGCGACCGCCGCAGTTAGCGTGATGGCCCGGTTGGTGGCCGACACCGATGCGGTCAGATGTTCGAGCCGGTCCTCGATCCATTTGACTGGGCGTCCCGCCGCGCGCGCGGCCGCGGCGATCAGGACGATGTAGGGAAAAATCCCCTGCTTGACGCCAAAGCTGCCGCCGGAATCCGGTGGCGTTCGCAGGCGCAGGCGGTTGCCTGGAACTTTTAGCGCCCGCGACAGTACCGCGTGGATGCTGAAGGGGCCCTGGAAATTGGCGAGCACATCGTAAGCGTCCTCACCCGGGTCGTACTCGGCGACCACGCCATAGGTCTCGATCGGCGTGCAGGAATTGCGCGGATAGCGAACGTCGATACTGATCCGGTGCGCCGCCGAGGCAAACGCCTGCTCCGGATCGCCATAGCGAAATGTCCGGTCGCTGGCGACATTGCCGGGAAATCCGTCGTGCAGAACGGGCGCACCGGGAGACAGCGCCGCCAGCGGATCGACCGCGGCCGGCCGCGCCTCGTACCGCACCTCGATCAAGTCAACGGCGTCTTCGGCGAGGTAGCGATCGGTCGCAACGACCATCGCGACCGGTTCGCCGACATAACGTACGCGCCCGATCGCGATCGGCCAGCATTCGACCGGCGCCTTGACCCCGACAACCAGGCTCGACGTCAGCGCCTTGATGTCCTCGCCGGCGAGCACTGCGACCACGCCGGGCGCCTGCTTCGCCGCAGACAGGTCGATTGAAACGATATCCGCGTGAGCATGCGGCGAACGCAGCATCGCGGCTTGGAGGGTGCCGGGGCGAACGCCGAGATCGTCGATGAAGCGGCCGCGTCCGGTCAGCAGCGCCGAATCTTCGACACGCGGTATCGATCGGCCGACCCATGTCGAGCCGGTCTCACGATTTGCCATCACATGGCTGGCGGCTTCCGCCATAACGTTCTCCCGCGCATCTTGAGTGCGTCAGGAAAGAGTATTCAGCCATACGGCCAATCTGGCTATGCCGGCCGATCTCGAAACTTACCATCCCGTCTCATTTCGCGGGCCGCCTGTGCGGTGCAGCATCAACTCGCGAGCCGGGAGACGGTGCGAAATTCGCGCGGGCTCACGCCGACATGGTTGCGGAAGAAGCGGGTGAAATGCGCGGGCTCGGCAAAGCCAAGGTGATTACTGATGTCGCAGACGCTCGCGGACTGATTGAGCACCGCGTCGACGGCTTTCTCCATGCGCACGACATTCAGATAGACCTTGGGTGGCACGCCAATCGAGGCCTCGAACAAGCGGAAGAAATGCGCCCGCGATAGCCCGGCTTCCCTGGCGAACGTATCAAGCCCGGCGCCGCGCCTCGTCTCCGACCGCATCGATGCAACAGCTTTCCGGATGCGCCAGTCGCCCGACCGCGCATTCATTTCCCGGATCGAAGCCGGGAAACTTCGCCATGGCGTGAAGCGTTCGATCACCGAGATCATCAAGTCCGACAGCAGAGCTTCATGCGCGATGCGCGCTTCGGGGCGGGCCATCATGTCGGCGGCGAGATTCATCGCGAGGCCACGGATGCGCGGCGAAACTTCGCCGGAAGGATCGCTGAAGAAGCCGGGCGCGCCACTTGCGGCCCAGCCCGGCCGGAACGCCATCAACCATTCCGGTTCGATATAGAGTGCCAGGATGACGGTGCGCGGCCGTTCCGGGTGGTGGACATAGGAATGCGGCTGCCAGCCATTCACCAGGACGGCAGTCTCGTTGGTGAGCGGATAGACTTTGTCGCCGACGACGAACTGGGTGTCCGCGCCTTCGACCTTGAGAAGCACATGACAATGCGGATGGGCGTGGCGCACTAGCGACCAGTCCATATCGAGAAGCGCCACCCGGCCGAAAGCTCCGTGCGCGATTCGCAGCGCCGTCGACATAACAATTTCTCCCAAATAGCGACGCCTCAGCCGGCGATGATCCGCGCAAACGCTGCCTTCGGATCATCCTGAAGCGCCTGTTTGAGATCGACGTCTTCGACGCCCTTGACGTGAATGCGCTTGAATTCCATCGGCTCGGTTGCGAGCGGCTTGGTCGCGTCGATCCCCATTTTGGCACTGATGCCGTTGTTCGAAGACGGATCGAGCTTCGATCCCTGCGCGCCCGAAACGACTACAAGGTCGCGGTCGGCCTGAAAGCGGGTTGCAACGGCCCATTCGATTTCGCTTTCATCGTCAATATTCACGTCCATGTCGACCACGACCACCTGCTTGATGTCGTAGTGGCCGCCGAATGCGCCCATGATGATATTTTTCGGCTCGCCCTGGCTGGCCTTGTCGATCTTGACCGCGAGGTGATAGCGGCGGGTGCCGCCGCGGGTGAGGCGCACGTCGCGCACCGAGGGGAAGCTGCGCTGCAAATGCTCCAGCAGCGTCGCCTCGCGCGGAATGCCGCCGAGCAAGAGATGCTCCGTGCCGCCGCCGACAATGGTGTGAAAGATCGGATTCTTGCGGTGCGTGATCGCATCCACCTGGATGACTTCGCGGTCGGCGCGCGGACCGTAATATTGCGGAAACTCGCCGAACGGCCCCTCGGGTTCGCGGACCTTTGGCAGGATGCGGCCTTCGATGACGATTTCCGCGTGCGCGGGCACACGGACCTGGTTGGTTCGGCACTTGATCATTTCAATGGGCTGGCCGAGCAGCGCGCCGGCGATTTCCATTTCGTCGACATCGAGCGCCGCGATCTCCTGCGACGCCAGAATGCAGGCCGGATGCACGCCGATCACGAGCGCGATCTCCAAGGCCTCGCCGGCTTCTTCAGCCATGCGGAAATAATGCAGGGTGTGCCGCGGCAGCAGCAACACACCGATTCGGTCGGGGCCGCTCACCTGACAGCGGTGGATCGAAACGTTCTGGATTCCGGTCTTCGGATTGCGCGCGATCAACAGCGCCGCCGTAATGTAAGGCCCGCTGTCGTGTTCGTTATGCTTTGGGATCGGCAATTGCGCAAGCAAATCGACCTTGCGATGGACGACATCATGCACTGGCGCGGCCATGATCTCGACCCATGGCAGCGGATGGCGAACGGCATTCTGGAAGCGGGAGAGCAGTTCGCCTTGGGGAACGCCAAGAGAATCAGCAATCCAGCTGCGATCGGCAAAAAGGTTTGCCACCACCGGAATCGAGTGCTGACCGGGCGCCGGAAACAGCACGGCGCGTTCGTTTTCGAGTTTCTTCGCCACCGCCGCCAATTCGTCGATGAGCGAGATGCCCTTGCGCGCGACGGCGAGCCGGTCAGTGGCGGCGAGCCGTTGCAACCAGCCGCGCAAATCCGGATGCGCGCCCTGGCCGGCCGCGTCCGTATGGGTGGGCATCGCTTTCATCACCTGCTCCGTTGCGTCAGGAGACCTTTATCAAAGTAGCCGTACGGCCCTGCAAGGCGACCGCAAGGCAGCGAGCATCTCGCATCGCGAGGGAAACGGCTGCACCTCGACCGCAAAGGTCTGATCCGGGGCAATCACCTTGAGGATCAGGTGAAAGATAACCCGGATTGGCGGCAACGGGTACGCAGCCGAACGACAAAAAGTCACGCTTCACTCCGCCTTGATCTTGGCGGCCTGGATCACCTTGGCCCATTTTTCCATTTCGATCTTCATCTGCGCGGTGAATTCCGCGGGACTATTGCCGACCGGCTCAAGGCCGAGCGCCGCAAGGCGCTCCCTCATATCCGGCTGCGCAATGATCTTGACGATTTCCCGGTGAAGCAAGGTGATGATGTCTTGCGGCGTACCGGTGGGAACGAGAACCCCGACCCAGGCGTCGCCGTCGAGTTCGGGATAGCCGGCCTCGGCAATCGTGGGCAGGTCAGGAAGCGCCTGCGATCGGTGGTTGCTCATCACCGCCAGCGCCCGCAGCTTTCCGTCCTGGATCTGCGGCACTGCCGCCGACAACGCGGCAAAACCGATGGGGGTGTTGCCCGCGACCACCGAGGTGATGACCGGGCCACTTCCGCCATAGGGAACGTGTACGAGGTCGAGGCCGGCCGCGACGCGGAATTGTTCACCCAGAAGATGGGACGGCGTTCCAAACCCCGGCGAGGCGAAGCTGTATTTGTTGGGGTTCGCCTTGATCAGCCCGACGAGATCCTTAACGGTCATGGCGGGCACCGAAGGATGGACCAGCATGGCTGACGGGAAGATGGCCGCGAGCGTGACGGCCTCAAAGTCTTTCAACGCGCGATAAGGAACCTTGTCGTACAAGGTCGGATTGATGACGTAGCTGTTCACGGTGATGAGGATGGAGTAGCCGTCCGCCGTCGTCCTTGCGGCCTGCCCTGTACCGATGTTGCCACCTGCGCCCGCGATGTTCTCGACATAGAACTGCTTTCCAAGCGCCTCCGAGAGTCCTTGCGCGATGAAGCGCGCGCAAACGTCCGTAGGCCCGCCAGGCGAATACGGCACGATCACCCGGACCGGCCGGCCCGGATAGGACTGCGCGCTTGCGATGTCAGGAAAAACCGGGAGTGCGGCCACAGCGGCGGCGAGGCTCAGGAATTGACGGCGCGGAAGTCTCATCGCGTCAAACTACCCCAACGCCTCCGCGTCTGAAAGAGGCCGATGTTGCGGCCCATAGAGCACCACCGGACTGTTTTGAATCGACCGGTGGGGATAAATATAATGGTAGCCGGCGCGATCGGAACTCAACGGGACAGCGACTTTTGTGCTATTCCGACCGAGGCGGCGCTCGGCCGTTCAACCCCGGTTCTGCCCTGATGAATTCACATCCACGGCGATTGATCGTCGGAATAACCGGCGCCTCCGGCGCCGTCTACGGCGTCCGGCTGTTGCGCCTGCTTGCTGCGACCGACATCGAAACCCACCTGGTCATGAGCCGTTCGGCGAAGGTCACGCTGACCCAGGAACTCGATATCGGGGTCGCCGAGGTTTCGGCGTTGGCGAAAGTCGTTCACCAGGTCGACAATATCGGCGCCTCGATTTCCTCTGGATCGTTCAGAACGCTGGGCATGGTGATCGCACCCTGCTCGATGCGAAGCCTCGCCGAGATCGCCTCGGGTGTGACCTCGTCATTGCTCACCCGCGCGGCCGATGTCGTGCTGAAGGAACGGCGGCGGCTTGTCCTGATCGTTCGTGAAGCCCCGCTCCACCTCGGCCATCTGCGTTCGATGACGGCGGCCACCGAAATGGGCGCGATCGTCTATCCGCCGGTGCCGGCGTTCTATGCCCGCCCGGAAAACCTTGAACAAATGGTCGACCATACGCTCGGACGGGTGCTTGACTTGTTCGATATCGAGACCAAAGCCGTCAGCCGTTGGGGCGGATTGAATTCGATCAAGAATGGCGATTCATGAAACGGTTCCGTTCATGACACCGTCCCGGCCCGACCTGGAGGCCGACAGCTGGGCATTTGCCCTTGAAATTTACGCCCGGCCCGGCGTAGCCGAGGCTTGCCTCAAATTGCAAAACGAGGCGGGCGTCGATGTCATGATGTTTCTCATGGTCGCATACGCCGCCATCAGGCATCGCATCTTCCTTAACCCTTCCGAAATCCGAACACTCGATGAAACCTGCGGCCCATGGCGCGAACAGATCGTAAGGCCGATCCGTGCGATCCGCTCGGGGTTGAAGAGCGGGCCGTTGCCGGCACCTAACGGTGAGACCGAACAATTCCGCTCAAAAATTAAGGCGATCGAACTGGCGGCGGAACGGCTGCAAAATCAGCTCCTGGCGGAATGCCTGCCGCTGAGACATCCGGAGCGGAACGCTGTTGATCCGGAGGAGCTGCGTTCCGTTCTTCGCAGCGTCGTTATGCTTTTTCTCGAAACGCACGGCAAGCCAATCGCCGAGCTTCTGCCGTCGATCGACGAAATCGTCGAAGCCGCGACACATGAAACGCGCTAGCGATGGGCGCATCACTCGCGCCTGCAGAAAGCCCTCTTGCGCCCCTGCCTTCTAAAGTGCGAAATCCTTCGCCGAATGGGTGGGTTGCGAGGAATTCGGCTTGATATTGCGGTTCCTCTCAGCAAACTGCCGTTGTCATTGAACAGGGAAACGGGATGTCAGAAACGATGAGGGCGCTGGTTCTGCGCCAACATGGCGGGTTGGAAAATCTGCAGCTGGTGAAGGATCATCCGAAGCCCAAGGCGAAGGCCGGGGCGGTGGTGATCCGCGTGCGCGCCTCGTCGTTCAATTATCATGACGTATTCACGGTGCAGGGCATGCCGGGCATCAAGGTGCCGCTGCCTGTCGTGATTGGCCTTGATATGGCCGGCGAGATCGTCGAAATCGGCGAGGGTGTTTCCGGCTGGAAAATTGGCAATCGCGTTCTCGTCAACCCGCTCAACAAGAAAAAGGGGTTGATGGGCGAGATGCTCGATGGCGGCATGGCGGAGTACTGCCTTGTCGAGGCCGACCAGCTCATCGCCATGCCCGATGGCGTCACCTTCGAGGAGGCGGCGTCGTTGCCGGTGGCGTACGGCACCGCGCACCGCATGCTGATTACCCACAACACCATCCGCAAGGGCGATCGCGTCCTCATCCTCGGCGCGAGCGGCGGCGTCGGCACCGGCTGCGTCATCCTGAGCAAGCTGCTCGGCGCCGAAGTCATTGCCTGCGCCAGCAGCGCGGAGAAAATGGAAAAGCTCAAGGCGATGGGCGCCGACGAGACGATCAACTACAAGGACGTCGACTTCTCCAGGTGGGCGATCGAAAAATACGGCAAGCCGCAACGGCGCACCTACGACGGCGGCGTCGACGTCGTCATCAATTTCACTGGTGGAGAAACCTGGGTGCCATCGCTGCGTTGCCTCAAGCGCGGCGGAAGCCTCTTGGTGTGTGGCGCCACCGCCGGGCATGATCCGAAGGAGGATCTGCGCTATATATGGAGTTTTGAGCTGAAGGTGATCGGCTCGAACAGCTTCTATGAAGAAAACCTGACCGACCTCATGAAGATGATCGTCGAGAAGCGGATCAAGCCGGTCATCGACGAGGTGCTGCCGCTCGAGAAGGCGGCCGAAGGTTTGCGCCTCATCAAAGACCGCGAAGTCATCGGCAAGGTCGTCGTCGTGCCCTGATTTCTCCGTTGATCCCGCCGCGGAAAGCGTGCGGGGCGCGGCGAGGCCATTTCAGATCATCGTCCTGTTCGTCCATAATGGACGAACAGGACTAAAAGAGGTTTCCCTTCGATGAGCGAAGTCCCCAAGGTTGAAGACGTCCAGAAGCTGTTGTCGCGCGGTCCGTTCCATCAATGGCTCGGACTGAATGTGGTTGCGGTTGGCGACGGCACGATCGAATTGACGGCGACCTGGCGCGAGGAATGGGTCGTCAACCCCGACCGGGGTTACACCCATGGCGGCATCCTTGCCGCGCTTGTCGACCTCACGGCGGATTGGGCGATGGTTTCCAAAACCGGACGCGGGGTTCCAACGGTCGATCTCCGCGTCGACTACCACCGCGCCGCGATGCCCGGTGTGCTGACGATCCGCGGCGAGATCGTGCATTTCGGCAAGCAGTTCTCGGTTGCGGAAGCCAGGGTTTTCGACAAGGAGGGGCGTCTGCTGGCAAGCGGGCGCGGAACCTATCTGACAACGCCGCCGGCCTGACAGAGACCCCGTCGTGTCCCAAATTCCCGCGTTTGCAAATCTGGGGGCATTGACGAGGGGTGACTGCGATCTCGACAAGGTCGCCATCATCGATCTGGGCACCGGCCAGGAGCGCCGCTTCAGCTACCGGGATTTCGAAGGCCAGGCCAACGCGGTCGCAAGATCGCTTGCCGCGCGCGGCCTCGTGCGTGGCGACCGGGTGGCCATTCTGTCGGCCAATCGCTTCGAATATCTCACCACCCTTCACGGCATCATGCGCGCCGGCTTTGTCGCCGTGCCCGTCAACTTCAAATTTCCACCCGCCACGATCGACTACATTGTCCGTGACTCGGGCGCCAAGCTCGTGTTCTGCGACGCGCGGCGCTTCGACAGCGCGCCGAAGGATTTGCCGCGTATCCGATTCGACGACGAGGGCAGCGAGTTCGCCGCTTTCTTGAAACCAGGACCGTTCGTGCCTGTCACGGCCGTGAGCGGCGAACCGGCGCTGTTTCTCTACACCTCGGGTTCGACCGGGCGTCCCAAGGGCGTCGTGCTGTCGCACCAGAGCCATATCTGGGTGGTCGAAACGCGAATGGCCGCGCAGGACATGTCTCGGCACCGATTCCTGATCGCAGCGCCGCTCTACCACATGAATGCGCTGGCCATGAGCCAGCTGGCGCATGCGGCGCATGCAACCGTGATCTTGCTGCCGCAGTTCAACGCGCAGCTCTACCTGAAAGCCATCGAGGATTATCGCAGCACATGGCTCACCGCCGTTCCGCCGATGATCGCCATGATGCTGAATGAAAAGGAACGGCTCGCGGCGACCGATCTCTCCAGCGTCGAGTTCTTGCGGATGGGATCGGCCCCCGTCAGTCACAGCCTGATGGAGGCGATCCACCGCGCCCTGCCGAAAACGGCCGTTACCAACGCCTATGGCACGACGGAGGCTGGACCGGTCGTGTTCGGGCCGCATCCGAAGGGATTGCCCCAGCCCGATATGTCGGTCGGCTACCCGCACCCCAAAGTCCAGATACGGCTTATCGGGGAAGATGGAAAACCCTCCGACGTCGGTGTGCTCGAAATGAAAAGCCCGGCGATCATGAACGGCTACCACAATCGCCCCGATGTTGCCTCACCCATTACTGAGGACGGCTTTTACATCACCGGCGACGTGTTTCGCCGCGACGAAAACGGCTTTTACTATTTCGTTGGCCGCACCGACGACATGTTCGTGAGTGGGGGCGAGAATATTTTCCCTGGCGAAGTCGAGAAAATGCTGGAAACCCATCCCGACGTCGTCCAGGCCTGCGTGGTGCCGGTTGACGACGACATCAAGGGCACCAAACCGGTGGCGTTCGTGGTGAAACGCGAAGCAAGCCATCTTGACGAGAGCAGCCTGAAGCGCTTTGCGCTGGAGAACGCGCCTGCCTACCAGCACCCACGTTCGATCTGGTTTGTCGACAGCCTTCCCTTGGCTTCGACCAACAAGCTCGATCGCAACAAGTTGCGCGAACTGGCGGCTGAAAAGCTGCGGCAAGGGAAGGCTTCGACCGCACCGCCCGCGGACGATCAGGGCAATAGGGTACGGAGATAGAACCAGATGGACGAGACGTTCCGCGGCTTCCTCGATCGCTTGCGCCAGGTGGGCGAATTGATCGACTTTCACCAGCCGATCGATATCCGCCACATTGCGACCCTGGTCGACCAATCCGACAAGGCCGTGTTCTTTCACAAGGTCATTGGCTACGCCATGCCTGTCGTGTCGGGCATTATCCGCACACGCGAACGCGCCATGATGGCGATGGGCGCTACCGAATATCTTGAGATCGAGGACCGGCTCAAGAACGGGATCAACAATCCGATTGCGCCCGAACGCATCGCGAGTTCGCCGACGCGCGAGATCGTCATGAGGGGTGACGACGTCGACCTCTACAAGCTTCCGATCCCGATGTCATCGATCTATGACGGCGGCCCGATGATCACCGCCGGCGTCGTCATCGCGCGCGATGACGAATTCGGGCTCAACACGGGTGTTTATCGCTTCATGGTCAAGGAAAAGAACCTGACCGGCATCGATATCGTAACCCCCAACAACATGCGGTTGTTCGTGCAACGCGCCTTTGATGCGAAACGGCCGTTGCCGATTTCGATCAGCATCGGAACCCATCCCATCGAGTTGCTGGGCGCAGGCTTCAAGGCACCGCTCGGCACCGACGAAATGGCGATCGCCGGCGGCATTCGTGGGTGGGCGGTCAAACTGGCAGCGTGCGAGACCGTCGATGTTCCCTATATCGCGGATGCTGAAATCGTACTGGAAGCCGAGGTCCTGCCCACCGGCTGGACCCACCCCGAAGGACGCTTCGGCGAATTTACCTGGCTGATGGGCGGCCTGCACTGGAACCCGATCGTCCGGGTCAAGGCGGTGTCGATGCGTCGCGACGCCGTCTATTATTCGCTGCACATGCCCTGGGAAAATACCTGGCTGATGGCGCCGACCCGCTATACCGCGATCCGGCAGGCGTTGCGCACCGCGGGTGTTGTCGTCAAGGACATCAATATGACGATGGGCGGCGTCACCTTTTGGCACGCGGTGATCTCGATCAAGAAGCAGGCCGGCGACGGCAAGAATGCACTGCTGGCCGCTTTATCGGTGATGGACATCAAGCATGTCGTGGTCGTCGATGATGATATCGACGTCTTCAATCCCGTCGAAGTCGAATGGGCGATCGCGACCCGGGTCCAGGGCGACCGCGACATCATGATCGTCAGCAACGCCCGCGGCAAACCTTTGGACCCCTCGCTCGCGCCGACGCCCCATGGCATCGTGCCGACCACCGCCAAGGTGGGGATCGACGCGACGATCTCGGAGGGAATTCCCAAGGAGCGCTATCAGCGCATCACCTACGCCTACGCCGACACGGCGAAGATCGCCGATTATCTTGGCGGCAAGGCCGATCATGAGGCCGAGAAGGCTTCTCCTGCGGTCATCGACAAACTCGCCGAAGAGATCGCCGCGGTGATCGAGAAGACCCCGCTCTACTTCACCGATATTGCCGAGCGCTTCTCAAGCCACGAGTTCAACGCGGTGGCGCGGGCGATCGGTCTTTTGCATGAAAAGGAAAGGTTATGGCAGGACCCCAAGGGCTGCCTCTGTCTTCGCAATTCGGCTTTTGCCGCCAAGTTGCCGAATTGATGCCGGCGCGCACGATGAACCGGATTGGGCTATTCCGCTTTGCCATTGCCGTGTTCGGCGCGTGGAGCGTGGTCACATTATGTGGCGGTGCCGCGCAGGCGGCGACCGCGCTTCGGATCGCCTCAGCGCAACAATCGATTGCGTCGATCCCCGTCGTGGTGGCGATCCAGCAAAAACTGTTTGAGGCGGAGGGCATTGCCGCCGAGATCATCGACTTCGACGGTGGTGGACCCGCCGTGCAGGCCCTGGCGGGCGGCGGCGTCGATCTCTGCATCTGTGCTGGCGACCACGCGTTGCGGCTCGCCAGCCGCGGGCTTGGCGGCGCGGTGTTGGTGGCCCTGCTCGACAAGCATCCTTATTCGCTGCTGGCGCCGGCGGAATCGCCCGCAACCGATCTGGCGAGCCTTCGCGGCAAAGCGGTCGGGATCACCTCGCCCGGCAGCCTCACCGACAACACACTTCGCTTCATGATCCGAAAGCTCGGCTTCAACCCGGACAGCGATTACGAGATCATTGCCGCGGGAACCGGAGCCTCGATGCGCGCGGCGATCGAACGCGCATCGGTCGCGGCCGGCATGTTCACGACGCCGGACGTCCAGGCCTACATGGCCACGGGGAAGTACAAATTCGTCGCGGATTTCCGCGATCTCGACTATCTGGCGCTCGATCTCATCGCCGTCGGCAGCTGGCTGAAGGCGAATGACGCCACGGCGCACGCGGTGGCGCGTGCCGTGGTCAAGGCCGAGAAGATCATTCAGACCGATCCGAAGGCGGTAGAGGCCGCGGTCCACGAACGGTTTCCTACACTGTCGCCGGACCTCGTCGTGACGGTTGCCAAGGATGCGGCTGAGCGCAGCCTGTCCCATGATGGACGCGCGCAGGAGGCCGGATTCAAAACCGCGCTGGAGATGGTGCGGGTGGCTGACCCGACCGTGAAGGAACTCGCCTACCGGGACGTCGTCGCTCTGCGCTATCTGCCGTGAACCGAACGCCCTCATGACCGATCCTGTCATCGCCGAAGAAATTCTCTCCCCGAGCGGATCGGTGCGTGAGAGCGTGGATTTTTCAGCCTGGCTCTGGCGGCTCGCGCTCATCATCGGATTGCTGCTGATCTGGGAATTCGCCGCCGGCAATTTGTTCAACGAATTCTGGAGCAGCCGGCCGAGCCTGATCGGCGAAAGATTGCTCCTGCTGTTGAAAAGCGGCGAGCTTTGGCGCCACGTCCACACCACCGTTACGGAAGCGCTGCTCGGCCTCTTCCTCGGCGCGCTGATCGGCACGCCGATCGGCATCGCGCTCGCCCACTACCGGCGTGCGGCAAAAATCGTCGATCCCCTGGTGATGGGTCTTTACGGCCTGCCCCGCGTGGCGCTGGCCCCGATGTTCATCCTGTGGTTCGGCATCAGCCTTTTCTCCAAGGTCATGATGTCCTTTTCCATGGTGGTGTTCGTTTTCATTCTCAACGTCACCGAAGGCATCCGCACCGTCGATCCCGACATGATCGATCTGATGCGCACGATGCGTGCGCCACGGTCCTACGTCATGCGCAAGGTAACGATCCCCTCGATCGTCCCCTGGCTGCTGGCGTCGTTTCGAATCGGCATCGGGCTGTCGCTGGTGGGAGCCGTGGTCGGCGAACTGATCGGCGCCAACCGCGGGCTGGGCTGGTATGTCGTGCGCGCCGGCGGCCAGCTCGACACGACCGGCGTCTTTGCCGGCCTGTTCTTGTTGATGCTGATTGCGATGATCGCCAACCAGATCATATTCCTGATCGAACGGAAGGTGCTGCATTGGCGGCGCGAAGCCAGATGACGGACGCGACTGAGGCCCCCCGCATCCTGCTCGACAATGTCTCGCTGTCGTACGCGACGCCGCGCGGACGCTTGCCGGTCGTCGACCGCGTCAGCCTTGCGGTGGACAGGGCCGAATTCGTCGTCCTGGTCGGGCCGAGCGGCTGCGGCAAGTCGACGATCCTGCGGGCGATCGCGGGCCTCAACGCGGCCGAAAGCGGG
>Ga0137407_10000331_pt1 | contig 33545 bp, 30 predicted proteins | sample CZOMad2_2_16fung_FD_108410 | JGI IMG/M metagenome (GOLD analysis project Ga0137407, IMG submission 108410) | Vadose zone soil fungal communities from Angelo Coast Range Reserve, California, USA - CZOMad2_2_16fungal (Illumina Assembly) | ecosystem: Environmental > Terrestrial > Soil > Vadose... | reverse complement strand
TATCCGTCGCTGCGCTCGGTCTTCGCCGACGCGCCGTCGGCGGCGCTGATCGAGGAGCTCCTGCGTACCGCGGGACTGCTCCACGACATCGGCCACGGCCCGTTCGGCCACTTCTTCGATGACAACTTCCTGGTCGACTACGATCTGACCCACGAGCTGGTCGGGCAGCGCATTATCCGCGAGGAGCTCGCGGATCTGCTGCGCGGCCTCCGGCGGAGCCCGAGCGGGGCGTTCGACGCCGGCGAGGTCATCGACCCGGAGTGGATCTGCTACCTGATGGGAAAGAGCTACACCCAGCCGCTGACGTCGCACCCGCGATGGCTCCCGCACTTGAAGCCGCTGCTCTCCGGCGTCTTCACCGCCGACAACATGGACTACGTGCTCCGCGACGCCTACATGTGCGGCGTCGCCATCGGGCCGATCGACATCGACCGCATCATCTACTACTCGTTCTTCTCGGAGAAAGGCCTCACGCTCGACCGGGCCGGCCTGCAGGCCTTCACGATGTTCCTGAACGCACGCTTCTACATGTACACGAACGTCTACTACCACCGCACCACGCGCGGGATCGACCTGCACCTCAAGGAGATCTTCCGCGACACCATGCGGATCGCTTTTCCCTACGATCTCCGTAAAGAGCTCCACCCGTATCTGCACCTGACCGAGTGGACCTTGCTCGAAGACGTCGGGCGGTGGCACGACGACGAGGACCCGGATCGGCGGCGGCTCGGCGCCGAGTGGCGCCACATCCTCGACCGCAAGCTCAAGTGGCGGATGTCCAGCGAGGAGGTGCTCGATCAGTTCGAGGCGCGCAAGGGCCAGGGGTTCCTCGACGTCGAGACGGTGAAGAAGCGGGTGCGCACGTTCCTGCCGTCGGCGCTGCGCGACATCCCGTTCGAGATCGACATGGCGCTGCAGGATCCGCGGCCGCTGAATCCGCTCAAGATGGGCGACCGGCAGATCTACGTGTACGACTCCTCGAAGCGTGTCTCGGAGGAGCCGCTCACGGAAATTCTGAAATATCTGCCGGGCAAGGTCGCCCAGTGCCGGATCTTCGCGATGTCCCACGAGCACGACCTCGAGCTGGCGCGGGCGCTCCGGCGCGCGCTGAGCGAGGAGCCGCCCTCCATTTCCACCAACGTCTGACGGGCGTCGGACCGGCTCGAGGTCCCCGTACGAGGGTGCGGAGGCAAGATGACGCCGCATAGTATGATCGGACGACGATGAGGTGGCGGTCGATGACCCGCGCCGCCCCGGCCGACGCGGCAGCGCGGTCGGCCCCGGTTCTGACGTGACCGACCGCCTGTACTGGCCGAGCTGGTTTCTCGCGGCCCTCCTGACCGGGATCGTCGGCGGCTTCATGCTCGGCCACGCGCTGATCCTGGCGCAGTTCCTGGACTGGCTACTGCTCTCGGGAGTGCCGGCGCTGAGTCAGGCGTACCCGGCGTTTCGAGGATCGGCCGGGCAGTCAGGGCTCGGTGCGTACTACGCGGTGGCCGGCCTCCAGGTGATCGGGACCAGCGCATTCCTGCTCCTATCGCTCGCGACCCGGCGCCATCGGCCGGCGGCGCTCGTGGCGGGCGTGGCGGGGGCGCTGTGGATCGCGGTCCACTACGCGTCGGGATTCGGCGCGCTCGAGGGGAGCGTGCTCCGCGGCGCGGGCCCGGTCTCCCAGGACGTCGCCGGCCGCTTCGTCGGCTGGAACGTGCCGATTCACATCTTTCACGCCGTGACCTTGGCGGTGGCGCTGGGCGCGCTGCTCGCGGTGCCCCTGGCGGCGCTGCGTCGGAGAGGGTAGGGATGGAGAAGTTCCGGGGCGTCGACTACTACGCGATCGAGGGCCTCCTGTCCGAAGAAGAGCGGATGATCCGCGACGCGGTCCGCGACTGGGTCGAGGCCGAGTTCCTGCCGCTGGTCACCGACCATCATCGCGCCGGGACGTTTCCGGTCGCGCTCATCCCGAAGCTCGGCGAGCTCGGCGTCTTCGGCGCGACACTCAACGGATATGGCTGCGCGGGGCTCAGCAACGTCGCGTACGGCCTGATCATGCAGGAGCTCGAGCGCGGCGACTCCGGTCTACGCTCGGCGGCGTCGGTGCAGAGCGGGCTCGTCATGTATCCGATCTACACCTATGGCTCCGAAGCGCAGAAGGACACCTGGCTGCCCACGATGGCGCGCGGCGAGAAGGTCGGTTGCTTCGGCCTGACCGAGCCGGACCACGGCTCCGATCCGGGCGGCATGAAGACACGGGCGCGCCGCCAGGGGAATGCGTACGTCCTGAACGGCACCAAGCTCTGGATCACGAACGGCTCGATCGCCGACGTCGCGGTGGTGTGGGCCAAGGAGGCCGACGGCGAGATCTACGGCTATCTGGTCGAGCGGGGCACACCGGGATTCTCGACGCTCGACATCCACGGGAAGTTCTCGATGCGCGCTTCGATCACGTCCGAGCTCGCGTTCCAGGACTGTCGTATTCCGCTCGAGAACAAGCTCCCGAACGTGAAGGGGCTGCGCGGCCCGCTCGGCTGCCTCAACCAGGCGCGCTACGGCATCGCGTGGGGCGCCGTCGGCGCGGCGATGGCGTGCTACGACTGGGCGCTCCAGTACTCGCAGCAGCGGATCCAGTTCGGCAAGCCGATCGGGTCCTTCCAGCTCGTGCAGCAGAAGCTCGTCTGGATGATCACGGAGATCACGAAGGCTCAGCTCTTGAGCCTGCAGCTCGGCCGGTTGAAGGACGCGGGCCAGGCCCGGCCGCAGCAGGTCTCGATGGCCAAGATGAACAACGTGCAGATCGCGCTCGACGCGGCGCGGCTGGCGCGCGACATCCTGGGGGCCGCCGGAATCGTCGACGAGCACCCGGTGATCCGCCACATGATGAATCTGGAGACCGTCAACACGTACGAGGGCACGCACGACATCCACACGCTCATCATCGGCCGCGACATCACGGGCCTCGACGCGTTCGGGATATGAGCATCGGCGCCGGACGGGATCGACGACTCGTGGCGGTGCGCGCTGCAGGCCGTCGCGGGGCTGGGGCCCCGCCGGCCGAGGCGCGCCAATCAACGTGGAGGGAGTTCTCATGCGGGTGCTGATTGCGGACGACGACGCGGATGTCCGAGAGGCGCTCGTCGAGTCCTTTCGGGACGCCGGCTTCGACGTCCTCCAGGCGGCGAACGGGCTCGAGGCTCTGCTCAGCGTCAAGCGCGACCGGCCCGACGCGGTGGTGCTCGACCTGATGATGCCGCGGCTCGGTGGGGTCGAGGCCCTCAAGCGGATCCACGCCTTCAATCCGGGCATCAGGGCGCTGGTGGTCACCGGCGCCATCGACAGCGAGCTCCACCGGCAGGCCACCCTGGCCGGCGCCGCCGGCGTCTTCGCGAAGCCGGTCTCGGCGGCGACCCTGGTCGCCGCGCTCACCGGACCCGCGCCGACGCCCAGCCCGCAGCCCGCGGCGCCCGCGCCGCCGGCAGCCGCCGCGACCGGCGGCGCGCCGACCGGACGGGTCCTGGTGGTCGACGACAACCCCGAGGTGCGCGCGATGCTCGAGGACGTGCTGACCTCGCTCGGCTACACGACGCGCACCGCGGCCGACGGCGCCACGGCGGTGCGCTCGGTCCTCACCGAGGCGCCCGACGTCGTGCTGCTCGATGTCTACATGCCCGGACTCAGCGGCGTCGGCGCGCTGCCGACGATCGTCGCGCTCGCGCCCAACGCGAAGGTGATCATGATCAGCGGCGCGGCGAACGAGGACGTCCTGAAGCGCTCGCTCGCCTTCGGCGCCCACGACTACGTGACCAAGCCGTTCGAGATCTCGAGCCTCTCGCGCGCGATCGAGACCGCTTTAGCGATGCGACGACTCGAGACCGGCCCCGAGCCGAGCTAGGGGTTGTGGACGAGGCCGCACGCCCCGCACTGTTTCCACCCTGCGCGCGGCGATATAGGCGTGCGAATCGGCCGCCGTCGACGCGCGCGACGTTCTCCTGGGCCAGCCGGATGACGAGCGCCGTCTTGTCCTGATCGTCGCGTAACGTCCGACCCACGCCGGTCGCCTCGTCGACCCACGCGGGCACGTCGGTCGTCAGACGAGCGCCCACGGATGGCACGGTCGCCCTGCTAGAAGCGCCGAATCGCGTCGAAGTCGCGCACGAGGCGGGAAAAGTAACAGAGCTCACGGATCATCAGCCGCTCGGACGGTGCGGTCACACCGAGTGGTGTAACATTGGGAGGTCATGGCTGATTCTGAGCCCGCGGTCTACAGTGCACCGGTCGCGCCCGGCCTCGTCGCGACGGCCGTGCACGGCGTCCGACCGAACGCGAAGCTGATCGCCCTCCTGTCGCTCGGCCATTTCGTCGTCGACCTGAATCAGGGATCGCTTCCGGCCCTACTGCCGTTTCTGAAAACCGCGCATCAGCTGTCGTACTCGGCGGTGGCGACGATCGTGCTCGCGGCGAACGTGGCGTCCTCGATCGTGCAGCCACTGTTCGGCTACTTCGCCGACCAGACGTCGCGGCGCTGGATGCTGCCAGCCGCGGTGCTCGTGACGGGCGGCGGGGTCGCGTTGATGGGACTGGCGCCGGGCTATACGGCGCTGCTCGGTCTCGTGGTCGTCATGGGCCTCGGCGTCGCCGCCTATCATCCCGAAGCCTACAAGACCGCGACCGGCGTCGCGGGCGAGCGGAAGGCGACCGCGCTCTCCTGGTTTTCGCTGGGCGGTAACGTCGGCATCGCGCTGGGCCCCCCGGTGATCACGGCGCTCGTCACCGTGGTCGGCTTGACCGGAAGCCTCGGTCTTCTGGCGCCGACCCTCGTCGCCTCTGCGCTCTTGCTCGCGGTGCTGCCGGCGTTCTCACAGAGCGCCGCCCCTCGGGCCGCCGCCGCGGCCGCCGCACGCGGCGTCAACATGCCGCGCGCCATGGCCCTGCTGATCCTGGTCGTCACGATTCGCTCGTGGACGACCCTCGGCTTCACGACGTTCGTGCCGTTCTACTACATCGACACTCTCGGAGCCGACCCGCGGCTCATCGGGCCGCTGCTCTTCGTCTTCCTGGGCGCGGGCGCGGCCGGGACCGTCGTCGCGGGACCGCTCGCCGACCGCTGGGGCGCTCGCGCCTTCATGCAGTGGGCGCTCCTCGCCGCGCTGCCGTTCGGGGTGCTGTTCCTGCTGGTGCGTGGCCCACTCGCGTTCGTCATGCTCGGCATCTTCGGCGCGCTCCTGACCTCGAGCTTCACGGTGTCCGTCGTCCTGGGCCAGGCGTACCTGCCGCGCAACGCGGGCATGGCCTCGGGCCTGATCGTCGGATTCGCGATCGGCGCCGGCGGGCTCGGCGTGACCGCGCTCGGCTGGGTCGCCGACCGCTACGGATTGCCGATGGCGCTCTGGATCAGCGCCCTGACGCCCCTGCTGGCGTTCGCGGCGACGCGGTTCCTGCCGGCTCCGAGAGTCCGCGAAGCCCGGTGAACGACGGGCTTCCGTTCCAGGACGGCGAGCAGGTCTTGCTCACCGATCAGCGTGGCAAGCGGCACCTGATCTTTCTGCGCAAGTCGGAGACCTTCCACTCCGACCGCGGCTGGGTGCCGCACGACGCGATCATCGGGCAACCCGAGGGCAGCTGGGTGCGAAGCTCGATGGGGCTGCGCTATCTGGCGCTGCGCCCGACGCTCGCGGAGTACGTGCTGGAGATGCCGCGCGGTGCCCAGGTCATCTATCCCAAGGACCTGGCGATGATCCTCTTCTGGGCCGACGTCTACCCGGGCTGTCGGGTGCTCGAGGCGGGCACCGGCTCCGGCGCCCTGACGTTGGCGCTCTTGCGGACGGTCGGCCCGGAGGGCCGCGTCATCACCTATGAGCAGCGCGACGAGTTCGCGCGGCGCGCGCTGGCGAACATCCACATGCGGCTGGGCGAGGTCGCGAACCTCGTGGTCCGGCTCCGGCCCGTCGAGGACGGCCTCGCCGAAGAGGACCCGGTCGACCGGATCGTGCTCGATCTTCCAGAGCCCTGGAAGCTCACCGCGCTCATGGCGCGCGCGCTGCGGCCGGGCGGGATCTTCCTCTGCTACGTGCCGACGATCGTGCAGTCGCAGCAGATCGCCGAGACCCTGCAACGCGAGCGGCACTGGGCGCTCGTCGAGACGTTCGAGACGCTGTACCGGCCGTGGAACATCGAGGGCCAATCCGTGCGGCCCTTTCATCGGATGGTCGCCCACACCGGCTTCATCACCGTCGCGCGCCGGGTCGTTCCGGAAGAGAGCGGCGCGCCCGACGCGCGGCTCAGCCGCCACCAGCCCGACGACGGAGAGCGCGGATGATCACGGTGATGCGCCGATATCGGAAAGCGCTTCAGCTCGGCCTCCTGGTCGTCATCGCGGCGTTCGTGGCCTCGCTGTTCGTGTTCGGCGCGACCGGCTCACGCTTCGGCGGCGACGAGCCGCGCGATTCCGTGGCGACGGTCAACGGCGAGACCATCCCGCTCGAGCGCTTCCAGCGGCGGTATCAGTCGTATCTGGAGGCGTACGCGCAGATCTACCGCGATCGGTTCTCGACCGAGATGGCCGAGCGCCTGGGGTTGCCGCAGCAGGTCCTCGGCGATCTCGTCCAGGAGGCGCTGATCGTGCAGCGGGCGACGGCGGAGGGGCTCTCGGTCAGCGACGAGGAGCTGAACGCGCGCATCCACACGATCCAGCTCTTCCAGGAGAACGGACGCTTCGTGCTCAAGCGCTACCAGGACATCCTCAAGCGCCGCGGTTACACCGCCGCGGCGTTCGAGGGCGAGATCCGCCGCGAGATGACGCGCGCGAAGGTCGAGGGCGCGATCCGGAACGGCGTCAAGGTGTCGGAGAGCGAGCTCGAGCAGGCGTTCCGACTCCGGCGGGAGGAAGTGCGCGCGGCGTGGGCCCTCGTCGAGATCGCGCCGATCGTGGCCGGCGCCAACGCTCCCGACGCGGAGCTCTCCGCCTATCTCACCCAGCACCCGGACGAGTTCCGCCAGCCCGACCGTCGGCGCGTACAATACGTGACCTTGAGCCCGAAGGATTTCGCCGCGGCCGTGACCGACGCCGAGGTCGAGAAATTCTACAAGGAGCACCTCAGCGAGTACGAGACTCCGCGCCAGGTCCGGGCCGCCCACGTGCTCGTCCGCGTCCCTGAGACCGGCGGCAGCGAAGGCGAGGACAAGGCGCGCACCAAGATCGCGGACGTCATCCGCCGGGCGAAGGCCGGCGCGGACTTCGGCAAGCTCGCGCAGGAGACCTCCGAGGATCCGGCGACGGCGCCGCGCGGCGGCGACCTCGGCCTCGTGGGCAAGGGCGAAATGGTGCCGCAGTTCGAGCAGGCGCTGTTCGCGCTGAAGAAGGGCGAGATCTCGCCCGAACCGGTCCGCACCCCGTTTGGCTTCCACGCGATCAAGGTGGTCGAGATCCAGGAGGGCGGGCGCAAGCCGGTGAAAGAGGTTGCGACTCAGATCAAGAGCCGGCTGTCGGCCGAGGTGGGCGAGCGCGGGGCCAAAGCGAAGGCCGAGGAGCTCCGCGTACCGCTCCAGGCCGCCAAGGATTTCATGGCCGAGGCGAAGAAGCTCGGCCTCTCGCCGATCGAGACGATCATGGCCCGCGTCGATCGCGTCTCCGGTCTCGCCGCTCCCGACCCTCTCGAGGAAGCGGCGTTCGGGCTCGCGGTGGCAAGCGTGTCGGCGCCGATAACGACGCCGGTGGGGGTCGTGATCCTCAAGACCACCGAGCTCATCCCGGCCGGCGTGCCGGCGCTCGCCGAGATCCGGGACAAGGTGCTCGCCTCGGTGAAGCGCCAGAGGGCCGAGGCGGTGGCCCTCGAGCGCGCCAAGCAGATCGCCGCCGATGCTCAGGCCGGCGATTTTGCCGCGGCCGCGAAGAAAGCGGGCGCGGTCACCGGCGAGACGGCGCGCTTCTCGCGCTCGAAACCGGCCGAGCGCTTGCCGGGCGACGCGATGCTGGCCGCGCTTCAGACACAAGCCGGCCAGCTCAGCGCGCCGATCAAGGCGCAGCAGGGTGTCTACGTGGTGAAAGTACTCGAACGCGTGCCCCCCGACATGGGCGGGCTCGCTGCGGAGCGCGATAAGATCCAGAAGGAGGTCCTCGTGCAGAAACAGAGCCTCGCCTGGGAATCCTGGATCAACGGCGCGCGCGCCAATTCGAAGGTCGAGACCCACTTGCCCGCCTCGCGGCGCAGCTGAGCCGTACCGTGGCGAGTCTGACCCGCGCGAAGGTCGAGGTTGCGGACAATCAGATCGAAGCCGCGCTGAAGACGCTCAAGAAAGTGATGATCAAGGGCGGTCTCTACCAGGAGATGAAGCGTCGCGTGTACTACGAGAAGCCCTCGGTCAAGCGCAAGCGGAAGCAGGCCCAGGCCCGCAAGAAGCGCCGGCGCGCGCTCAAGCGCTCGCGGGGCGATGACGAGGAGTAGAACCGGGCGGCCCGTGTGATAGCGTAAGACGCCATGTCGATCCAGCGCACGCCGATGACGCGCCCGGGGTACGAGCGTCTGCGCGACGAGCTCGATCGCCTCAAGCGCGTCGACCGTCACGCCATCACCAAAGCGATCGCCGAAGCCCGGGCGCACGGCGACCTCTCCGAGAACGCCGAGTATCACGCGGCGCGCGAGAAGCAGTCGTTCGTCGAGGGCCGGATCGCCGAGCTCGAGGGGAAGGTCGGAGGCGCCGAGGTCATCGATCCGCCGACCTCGGGGGACCGCGTCACCTTCGCCTCGACCGTGCTGCTCGAGGACGAGAACGGCAAGGAGATCCGCTACCAGATCGTCGGCTCGGACGAGACCGACCCGGCCAAGGGGCGCATCTCGATCATGTCGCCGCTGGCCCGCACGCTCATCGGCAAGAACGTCGGTAACCGGGTGACGGCGCAGCTTCCGGCCGGGAAGAAGACATTCGACATCGTCAAAGTGAATTTCCCGTGGACCGACTGAGGCCCTAGCCATGCCGAGCGTGCGAGTCGACGGCGTCAACATCCACTACGAAGAGTCGGGCCAGGGCCTGCCGCTGGTCTTCGTCCACGAGTTCGCCGGCGATCATCGGAGCTGGCACCTGCAGATGCGCTTCTTCTCGCGCCGCTACCGCGCGATCGCGTTCAACGCGCGCGGCTATCCGCCGTCGGACGTGCCCGACGACGTGAAGGCCTACTCCCAGGAGCGCGCGGCCGAGGACATCCGGGGCGTGCTCGACGGGTTGAAGATCCCGAAGGCCCACGTCTGCGGACTCTCGATGGGCGGCTACGCGACCCTGCACTTCGGCCTCCGGCACCCGGACCGCGCGCTCTCGCTCGTCGTCGCCGGCGCCGGCTACGGCAGCGTGGCGGGCGATCGCGCGAAGTTCCGTCAGGACACCGAGGTGGTCGCGCGCCGCTTCGAGGAAGACGGAATGGTGAAGACGGCCGCGATGTACTCGAAGGGTCCGACGCGCGTCCAGTTCATGGACAAGGACCCGTTCGGCTGGCGCGAGTTCCACGCGCAGCTCGCGGAGGGCTCGGCCCGCGGGCACGCCCTCACGCAGCGGGGCGTGCAGATGATGCGGCCGTCGATCCTCGACCTCGGGCCCGAGCTCGAGAAGCTCGACGTGCCGACCCTGATCATGACCGGCGACGAGGACGATCCGTGTCTCGAGCCGGCGATCTACATGAAGCGCAAGATCCCGACGGCGGGGCTCGTCGTCCTGCCGAAGTCGGGCCACACGATCAACCTTGAGGAGCCCGAGGCGTTCAACCGCGCCGTGCTCGACTTCCTCACGGCCGTGGACGCCGGGAAGTGGACGCGGCGCAACCCCGCCTCCCAGACCGGCTCGGCCATCCTTCCCGCGGAGACACGCTGATGCCACTACCACTCGAAGGCTACACGGTCCTCGATCTCACCCGCGCGCGCTCCGGCCCGACCGCGGTGCGCCAGCTCGCCGATATGGGCGCCGACGTCATCAAGATCGAGGCGCGCGAGGAGATGGAAGGCGACTCGACCGCGCTCGGCTTCGACTTCCTGAACCTCCATCGCAACAAGCGCTCGATGACCCTCGACCTCAAGCATCCGCGCGGGGTCGAGATCATCAAGAAGATCGCCGCACGCGCCGACGTCGTCGTCGAGAACTTCCGGCCGGACGTCAAGAAGCGCCTCGGCATCGACTACGAGGCCTTGTCGAAGGTGAACCCGCGGCTCGTCTACGGCTCGATCTCCGGCTTCGGCCAGACCGGCCCGTACGCCGAGCGCCCGGGCTACGACCAGATCGCGCAAGGGATGGGCGGGCTCATGTCGATCACCGGGCTGCCGGGCCAGGGGCCCGTGCGCGTGGGCATCCCGGTCGCCGATCTCACCTCCGGCCTGTTCCTGGCGCAGGGCATCCTGGTTGCGCTGCTCGAGCGCGAGCGCTCCGGGAAGGGGCAGTGGGTGCACACCTCGCTCTTGCAGGCGATGGTGACCATGCTCGACTTCCAGGCCGCGCGCTGGCTCATCGACAGCGAGATCCCGCCCCAGGCGGGCAACGATCACCCGACCGGCATTCCGACCGGCGTCTTCACGACGGCCGACGGCCACATCAACATCGCCGCGTCCGGCCAGACGATGTACCGGCGGCTCTGCACCGCGATCGGCGCGCCCGAGCTGATCGACGACCCGCGCTTCAAGAACCTGGCCGACCGATCGAAGAACCGAGAGCAGATGAACGCCGAGCTCGATCGGATCCTCGCCAAGAAGCCGAGCGCCGAGTGGATCGAGGCGCTCAATCGCGCCGGCGTGCCGTCGGGCCCGATCCTGAACGTGAAGGAAGTGTTCGAGAACGAGCAGATCAAGCACCTCGGCATGGCCAAGCCGGTGCGCCACCCCGAGCGCGGCGAGATGCTGGTGCAGGGGCTCCCGGCGACGCTCTCGCGCACGCCCGGCGCGATTCGCCGCGCCGCGCCGACGCACGGTGAGCACACCGACGAGATCCTGCGCGAGCTCGGCTACACCCCCGAGGACATCGCCACCCTTCGGAAAGACGCCGTCGTCTAGCCGCGAGCGCGAGCTCGCGGCGCGTCGATCCGGGGGCGTGGCCCCGACGAAGTCCAAACGCTATCGGCGCGCTCCGCGATCCGTAGCGGGCGCGGGATCGATCACGGAGGACCCGGGCATGAACGGTCAACGAGGATTCGGGCCTACCGGCGTGATGATTCTGATCGGCGCCGCGCTCTGCGCCCTGCTGGCGAGCGGTCTCATCGGCAGGGCGGAGGCTCAGGCCAAGCCGGAAGGCGAGATGCGCTGGGCCCTCTACGTGACGGTGCCGCCGGCGTGGCTCGATCCAGGCGAGGTGCAGGGGTTCATCACGCCGTTCTGGATCCAGTACGCGCTCCACGACGCCCTGGTCAAGCCCATGCCGGGCAACATCATGACGCCGAGCCTGGCCGAATCGTACACGCTCAGCCCCGACCAGAAGACCTACGAGTTCAAGCTGCGCCACGGACTCAAGTTCCACAACGGCGATCCGTTCACCGCCGAGGACGTGAAGTTCAGCTTCCTGCGCGCGAAGAGCTCCCGAATCCTCAAGGAACGAGTGCGCGAGGTCGAAATCGTCGATCCCTATCGCGTGCGGTTCCATCTCCACGAGCCGTTCCCCGACTTCATGGCGTTCTACGGAACGCTCGCGACCGCGTCGAGCTGGATCGTGCCGAAGAAGTACGTCGAGAAGGTCGGCGACGACGGGTTCAAGAAACAGCCGATCGGGCTCGGTCCCTACAAGTTCGTGAGCAGCACGCCGGGCATCGAGATCGTCATGGAGGCCAACGAGAGCTACTGGCGCAAAATGCCGTCGGTGAAGCGCCTGGTGTTCAAGAGCGTCCCGGAGGCGACCACGCGGGCCGCGATGCTCAAGAAGGGCGAGGTCGACGTCGCCTATCTGCTGGACGTGCCGACGGCGCTGGAGCTCAAGCGGGATCCGAATCTCAAGCTGGCGTTCTCGGGGGCGATCGGGATCCACTTCCTGGACTTCTTCGACCAGTGGGATCCGAAGTCTCCGTGGGCCGACAAACGCGTGCGGCTCGCGGCGATGATGGCGATCGACCTCCGGGCGCTGAACGAAGCGGAGAACCTCGGCGCGTCGCGACTCACGGGCAGCCTTGTCCCTCGCAAGTTCGAGTTCGCGCTGCCGCTCGAGCCGTATCCCTACGATCCGGCCAAGGCCAAGCAGCTCCTGGCCGAGGCGGGCTATCCCAACGGCTTCGACGCCGGCGACCTCTATCCGTATCCGCCGTACTTCTCGATGGGCGAGGCCGTCGCCACGAATCTCGCCACCGTCGGCATCAAGACGCGGATGCACACGATGGAGCGCGCGACCTTTCAGACCGCCTGGCTCTCGAAGAAGCTGAAGGGGCTCTGCGTCTGCATCCACGCGATCTACGGCAACGCCGCCTCACGGATGGCGGAGTTCGTGCCGAGCGACGGATCGTTCTCGCGCGGCGCCGATCCCGACGTCGACGCGCTTTTCAAGCAGCAGGCGCGGGAGACGGACCGGAAGAAGCGCGAGGCGATGCTGGCCCAGATCCAGCAGCTGCTCCACGAGCGCGTGCGGTTCGGTCCGATGTGGGAGTACATCTGGCCGAGCGGGATCGGGCCGCGTGTCGACAATGCGGCCCTCTTGAAGATCGATCCCTATCCCTGGTCGGCGCCGCTCGAGGACGTGACGCTCAAGAAGAAGTGAGCGAGGACGCGGCGCGGTCTAGCGGAGGGCGTCGCGCAGCTCGCGTGTGAGGACCTCGACGGTCCCGCGCGTGCCGCCGGCGAGCTTCAGCTTCCACTCGCCCTCGGTCTCGAAGCGCCGGTCGCGTAGCCGCTCGCCCCAGGGCTTGATCGCCTCGCGGATCGCGTTCAGGTCGAACGGATCGCGGCGCAGCTCGCGGGCGCGCGCCATCACGTCGGGGGCGGCCCGGATGAAGGCGCGGAGCGCGGCGCCGGTCTTGATGGAATACTTCCGGCCGGCCCAGGCGGCCGGGAACGTGGTCGAGAGCGCCTTGATGTAGTTCAGGAAGAAGCGCTTGGCCCCACCCCGGAGCTCCTGGAGCTTGCCGCCGCTGCCCACCTTCTCGACGGTCTCGAAGAAGTCGACGATCTCCTCGGCGAGCGGCGCCTGGCTGACGCGGCCGCGGCCGGTGCCGAGCATCTTGATCTCGCCGTGCAGTGGCGAGGTGTCGTCCTCGTTGAGCGACCGGATCACGTCGTGGGCGAGCGCCTGGTTCGCGTCGGGGTACAGCTTGCGACCGGCCAGGCTGATGATGTGCGACGGGTTCAGACGCGTGTGCTTGGCGTTGATCGTGACGAAGAGCTCGACGATCTGCCGCGCGTCGAGCGAATCGAAGAGCACCGCCGGCACCTCGATGTTCATGTTCTCGCCCGCCTGCGAGAGCGCGTGCAGGGCGAGGAGGCGATGCTGGCCGTCGAGCACTCTCAACACTCCGTGCTCTTCCGGAATCTGGAGCAGGCCGAGATCGTGCTGACCGGAGACCGGAGTGAAGGTGAATCGCTTCTCCGAGGTGATGATGACGGCGCCGGGGATCGCGGGCAGGGTCGCGGCGTCCTTGCACTCGCGGTAGTAGGCCACCAGCTCGTCGATCTTCCTGCGGATGACCGGCCGCTGGTAGGCGCTCTCGCTCTCGCCGATCCGCTTCTCGAGCGAATCCCAGTTGACGCGGGAGCGGTTCATCCGCGTTTTCTTCGCCGGCTCGTTCTGGGGGCCCCCGGTGTAGCCGAGGACCTCGAACTTGACCAAGCGGTCGATATCCTTGGCGGAAAGGCCGGCCTGGTAGAACTCGACGCCGAACTGTTTCACACGGCGCGTCGGGACGGTAATCATGGGTGTAGAAGTGTACCCTGATCGGCAAACCCCTGTCAACAGAGGGGTTTTCAGGTATCTCGTCACCTGAAGTTCGGTAAGATCGTCCCGTGAGCGGCTCGGCCATCGCCCTCGTCGTGTGCGCCGCCGTTCTGCACGCGACCTGGAACGCGCTGGCCAAGCGCGCGGAGAACCAGTTCGCGTTCCTCTGGTCCTCCGTCTCGCTGGCCACGGTCCTCTTGCTCCCGATCGGCCTCTCGCGCCTTCCTTCGGAAGCCTCGCCGATGGCCGGACTGCCCTTCGTTGCCTCGAGCATAGGCATCCACGCGCTCTATTTCTGGGCTCTCGGCCGCTCGTACCGCTACGGCGACTTCTCCCGCGTCTACCCGATGGCGCGTGGGCTCGGCGTCGCCCTCGTTCCGCTGATCGCGCTGCCCGTTTTCGGCGAAACCCTCTCGTGGCTCGGCTCGCTCGGCATCGGGCTCGTCGTCCTCGGCATCGCCGGGCTCAGCCGGAGCCCTTCGCAGGTGCCCTCGACCCGCGGCGGAATCGGCGCGGGAACGGTGTGGGCGATCGTGACCGGCCTGACGATCGCGAGCTATTCGCTCGTGGACAAGGCGGGTGTCGCCCGCCTGCACCCGATGCCCTACATCGCGCTCATGGGGCTCGGTCTCAGCGTGGTCCTGAGCCCGATCGTCCTGGCCGATCGTCAGGCACTCGTCCACGAGTGGCGCCGGCGCTGGCGAACGATCCTCGTCGCCTCCGCGATGAACCTGACGAGCTATCTGCTCGTGCTCTTCGCGTTCCGTCTCTCGAAGGTCGGCTACGTGGTGGCGTCGCGCGAGCTGTCCATCCTGTTCTCGGCGTTCATCGGGAGCCTGTGGCTCGGCGAGGGAAGGCTGGGGCCACGCCTAGCGGGCGCTTCGGTCGTGCTTGCGGGGGTGATCTGTGTCGCCCTCGCTCGCGATTGATCGCGGCGTGGAACAATCGCGGTTCGAGCCCAGACTTTCTCGCTCGATCCTCGGGGAGGATTCGGAGGGGTCCGTCGAGCCCCCTCCGATGTTACTTGAAGCCGAAGGTCTCGGCGGCGAGGCCCGCGATGTGGCGCCCGATCGCCAGCGAGGCCGTGGCGCCGGGAGACGGCGCGTTCAGCACGTGAATCGCGTCCGCCTCGGCGACGATGCGAAAGTCGTCGACGAGTGAGCCATCGGGGCTGACGGCCTGCGCGCGGACGCCGGCGCCGCCGCGGGTGACGTCTTCAGGACGCAGTGCCGGAACGAGCCGCTGGAGCGCCTGCACGAAGGCGCTCTTGCTGAGCGAGCGGTACATCTCGTAGCTGCCCGTGCGCCAGTACTTCCGGGCCATGTGCCAGAAGCCGGAGTACGTCAGCGTGCCGGCGAGCTCGCTCGGGCTCACCCGGCCGAATCGGTAGCCCTCGCGCGCGAAGGCCAGCACCGCGTTCGGGCCCGCCTCCACCTCGCCGTGCACGGTGCGCGTGAGGTGGACGCCCAGGAACGGAAACTCGGGATCCGGAACCGGATAGATGAGTCCGCGGACGATGTCCTGACGCTCCGGCCGGATCATGTAGTATTCCCCGCGGAACGGGATGATCCGTAGATCAACGCGCGCCCCGGCCATCCGCGCCACCACGTCCGAGTAGAGCCCGGCGCAGTTCACGATCCGCGTCGTCCGCACGACGGCGCGCGGCGTGACCAGCTCGATCGCGCCGGCGCCGCGCTTGATCGCGGTCACCCGGGCGCCCGTCTCGATCGTGACGCCGCGAGCCGTCAGCTCGCGCGTCATCGCCGCGCAGACCTCCTTGTAGTCGACGATCGCGGTCGAGGGCGACCGGATCGCGCGGAGCGCGCTGGCGTGCGGCTCGATCTCCCGGAGCTGTCCGGGCTCGATCATCTCGACCGGCACGCCGTTGGCGACGCCGCGCTCGTAGAGCGTCTGTAGCCGCGGCAGCTCCGCCGGCTCGGTCGCGACGATCACCTTGCCGACGTGATCGACGCGGATCCCGTGCTTGCTGCAGAAGTCGAGCATCAAGCCCTTGCCCTCGACGCAGAGCTTCGCCTTGTAAGAGCCGGGCTTGTAGTAGATACCAGAATGGATGACGCCGGAGTTGTTCCCGGTCTGGTGCGTGGCGAGCTTGGCTTCCTTCTCGAGGATGACGAGCCGCGCTCTCGGCGCGCGCTCGCCCAGAGCCCGCGCGGTGGCGAGGCCGATGATGCCGCCGCCGATGATCGCGATGTCGTAGGAGTTTTCCATGGCCCATCATTGATAGAATCTGGCACGACCGCTGTCAAGCGCCGAACCCGAACGACATCTGGAGGCCATACCGTGCCGGGAAAGTACTTCGAAGAGCTCGAAATCGGACAGACCTTTCGGCACCAGCCGGGACGCACGGTGACCGAGGCGGACAACGTGTGGTTCTCCTGCCTCACGATGAACCCCCAGCCCCTCCACGTCGACTTTCACGCGGCGGAAAAGGCCGAATTCGGCAAGCCGCTGGTGAACAGCCTCTTCACGCTCGGCGTCGCCGTCGGCCTCTCGGTCGGCGAGACGACGCTCGGCACGACCGTGGGCAACCTCGGGTTCGAGAAGGTCGAGTTCCCGAAGCCGGTCTTCCACGGCGACACGATCTATTCCGAGACCGAGGTCGTGGACAAGCGCGAATCGCGCTCGCGGCCGCAGTGGGGCATCGTGACGTTCGTGCACCGGGCGCTCAACCAGCGCGGCGAGGTCGTGATGGTGGCGCGTCGCACCGCGATGATGCGCAAGAAGGGCGCCTGACCGTGGCGCGCCGGCGCCGTTCGCTCCACTTCGTGCCGGGCGGCAACGACCGCATGCTCGCCAAGGCCCTGACGCTTCCGGCCGACGGCCTGATCCTGGACCTCGAAGACGCGGTCGCGCCCGACCGCAAAGCGGCGACCCGCGGAGTGGTCCGCGAGTGGCTCGGCCGAGATTTCGGCGGGCGGGAGCGATGGGTGAGGATGAATCCCATCGCGACCGGGCTCGGCCAGGCCGACCTCGAGGAGACGATCGCGGCGCGTCCCGACGGCTACGTCGTCCCCAAGCCCGGTAGCGCCGCCGACATTCGCGAGATCGTCCGGATCCTGGACCGGCTCGAGCAGCACCACGGGATCCCGAACGGCGCCACGCGGCTCACCTTGATCGCGACCGAGACGCCCGAGGGGTTGCTGAACATCCGCGAGATCGCGGCGGCCACCCCGCGGACGGTCGCCATCTCCTGGGGGGTCGAGGACCTCGGCGCGGCGATGGGGCTCGGCCGGGTTCGGGACGCGGAGGGACGCTACCTCGACATCCCGCGTTACGCGCGGGTCATGTGCTCGGTGGTCGCCTCCGCCACCGGGGTCGAGGCGATCGATACGGTCTTCACCGACATCGCGGACCTCGACCGCCTCCGGCGCGAATGCGAGGAAGGGGCCGCGATGGGCTTCACCGGCAAGATCTCCATCCATCCCAATCAGATCTCCGTGATCAACGAGGTCTTCACGCCGCCGAAGGAAGCCGTGGACGAGGCGCGCCAGCTCGTCGCCTTGTTCGAGGAGCACGGCCGGCGCGGTGTCTACGCGTTCACGTTCAAGGGCCAGATGGTGGACGCCCCGCACCTCGCGCGCGCGAAGAAGCTCGTGGCGAGGGCGGGAGGGGAGTGGGCCCGCCCGGAAACGTAGGATGCGCACGCTCGTTCTCTCCGCCCCCGCGCCCATCGAAACCTCCCCGCTTCGTCTCGAAGCTCGCCCCACGCCGTCGCCCGGAGCCGGCGAGATCCTGGTCCGCGTCGGCGCATGTGGTGTGTGTCGTACTGATCTGCACATCGTCGAGGGCGAGCTGCCGCCGGTCCGGCCGTCGATCGTGCCGGGACATCAGGTCGTCGGTCGAGTCGAGCGCGCGGGCGCGAGCGCGCGGCGCTTCCAGCCTGGCGACCGCGTGGGTATCGCCTGGCTGCGCGGGACGTGCGGGGCCTGCGAGGCGTGCCGGGGCGGGCGAGAGAATCTCTGTGAGCGCGCGGAATTCAGCGGCTATCACGCCGATGGCGGGTTCGCCGACTACGCGGTGGTGTCAGAGAGCTTCGCGTACGCGATTCCGCCGATCTTCGGCGATGCCGAGGCGGCGCCGCTCCTCTGCGCCGGCATCATCGGCTACCGGGCGCTCAAGCTGAGCGAGGTCGAGCCGGGCGGCCGACTCGGCATCTATGGATTCGGCGCCTCGGCCCACGTGACGCTCCAGGTCGCGCGCGCCCGCGGCTGCGAGGTCTACGTGTGCACGCGCGAGGAGTCGCACCGGGCGCTCGCCCGCCGGCTGGGCGCGACGTGGGTTGGTGGCAGCCGCGACGCGATGCCCGCGAAAACGCACGGGGCGATCCTGTTCGCGCCGGCCGGCGAGCTGGTGCCGGTCGCGCTGCGAAACCTCGCTCGGGGCGGCACCCTGGCGCTGGCCGGAATCTACATGACGGCGGTGCCGCCGCTCGACTACGAGCACGATCTGTTCTACGAGCGGACGGTCCGGAGCGTCACCGCCAACACGCGCGCCGACGGCGAGGAGCTCTTGGCCGAAGCGGCGCGTATTCCGATCCGAACCGCCACGACGACGTTCCCGCTCGAGGAGGCCAACCGGGCGCTGGCCCTGCTCAAGCGCGGGGGATTCGCCGGGGCGGGAGTGCTCTTGACCGGTGAGGGTTCTCGCGTATGATCACCGAACAGTTTTGACGGAGGCTCACCGATGAGCGATCAAGAAGACCTTCTGCGTCGCGCCGTTCAGGTCCTTCCCGGAGGCGTCCTGGGCAGTCACCGAAGTGGCCCGGGCCTCGAGTTCGTCGTCAAGGAAGGCCGGGGCGCGTACCTGTACGACATGGGCGGGCGGCGGTACCTCGACTACCTCCTCGGCTCCGGCCCGATGCTGCTCGGCCACGCCCATCCCGCCGTCGTCGAGGCGGTCGAGCGGCAGATGGCCCGCGGCACGTCGTACTTCCTCCTGAACGAGCCGGCGATCGAGCTCGCCGAGGAGATCGTCAAGGCCGTCCCGTGCGCCGAGCAGGTGCGCTACACGTCGAGCGGCTCCGAGGCCACGTTCTTCGCGCTCCGCGTCGCGCGCGCGTTTCGCAAGCGGGAGAAGATCATGAAGTTCGAGGGCGGCTTCCACGGGACGCACGACTACGCGTTGATGAGCGTCGTGCCGCGCTCCCCCAAGGCGTTCCCGGCGCCGATGATGGATTCGGCTGGTGTGCCGCACGCGATCGAGGCCGAGGTGCTGATCGCGCCGTACAACGACCTGGCGACGGCCGAGGCGCTGATCGCCGCGCATCACGGCGAGCTGGCCGCGGTGCTGATCGAGCCCTACCAGCGCACGATCGTGCCGGCGCCGGGGTTCCTGGCCGGGCTGCGCGCCGCCACGAAGCGCTACGGCGTGCCGCTCATCTTCGACGAGATCGTGACCGGGTTCCGTTTCGCCTACGGCGGCGCCCAGGAATATTACGGCGTCGTGCCCGATCTGGCCGCGTACGGCAAGGTCGTGGCCGGCGGGTTTCCGCTCGCGTGCATCGCCGGGCCGAAAGAGATCATGCGTCACTTCGACGCGGCGCTCGAGGGCACCGCGGACTACGTCTGGCAGGCCGGAACCTTCAACGGCAACGCCATCGCGTGCGCGGCGGGTCTCGCGACTCTGGCCGAGCTCAGGAAGCCCGGAATGTACCAGCGGTTCTTCAAGACCGGCACGCGGCTCCGCGAAGGCTTGGCCGCCGCCGCGCGCAAGCACGGCGTGCCCGCGCAGGTCAGCGGCGAGCCGCCGGTCTTCGACATCTTCTTCACCGACCGCGAGGTCGTCGACTATCGCGCGACCCTCACGGCCGACCGCGACCGGATCAAGCGCTTCAACCAGGAGCTGGTCCGGCGCAAGGTCGTCAAGGCCGTGAACAAGATCTACGTGTCGCTCGCCCACACCGACAAAGACGTCGAGGAAACGATCGACATATTCGACCAGGCGCTCGCGGTCATCGCCGCCGGCGCGTGAGGTCGCGGAGGAATCGATGAATCTCACCCGACGGCATCTGCTCAAGCTAGGGGGTGCCGCGCTGGCCGGCGCGTCGATGGCCCCGCCCGTCGCGCTCGCCCAGACGCCCAAGCGCGGCGGCACCCTGGCGATCCGGACCTGGGATCCACCTCACTTCGACCCCTTCCAGACCATCTCCTACAAGACGCACATCGCGCTGAGCTTCACCCACAGCCGGCTGCTCCGGCACAAAGCCGGGCCGAGCGTGGTGCCCGGGACGTTCCCGGTCGAGGGTGATCTGGCCGAGTCGTGGACCCAACCGAACGAGACGACATACGTCTTCAAGCTGCGCAAAGGCGTGCGCTGGCAGGCCAAGCCGCCGGTGAACGGACGGGAGCTGACGGCCGACGACATCGTGTTCAGCGTGACCCACTTCCTGACCGTGAAGGGCAACGCCAACGCGTATATGCTCAAATCGGTCGACAAGATCGAAGCGGTCGACAAGTACACGGTGAAGTTCACCTTGAAGGAGCCGTTCGTCTGGTTCCTCGACATGCTGTCGAACCCCCACGCGGTCGCCATCGTCGCCAAGGAAGTCGTCGAGAAGCACGGCGACCTCAAGAAGTGGGAATCGGTCATCGGCACCGGGCCCTGGATACTCGACTCGTACCGCCCGAACGTCGGGCTCACGTACGTGCGCAATCCGAATTACTTCGTTCAAGGGCTCCCGTACATCGACCGCATCGAGGCGACGGTGGACGAGGACAACGCCTCGCGCATGGCGGCGTTCCTCAGCGGCAAGTACGACCTCGGCTGGGCATTCCCGGGCACGATCGACCGGGTCGACTGGGTGCAGATCAAGGACACGCTTGCCCAGAGGCGGCCGAACCTCAAGACGGTCGAGTTCCCGTCGCCGGTGATGAACCACATCTCGATGCGCACGGATCAGAAGCCGTTCAGCGATGTGCGGGTCCGCCATGCCATGTCGTTGGCCATCGACCGCAAGGCCATCATCGAATCCGCGTACGAGGGCGTCGGCGCGGTCAACCCGCCGGTGCCGGCCGCGCTCAAGGAGTGGTCGGTCCCGCTCGACAAGCTCGGCGAGGGGGCGAAGTACTATAAGCACGATCCGGCCGAGGCGAAGCGGCTCCTGGCCGCCGCCGGCTATCCGAATGGGTTTCCCGGCACGATGTGCTTCACGACCTACGGCGCGCCGGTGCTGGTCGACATCATGCAGCTCGTGCAGAAGGACCTCAAGACGGTCGGCATCGATGTGAAGATCGATCAGAAGGAGTACGGCGCCTACATCGCGACCTGCTTCTACGGCAAGTTCGACTCGATGACCTTCGGTCCGCAGACGGGATTCCTCGAGCCGGACAACTTCCTGTTCGGCCAGTACTACCCGGAAGAGCTGAAGAACCAGAGCCACATCAACGATCCGGTCGTCGCCGACATGCTCGTCCGCCAGCGACGTACGCTCGATCTCGCCAAGCGCCGCGAGATCATCTACGACATCCAGCGCCACCTGGCCAAGCAGCAGTACTACGTGCAGATGCCATCGCCCATCTATGTCGGGGTTTGGGAAGGTGCCCTCAAGAACTACGGCCCGAACATGGGCTACGACTACGGCGGGCGGCTCATGGCCGCGTGGCTCGACCGTTAGCCGAGTGTTCAGCCGCTCGTGCTGAGGCGGTATCTCGCCAAGCGGCTCCTGATCGCGATCCCGTCCCTCCTGATCGCGTCGCTGATCGTCTTCACCTTGCCGCGGCTGATCCCGGGCGACGTGGTGATGCTCATGCTGGCCGAGAAGGCGTACGCCAAGGATCTCGAGGAGTTGCGCGCGAAGCTCGGCCTCGACCGGCCGCTGCCCGTGCAGTACGTGGAGTGGCTGGGCCGGGTCGCCCGCGGTGACCTCGGCGAATCGCTCTGGACGAAGCGGCCCGTGCTGGAGGAGATCGGCCAGCGGCTACCGGTCACCTTCGAGCTCGCCTTCTTCGGCCTCTTCTTCGCCCTCCTGATCGCCTTGCCCATCGGCATCGTCTCGGCCGCGCGCCAGGACACGCTCAGCGACTACTTCGCGCGGAGCCTCGCGATCCTCGGGCTGTCGGTACCGGCGTTCTGGCTCGCGACCTTGCTCATCGTGCTGCCGGCGATCTGGTGGGGCTGGCGACCGGTGACCGGCTTCGTCGAGTTCTCCCGGGATCCGGTCGGCCACGTGACCCAGCTGCTCCTGCCGGCCGTGATCCTCGGGATCGCGACCGGCGCCGCGCTGATGCGCCTGACCCGCGGCATGCTGCTCGAAGTGCTCCGTCAGGACTACGTGCGCACCGCGTGGGCGAAGGGCCTCGCCGAGCGGGTGATCGTGATGAAGCACGGTCTGCGCAACGCGATCATTCCGGTGGTCACCTTGCTCGGAACCCAGCTCCCGCAGATCATCGGCGGCACCGTCATCATCGAGACGGTGTTCGGCCTGCCCGGCATGAGCCGCTTCCTGTTCGACGCGATCAACCAGCGCGACTATCCCGTGATCCAGGGCGTGAACCTGGTCGTGGTCTCGCTGATCGTCGTCATCAATCTCACGGTCGACGCGCTCTATGCCGTCCTCGACCCGCGGATACGGTACTAGTCGAGCCTCGGCGTGACCACGCGAGCCGAGAGTCCTGAGCAGGTCGTGCCGGCGAAGACCGCTGACGGGCGCGCGCGCTCCTGGATGGGTGGTGTCGACACGTTGCGCGCGCTCGGGAGGTTCACGCGGCGCAAGCCGCTGGGCGCGATCGGCGCCGTCATCGTCGTCGCGCTGCTGCTGATGGCCGTGTTCGCCGAGCGGATCGCGCCGCACGGCTACGACGACACGATTCGCGGCGCGCGCATGAAGCCGCCCTCGGCGGCGCACTGGCTCGGCACCGACAACCTCTCCCGCGACATGTGGAGCCGCATCGTGTACGGCGCCCGCGTGTCGGTCACGGTCGGCTTCGCGACCGTCGCTCTTGCCGTCACCCTCGCGACCGCGATCGGTGTCTCGAGCGGCTATTTCGGCGGCGTCTACGACCTGGTGATCCAGCGCGTGGTCGATGCCTGGCTCTCGTTTCCGTATCTGGTCATCGTGCTGTCGGTCATGGCGGTCCTGGGCCCGGGACTCCTCAACGTCGTGCTCTCGCTGGCCATCATCATCGCGGCCGTCAACTCGCGGGTGATCCGCGGCGCGACGATCGCGATCGCCCAGGGGACGTACGTCGAAGCGGCGCGCGCCCTCGGCTGCGGGCACGCGCGCATCCTCGTGCGCCACATCCTGCCGAACGTCACCGCGACGATCATCATCCTGGCCACGATCGGGCTCGGCGCCGCGATCCTCGCCGAGTCGGGGCTCTCCTTCCTCGGTTTCGGTGTACCGCCGCCGTACCCGGCCTGGGGCGCGATGCTCTCAGGGTCCGGGCGCACCTACATGTTCCGCGCGCCGTGGATGGCGATCTGGCCCGGGCTCGCGATCTCGCTCGCCGTGTTCGGCTTCAACATGCTGGGCGACGCGCTGCGCGACGTGCTCGATCCCCGGCTGCGCGGACGGTAGTGCGCGGCGCGAGCCGAGGGCTTGACGTGCTTCCGCCGCGGGAGTACAGAGGAATTACGGTGACGCGATCGGGGATCGCGCGCCGTCGTGGGCTCACGTAAATCCAGGAGGTGTGGATGGAGAAGTCACCACCGGACTCGATCGCGGCGCCCCCCGGAGCCTGCTAGCGGCCCCGAGAGGCGCCCGCGACTCGTGGTAATTCACTCCCGACGCAAGTCGGGACGCGCAGCCAGGTCTGCGCAATGCAAACAGGGGTGGCCGTGGGCGAGCACGTCTCGCCCACGCCCCCGACGCTCCCCGCCCCCGCCCCTTCGAGAAGGAACGCGCTCGCTTGCCCACTGACCTGTTCCTCGCCGCCTCCGCCTGGCCCGCCGGTTCGCTCGCCCATGTAGTCCCGCCGTCGTGCGATCGCGGGATCGTGGCCGCGCCGTCCGTCGCGGCTGACGGCGAGCATCTCGTCGTGAGGTTTCCGGAGTGGCGACCCCGACAGCCCGCCCACCGCCTGGTGCCTGCACTCAGCGCGCTCGCCGAGAGCCCGCTCGGCTTTCGCTTCGAGCTCTCCGCGTTCGCGGCGGGCTCTTGGTCGCCCTGGGTCGCGGGCGCCACCGTCGGGCCGGCGCGATTCGCCGGGCCCGCCGCCCGATCCGAGACGCTCGTCTGCGAGATCGACGAGTTCATCGCGAACCCGCCGGCCGAGCGCGTCCGCGTCGTGCTGCGCGCGAGCGCCAGCACCGCGGGAGCCGCGCTGGCGGCACCGTGGTGCGTGTCGCTCTCGGCGTGGAGCCCCGGATCCGACGGACTGCCCGCGGGCGACGGCGCGCGCCTGGTCGTCCCGGCGTTCAGCCAGATGGAAGAGGACGCCGCGATCAGACATCGCGTGTGCTCGCCGACGTGTGTCGCGATGGTGATGGCGTACCACGGCGCGCCGGTCGCGGTGGCCGACCTCGCTCGAGAGATGCTCCAGCCCGAGCTCGATCTGTACGGCGTGTGGCCGGCGGCGATCCGCGCCGCGAGCCGTCATGGCATCGGCGGCTACCTGCTGCGTTTCCCCGACTGGGCCGCCGCCGCGTGGTGCCTCGAGCGGAGAATGCCCGTGATCGCGTCGGTCCGCTACGACGCCGGGGAGCTGACCGGCGCGGCGATCGCACAGACGTCGGGACATCTGCTGGTGCTGACCGGCTATGCCGAGGGCGACGTATTCGTCAACGACCCGGCGGCGCCACGGTCCGCGGAGGTCGCGCGACGGTACCGGCTCGAAGAGCTTCGCCGCGTCTGGCTCGGTCGCTCGGGCATCGGCTACGTGCTGTTCACTCCGACGGCGTCGCGGCGCGACCCAGCCCGCGCGCCGGCGCCGTGACGCGGGTGGGCTTTCAAGGGTGCGATACAATGCGCGAGATGCGATACAAGCTCATGGGTGGCGTGCTGATCGTTGCGCTCGCCATGTGCGCATGCGGGACCGACAGCCGCGAGTGGATGAAGCTCGATCAGACGTACACGACGGCGGAGTTCCGGCGCGATCTGCAGGAGTGCACGGTCAAGGGCAAGCTTGACGATGACTGCATGAAGGCCCGCGGATGGGTCGCCGTGACTCCGCCGAAGGCCGAGCAGAAGAAGGAAGATCCGCTCTCGCAGCCCGCCGGTCGAGGTCCGCGCCGGTAGTTCGCTAGACGGCTCCGCTCCGTTCTACCTGCGGTGCGTGATCGGCCAGGCGCGCGGCGATGAGCCGCACGCGGTCCAGCTCCTCCGCGTCCCCGGTGCGCGACGCGAGCCCCTCGGCCACGCGCATGCACTGCTCGACCGTCGAGTGGTCACCCAGCACTCCGAACGCCTCGGCGGCGTGTAGCACGCCGTTGAGGGAGCGCTGCTGTCGCGCCCGAAAGAACGCGATCCAGTACGTCTCGCGCGCGCGGGCGGCCGCATCGCGCGCGAGGCCTGGAAATGCGCCGAGACGGAGCGAGGCGTTGGCGACGGTGAGGAGCCCGAGCCAGCCCGGATGGCTGAGGGCGGAAGAGTACGCTTGGCGCCACGCGCGGACCGACTCTCCGGGATCGTTGCTCACGAGCGCCTGGTCCATGGCCTGGATGTGCGCCGTCCAGGGGCCGAGCGTCTCGATCTTACCGAACATCGGGCGTCCCATCACTGCACCTCCGTTTTGCCATCCACCGTGTCCGCTCGCGGTGCGCTTTTCCGGTTGTTCGAAACTCATCGACGCATCCTCCGTGTGAAATGAGCATCACGCTATGGGGTCAAGCCCCGGTGATCGGATCCCTGGGCGTCCGCCGCCCAGCGCTCCGTGAAGGCACGGACGTACTCCTTGGCCTGCGGATCTCGGGATTGAGCCGCGACCCGGCGCGCGACGCGAATGCACTGTTCGACGACCTCGCGGTCGCCGAGCTCGGCGAAGCGCTCGGCGGCGCGCAGCACGCCCTCGAGCGAGGCCTCGCCCCGCGCGCGGAATAAGGCCGTGAGATAGGCTTGGCGGGCCTTCGCGACGGAGGCCGCGCGGAAGCCCGCCCGCGCTCCGAGTACTCGATAGGTGTCGCCGACGGCCACCATGCCTTGCCAGTGACGGCTCTTCAGGGCGGCCGCGTAGGCTTCACGCCACTGCCGCTCGGCTGCGGCGAGGTCGCTTCGCGCCAGGGCCTCGTCGACCTCGAGGAGCCGAGCCTGCCAGGCGATCTGGGCTTCGGTCCCGATGGCGTGGTCGGCGAGGACGTCCAGGACGGTCGCCGCCAGCAGCATCAGACCGAGCGTCGAGGCGATCGCTGGGAGCGAAATGCAAAGCCAGCGGCTCGACGACAGGTCCTTCATGGCTGCCTCCATGAGCACAGTGACAAGGCAAGGCCGATACCATCCGGAAATCGACGAGAAAACGTATGGTTACCTGGTAGCTCGCCGAGCGTACTGGTCAAGAGTTGAACACCGTACTGACCGGCGAGTAAGATGCGGGAACCATGAAACACCTGGCGAGCCTGCTCGGGGAAAGCCCGGGTGTCGAGGCGATCCGCGACAAGATCACGCGGCTCCTGGCGCGGCAGCAGGACGCTCGACGCCTTCCGCCGGTGCTCATCGAAGGAGAAACCGGAACGGGCAAGGGTCTCCTGGCCCGGCTCATCCACCGCGCGGGGCCGCGCCCGGACGGCCCGTTCGTCGACGTCAACTGCGCCGCAATTCCGGAAACCCTGCTCGAGTCCGAGATGTTCGGCTTCGAGCGCGGAGCCTTCACCGACGCGCGGCGGGCGAAGCCGGGCCTGCTTCAGACCGCCCACCGGGGAACGATCTTTCTCGACGAGGTGGGCCTCCTGTCCGAGGGCCTCCAGGCGAAGTTCCTCAAGGTGCTCGAGGAGCGGACGGTGCGCCGGCTGGGCAGCACGCGCGACGAGCCGATCGACGTCTGGATCCTGACCGCGACCAACGAGGATCTGAGGGCGGCCATCCAGGGCCGGCGCTTCCGCGAGGACCTCTATCACCGCCTCGCCGTACTCACGCTTACTCTGCCTCCGCTGCGCGCGCGCGGCGGCGACATCCTGATGCTGGCCGAGCACTATCTCGGCCGGGCCTGCGCCGACTACGGCGTGTCGGCGAAGACGCTGGCCGCCGACGCGCAGGCGGCGCTCTCCGCATACGCGTGGCCGGGCAACGTTCGCGAGCTCGCCAATCTGATGGAGCGTGTGGCGCTGCTCTCGTCGGATCCGGCCGTGACCGCCGAGGCGCTCGGGCTGACCCCAGTCACTCCGACGAAGGCGGCGCTGACGGCCACACGGAGCGGCGGGCCGCCGAGCTCGCTCGACGACGCCGTTCGCGATCGGGTCATCGACGTGCTCGCCGAGACAGGCTGGAACATCTCGCGCACCGCGGCGCTGCTCGGCATTTCGCGAAACACCCTGCGCGCTCGCATCGAGAAGTACGGCCTGAGGCCCGGGGAAGCGCCGGCTCCGCCGCCGCGGTCCGAGCGGCGGCCGCCCCGGCGGGTCGAGACGCCGCCGGTCGTGGCCCAGAACCCTCTTCCGCCTCCAGTGGCCGCGTCGCCGCCGTCGTCGACTCCCCTCGAGTGGGAGCGACGACGCGTCACGATGCTCCGCGCCTCACTGCTCGCGCCGTCGGCGCCCGAAGCGCTGCTCGAAACGAATCGCGCGCTTGAGCTGGTCGGCGACAAGGTGCGGAGCTTCGGCGGGACGATCGAGGGACGTTGCCCCACCGGTATCGCGGCGGCGTTCGGGCTCGACCCGACCGAGGATGCGCCGAGCCGCGCGGCTCACACGGCGATGGCCATGGTCAACGCCGTCACGCGCGCCCGACAAGACGCCGGAGCCGGTCCCGCAATCAAGGTGGCCGTCCACACGAGCCACATGCTCGTCGGCCGGGGTAGCGGCGTTCCCGAGCTCGATCTGGAGGGTAAGCAGGCGGCGCTGAGCGTGCTCGACACGCTGGTCGAGCGCGGCGGCGCCGACGGTGTGCTGGTCAGCGAGACGACCGCGCCCTTCCTGGCGCGAGGATTCGAGCTACGCGAGCTGAGCGGCGAGGAGCTCCCGCGTGGCCGCGCGTTCGCGCTCGTGGGCCGCGGGCGGACGGGGCCCGGACAAGGCGGCCGTGCGTCGACGTTCGTCGGCCGCCGCCACGAGCTCGAGCTTCTGTCGAGCCGGCTCGAGTCCGCCAGCCGTGGCCGGGGCCAGATCGTGGGAATTAGCGGCGAGGCCGGCATCGGCAAGTCCCGCCTCATCTTCGAGTTCCGCGAGAGTCTTGCCGGAAAGCCGGTGACCTACGTCGAGGCTCAGTGCACGTCGCATGGCGCGGCGATTCCGTACGTGCCCGTGCTCGACCTGTTCAAGAGCATCTGCGGCATCTCGGATGTCGATGCGCCGGCGGAGGTCGCGGACAAGGCGCGCTCGAGCTTGCTGGAGGCCGGGCTGGACCTCCTCGAGACGGCGCCGTACCTGCTGCACCTGCTCGACATCGAGCACGACGCCGAGCGGTTCGCCGCGCCGCCGGAGGTGACGAAGTCCCGTATCTTCGACACGCTGCGACAGCTCGTGCTCAGGAAGAGCCGTCTCACGCCTCTGGTCATCGTCGTCGAGGATCTGCACTGGATGGATCGCACGTCGGAGGAATACCTCGCCTCGCTCGCCGAGGTCGTCCCCGGCTCCCGCCTGCTCCTGGTTTGCACCCATCGCGGCGGGCACCGACCGTCCTGGATCGAAAAATCCTATGCCACGCAGGTGGCGTTGCAGCCGCTCGCCCCTGAAGACAGCCTTCGTATCGTGCGATCGGTGATCGGCGCTGACCAGGCCGCCGACTCGCTCTACGAGCTCATCGTCACCAAGGCCGAGGGCAATCCCTTCTTCGTCGAGGAGCTGGCGCGGACCGTCCGCGAGCAGGTCGGGCTCGTGACCCCGATGGCCGTGCCCGATACGGTCGAGGAAGTGCTCGGAGAGCGGATCGACCGGCTCGCCGCCGAGGACAAGCGGCTGCTCGCAGTGGCGGCGGTCGTCGGCAAGGATGTCTCGTTCTCCGTGGTCCACGCCGTGACCGAGACGCCGGTCGAGGCGCTCCAGGGCGCTTTCGAGCGGCTCAAGAGCGCCGAGTTTCTCTACGAGACGAGCGCCGGGCCCGAGACCGAGTACACCTTCAAGCACACGCTGACCCACGAGGTCGCCTATGGTCGGCTCCTCGCGGAGGAGCGACGCAGGCTTCACGAGAGAGCGGTCTCGGCAGTCGAGCGTGTCTACGCGGACCGGCTCACCGAGAAGGTCGACCAGCTCGCCTATCACGCGATGCGGGGCGAGGTGTGGGCCAAGGCCGTCGATTACCTACGGCAGGCGGCCGCGCGGGCGGCCACCCGCTCGGCGCACCGTGAGGCCGTCGCGCACCTCGAGCAGGCGCTTGTGGCGCTCGGCCACCTGCCCGAGGACCGCGCCTGGAGGGAGCAGGCGGTCGACATTCGCCTGGACCTCCGGCTGTCGATGCTCCCGCTCGGCGAGCTCGATCGGATCCTCGTGCATCTCCGCGACGCGGAGACGTTCGCCGAGAACCTGGGTGACCCGCACCGGCTCGGGCGACTGTCGGTCTACATGACCGGGCAGTACTACCAGATGGGAAACCACGAGCGCGCGCTCGAGTATGGCCGGCGCACCCAGGCCATCACCGAGACGCTGCGAGACTTCAGCCTCGACGTCGCGACGAACGCCTACGTCGGCCAGATCCACCTCGGGCGGGGTGAGTATCGAACCGCGACCACGCTGTTCAGGAAAAACGTGGACGCGATCGTCGGCGAGCTGATCCACGAGCGCTTCGGGCTCCCGCAGCTCCCCGCCGTGCATTCCCGGTATTGCCTCGTGCTGTGTCTCGCCGAGCTGGGCGAGTTCGCCGAAGGCATCGTGAGAGGGCAAGAGTCGATCCGCATCGCCGAATCGATCGAGCAGCCGCTGAATCTGACGGCGGCCGCCTCGGGGCTTGGACGGCTCTACCACCGCAAAGGCGATCTCGACCGGGCCATCCCGATTCTCGAGCGGGGCCTGGAGTTGACCCGGCGGTGGAATCTCCGGATCTGGTTTCCCCAGGTGGCGACGGCGCTCGGATCGTCCTACGCCGCGACGGGACGGCGGGCTGAGGCATGGCCGCTTCTCGAGGCGGCGGTGGAGCTTGCCGCGGCGATGCGGCTCTCGAGTGCTCAGTCACCCGCGCTAACGGCGCTCGCGGAAGCCCATCTGCTCGAAGGCCGGATCGCGGAATCGCTCGACATCGCCCGGCAGGCACTCAGCGTCGCGCAGGAAAACAGTCGGCGCGGCCACGAGGCCTGGGCGGCGAGGCTACTCGGCGAGATCGCCCTGCGCCAGTCGGCCGCGGAGCTCGCGAGGGAGTCCTTCGTTCGCGCCATGGGGCTCTCGAACGAGCTCGAGATGCGCCCGCTGACCGCCCACTGCCACCTCGGACTCGGGCGCGCGTCGCGGATGGCGCGCGACCCGGAGACGGCCGACCACCATTTCACGATAGCGGTCGGCCTCTTCCGTGAGATGGACATGGGTGTCGGGTTGCCCCAGGCCGCCGCCGAGGCCGACCGGCGGTCCTGAGCGTCCCGCGATCAGGTTCGCGCTACTTCGATGTCTTCCTGACCTTACCGCCGTACCTGAGGATGACCTTTTCCATCGCGCGCCGCAGCCGCTCGAGTCCGGGTTTTCCTCTCGGCCGCTTGAGGCTGAAGGACACGCGGACTTGCTTGCCTCTCAGTCGGATGTCGGGCATCGTGACGCCCTCCTGACCTCGCGGCAACATGCTCGATGACGAAGTCTTCGACCTCGGCGCCGTGATGGCGCGCGAGCCGTACAAGCTCGAGCCACAGCACCTCGGCGTCGCGTCGATCGAGCTCGCCGCGGATCTCGTATCGTTCCCGCTTCTCGTCAGAGCTCTTCGCCAATCCTGACAGCTCTTACCCGGCGCGGCCGCCTCCCGGTTTCCCCGGGGGACGGTCGCACTCGTGGGTGCGTTACTTTTTCTTCTTCTTCTTGAGCTTTCCGCCGTGCTTCTTCACGAACTTTTCCAGCGCCGACTGCAGCTTCGCGTGTCCCTTGCTCGTCTTCGGGCGCCTGACGGAGAAGGTCACCCGAACCTTCTGTCCCGACGGCCTGGTGATGGGCATGGCCCGACCTCCTGCCTTCGTTGGATGTTCACCGCGCCTGCGGCCTACGGCCGCGCGTCCTCGATTCCCTCGGCGAACGCGTCGGCATGAAAGATCCTCGCCGGCGTGTCGAGGTTACGCACCATATAATAGCCCTCCGCCGGATCGTATTCGTCTCGGACATTCGATCGTTGGCCGAGCGCGAGGCGCAGGTAGGTCGACGCCATGTTGTGCTTGCCGACCAGGTCGTAGAGGTTGGTGCTCATGCTGAAGCGGCCGGCGTTGATCTCGGTCACGCAGGGTACGCCCCGCGCGTCCTCACGGACGTCGAAGCAGTAGACCCCTGACGCGCGGGGGTCGACCGCGCGAATGGCCTCCGCGCACACGGCGACCAAGCGAGGCTCGTTGACGGTCTTCGCGAGCGCCGCGACCGAGGATGCGCCGACCGAGGCCCCGAAGGGAGCGAGGCGCTCGAACGTCTTCGTGAGCACGAGCGTGCCCTCACGCCACAGGCTCTGACAGCTGAAGTCGCGGCCGGGGAGGTACTCGCTGAGCGTAAACGAACCGGCCCGCACTCCGCGCATCCGCATCCAGTAGGCGATCCAACCGCGGGCCTGGGCCGGCGTCTCGACCAGGAGCGAGCCGAGCCCGCCGTGGCCGAATCGGATGCGGCACCAGATTGCCCGGCTCCCCGCCAGCCGACGGAAATGGCTCGCCACGTCGCCCGGCCGCCGGACCCGATACGTTATCGGCGCCGGGACACCCCGGGAGCGCAGGAACCTCGTCAACGCGTACTTGTCCTGACATAGCTCGATGACCGACGTCCGCGGCAGGAACACGCGGCGCCCGAAGGAACGCCGTGCGCGGGCGACGCGCCGGACCTCGGCGTCCGAGGTGGGCACCAACAAGCCGATCGCCTCACGCTCGGCGAGACCCCGAAGCGCTCGGAGGTAGTCGCGATGGTGACTCGGGGGAATCAGATACCTCGCGTCCGCGGCGGACGCTCGAAGCTCGAATCGGTCGTCATGACAGCCGGCGACGAAGAGCCCCCGATCTCCGGCGCGGAGGCTGCGGATCAGATTCTCGGCCGGACCCGTCCCGGCGCCGGTGACGAGCACGCGTGCCGTCATCGAGGTCGCGGCGCCGGCGAGATCCCCCGCTGAAGAAACGCGCGTCGGATGATCGCTTCGTAACGGCCGCCCAGCGCGCGATCGGCCGCGATCATGTTCGCGACGACCCCCGCAAAGGGGAGGCGTGTGCGACCGCGTGGCCAATCCCGACCCGGAAAATCCCGAAACGACGTGAGGGCCCACGTCTTGGCGAGGAGGCGTGCGAAGTCGTCGCGGGCGTCGAGGAGAGCCGCGCGAAACGCGTCGCGCTTCGTCGCGAAGTGCGTCATGAACTCCCGCCGCAGGCGCTCGAACCTGGCGTGAGTGGCCCGCGGCGACGCGCGGTCGAGCGCCGCGGCGACGGCGCTCTTCGACTTCCGGGCCATCGACGCCGGCACCGCACCGTGCTTGACCAGATAGTGCTCATAGATCTCGACGAACACGTCGAAGGCACCGCCCGTGAACGGTTTGGAGAGCGCGTGCGTGTCGTACTCCACCTCGGCGTTCTCGATCGACCGCGACGACAAGGTCTCCGCGTTGAAGGCGGTCCGAATCTGGGTGCGGCGGCCCTTCTCTCCGAGGCGCGAGAGCATGTTCCTCGAGAAGAGGCGTCCTTGGGTGTTCTCGAGGACGCGGTCGACGACGGCATCGAAGTGAAGGCACGCGACCAGTGCGACGAGATCGGCGGCCCCTTCCTCGTGGGCGCGATACTCCAGAGTCTTCTTCGCCGACGTCGGGTTGCCGATCACGGATTTGAGGATCAGATGGCCGGTCTCGTGCGCGATGATGTCGAAGCTTTCGCAGAGCCACTCCGGACTCCGATCCTGGCGCCGCCGGCCGGGCGGCGGGCTATATCCGAACTCGAGAAACCCCTCGCTCGACCAGGCATTGTCGGTGTCGGCCCGAGGGATGATTTCCAGTTGTCGGTGCTCGCCGTTCGCGAAGAACCAGACAATTCTTCGCCCCAGATAGTGCTCCCAGATCTCGAGCACGCAGCGGACCGTCGCGAACGCGTTGGCGGCCCAGAAGTCGCGCCCGCCGACCCTGAGGTGATCGAAATGGCCCCGACGGGCCTTGACCGGTGGCCGGCGAGGACCGCGCCGTGGATAGGGCGGCCGCCAGCGTGGGTTACTGGTCGCGCCATCCGTATACGGCAGCTTCCAGCGGTACGGGGCCCGGCCTTCGGCATCGATGACCCGTATCCGTGAGTCTTCTGGGCCGGGCCGGATCGTGCCCGGACGTGAGTCGACGTAGACGATCGCCGGCTCCGCGAACCCCTCGACGCTCCTTGGTTGCTGATAGATCCGAAAGCGCGTGCCGCGCTGATTGAACCGGAACCGCGTCATGCGCGATTTTGGGGCTCTATCCATCCTTCGGAGCGAGTCCGGAGGCGCTCCTGTCCGGAGCCGTCAACATGACGCAT
>Ga0137407_10000330_pt1 | contig 33558 bp, 27 predicted proteins | sample CZOMad2_2_16fung_FD_108410 | JGI IMG/M metagenome (GOLD analysis project Ga0137407, IMG submission 108410) | Vadose zone soil fungal communities from Angelo Coast Range Reserve, California, USA - CZOMad2_2_16fungal (Illumina Assembly) | ecosystem: Environmental > Terrestrial > Soil > Vadose... | reverse complement strand
TGCTGGGCGCAACCGCAAAGAAGAGGGCGGAGCCCAATATCGCGATCGTTTTCGGCACGGTACCTCCTTCCCGTCCTGTCGCAAGGTTAGTGCAGCCATGTCCGGTCAGCGCGTTCAACGGAAATAGGCGGTGGCTCCATCCACGATTTTGCACGATACTCTTCGTTTCGCCGCCGCGGACCTTACAAGCGTCGCCGAATCCTCGCCGTTTCGCCAATGCGTAGATGTCGCCTGTATGATATCAAGCCCGAGATCGCCGACTCCGGCTTGTCTGCCCTTGCACGTACTGGCGCAGCGCCCGATTAATGCGTGTTTGATAGCCCTCACTGGATTTCGTGTGGCTCTTGAACCAGGCGACGACATCGGCGTCGAGCCGAAGTGTCAGTTGCTGTTTGACGGGTCGATAGAAAACCCCACGCTTGGCGCCGGACCAGTCGAGGAGTCCCGGCGCATCCGACGTATCAATAGCGCTATCGGGCAGCGCAGCCAGCGACTTCAGTTCCGCCAGTTGCTCACGCGTCAACCGCTTAGAAGTTTCCTTCTTCATAGGCTTTCCTTTCGTTGGCCGTGGCCTTCCGCGCGCTGATGATGCGGCCGACAGGCTCGCCCTTTTCCGATTCGGCCTCAGGCCAGGTGTGAATCACAAGCAGCAAAACCGACCCAACAAGTCCGATGGTGTGCTAGCGATCACCGTCCGGATGCAGATCGGGCTTCGACGCATGAAACGGGTCGTCAAACGCCAGCATGGCAGTTTCGAACGACAAGCCGTGCTTGACGCGGTTTGCCGCCGCCTTGTTCGGGTCCCACGTCCAGCGCACCGCCGCCTCGCCATGTAGTTACAAATATGGCGTTACAACAAGGCAAGGGTCCATCGCAGCGAGGGTGCTCGGTTGATGGAGGCGGCGCGACGGTGCACGTCCGTCCGGCGTCCGACCGACATTGTCATCGCAGTGCTTTCGAGAAGTCGCGGCCCCGCCGGCGCTCGCGCTCATCGTATTTTGGAGTGCAGTCAAGGCGGTTGAGGCTACCTTCAAACTGCGTGGGCGTTTCAAGCAAGAGGAGACCGCGCGGCAGAGCCGCAAATTCGGTGCGCTAGGGCCAACCTGTCATTCAGCGGGCGCTGCTAGCGGCATTTCCGCGTGCGATACGTAGTGAGTGCTGGTGCCGAATTTTCCAACGGCGAAGAAGCCGGCCGCCACCACCGCATAGGCCAGCGCGACACCGGGCGTCACACCCAAGCCGCCGCCGATGCCGACCGCTTCGCCATGCATGAAGCCGAAATAGGTGAGCACCGCGCCAGAGAAGGCAAAGGCCGAAGCCTTCACGAAGTCACGCTCGATCACGAATACACCGATCGCACCGAGCACGAGCCCGGCCAGGATGGAGCCGCCGCCCATCACTTCCAGCCCGCGGTAGAGCACACCCTGTTGCGGCAAGGAGGCGATCGCCGCGGTCTTGACCGCGCCGACCTTGTCGGCGGCAAGGCCGCCGACCGCTTGTGCCGCGTTGACGGTCGCACCCAGCATGGTGTCGATCTGCAGCTTGGCCCATGCGGCGAGATGTGGCGTCAAGGCGAGCACGATCGCGGGTGCATGCTTGACCGGCGTGGTCTGAAACGCCTGTGCGCCGATCAGCATGCCGATATAGAGCAGGATCGGTGAGATTGCGACCACCGGTACCAGCGCCAACATTACCGAGATAATACCGAACCACGACAGCACCACCACCATGATTCCGGTCGCGGCCGAATAACCGATCCGGCCACCCATCGCCTTCCATCCGGGATGACCGATATAGACGGCGTTGATGAAGGGATTTCCCATCAGGCAACCGATCAGGCTGACGACGCCATCGGCGGTCAGAACGCGCGTGGTCGGATATTCATCGCCCGCGGCTTCCGCGCTTTCGACGTTGTCCATTGCTTCGACCAGATCGTAGATGCCGAACGGGATGGCGGTCACCAGGATGATGCCGAGGAATTCGAAGCCGGAAAACACCTGGCCGAACGCCGGCAGTGGCACCGAGAAGCCGAAGCTCGCGAACGCATCGCCAACGCCCTTGACGCTCAACCCGCCGAGGCCAAGGCCGAACAGGTTCGATCCCCACGCGATGATCATGCCGACGGCGATGGCCACGAGGCCGGCCGGGACTCCCTTGAAATATTTAACGCCGCCGAACCAGCTCAGCAGGATGATCGCGAAACAAATCAGTCCGATCTGCGGCGTCATGTACATTTCCAGCGCCGGCCGCATCGAGATGAAGGTCACGGAGACGCCCGCGAGCGTCCCGAGCAGCGCCGCGCGCGGCGTGATCCTTCGGATGACCGGAGCAATGAAGCCGCCGATCATCAGAATGAAGCTCTGGAAGAACACCCAGACCAGGCCGGCGGCCCAGCCCTTCATCGGATCGCCGGTCTTGATCGTGATCGGCAGCATGATGACGAAGGTGACGATGAACATGTGCGGCACGCTGACGCCGGAAGGCAGCGCACAGACATCGGTGCGGCCCGTCTTCTGCGCCAGCCGATAGGCGAGCCAGGCGTAATAAAACGTCGACAGGCACATCATCAGGCCGAGCGCCGGCAGGATACGGCCGAACACCAGCGAGTCCGGCATCTTCAGCACAAAGCGCAACAGCCCCGTGAGCACCAGCATGTTGACCAGAATATTGGTGCCGAAACCGAAGAAGGCGTTCCAGTCGCCCGGCGTCCATAATGCCGGTTTGAAGCCGGATTTTCCGGCAGAAATGCTCGTGCTCATCGTGATGCTCCCGCTGCCAATGCGTTTGAAGTCTCCGGTGTCATTGCTTGAAGGACTTTGGCGGAGTCACTGACCCAGCCGAAGATGCCACCCTGGGCCTTGATCATCCTCAGGCCCATTTCGTGGAATTCAGGGAAATAGGACGCGCAGCCATCGGCCAGCACGACGCAGCGATAGCCGCGGTCGTTGGCCTCGCGCACGGTGGTGTTGACGCAAACCTCGGTGGTCACGCCGCACACCAGCAAATTCTCGATGCCGTATTTCCGCAGGACATCGCCGAGTTCGGTGGCGTAGAACGCGCCCTTGCCGGGCTTGTCGATGACGATCTCGCTGTCGAGCGGGTACAATTCGGGAATGATGTCGTGACCCGCTTCGCCGCGGATCAGGATGCGTCCCATCGGGCCGGGATCGCCGATGCGAAGACTTGGCGCGCCGCGCTCGACCTTCGCCGGCGGCGCGTCCGACAGATCGGGCAGATGGCCTTCGCGGGTATGCACGACGAGCATCCCGAGATCCCGCGCGGCGCTCAGCACGGAAGCAATCGGCTTCACTGCGGTTGCAAGCCGTGAGACATCATTGCCCAGCGTCTCGCCGAAGCCGCCCGGCTCCATGAAGTCGCGCTGCATGTCGATGATGACAAGGGCAGTGACCGACCAGTCGAGCTTGATCGGTTCCGGCTCCGCGGCGACCAGGCCGCTTGGAAGCTGCTTTGAGTTCGCCATAGCCAACGCGCCCCCGGGCGAGACAACTCTCGAAAGACAACTAAGCAAGGCCCGTGCCATTGTGTACAATGGCGCCCGGCGGCGCGCCGTTTTGGAATCTTCCTTATTTTCAGTGAGTTGAAATTTGCGCCGGCGCTTCTCCATTGACCGCGCGCTACGCTTGGGACTTGCAGTTGCTCATTCGTTGAGCGCGATGCTGCTTGTACCGCGGCGTCCGAGGGGCGCAGGGCTTCGCCATCGGCTGAGCCTGGAATTCCTGGCGCAAAATTTGCTGCTCGTTTCCGCTTGAGATACTTTGGATCGATGGGGAGCGTTCGATGGCGACAATCACTACCACTGCACCGGTCGTGCGAAAGCCGCTTTATACATCGCTGTTTGTGCAGGTCCTTGTCGCGCTTCTGCTGGGGATTGTGCTCGGAATGGCCGCTCCCGAGTTTGCCATCAGCCTCAAGATTTTCAGCGACGCCTTCCTGAAGCTGATTTCGATGATCGTGGCGCCGATCGTATTTTGTGTAGTCGTGCATGGCATCGCGGGCGCCGGCGACCTCAAGAAGGTCGGACGGGTCGGCGTCAAGGCGCTGATCTATTTCGAGGTGATGACAACGGTGGCGTTGGTCGTCGGCCTTCTGCTCGCGTATTTGTTCGGCCCCGGCCACGGCATGAACATCGACCCATCGACGCTCGATGCCAAGGCGCTCGGCAATTATTCCGGCAGAGCCAACGAGCTGAAGGGCGGCGGGATCGGCAGCTTCCTTCTCAATATCATCCCGACCACTTCGTTCGACGCGCTCGCGCGCAACGACGTGCTGCAGGTGCTGTTTTTCGCGATCATCTTCGGCACCAGCCTTGCGCTGGTCGGCGGTGAAAAGGGAGAGAAGATATCGTCGCTGATCGACGCGGTATCGACCGTGCTGTTTCGGGCGATGGGGTTGATCGTGCGCGTCGCGCCGCTCGGGGTGCTCGGCGCGGTCGCCTACACCGTCGGGAAATATGGCGTCGGTTCGCTCAAGCAACTGGTGTCGCTGGTCGCCCTGTTCTACGTCTCGGTCGCGATCTTCGTCCTCGGCGTACTCGGCGGCGTGATGGCGCTCGCCGGACTGAATATTTTCAAATTTCTGGCCTACCTGCGGGAAGAATTGACGATCGTTCTGGCGACCGCCTCGTCGGATGCGGTGCTTCCGCAGATCATGCGCAAGCTCGAGCGGCTTGGCGTCAAGGATTCGGTGGTCGGGCTTGTGATCCCGACCGGCTATTCCTTCAATCTCGATGCGTTCTCGATCTACCTGACGCTTGCGGTCGTCTTCATCGCGCAGGCGACCAACACACCGCTGTCGTTCGGCGATCTCATGCTGGTGCTCGGCGTGTCGCTGATTACCTCGAAGGGCGCTCACGGCGTTCCCGGTTCGGCCATCGTCATTCTCGCCGCCACGCTCAATGCGGTGCCGAGTATCCCGGCGATCGGGCTTGTGCTGGTGCTGTCGGTCGATTGGTTCATCGGCATGGCGCGCGCGCTCGGCAATCTGATCGGCAACTGCGTCGCCACCGTCGTCGTTGCCGCCTGGGAGGGCGATCTCGACCGCGCCAAGGCCCAACACGTCCTTAACGGCGACGAACTGGTCGACGTGACGGCGGGTTAGGGATTTAACCCACGAAATCCCTGGGGCTGCCAACGTCCGCCTTGGCGACACGGCGGTCTCTAGCCCTGCGCGAAGACGAAAAATACCATCGGCAAACGCGCGCGGGCCTGTATGATCGCAGTCGACGTGAGCGCGAAAGCCGACCCTCTCGAGATGGGGCTAGATGGTATCGACGACTGATCGAGTTGCAACACCGCCCCTTGGGGGCGCTGGCCTGTACGATCGCGCAAGACCCGCTCCGGCAACGGTCGTGGCGCCGGCTGTTTCGCTTGCCGCAGGCGAACGTGAATTGCGGATCGATCTGTTCCGCGGTCTGGCGCTGTGGCTGATCTTCGTCGATCACATGTCTCCCGATCTTCTGACATGGTTCACGATCCGCAGTTACGGATTCAGCGACGCTGCCGAGATTTTCATTTTCATCTCCGGCTACACGGCCGCGTTCGTTTACGGCCGCGCGATGCGGGAGTCCGGCTTCGTGATCGCGACGGCGCGGATCCTGCGGCGGGGCTGGCAGATTTACGTGGCCAATGTGTTCCTGTTCACGCTCTTCTTTGCGGAAATCGTCTACGCCGCGAGAGGTTTCAATAACCCGCTGTACTCCGAGGAAATGGGGGTCAACGATTTTCTCAAGCACCCCGACGTCGCGATTGTCCAGGCGCTGCTGCTGAGATTTCGCCTTCTGAACATGGACGTCCTGCCGCTCTATGTCGTGCTGATGTTTTTCCTGCCCTGGATCCTGCTGCTGATGCAGTGGCGGGCCAACGTCACACTGGCCCTGTCGGTCGCGCTCTATGTGCTCGCCTGGAGGTACGATCTTCATCCGACGTCCTATCCAAACGGCTTTTGGGCCTTCAATCCGTTCTTTTGGCAGCTATTGTTCGTATTCGGCGCCTGGTGTGCGCTGGGTGGCGCGCGGCGAATTTCCTGGCTTATCTTGTCGCCGGTCACGCAGTGGATTGCGATCGCCTATCTGCTGGCGGCGTTCTCTGTCACGATGACGTGGTATTTCCCTCAGCTCAGCTTTCTGATGCCGCGCCGAATCGAGCAATGGATCTATCCCATCAGCAAGACCGATCTCGATGTGCTCAGATTTGCGCATTTCCTGGCGCTGGCGGCGATTACCGTGCGCTTCGTGCCGCCGGGCTGGCCGGGATTGAAATCGCCATGGTTGTGGCCATTGATCCTGTGCGGGCAGCATTCGCTGGAGATTTTCTGCGTCGGCGTGTTCCTGGCTTTCGTCGGGTATTTCGTGCTCACCGAAAGCTCCGCAGGTCTTGGCCTGCATTTCGTCGCAGCCTTTTTCGGAATCCTGATGATGACCGCCGTGGCATGGTTGAATACGTGGTACAAGCGCTCAGATGGCGAGAATGCGTCTTGGACAAGGGCCAATGGCGGCAATGCCGATATAGTCGGAGGGGGCTGACGAAGTCGGAAGCGCCCGGCCCGACATGGCCGGCAGCTTTTTCCGGTGATGGCAGCATCACCGCGCGGCGCTCGCGGTGTGGCGCATCAGCCCCCGCCGGTCCTTGACGTAGGCGATAGCGACGCCGAGCCGCTCGACCTTGCCGACGATCTCGCCGCCGAGATCGCCGTCGCAATTCATGTGGGTCGGCGCGATGAAGAACTCGGACTGGTCCCACTCCGACTTGAAGTCCCACCGTAACTGCGGGAGCTTGACGGTCTTTTCGAACGGAAGGCGTTCCCCGCAAACCGCCACTGAATAGACCTGCACCGGCCTGCCTGTCTCGACGGGCTCGGAACGGCGCAGATAAGTTTCGAGTATGTTCAGCGCTTCGGGCATGCTGCTGAACCAATAGTCGAGGTCGTAGCGCCGCGATGCTCCCTCAAGACCTCCGACCACAGCGTTATAGGACAGGTATTCGTAAGGGTGCAGCCTGACCAGGGTCACGGCATTCCATAAGAAACATACAGTCACGACCGCGAGCCCGCCGGAGGCAACGAGGCGGCCACGCGCCGCGAGCGCCGTCAGTGCCGCATCGAGGCCGATACCTGCAAGGATCGCCAGCGCGGGGACCACGAACAGGAAATGGCGCATTCCGGTGAAGGCCGGCCCGTGAAAGATCACCTGGCAGACCACCGGAACAATCACCGTGAGCGAGACCAGCACGATATCCCTGCGATGGCGCTGCGTCGAGCCGGCGGCGAGGCGCGGCAACAGCGCGATCGTCATCGCTAGTGCCGCGCCGAACAGCGTAAGCAGCGGCATGCGGATCAGAAGGTAGATCGGCACATACAGTCGCGGCACCTTCGCCATCTCGTAGACCTGGCCGTCGACCACGGTGCGGATGGCATAGTGAAACTCGGAGAACGAGAGCAGGCCGCGGATCGGATTGAGCGGCGCCAGCGCCGCCCACGGCCAAGCCAGGATCATGATCACGTACGCGAGCAACAGCGCGGGCACGAACCGCAACGACGAATCGATTGCGAAGCGCCACTGCGCGTGGCCCCGCCCCTGCCGAGGCAGGTACAGGGCGATTGCGACACCGGCGTAGATCACCAGCAGCAGGCCGAGGACGCGGATACCGAGCGCAATTCCGGCGAAGAGGCCGAACGCTGCTAGGTCGCCAGCGCGAGGCAACGGCAGGCTGCGCGCGATACGGATCAGGAACAAGGTCGCGACCGCCATGGCGGCAGCGAAGGGAATGTCCTTGGTGTGGTTGAACATGGTGCCGTACCACGCGCCGCAAACGCTTAGCGCAATCGTGGCAATCAGGGCTGCCCGCGGGCCGGCGATCAGTCGCGCTGTAGCAGCGGCGGCGCCGATCCCGCCTATGCCGATCAGCGCACACAGGATATGGCGCAGATCATACGGATCGGTCGGGATCAGATGACCGAGGATGATGGCAATGATGTCGAACAGGCCGCCGTACAGATAAAGGTTTTGGAATTTGAATACGCTCTGGTCCGTAAAGCCGCTGGTGTAATAGGCGATGATCAATTCACCGTAGTGATGCTGAACGTCTTCGTCATTGGAGATCGCGTAGCCGTTGAAAGTGCAAAACGCGATGATGACAAGCGCGGCGATAAGGCCGACGGTGGCGATATCACAGCCATCGGAGCGCGCGGTTCGTCGTATCTCCTTGCTCCAAGGCCAAGCGTTCTCCATGCTGCCGGGAATGCCCTCCCCGCGTAGCTCTGATCCGCTCACAATGACCTCATCCCCGGCAAAGGCATTAGCTCTAGATTAGCAGGCACAGCATCCATTTGCATCTCACTGATGCTCCGGAGCCGTTAAACAGTCAGACTATCATGGCAAATTAACGTGGAGGCACTTGCTCCTTCAAACGAAAAACCCTTGACTCCAATAGGAGACCGGCTTCGCGATACAACATTAGATGCTTGCCGATGTCCGCGCCGGATCATTGAGCTGCATCCTGCGGCCGGAAATTCTCGATCAGCCGCAGCAGCACGCGCGCGCCGGCATCGACATCCGCCAGATCGACATGCTCGTCCGGATGGTGGCTGATGCCGCCACGGCAGCGCACGAACAGCATCGCGATGTCGGCGATATCGACCATCGCCATGCCGTCATGGCCGGCGCCGCTGGGGAGTTCGAACACGGGATAGCCTTCCGCCGCGACGGCGGCCGCGACTTGCGCCTTGAGCCACGGCGCACACGGCACGGTACGGTTCTCGTGAGTGACGTCGAGCTGCAGCACGAGCTTGCGACGTTTTGCAACCGCTTCGATCTGCCGGACGATATCGGCCACCGCCCGCTTGCGGTGCGTGTCGGTCGGCGCGCGCAGATCGATGGTGAAGTGGACCTGGCCCGGAATCACATTGGTCGCTCCGGGCATGGCGTGGATATATCCGACGGTGCCGACCAACCCGCCCTGGTCGGCACCGCATACCTCTTCGATCTTGGAGATGCATTCGGCGGCGCCCATCAGCGCGTCACGCCTCAGCGCCATCGGCACCGTGCCGGCATGGCCGGCCATACCGGTCAGTCTTGCTGCAAGACGCGTTGCACCGGCAATGGCGGAAACCGCGCCAACGGGAAGGTTTTGGGCTTCCAATACCGGTCCCTGCTCGATGTGCAATTCGATATAGGCCAGCAATTCGCTTCTGATGCGCGCCGCCGCGCCGATATGGTCGGGATCAAGACCAAACTGGATGAGCGCATCGCGCATCGAAATTCCGTTGCTGTCCTTCGACGCGAGCACGCCTTCGTTGAACGTCCCCGCAACCGCCCGGCTGCCCAGCAGCGTCGAGGCGAACCGGACACCCTCCTCGTCGGCGAAACCCGTCACTTCGATGGCGAACGGCAGCCGCCGTCCCCTTTGGTGCAAGTTGGCGACGCAGGCGATCGCCGTGAGCAGCCCGAGCGGACCGTCCCACTTGCCAGCGTCGCGGACGGTGTCGTAGTGCGAGCCCAGCATCAGACACGGCAAACCCGGTCGCTCGCCCTCGTATCGGCCGCAGACATTTCCGATCGCGTCGAGGTGCGCGCGCATTCCAGCCTCGCGCATCCAGGTCAGGATCAGGTCCGCGGCCGTGCGATGTTCGGGGGAAAGAAAAATGCGCGTGAGCTGCCCTGGCGCCTCGGAAATCGTCCCTAGCCGGTTGATCCGGCCGACGATCTCATCGCCGAGGGGTGAGGCCTGTCGTCCGGCAGTCATCTTAGGGGTGTTTTTCCGATGAGGGAGCCAAGCCGTCGGTACGCACTTTCGGCCGATCGAATCCCGAGTGAGACCAGGACTGGTAGCAGCCTATGCCCGATTGACCAGCCGGCAAATAATCGGATTTGCCGCCCGACTCTACAGCAAGGCAGTCAATTCCCTGGTTAAGAACTGCTTAACTCCCTTGCATACAATCAAAAAGAGTTGCTTAAATTTTAGTCGCACGATCTCCTGCCCAACTTTTAAACCGAAACCCATCAGAGAAAATATGCGATCAATTTCAATTTCTTATGTGAAGTTGCCTGCCAAAAAAGCTCTGGCACGAACATTGCGACATGGCCTGTCGGGCTCCGCCGGTTCAGGCGAAGCCGCGTATTAGCGGCGGTCCATCCGCCAAAGGGAGCAAGCACATGGATTTTGGCAGGATTTCAAGACGACATCTTTTGCAGGGAAGCGCGGCTCTGACACTCGGCACAGCCTTCGGCGCGCGCAGCGCGTTCGCGGCCGATACCACCATCGGCTTCATCTATGTCGGATCGCGCGATGACTATGGATACAACCAGGCCCACGCCCAGGGAGCGGCGGCGCTGAAGAAGATGGCCGGCCTCAAGGTGGTCGAAGAGGAAAAGGTGCCGGAAACCGACGCCGTCGAAAAGACGATGGAGTCGATGATCAATCTCGACGGCGCCACGCTGCTGTTCCCGACTTCGTTCGGATATTACAGCCCGCACGTGCTCAAGACGGCGAACAAGTTTCCGAAGATTCGCTTCGAGCACGCCGGCGGGCTGTGGACCGACAAGGATCCGAAGAATGCCGGCAGTTACTTCGGCTACATCGACGAGGCGCAACATATCTCGGGCATCGTCGCCGGCTACTCGTCGAAGACCGGGAAGCTCGGCTTTGTCGCCGCCAAGCCGATTCCGCAGGTGCTGCGCAACATCAATGCCTTCACGATGGGCGCCAGGCTTGCCAACCCGAAAGCCACCACCCAGGTGATCTTCACCGGTGACTGGTCGATGCCGGTCAAGGAAGCCGAAGCGACCAACAGCCTGATCGATCAGGGGGTCGATGTCCTGACCTGCCACGTCGACGGACCGAAGACCATGGTCGAGAATGCGGCGCGGCGCGGCGCGATGGTCTGCGGATATCACGTCAATCAGTCACCGCTCGCGCCGAAGGCCTATCTGACCGGCGCGGAGTGGAACTGGGAAGCGCTCTATCCGAAATTCGTGAAAATGATCGCCGCCGGAGAAGCCATCCCGAATTTCTATCGCGGCGGCCTGAAGGAAGAAATCGTCAAGGTCTCGCCCTATGGGGAGGCGGTCTCGGAGCAAGCGCGCAAGCATGCCGATGACATCAAGGCCAAGTTGATCGCGGGCACCTACACCATCTTCAAGGGCCCGATCGTGGACAACAAGGGCAAGACCGTGATAGCCGCCGGTACCGAGCGCGGCCAGAAGGATACCGAACTCGAAAAGATGGACTACCTGGTGGAAGGCGTCATCGGAGCGACTTCGTGACATCAGAAGTTGTTGGTCCTGCCGAAGCAATGGCGATTTCGCCGGCCACAGGTCCGGGGTTTCTCCAGCGCTACGGCGGGACCATCGAATACATCCTCATTCCGGGCGCGGCGCTGGTCGGCGCGCTCGGGGTGTTCGGAATTTTCGTGGCGGTGTTCGGCAAGAACCCGCTCGACCTCTATTTCTATATGTACCAGGGCGCCTTCGGTACCTGGTTCTCATGGCAGAATACGCTCACCCGCGCGGCCCCGCTGATACTGACGGCGCTATGCACGGCGCTGCCTGCGCAACTCGGCCTGGTCATCATCGGCGGCGAAGGCGCGCTCTTGATCGGCGCGCTGGCATCCACCAGTGCCGCGCTGGCGATGCAATCGGCGCCGCCGCTGGCGGTGCAACTGACCATGGCGGCCGCCGGCATGATCGCTGGCGGACTTTGGATCATGCTGTCGGGCGCGCTTCGGCAATACCGCGGCGTCAATGAAACGATTTCAAGCCTGCTCCTGGTCTATATCGCGCTTGCGATCCTCAACCATCTGGTCGAGGGCCTGATGCGCGACCCCACCAGCCTCAACAAGCCGTCGACGCGAGAGATCGGCGCGGCCAATATGCTCGGATCCATACCCGGCACCGACGTGCATTGGGGGCTGGTGTTCGGCATCATCGCCGCCATCGCGTCCTACATCCTGATCTATCACACGGTGTTCGGCTTCGCCGCGCGGGTCGCCGGGGGCAACATTCGCGCGGCCAGGATTGTCGGCCTTGGCGTCGGCAAGCTGATCATGACGATCTGTTTTCTGGCGGGTGCGTCAGCCGGCCTTGCAGGAATGGTCGAAGTCGCCGCGGTGCAGGGCCGCACCAATGCCAACCTCGCCGCCGGTTATGGCTTCACCGGCATCCTCGTTGCCTTCCTGGCCCGGCAAAATCCGCTTGCCGTTATTCCGGTCGCCATTCTGCTCGGCGGAATCGGCGCCAGCGGCGGGCTATTGCAGCGCCGGCTTGGCCTGCCCGACGCCTCCGTTCAGGTGCTGCAGGGAATTATCTTTGTCTTCGTTCTTGCGAGCGACGCGCTGTACGGACGAATTGGCTTCCTGAAGGGGAAACCCTGACATGGCCGACGGAACGATCGGACTCTGGACCGTGCCTCTGGCGGTGTTCGGCGGCGCCATCCGCGTCTCCACGCCGTTCCTGTTCGTCAGCCTCGGCGAATGCATCACCGAGCGCTCGGGCCGCATCAACCTCGGCCTCGAAGGAACGCTGGTGATGGGCGCGATGAGCGCGTACGGCATTTCCTATCTCACGGGGTCACCATGGCTTGGTGTGCTTGCCGCCGGCGTCACCGGCTCCCTTTTGGGCGCGCTTCACGCCGGGATATGTTCGTTGCCACGGGTAAATGACATCGCCGTCGGCATCGCGCTGATGCTGTTCGGGACCGGCCTTGCATTCTATCTTGGAAAGCCGCTGATCGAACCGACGGCGCCGCGGCTGCCCGCGATCGACTTCGGATGGTGGAGCGACGTCTCGCAGGTTCGTTCCGCGTTGCGGATCAACGTGTTGTTTCTGATCGGCGTTGCGATGGCGCCGGTCCTGTACTGGGCGTTTCGGACGACGCGATGGGGTTTATTGATCCGAACCGCCGGCGAGAGTTCCGACGCGGCGCGCGCGATGGGATATTCCGTTCTTGCCATCCGTTTGCGGGCAACCATGGTCGGCGGTTTCCTCGCAGGAATTGGCGGTTCATTTCTGTCACTATTCTATCCCGGCAGCTGGAACGAGGGCTTGTCCAGCGGACAGGGCATTACCGCGGTCGCGCTCGTGATCTTCGCGCGCTGGGATCCCTTGCTGTGCATGTGGGCATCGCTGGCCTTTGGCGGCGCCGCGGCGCTCGGGCCGGCGCTGCAGTCGGTCGGCGTCACATCGGGATATTACCTGTTCAATGCCGCACCCTACATTCTGACGCTCGCGATCATGATCATCACCTGCTCGCCGAAGCGCACCCTGACCGGGGCTCCGGCCGAACTTTCCATCACCCGATGAGCCGATATCGACAGACGAGGCTAAAGACATGGCCGAGCGCTATCTGAAGTCCGAGCCCTATGCGTGGCCCTATAACGGCGATCTCCGTCCGGAGAATACCGCGCTCATCATCATCGACATGCAGACCGATTTCTGCGGCGTCGGCGGCTACGTCGACAAAATGGGGTATGACCTGTCGCTGACGCGCGCCCCGATCGAACCGATCAAGCGGCTGCTCGCCATGATGCGCGCGAAGGGATTTCACATCATCCATACCCGTGAGGGTCACCGCCCCGACCTCAGCGATCTTCCCGCGAACAAACAGTGGCGGTCCCGGCAGATCGGCGCCGGGATCGGCGACCCCGGTCCGTGCGGGCGCGTGCTGGTCCGGGGTGAGGCCGGTTGGGAGATCATTCCCGATCTCGCGCCGATGCCGGGCGAGCCGATCATCGACAAGCCCGGCAAGGGATCGTTCTGCGCTACCGATCTGGAACTGATGCTGCGGCTGCGCGGCATCGAGAACCTGGTTCTCACCGGCATCACCACCGATGTTTGCGTCCACACCACCATGCGGGAGGCGAACGACCGCGGCTTCGAATGCATCCTGATCGAGGACTGTTGTGCTGCCACCGACAAGGGCAATCACGATCACGCATTGAAGATGATCAAGATGCAGGGCGGCGTGTTCGGCGCGGTCGCCACTTCCGCAGCGCTGATCGGAGCCTTGTCATGATCATTGGCGAGACGCCCCTGCCGAGCGGCCCGCTTGGCGTCGACGCGCTCAACATGACCATGCGATTTGGCGACTTTGTTGCACTGGATAGGGTCGAGCTGAAAGTACGCCCAGGGTCTTTCCATGCGCTGCTCGGCGAGAACGGCGCCGGCAAGAGCACGCTCGTCAAATGCATCATGGGCTATTATCACCCGACCGAGGGCGATGTGCTGGTCGGCGGCCGCGAACAGGCGATCGCCAATCCGAAGGCCGCCCACGCGCTCGGCCTTGGCATGGTGTACCAGCACTTCACCCTGGTGGGCGCGATGACGGTCGCCGAGAACCTGGTGCTGGCGCGCGATGATGTTCCCGCGGTCGTCAACTGGGCCAGGGAAAAGCAGGAACTGGAAGCGTTTCTCGGGCGCATGCCATTCAAGGTGCCGCTTGACGCGAGGGTTTCCGACATTTCCGCCGGCGAGCGCCAGAAATGCGAAATCCTCAAGCAGCTTTACCTGAAGCGGCGGTTTCTCATTCTCGACGAGCCGACATCGGTGCTGACGCCGGGCGAAGCCGACGAGGTCCTGGGAATGTTGCGCACCATGGTCATCAATGACAGCCTGACGATCCTGATGATCACCCACAAATTCCGGGAAGTGATGGCGTTCGCCGACGAAGTGACGATCCTTCGTCGCGGAAAACTGGCGGGCCACGGCAAGGTTGCCGATCTTACGCCCGATAGCATGGCCCGCATGATGATCGGCGCGGAGGAATTGACGCTGCAGCCGCCCCGGGTCGGAGAAGTGGGCGCCACCCGGCTGGAGCTGGACAAACTCAACGCGCTTGACGACGCCGGCACGATTGCGGTTCACGACGTATCGCTCGCGGTACGGGGTGGCGAGATCGTTGGCATCGCAGGCGTCTCCGGTAACGGCCAGCGGCAGCTTGTCGAGGTGCTTGCCGGCCAGCGCCAGGCAGAGAGCGGCGAAATCCGCGTCATCGGCGACGTCTACCACGCCACCCGCGAGGAAATGCGCCGGCACAAGATGTCGCTGTTGCCCGAAGAGCCGCTGAAGAACGCCTGTGTCGGAAGTATGAGCGTCGCCGACAATATTGCCTTTCGCGAATTCGATCGTGCGCCATTCGCAAGCGGTGGCTGGTGGCTCAACCGCGCGGCATTTCGCAGCGACGCGGAGAAGAAAATCGGTCTCTACAAGATCAAGACGCGAACGCCGGATACTCCGATGTCGGCGCTGTCCGGCGGCAATGTGCAGCGCACCGTGCTGGCGCGCGAACTCGGCGGCGAGGTCGAGGTTCTGATCGCCGCAAATCCCTGCTTTGGCCTCGACTTTGCCGCGGTGGCGCAAATTCACGCGGAAATCATGGCCGCGAGAAACCGCGGAGCCGCCGTCCTGCTGGTGAGCGAAGACCTCGACGAGCTGCTCGAACTATCGGATCGTCTGGTGGTGATGTTCCACGGCCAATTCGTCCATGAAGCCCGTGCCAGCGAGGCTGACCTCACGGAAATCGGGCGGCACATGGCGGGGCACTGATCGCTTGCTCTCGCACATTGCTTCTGCATGATGAGGTGAGCAGCCGCAGGTAGAACCCGTTTCGTTTGGTTCGACTTCGCCAGCATATGATGGCCTTGTGGTTCGAGACGCGCGGCATTGCCGCGCTCCTCACCATGAGGGTTGAGACCTCATCCTGAGGAGGCGCCAACGGGTCGCGCGAATGCGCGCCCGATGATAAACTCCGCGCCGTCTCGAAGGATGAGGTCACTGAACCGGCCAAGGCTCTGATATGACGATCTCCAACCACGACGAACATTTTCTGCGCCGCTCGTTCGATGTTGCGCGCCGCGCCGTGAGCCACGGCAATCATCCGTTTGGCGCGATCCTGGTCGATGAGAACCGTAACGTTCTGATCGAGACCGAAAACGGCTACATGCCGGCGCATGACGGGACTGCCCATGCCGAGCGCCTGCTGGCGAGCCAGGCCTGCACGACGCTCAGCGCGGACGTGCTCCGGAATGCTACGCTGTACTCATCCGCCGAACCCTGCGCCATGTGCGCAGGCGCAATCTACTGGGCCGGCATTGGCCGTGTGGTCTACGGCTTGAGTGAACATCGACTGCTCGCCGTCACTGGCAATCACCCCGAGAACCCGACGCTCGACCTGCCGTGCCGCGAAGTGTTCAAAAGCGGACAGCGCGTGACCGAAGTCATCGGCCCCATGCTGGAGGACGAGGCGGAAGCGCTGCACGCCGGCGTCTGGGACAAGTAAAGCCGGTTTCCAGTTTGTGCTAACGCGGCCCTGCGGGTCCAGATCAGGCTCCACAAACGAAAAATGGCGCCGCGAGTTCATCGCGGCGCCATCGCTTCTGGAATGATCAGACAGTTAGAACTTCACAGTGATACCGGTGTAAACCGACGACTCCGTGCAGGAGTTGGTGCTCACGCCGTTCACGGTGCAAACAAACGGGGCGGCGTTATGATCGAGCCCGAACTTGTTCTGCCAGTAGCGCCAGGCAACCCACACGTCGACGAAGTGAGTGTACTTCGCGCCATAGACCGCCTTGCTGGCGTCGAAGGTCAGACGGATCGGCTCGCTGTTCAGCTCGGTCTTGGTCGCGGTGCTGTTGAAGCCAACACCGGTCCCAACAAGCGGCGCGTTCTGGTCACCCTTCGGTCCGTACCAGCCAGCACGACCGCTGATTGCGAAAAATTGCATGTCCGGCGGCAGGAAGCCGAGATCCATGTAATAGAGGACTTCGACGGCCCATGTGGTCTTGAAGTTCGTGTTGCCATCTATCAGGCAATTTACCCCCGGAGTGCTACCCAACACACCGCACTGGTTGAACGAGTTGTGGTTGATTTCCTTGTAGGCCAAGGGCGATATGTTGAAGAAGCCCTTGTAAGGAAGATCAAAGGCGAACTGCAGACCGCCCATGAAGGCACGTTTGCCAGGAGCCAGGAAAGTGTTTTCCGTCTCATACTCCGAGGCAATCTGGAACGAAATGTTATGCAAAGGCCCCATGGTGAAGGCCTTGGTATTGAAAAGTTCGTTCCAGCCGAACGTGCTGATCGCCTTGCCGAAGAACTCGATGGCACCAGCGCAGTTTGCGTTTGCAGTATTAACAAAATTGATCTGGCCGACGTTCGTGCAAGGTCCGGCCGGGTCGTTGTGGTCCGACTTGATGTAATTGGCGATGAAAAAATTGGTGCCGTAGGCCCACACATCGAAATGCGAGAATGAAAAAACCGACTTCGCGGTCACACCGTTAAATCCACCACCCGGCTTGACGCTGAAAGCTCCGGGATCGGTACCTCTCGGCTCGAATGAATAAGTTACCCGGTTGTCGATCACGAAGAAGAACGGCACATCGGGAACGGGCTTGGCCTTGGCCTTGACGGGCAGGTCGGCGGCGCTGGCGAAACCACCCGGAGCGAGCGCAGCAAATGACAGCAACGCCGCTGCAATTACTTTGTTACGATAGGACATTTCGGATTACCCCCACGTTGACGATCGAAATGATCGAGTCCCTGGATGCGACACTCGCGCTGTTCGCTGAGCCTGAAAAGCCTCAAGTTTCTCCAAGGCGTGCCGCAAGATTGATCAAGAAGGGGCCGTTTCCGATCGCATCGGCCATCCCAAGCTCAGAGCCCAGCCCGCCACGAAAGCGCCAGGGACTTGGGTCCGGCTGGCCGATGTGACTGTATATTCTATATTTTTTTGACAGGCCGGGACTATCGAACCAAGCGAAACTCTGCCCCAAAGCGCGCCTAGGTGGCAGATTTTCGGCGACTAAATAACGCCGCTCATGTTCGCGGCAGACCCTGCCGCGATTCAGATTTGGTCCGGACCGTCACAAATATGCAACAGATTTTTCCCCGGTTTCGGCCCGGCAAAACACGAAACCAGCCTTGGGGGCAGAAGCCGGTCGGACGAATGGCAAAGGGAGAATCACGGTGACATCTGCCAAAGAGTTGAGCAACCGCTGGCGCATTTTCCCTACTTACGCTCAAGTCCAATCTGGCTCACAATTAAGTCACCGGTCCTCAATGCTTGAAAACGAATGTTAGACGCAACGCCCACACGCCCGCATCCTGGCGGAACGCCGCTGCTCCAGACGATTGGGCTGACCAAGCGCTACGGCGATTTTCTGGCAAACGATAAGATCGATATCGAGATCTGGCCGCAGCAAATCCATGCCCTTCTGGGCGAGAACGGCGCAGGAAAATCAACGCTGGTCAAAGCCATCTACGGATTGATCCAGCCGAGCGAAGGTGAAATGCGCTGGCAAGGCGAGACGATGGTGCTCTCCGGGCCCTCGGAAGCGCGCTCGCGCGGCATCGGCATGGTGTTCCAGCATTTCTCGTTGTTCGACAATCTCACCGTCGCCGAAAACGTAGCGCTCGGTCTAGACGGCAAGGAATCGTTCAGGGACATTTCGGCGCGCCTTCAGCAGGTGTCCCATGTTTACGGCCTTCCGCTCGATCCCAACCGCGAGGTTTGGCAACTTTCGGTAGGCGAGCGCCAGCGCATCGAAATCGTTCGGGCGCTGATGCAGAATCCCAAATTCCTGATCCTGGATGAGCCGACGGCGGTGCTTACCCCGCAGGAAGCCGATCAATTGTTCATTGTTCTGGACCGCCTGAAGTCCGAAGGCCGCGCGATCCTCTACATCAGCCACAAACTGGAGGAGGTGAAGCGACTTTGCGACACCGCCACGATCCTGCGCGGCGGCAGGAAGGTTTCGACCTGCAATCCGCAGGCGGAAACTGCGGCCTCGCTCGCCCGAATGATGGTCGGCGCCGATATCAAGGAGGTGAAGGCAGCCGCGGGCCGGAAGATCACGGTGCCGCGCCTTGTTGTCGCCGATCTCAGCATGGAGCCCGACGATCCCCATGGCGTCAGACTCGCGCACATTTCGCTCGAGTTGAAGGGTGGTGAAATCCTGGGCATCGCGGGGGTTGCCGGCAACGGACAGGATGAATTGTTCGCCGCGCTTTCGGGAGAGCGGCAATCCCCGGACCCCGGCAGCATCGTGATCGACGGCCACGCCGCGGGGCATCTTTCCATCACGCAGCGGCGCAGGCTTGGAGCGGCCTTCGTGCCCGAAGAACGCCTGGGCCATGGAGCTGCGCCACGCATGAAGCTTTCCGAAAACGCCTTGCTGACCGGCCATGCCGCCAGCGGCATGGTGCAGCATGGTTTTATCAACACCGCCGCGGCGTTGAGGGTGGTCGATCGCGCAACGGCGGCTTTCGACGTCCGCAAGGCCAAGCGCGACCCAGAGGCCGCCAGCCTATCCGGCGGCAACCTGCAAAAATTTCTCGTCGGCCGTGAAATCCTCCGCAACCCGGCCGTCCTTGTAGTGAACCAGCCGACCTGGGGCGTTGACGCGGGCGCTGCAGCCGTGATCCGCCAGGCGCTCCTCGACCTCGCCGCGGGCGGCGCTGCCGTACTCGTGACCAGCCAGGATCTCGATGAGCTAACCGAGATCACCGACCGGGTCGCGGTGATGTTCCACGGCCGCCTGTCGGAACCCATGGCGACCGCCGATGCCAACCGTGAGAAGCTGGGCCTGTTGATGGGGGGAAGCAGCCTGGTGCAAAAGGAAACGGCGCATGCAGTTAGTGCTTGAGAAGCGGACCGAGCGATCGAACACCATCGCCCTTGTTTCGCCGTTGATCGCGATCGGGTTGACGATCGTGACCATGAGCGTCCTGTTTGCAATTTTGGGCAAGAATCCAATTCTGGCGCTTTGGGTCTACTTCATCGATCCCCTGATCGACAGCTATTCGCTGCAGGAGATTGCGGTAAAGGCCACGCCGCTCGTCATGATCGCCATCGGGTTGTCGCTCTGCTATCTCGCCAATGTCTGGAATATCGGCGCCGAAGGGCAGTTCTTGATCGGCGCCGTCGCCGGCAGCTGGCTCGCCGTCAAAACCAACGGCACCGACGCGGGACCCTGGGTCTTGCCCGCAATGTTGCTGCTCGGCGCTGCGGCAGGCGCGCTATATGCGCTGATTCCCGCGATCTGCCGGATACGGTTCGGAGCCAGCGAGATCTTGACCAGTCTGATGCTGGTCTATGTCGCCGATCTGTTTCTCGATTACCTCGTGCGCGGTCCATGGCGCGATCCGGCCGGGTACAACTTTCCGACCACTGCGGAGTTCGACCCCGTCGCCACCGTGCCGATTCTGGTCGAAGGCGGCCGACTGCACTTGGGCGCGATCATCGCGCTCGTGGTCGTGGCTGCCGCGGCGGTGCTGCTCGGCCGAACCATCAAGGGCTTTGAAATCCGCGTCGTTGGCGCGGCACCTCGGGCGGCGCGCTTCGGCGGATTCAATTCCAATCAATTGATTCTTCTCACCTTCGCCATCTCCGGCGCTCTGGCCGGACTTGCGGGGATCATCGAGGTTGCTGGACCTGTCGGGCACCTTCAGCCGAGCTTTTCACCTGGTTACGGTTTCACCGCGATCATCGTCGCCTTCCTCGGGCGGCTGAACCCAATTGGAATATTAATTGCAGGACTTTTTCTCGCGCTTACCTTCATTGGCGGCGAACAGGCCCAGATTGCGATGAAGATACCGTTGGATGTTACCAAGGTCTTTCAGGGGATTCTGCTGTTCTATGTGCTCGCCTGCGACTCCCTCATTCTCTACCGGTTCAGGCTGATTTTCCCTTCGCGGCAGGTGCACCGTGGAAATATTTGAAGCTATCATCCTGTCGGTGCTCGCGGCATCGACGCCACTGTTGATCGCGGCCACCGGCGAACTCGTTACCGAGCGATCCGGCGTTCTCAACCTCGGCGTCGAGGGCATGATGATCGTCGGCGCGGCGTGCGGATTTGGAGGCGCATGGCTCACCGGATCCATCACTGTAGGCGCCATCTGCGGGATCGTTGCCGGCACCCTGCTGTCACTGATCTTTGCGCTGATGACGCTGGGCCTCGCGGTCAACCAGGTTGCCTCGGGGCTCGCGCTGACGATCCTTGGCGTAGGACTATCCGGCTTGATCGGCGCTGGCTTCGTCGGCGAAAGAATTACACCGGCTCCTCATCTTTACATTCCGGGCCTTACCGATATTCCAATGGTTGGACGTATCTTGTTTGGCGAGGACGCGTTCGTCTATTTGTCGTTGGCGCTGGTCGTCGGCGCCTGGCAGTTTCTCTACCGGACGCAGGCGGGACTGGTGCTGCGGGCAGCCGGCGACAATCACATATCGGCGCACGCGCTGGGCTATCCGGTACTTCGGATACGCATGTTCGCCGTGATGTTTGGCGGCGCATGCGCCGGCCTCGCCGGCGCATATCTTCCATTGGCCTATACGCCGTTTTTCATCCCGGGCATGACGGCCGGCCGCGGGTGGATCGCGCTGGCGCTGGTGGTATTCGCATCATGGCGGCCGGGCCGGCTCGTGATCGGCGCCTATCTGTTCGGAGCGGTGACGATACTGCAATTGCACGCACAAGCCTTTAGTCTTGGTATACCCTCGCAATTCATGTCAGCCTTGCCTTACCTGGCAACTGTCATCGTCCTTGTTCTGATCTCGCGGGCGAGAGCCGGTGGCTCGACCGCGCCCGCGGCCCTGGGAACGGTGTTCGTGCCGGATCGATAAATACCTGAAGCGTGCGCGATGGGGCGCGTGTGCATCGGGACTGAATGTTCATCCCCTTAGTAACCGGAGAAACCAATGAGAAAGATTCTCATCGCGGCGGCGGCAGTGATGGTCACGGCCGGAGCAAGCCTGTTCGGCGCATCTGCCGCCGACAAGCTCAAAGTAGGCTTTATCTATCTCGGACCGGTCGGAGATTTCGGCTGGACCTACCAGCATGAACTTGGGCGACAGGCACTGGTCAAGGAATTCGGCGACAAGATCGAGACGACCTATCTCGAGAACGTCAGCGAAGGCCCGGACGCCGAACGCTCGATCGAGCAGCTTGCGCGCGCCGGGAACAAGCTGATCTTCACGACATCCTTCGGCTACATGGACCCGACGCTGAAGGTGGCGAAGAAATATCCCAACGTGCATTTCGAGCACGCCACCGGCTTCAAACGCGACAAGAACATGGCGATCTACAACGGCCGGTTCTACGAGGGCCGCTACATCCAGGGCATTATCGCTGCCAAGATGTCGAAGGCCGGCGTACTCGGCTACATCGCCTCGTTCCCGATTCCGGAAGTCATCATGGGCATCAATTCCACGATGCTCGGTGCGCAGACGATCAATCCCAACATCAAGGTCAAGATCATCTGGGCCAACACGTGGTTCGACCCCGGCAAGGAAGCTGATGCCGCCAAGGCGCTGCTCGATCAGGGCGCCGACGTGATCATGCAACACACCGACAGCCCGGCGGCGATGCAGATCGCGGCCGAGCGCGGCAAGCTGGCGTTCGGCCAGGATTCCGAAATGATCAAGTTCGGTCCGAAGACGCAGTTGACGTCGGTCATGGACAACTGGGGGCCCTACTACATCGAGCGCGTCAAGGCCGAACTCGACGGCAAGTGGACCTCGTCGGATGTCTGGGGCGGGCTAAAGTCGAAAATGCTCGTGATGGCCCCCTACACCAACATGCCCGACGACGTGAAGAAACTGGCGATGGATACGGAGGCCGCCATCATTGCCGGCAAACTGCACCCGTTCAAATGTCCCGTTATTGGCCAGGACGGCAAGGCGGTTGAATGCAAGGGCGGCGACCATCTCGACGATGGCCAGATGCTCGGCATGAACTTCTACATCAAGGGTATCGACGACAAGATTCCCGGCAAATAAGCTCGGACGTTTCGCGACACCACAGGGTTCGGGCGGCAACGCCCGGACCCTTTTTGCAATGTAAGTTTTGCGTTCCCCGGACGCTGCGCAGCACGTCGCCCTTGCGGCGTGGCGCGCTGCCGATCCGGGGTCCATCAGGTTTGGGTGCAAATGGGTCCCGGCTCTGCGGCGCAACGCAAGATGCGCTGCACCGCGTCCGGGACACGAGAAATTGCGCGGCCCGCACAACCGCTACCCCACCTGCATCGCGTGCGCGGCGGCGCTGTGGCGCCGGATCAGGTCGGGCACGTCGAGCCCCGGGATCGCACCATCCAACACCACCCATTTGCCGCCGACCATAACCCTGTCCGCGCGATAGGCGCCGCACAGAACCAGCGCCGCCAGCGGATCGCCATGACCGGAAAAGCGCAGCTCGTCCAGTTTGAACAGCGCAAGGTCCGCCGCCTTGCCCACGGCAATCTCGCCGAGCTCCGGGCGGCCGACGCATGCGGCCGATCCCTTGGTGGCCCAGCGCAGCGCGTCCTTGTGGCTGACGCGACCGACACCGTAGCGCGCACGCTGCACCAGGAACGCGGCGCGGACCTCCTGCATCAGGTTGGATTCATCGTTTGAAGCCGAGCCATCGACGCCGAGACCGATCGCGACCCCCGCCTCTTCCATGTCGCAGACCGGGCAACAACCGGAGCCCAGGACCTGGTTGCTGCAGGCGCAATGGCTGATCGTGGTTCCCGCCTTCCCCAACCGCTTCATTTCCTGCGCGTTGAAATGGATGCCGTGGGCCAGCCATGTGCGCGCGTTCAGCCAGCCGCATTGCTCCAGATAGTCAAGCGGACGGCAGCCATACATCTGCTCGCAGAACTTATTCTCGTCTTCGGTCTCCCCCAGATGGGTATGGAGGCGGACGTCAAGCCTGTCGGCAAGATCTGCGGTGGCGCGCATCAATGACGTCGTCGCCGAAAACGGCGAGCAAGGCGCCAGCGCGATCTGCACCATGGCGTCCTCGCCACGCTGATGATGTTGCGCCACCACGCGTTCGCTGTCGGCCAGGGTCGTATCTTCGTCCTGCACCACGCTATCAGGCGGCAATCCGCCGTCGCGCTGCGACAGGTTCATCGAGCCCCGCGTCAGCAGCACACGGACACCGAGCCGCTTCGCCACGGCCACTTCGATATCGACGGCGTCATCGAGCCCGGCCGGAAAGAGGTAATGATGGTCGGTCGTGGTGGTGCAGCCTGACAGCAACAACTCCGACATCGCCACCGTGACGGCCAGATTAAGCGCTTCCGGCGTCAGCCGCGCCCAGACCGGGTAAAGAGCGGTCAGCCATGGAAACAATTCGCGATCGAGCGCCGCCGGCAGAGCGCGCGTCAGCGTTTGGTAAAAATGATGATGGGTGTTGATCAGCCCGGGCAGCACCACATGATCGCCCGCCTCGAAGAACACGGCGGAGATCATCGGCTGGCCGCCCCTCGGCACCAGTTCCACGATCTTGCCGTTCTGGACGACCACACCACGCTCGGCACCATCGGCGAGGATGGCCAAGGGATCTTTGATCCAAACCGCCCGCGTGGGGTCCATCATCCTTAAACCTTTGGCTTGAGATCGGAGCGACAAAACGGCAGCCTCGCATCCCTGCAATTCAAGGACCAGTCCCCGATGTGCAAGAGTTGGCTTCGGCCTTGCAGGCGCAGGAGGTCGAAGCAAGCGCAGCAGGTCGAAGGCTCCGGCTTCTCCCTGGGCTCTATCGACGCCGAAATCAGGTTGTCGATATCGGTAGATTCACGGTTGATTCATCCTCGATCTTGGACCGGACGTTGAGCGCTGCTGGCAACAAGCCGCTTGGCATGGGCTTTGTATTTGTATGAGATAGAAGAGTGCCAAGCCACGGAAGGACCAGTCCATGACCTCCGAGATCCACCCGGTAGATCAAGTCCTGCCAACCCCTCGCCTGCTGGCGCTCGGTTTGCAGCATGTTCTGGTGATGTATGCCGGCGCGGTGGCGGTCCCCTTGATCATCGGCCGGGCACTGAAACTGGCACCGGAAGAGGTCGCGTTCCTGATCAGCGCGGATTTGTTCGCCTGCGGGCTAGCCACGCTGGTGCAATGCATCGGTTTTCCAGGCGTCGGTATCCGGCTCCCGGTAATGATGGGCGTCACCTTCGCTTCCGTTGGTCCCATGCTGTCGATGGCGGCAGCACCCGACATCGGTTTGCTTGGCATCTATGGCTCGGTGATCGCTGCTGGAATCTTTGGCATCGTTGTGGCCCCCTTCATCAGCCGGGTGTTGCCGCTGTTTCCGCCGGTCGTGACCGGGACCATCATCATGGTGATCGGCATTTCGCTGATGCGCGTGGGCATCAACTGGGCCGGTGGCGGATTACCCACCTTGACCAAATTGGTTGATGGCGTTGCCGGCGCCTTTCCGAATCCCGCTTACGGCCAATTGCAGGGATTGGGCATCGCATTGTTCGTTCTGCTGGTCATTCTCGGCCTGATCAAATGGGGAAGCGGCTTCATCGCCAACGTCTCGGTGCTGCTAGGCATCATCGCCGGCGCGATCCTGGCCAGCGTGCTCGGCGTCATGCATTTCGAAAAGGTTGCCGCGGCGCCGTGGGGCGACATCGTGCTTCCGTTTCATTTCGGACTTCCGCAATTCCATCTGGTGCCGATACTCACCATGTGCATCGTGATGATCGTGGTGATGATCGAATCGCTCGGCATGTTTCTGGCGCTCGGCGAGATCACCGGCAAGACCATCGACCGCGACGCGCTGACGCGCGGGCTGCGCGCCGATGGACTCGGCACGCTGCTCGGCGGTCTGTTCAATACTTTCCCCTATACCTCGTTCTCGCAGAATGTCGGCCTCGTCAGCGTCACCGGCGTGCGCTCACGCTGGGTGACTGTGACCGGCGGCGTGATCATGCTGCTGCTCGGCCTGCTGCCGAAGATGGCTGCCCTGGTCGAAGCTATTCCGCTCGTGGTGCTCGGCGGCGCCGGCGTTGTGATGTTCGGCATGGTCGCCGCCACGGGCGCGCGAATCCTCACCACCGTCGACTTCAAGAACAATCGCTACAACCTGTTCGTGGTCGCGATCTCGGTCGGCTTCGGCTTGATCCCGCTCGCCGCGCCGAATTTCTTCCGCAACCTGCCGCGCGATCTGCAGCCGCTGCTGGACTCCGGTATCCTGCTCTGCGCCCTGGTTGCCGTCAGTCTCAATGCATTCTTCAACGGGGTCAGCAGCAAAGCCGCCGCTGAGGCAGAGGCAGCGACGGCGGCTTCGTCGGCCCAGCATGTTTGAGGCTTGATCTCATCCTGAGAACCTGACTCGAGATCCTGCCAATGGAATTGCGCTTGCCCACGAGTTCGTCATGCCCGGCCTTGTGCCGGGCATCCACGTCTTACCTTCGCTTAACCCAAGAAAGACGTGGATGGCCGGGACGAGCCCGGCCATGACAATGAGAGATGGGTGCCCTCAACTACCCCTATACGTCGCATAGCTCCATGGCGTGACCAAAAGCGGTACGTGGAGATGGCCTTCGGGCTCGCTGACCGAAAAACACAACGGAATCCGGTCGAGGAATGGCGGATCTGACATCGGCACTTTTCGTTCCGCAAAATATTTGCCGATGCTGAACGTCATTTCGTAACGGCCGATCGGCACCGGCCGCCCGTGAACCAGCGGTTGATCGGTCCGCCCGTCGGCGTTGGTGACGGCGCGGGTCACGACGCGGCTCACCCCGAGGTCCGACAGCTCGACCAGTTCAACTTCGATCCCGGCCGCCGGCTTGCCGCTATGGGTGTCGAGCACATGCGTCGACAAGCGCCCGTGCACCTTCAACCGATCATCCGAGGTCACGAGTTGATCGACACGCAACGCGGCAATCCTGCAGATCTCCTCGACCGATTTCTGCATTTCGGTTTCGGCATTATTTGGCAGACGACGCTCGAAATCGCGCAGGATCGAATCCTTGGTGTGGCGGCGAACGCAAACGATATAGGGAAATCCGAATTTGGCTCGGTAGGCGTTGTTGACCCGCTCGAATGCCGCATATTCGGCATCCGACAACCGATCGAGGCCGGCGCTGTTCTGTTCGGCATTGGATTCCGCGGTGAGGCCAGCGGCACGCTGGGTCTTGTTGGCAAGATCGGGATGCGCCTTGATCAGGGCAAGGCGAAGCTCCGGCACCGCACGATCGACCGACGCCTTCATCGCCGCAAACAGCTGGTTTACGCCGGCGAACGGCCGCGCTGACGCAGCCTGTTCGGCGATCCACGGCGAATACTCGAAGATATTCGCAAGCGCCCCGACAAAGTCGGCCTTGCTGCACGCGTTCAATTCGGAGAGCGATTTCTGAGACATGGCTCCCGGCTATCCGATATGCGGCGCGCTGGCCGCGAGATGTGAGAGATTGGCGTGCCAGTGCTGGGCGATCTGGAGGCGCGTCGGCACCCAGACCCGATCATGGCTCATGACGTAGTCGAGAAACCGCATCAGCGATGCCGCGCGGGCCGGGCGTCCGACGATCCGGCAGTGCAGTCCCACCGACATCATCTTGGGCGACGTCTCGCCTTCCGCGTACAGCACGTCGAAACTGTCCTTGAGGTAGGTAAAGAACTGATCGCCGCCCCCGAACCCCTGCGCATTGACGAAGCGCATGTCGTTGACGTCGAGGCTGTAGGGGATGATCAAATGCGGCCCGGCCGGCCCCTTGATCCAATAGGGCAGATCGTCGGCATAAGAGTCGCAGGAATAAAGGAAACCTCCGGCTTCCATCACGAGTCTGACGGTGTTGATCGATGTCCGCCCGGTGTACCAGCCGAGCGGGCGCTGCCCGGTAACCTCGGTGTGGACGCGGATGGCGTCGGCAATCTCAACCCGCTCCTCGGCCTCCGACATGTCCTTGTGCTCGACCCACTTCAGGCTGTGACTGGCGATGTCCCAGCCGGCTTCCTTCATCGCCGCGACGACCTGCGGATTTCGTTTCAAGGCGGTCGCCACGCCGAAGACCGTGGTCGGCAATTTGCGCTCGGTGAACATCCGCCATAGCCGCCAAAAGCCCGCGCGCGAACCATACTCGAACATCGACTCGATGTTGGCGTGGCGCTGTCCCGGCCAGGGGTGCGCACCCAGCACGTCCGACAGGAACGCCTCCGAGGCGCGGTCGCCGTGCAAAATGTTGTTTTCGCCGCCTTCCTCGAAATTCACCACGAACTGCACGGCGATGCGCGCATTGCCGGGCCAGCCCGGATCGGGCGGATTGCGGCCGTAGCCTTGGAGATCCCTGGGATATCCGGCCTCGGCCATCTACACTTCCTCGAAACGGACTTTCTGCGCGCCCTGCCAAAGCACGGTCTTGCCGAGCGCAGGCAGATTCTCAAGACCCGAGGTTAACGTGATGAAATGATTGCCAGCGAGCTGGCCGACCTTGCTGGCGAAGTGCACGCCGCCATAGGCCAGCAGAATCTCGGTTTCGCTGATGCCGCCGGGGTAAAGAATGATCTGGCCGGGCGCGGGATAGCTGGTGTGGTTTTCAAAGCTCACGCCAAAGTCGAGATCGCCGAGCGGCATCCAGACCCCCTCGCCGCTCCAGCGTACATGGATCGCCTGGCTCTCGAACGGCATCGCCCGACGGAAAGCAGCGCAAGTCTTGGGCGCGAGCTGTTCTTCGAAACGGGCCTGAAACGTGAAGTCGCCGGCGCGGAAAATGAGTTGGCTCATTCATGGTCCCTGTGATTGCATTCCTTGGCTGCAGAAGTCCAGGCTTCGGAAAAAGCCGGCCCTATTCGTCCGGCCGTTTTCGCTCAAAGGACCAGCCGAAAATTCCGGTGCGACGCACCTCCGGTTCCGGCGGAGGAGGTGGCGCGACTTCCGCCTGCGGAGGCGGTGGCGGGGCCGGCAAATTATCGCACTTCATCGAGTAGACCAGTTTGCCGTCGGCCGTGCGGCCAATCGGCGCGCAATTGTCGACGCGCGCGGTCGCGCTCTTGGGCGTCAATTTCGTTTGCGCCCAGGCGGGTGATGAAATCAAGAGAATTGCAAGTACAAGCTTCTTCATCGCTTTCTCTCGCGGAACATGCGCTGTTCGGGCCCTATTGAACCGGATCGGGCAGAAGAAGTCCAATGTTGTTGTGGCTCCGAGCAGCAAGCCAATTGGTCCCTTTTCCGGTGCCCTTGCCGCATGTCGATGGCTGCAATGCAGGATTGCCCACGCCCGCTTGCGGCGCAGGCGGGCTTGCACGTATCCTCCCTAAAGTTCTACTGGAGCAACGCCATGACCCCCGTGAATTCTCCCGCCATCAAGGTCGTCAAATCAGTTCGCGAACAAGTCAGTGCGGAGGAATGGCAAACCCGCGTCGATCTCGCTGCCTGCTACCGCCTGACCGCCATGTACGGCATGACGGAGATGATCGCCACCCACATTTCATGCCGCGTACCAGGTTCGCATGACCACTTCCTGATCAATCCCTACGGAATGCTCTACGAGGAGATCGATGCCTCGAGCCTGATCAAGGTGGACCTCGACGGCAATACGCTCTTCAATGCCACGGATTACGGCGTCAACGCCGCCGGCTTCGTCATTCACAGCGCGATCCACATGGCGAGGAGCGACGTCGACTGCGTGGCGCACACCCACACGCCGGCCGGCATGGCGGTCTCGGCGATGGAATGCGGGCTGCTTCCGCTTGCGCAGACATCGATGCGGTTTCTCCACGTCGCCTACCATGATTTCGAGGGTATCGCCGACGATGTCGGCGAACGCGAGCGGCTGGTACGGGACCTCGGCAACCACGAGGCGATGATCCTGCGCAACCACGGACTGCTCGTGGTCGGGCGGACCATCCCCGCGGCATTCAACCTGCTGTTTCGCATGGAGCGCGCCTGCGAGGTGCAGGTGATGGCGCTGTCCTGCAACACCAAACTGACGATGCCGCCACTGGACGTGCTGGAAAAGACCTTCGACAGGATGAAGCCGCGGCCGGAGCTGCCCAACCGCAACGGCGAACTCGCCTGGCCGGCGCTGCTGCGCAAGCTTGATCGGGTCGATCCTTCCTATCGGAACTGACCAAATCTCGAGCCTCCTCTTTTGGTGCCTGTCGTCCGGCTTTCCCGCCCGCTCCGCAGGCCGAAGCGGCTTGAGGACCGGTCCCATCGTCGGCCGGCTCGGGTTTGGCCAGGCGGCCCTGCGCCAATTTTGCCGATTTTATCGCTCGATAAACTGAGGTAGGGTCTTTGATCAATACCCCTCCCCTCCCCGTCACGAAAGTGAGATTGGGCCATATCGACAGGCCGTGCCGCTACGGGTAGGGTCCGCAGCCTAAAAAATATTCCGGGAGACGCTTTTGTTGGAGAAGTTCAAGTTGAAGCGCGACTACTATGCCGGCGGCCTGATGCTTCTGCTCGGAGTGGGAGCCGCGGTGACCGGCTCAGGCTATAAATTCGGCAGCCTCGCCAGAATGGGTCCCGGTTTCATGCCGGTCATGCTCGGTATCGTCCTGGCATTTCTTGGTCTACTGATCGCGGGCACGGCGCTCGGGTCGTCCGAACCCGACGACAAGAAGTTTCTGCCATCCAACCCGCAATGGTTCGGCTGGTTCTGCATCCTCGCCGGCCCCGTTCTGTTCATCATCCTTGGCCATTATGGCGGCATGATTCCTGCGGTGTTCGCCTGCGTCTTTGTCTGTGCGCTGGGGGACAAGACCGCGACTTATAAATCGTCGTTCGTCCTGGCAAGCGGCGTCACCGTGTTCGGCGTGCTGCTGTTCCACTATCTGCTCAACATTCCGTTCCCGGTGCTGCGCGGGGTGAACCTGTGATATCAACCGCGCTTACCGATCTCTGGTACGGCTTTGGCGTCGCGCTTGAGCCGCACAACCTGATGTATTGCTTCCTCGGCGTCCTCGTCGGCAACCTGGTCGGCGTGTTGCCGGGCATGGGGCCTGTGGCGACGATTTCGATTCTGCTGCCGCTGACATTTGGCATGCATCCGGTGCCCGCGATCCTGATGCTGTCCGGCGTCTACTACGGCGCCCAGTATGGCGGGGCGATCTGCTCGATCCTGCTGAACCTGCCGTGTCATCCGCCCCACGCCGTCACCTGTCTGGACGGCTTTCCGCTCACCAAGCAGGGCAAGGGCGGCACGGCGCTCGGCATCACCGTGATCGCCGCTTTCATCGGCGCGTCGTTCGGCATTACCGAGATGATTTTCCTGGCGCCGTTCCTGGTCAAGGTGGCGCTCGAATTCGGCCCCGCCGAGGTATGCTCGCTGATGCTGGTGGGACTGCTTGCCGGCTCGACGCTGGCCAAGGGTTCGCCGCTCAAGGGCATCGCCATGACGGTTCTCGGCCTCCTGGTCGGCATCGTCGGATCCGACATCGAGACCGGTCAGCCGCGCTTCACTTTCGGTATCACTGAATTGTTCGACGGCGTCGAAATCATCGCGCTGGCGCTTGGGATGTTCGGCATCGCCGAGTTCATGAACAGCATCAACAATACCGAAACCGTCGACATGAAGTACGCCAAGGTCGGAATCTCCGACATGTTTCCGTCCAAGGCCGACCTCAAGCTGGCGTTCTGGCCGATGATCCGCGGCACCTTTATCGGCAGCCTCTGCGCGCTGATTCCGGGCACCGGCCCGACCATCGCCTCCTTCGTGTCCTATGCGACCGAGAAGAAGATATCGCGCACGCCGGAGCGTTTCGGTCACGGCGCGATCGAGGGCGTCGCATGCCCCGAGGCCTCAACGCATTCCTCGGTGCAAGGCGACTTCATCCCGACCATGAGTCTCGGCATTCCCGGCGATACCGTGATGGCGTTGCTGTTGGGCGCGCTGATCATTCACGGCATCGTTCCCGGTCCGCAGCTGATCAGCCAGCATGCGGACATCTTCTGGGGCCTGATCGCGAGCTTCTGGATCGGCAATATCCTGCTGGTCATCCTCAACGTGCCGATGATCGGCCTTTGGGTAAAGCTCCTGAGCATCCCATATCGCTACCTCTATCCGAGCGCGATGTTCTTCGTCTGCATCGGGGTCTACGCCGCCAGCAACGACATGTTCCAGGTCGGCGAGACGCTGGTGATCGGCATTGTGGGTTACATCCTGCTGCGTCTCGATTTCCACCCGGCTCCCATCCTGCTCGGCTTCGTGCTCGGACCGCGCTTCGAGGAAAACTTCCGGCGCAGTCTGCTGATCTCCCGCGGCGACCTGATGACCTTCATCGAGCGTCCGATCAGCGCGTTCTTTCTCTTGATCTGCGTCGTGCTGATCGCCGCCCAGATCTATGTCTGGCTGCGCAAGCCGAAAATACTTCAAGAGGAAAAGGCCATCGAGGCCCAGGTACCGTCGACGACGTATTCGGAACTGGCGGGCTAATTTAGCCGCGGCGCGTCCAGTTGACGACAGAACCTCTCGGGTAGCGGGTCGGCGATTTAAACGTCGCCTACCGCTGCGGGCCGCCGGACAACAGCTTGACGAGCCGGTACAGATATTCCTCGCCCTCATAGAATGATTGCACGAGAATCCGCTCGTCCTTTCCGTGCGCCCGGATGTCATTGATATCGCCTGCAAGTCCGGAATGGCCGTAAGTCGGAATGCCGGCATTACGCAGATAACTTCCGTCGGTAGCGCCCGCGCTCATGGTCGGAAGCACGACAGCGCCCGGCCAAAACTCCTGCGACAATTTCCCGATCGATCCCATGATCTCCTCATGCAGCGCGGACGGCGCACTCAAAACCGGCTGATCGAGCTGGGTGACGGTGATCTGGTCGTCCGCGAGCACGCGCTCCAGCGTCGCCTTGACCTCGTCGACGGATTCACCCGGCATGATCCGGCAATTCACCTTGGCGCTCGCCAGTTGCGGCAAGGCGTTGACCGCATGTCCCCCCTCGAGCATCGTGGCCACACAAGTGGTGCGCAGCTGCGCGTTATAGACCGGATTGGCCGCGAGCCGGACGAACGACATCGCGGCCGGATCAGGCTTGTCCGACAACACCGTGCGCATGTCAGCGGCGGTCTGCTCGCCTTCGAACTGCGCGGTGCGCTCGAAATAAGCGCGCGTGGTCTCGTTGAGCCTTAGCGGAAAGCTGAATTTGGAGAGACGCACCAAACCCTCCGCCAGATGATAGATCGCATTGTCCTTGGTCGGGACCGAGCTGTGGCCGCCCTTGTTCCTGACGTCGAGCCGGTAACTCAGCGAGACCTTCTCGCTGGTCTGGACGCTGTTCCTGATCGCCTTGCCGTCCTTCAGTCCGACGCCGCCGCCCTCGTTCAGCGCGAACTCCGCATCGATCAGGTCGCGATGGTTCTTGAGCAGCCATTGGATACCCACAGCGTCGCGGTCGAGGATTTCCTCGTCGGTCTCGAGCGCGATGATGATATCGCGGTCGGGCTTGTAACCTTCCTGCTTGTACCGGATGAGATTGGCGACGAACGCGGCCGCCATGTATTTGTCGTCGCCGCTGCCGCGCGCATAGAAATAGCCGTCCTTTTCGATCAGCTTGAACGGCTCGATCGACCAGTCCTCACGGTTGGCCGGAACGACGTCGAGATGCGCCAACAGCAGAATCGGCTTGCGCGCAGCGGTGCCGCGCAGCCGGGCGACCAGATTGCCCTTGCGGGGTGCGGGCGAGAATACGTGAACTTCCGCGTCCGCAAAACCTGCCGTCCGCAGACGTGCGGCCATTGCCTCGGCGGCACGTGCGGTGTCACCGGTCGCGGTCACCGTGTTGATCTCGACAAGCTCCTTGTAGATGTCGAAGGCAAGCTGCTGTTGCGGG
>Ga0137407_10000329_pt1 | contig 33608 bp, 34 predicted proteins | sample CZOMad2_2_16fung_FD_108410 | JGI IMG/M metagenome (GOLD analysis project Ga0137407, IMG submission 108410) | Vadose zone soil fungal communities from Angelo Coast Range Reserve, California, USA - CZOMad2_2_16fungal (Illumina Assembly) | ecosystem: Environmental > Terrestrial > Soil > Vadose... | reverse complement strand
CGTTTCGGCGGGACGCTCCTGCCGCACGTGCGCGACACGGAAGCCTGGGACCCCGCCCGCTACGATCGCGCCACGTCGCGCGCGCGGCTGGGCGTGGGCGACAGCAAGGTCGTCATGTTCCTGGGCACGCCCCGGGGCCACAAGGGCGTGGACGATCTGGTCGAGGCCGTCGGCTCGCTCGGGTCCGGCGTCGTCCTGGCGCTCGTGGGCGTCGATCCGGCCCGGAGCGGCGCGCCGCGCTGGTCCGCGCCCTCGCACGTGCGGGTGACCGGCGAGATCCCGTTCGACGACGTGCCGCGCTATCTCGTCGCCGCCGACGTCGTCGCGGTGCCCCAGCGGGCCACCACCGACACGGTCGGGCAAGTGCCCGCGAAGCTCTTCGACGCGATGGCCCTCGGCCGCCCGATCGTCTCGACGTCGGTCTCGATGATTCCCGAGATCCTCGAGGGCTGCGGCATCGTCGTCGAGCCCGGTGACGTCTCGGCGCTCGCCGGCGCGATCAAGCGCCTGCTCGACAATGCCGACGAAGCCGCGGCGCTTGGTCGCCGCGCGCGCGAGCGCTGCGAGGCCCGCTACAGCTTTCGCGTCGCCCGCGCGACCCTGTTCCCGTTGCTCGACCAGCTCAAATCGCCCTCATGAAACTCCTCATCATCGCGCGGCCGTTCGTCTTCCACGGCGGCGTCGAGCGCGCGACGGTGGGTCTGGTCGGCGCGCTCGTCGACCACGGGTACGACGTCCACCTGCTGAGCCCGCCCGGCCAGGCGCCGATGCCAGGCGTGAGGCTCCACACGTTGTCCTTGCCGCCGCTGCCGTCGGCCGCGCGCGTCCTGGCGCTCGCCGTGAGCGCCCGGCGCGCGGTGGCGCGCGGAACCTGGGACGTGGTCCAGAGCCACGAGCGGACGCTCCGTCAGGACGTGTACCGCGCCGGAGAAGGATGCCATCGGGCCTATCTCGCGAGCGCAGCGCATCCGCGAGCGCGCGGCCTCTATCACCGGATCATCCTGGCGCTCGAGCGCCGCGTCTTCGCGCGCACGCCGCGGATCGTCGCGATCGCCGAGGCGGGACGGCGCGAGATCGAAGCGCTGTACGGCGTGGCGCCAAGCCGCCTGGCCGTCGTCTACAACGGCGTCGACCTCGAGCGCTTTCATCCCGAGAATCGCGCGCGATACCGGGACGCCGTGCGGGGCGAGGCCTCCATCCCCTCGGGCGCGTTCACCGTTCTCTTCGTGGGGAGCGGGTTCGCGCGCAAGGGCCTCGCGACCGCCATCGAGGCGTTCGCGGCGTTTGCCGATCGCGGCAGCCGCCTGCTCGTCCTCGGCAAGGGCGACGCTTCTACATACCAGGCTCTGGCGTCGCGCCTCGGGATCGGCGAGCGGGTCGTCTGGCTCGGCGCCCGCGCGGATCCCGAGCGCTGGTATGCCGGCGCCGACATCGTCGTGCTGCCGAGTCGGTACGAGCCGTTCGGCAACGTCCACCTGGAGGCGCTCGCGTCAGGGCTTCCGGTGGTGGCGAGCGCGCGTGCCGGAGGCTCCGAGGTGATCACCGAGGGGATCAACGGCGCCGTCGTCGAGCCGACCGACGCACGCGCGATCACGTTCGCGCTCGAGCGATTTCGCGGGCAGCCCTCAGGTGAAGTCATGCAGGCAGCGCGGCGCTCCGCTGAACCCTATACGTATGTGGCCCAGGTAAGGGGGTTTGCCCAAATCTATGGACGGGTTACGCACGCAAGATGCGATTTTCCTTGAGAAATATGGCCTCAAGGCTTAGACTTCGCACGTGGCTCCCAGGCCCGCGGTCTTCATGGATCGTGACGGGACGCTCACCGAGGAAGTGGGGTACGTCAACCATCCCAGCCGACTTCGGCTGCTCCCCCGGTCGGCCGAGGCCATCCGCCGTCTGAACAGCGCCGGGATCGCCGCGGTCGTCGTCACCAACCAGGCAGGGATCGCGCGTGGGTACTTCTCGGAGGAGGTGCTGGCCGCGGTGAACGCGGCGCTCGTGTCCCAGCTCAAGGACGAGGGCGCGCACCTGGACGGCGTCTACGTGTGCCCGCACCATCCGACCGAAGGCGCGCCGCCCTATCGCATAGTGTGCGACTGTCGAAAGCCCAAGCCCGGCCTCTTGCTGCGCGCGGCGACCGATCTGGGCCTCGACCTCGCGCGCTCGACGCTCGTCGGCGACAAGGGCTCCGACCTCGTCGCCGCGCACGCCGTCGGCGCGCGCTCGGTCCTCGTGCTCACGGGCTACGGTCTCGGCGAATGGGAGTATCGGCGTGACGCGTTCCCGGTGCCACCCGACCACGTGGCCGAAGACCTCCTCGGCGCGGCCGACTGGACGATCGAGGGGCTCACGCGGTGAACGAGGCGGTGCAGGCGATGCGCAGGACGATCGGCGGTTTCGCCGGCCGGAGCGTGGTGGTCATCGGCGATCTGATCCTCGACGAGTATCTCTTCGGCAAGCCGGCCCGGATCTCGCGTGAGGCGCCGGTGCTCATCCTGCGCTTCTCCGAGCGACAGGTCTTTCTCGGCGGCGCCGCGAACGCGGCGCACAACGTTCACGCCCTCGGCGCGCGCGTGACGCCGATCGGCGTGGTCGGCCGGGACGGCGCCGGCGAGGAGCTGCTGGCGCTCTTTCGCGCGGTGGGAATCTCGACCGACGGCATCGTCACCGAGAGCGGCCGCACCACGCCGATGAAGACGCGCATCATGGCCGGCGGCTACCAGGCGACGCGCCAGCAGGTGGTCCGCCTGGATCGCGAGCCGGCCGAGGAGCCGCAGCCGACCACCGAGGACGCGCTACTCGAGCGACTCGCCGCGCTCGGCCCTCGCGTCGACGCGATCGTGATCTCGGACTACGGCTACGGCAGCGTCACGCCGCGGATCTTTGAGCACCTCAATACGATCGCGCGCCGCGCGAATGCGGTCGTCAGCGTGGACAGCCGCTACCAGATTCCCCGGTTCACCGGCGTCACGGCCGCCACGCCCAACGAGGCCGAGCTCGAGCAGCTCACCGGGGTGTCCGCCGACGACGAGCGCACGGTCGAGAAGGCTGGACGCCAGCTGCTCGAACGGCTCGACGCGCGGCTGCTCCTGGTCACGCGCGGCAGTCGAGGGATGGCGCTGCTCGAGCGCGACGGAGCCACGACCTTCATCCCGATCCACGGCACCGACGAGATCGCCGACGTCACCGGCGCGGGCGACACGGTGATCAGCACGTTCACCCTGGCCCTGGCGAGCGGCGCCACGCCGCTGCAGGCGGCGACCCTGGCGAACGTCGCGGGCGGTCTCGTCGTCATGAAGCGCGGCACCGCGACGGTTCTCCCGTCGGAGCTCCGGCAGGCGATCGCGCTGCATGACTCTTGACGAGGCCGTCGCGCTGGCCGATCGGCTCCGGGCCGAGCGCAAGCGCATCGTGCTGGCGAACGGGTGCTTCGATCTCCTCCACGTCGGCCACGTCCGCTATCTGCGCGCGGCCCGCGGTCTGGGCGATGTCCTGTTCGTCGGAATCAATTCGGACGCGGCGGTGGCGCGGCTCAAGGGCAAGGGCCGACCACTGATGCCGGCGGCCGAGCGCGCCGAGATCCTCATGGCGCTCCGCGAGGTCGACCACGTGGTCGTGTTCGATGAGGACACCGCCGATCGTTTGATCGCGTCGCTGCGGCCGGACGTCCACGCGAAGGGAACGGACTACCGCCCCGGCAGCGTGCCCGAGGAGGCGACGGTGCGGTCGATCGGTGGGCGCGTGGCGTTCGTCGGCGACCCGAAGGACCACTCCACGCGCGACCTGATCGGCCGGATCCTCGAGCGATTTCGATGAAGATCGCGCTCGTCAAGCTCTCCGCGATCGGTGACGTCGTCCACGCGCTTCCGGTAGCCGCGGCCCTGCACGACGCGCTTCCCCAGGCCCACCTGGTGTGGATCGTCGAGCGTCGGGAGGCCGCGGTGCTCCGGGGCAATCCCGCGCTGAGCGAGATCGTGCCCGTCGACACTCGCGCCTGGCGACGCGCCCGTCGGCCGCTCGCGGTCGCCGAGAGCACCGGCGCCCTGGTGGCGCTGCGGCGCCATCTGCGCGCCTCGCGATTCGACGTGGCGATCGATCTGCAAGGACTGGTCAAGAGCGGCGTGATCACGGCCGCGACACGCGCGCCGCTCCGGATCGGCTTCACCGCCGCGCACTGTCGCGAGGGCCTGAACACACTGTTCACGACCCAGCGCGTGACGCCGCCGCCGGCGGCACGCCACATCGTCGACCGCTACCTGGCACTCCTGGAGCCGCTCGGTGCGCGGCCCCGGGCCGTGGAGTTCGCGCTACCGACTGACGGGCCGGCGGAAGCGCGCATCGACGAGTTCCTGGTGGGCGCCGGCCTCAAGCCGCGCGACCGCCTCGTCGTCCTCAATCCGGGTGCCGGACGACCGGACAAGCGGTGGCCCGTCGAGCGCTTCCGCGCGCTGGCGCGGCGGCTCGGCGAAGAGGCAGGCGCCTCGGTGCTCGTGATCTGGGGCCCGAACGAGCTCGGCGCGGCGCGCTTGATCGTGGGCCCGGACGCGCCGGCCCGCGCGACCCTGGCGCCGCCGACGAACCTCGACGAGCTCCTGGCGGTGCTCCGGCGGGCGAGTGTCGTCGTCGCCGGAGACACCGGCCCGCTGCACCTGGCCGCCGCCCTCGGTACGCGGTGCGTCGGGCTCTACGGTCCGACGACGGTCGAGCGCAACGGGCCGTACGGACGCGGGCACCGGTCGCTCGAAAGCCCGGACGACACGATGGCGTCGCTCGCCGTCGATCCCGTGTTCCGCGCGGTCGTGGAGCTCCTCGACGGCCCGGCCGCCGATCCGGCGGGTCCGGAGAGCGCACCGTGACGCGCCCGCGGCTCTCGGTCGTCGTGGTCACCCTGAACGAGGAAGAGCGGTTGCGCGCGTGTCTCGAGAGCGTGGCCTGGGCGGACGAGGTGGTCGTGGTCGATGCCCTCTCGCAGGACAAGACGGCGCAGATCGCCCGCGAGTTCACCGATCGGGTCATCGTGCGGCCGTGGCCGGGCTTCGCCGCACAGAAGAACTTCGGCCTCGCGGAGGCGGGCGGCGACTGGATCCTCTCGCTCGACGCCGACGAGCAGGTGTCCGCCGAGCTCCGAGAAGAGATCCTTCGCGTGCTGGCCGACGACGGGCCGCGCGACGGATATCGAGTGCCGCGCCGCAATCTCTTCGGCGGACAGTGGGTTCGCCACGGCGGCCTCTGGCCCGACTGGCAGCTCCGCCTCTTCCGGCGCGGCCGCGGCCGGTTCGTCGAGCGGGCCGTCCACGAGTCGGTGGAGGTGGCCGGCACGGTCGGCCGCTGTCGCGGGCCGCTCGTGCATCGGAGCTATCGCGACGTCGCCGACTTCCTCGCACGGGCCGACCGGTACTCGACGCTCGCGGCGGAGGAGTGGGTGAGGAGCGGCCGGCGGGTGCGCGCGACCGACTTCGTGCTCCGTCCGGCGGGCCGCTTCCTCTCCATGTATATCCTCAAGCTCGGATGCCTCGACGGCGTGCGAGGCCTTCTTCTGGCGTGCCTCTACGCGTACTATGTGTTCATCCGCTCTGTGAAGGCGTGGGAGCGCGAAGGAGAGTCGAGACGGTGACGTCGAAAGAGCGCGTGCTGTCGGGAATGCGGCCGAGCGGCCGGCTGCACCTGGGCAACTATCTCGGTGCCCTGGCCAACTGGGTGAAGCTCCAGGACACGCTGGATTGCTTCTATTTCGTCGCCGACTGGCACGCGCTGACCGACGATCTGGACACCTCCGACGTCGCCGGCAACGCCGTCGAGATGCTGGCCGACTGGCTCGGCGCCGGGCTCGATCCCGAGCGCTCGACGCTCTTCATCCAGTCACTCGTGCCCGAGCACGCGGAGCTCCACCTGTTGTTCTCGATGACGACCCCGGTCGCCTGGCTCGAACGCGTGCCGACCTACCGGGAGCGCATCGAGCAGCAGCATCTGGAGTCGCCCTCGTACGGGCTGCTCGGATACCCGCTGCTGCAGTCGGCGGACATCTTGATGTACAAGCCGCGGTGGGTGCCGGTGGGGATCGATCAGGCGCCCCACGTGGAGCTGACGCGCGAGGTGGCGCGGCGGTTCAACAACACGTTCGGCGAGCTGTTCCCGGAGCCGGAGGTCAAGCTGACCGAGATCCCGAAGGTGCCGGGGACCGACGGGCGAAAGATGTCGAAGTCCTACAACAACACGATCGACCTCGCCGACACCCCCGAGACCACCACCAAGAAGATCCGCCCGATGGTGACGGACCCCGCGCGCAAGCGGCGCACCGACCCGGGTAACCCCGAGATCTGCCCGGTGTTCGACCTGCACAAGATCTTCACGCCCACATCCGATCGCGACGCGGTCGCCGTCGGGTGCCGGACGGCGGGGATCGGATGCCTCGACTGCAAGGACGTGCTGCTCAAACACATGCTGCCGCCCCTCAGCACGATCCGCGAGCGCCGGCAGAAGTTCGCCGAGAAGCCCGCGGCGATCGTCGAGATCCTGCACGAAGGCTCGCGCCGCGCGCGAAAGGTCGCCCAGGCCACGATGGAGGGCGTCCGGGCGGCGGTCCGCCTGACTCCATGAGCGCCGACGAGTCCCGCGTCGCCGAGCCCACGCGCGACCTCACGCTTCGAGTCGGAAGCTTCGAAGGGCCGTTCGACCTGCTGCTTCATCTCTGCCGCACGAGCGAGATCGATCTCACCGCGCTGCCGGTGCGCGCGATCACCGACCAGTACCTCGCCCACCTCGAGGCGATGGAATTCCGCGACCTCGAAGCGGCGGGCGCGTACCTCGTGATGGCCGCGACCCTGATCTATCTGAAGTCGAAGCTCCTGGTGCCACCCGACGAGACGCAGGATGAGCAGCTCGACGAGGACGGCCTGGCGCTCAGGCTCGAGCTCGAGGCGCGGCTGCGCGAGTACGCGCGCGTGAAGACGCTGGGCGAGTGGCTCTCGGCGCGCGAGGCCGCCCAGGGGCTCATCTGGGGTCGTCCGAGCAGCACGTTGCCGCCGCCCGAAGAGGTGCCGCTCGAGGATCTCAGCGTGCACCTGCTCGAGCGGACCTTGCGGCGCTTGATCGAGGAGCAATCTCGGCAGCGGCCGCGGCAAGTCGAGCCCAACCCGCCGTCGGTGCTCGAGCGGATGACGATGATCCTGTCGGTGCTCCGCGACACCTGGTCCTTGCTCTTCTCGTCCTTGACGGCAGGCGATCGCCGCCGCTCCGAGATCGTCGTGTCGCTCCTGGCGGTGCTCGAGCTGGTCCGCCTGGGCCGCATCAAGACGCAGCAGACGGAGCTCTTCGGCGAGATCGTCATCGAACGCCAGACCACGGTACCGAATGGAGAGCCAACTCGTGCCGACTCCAACTGACGTCGTCGAAGCGCTGCTGTTCGCGTCCGATACGCCGCTGGAAGCCGAGCGCATCAGCGAGGTGCTCGATCTGGGCGACGCGGGCGAGGCGCGGCGTCTGATCGGCGAGCTCCGCGCGCGCTATGAAGCCTCGAGCCAGGGGCTGCAGATCGTCGAGGTGGGCGGCGGCTACCGCATGGTCACCCGGCCCGAGGTCGCGCCCTGGCTCGTCCGGCTGGCCCGCGCCCGAACGCGGACCCGTCTGTCGCGCCCGGCGCTCGAAGCGCTGGCGATCGTCGCCTACAAGCAGCCGGTGTCGCGGCCCGAGATCGACGCGGTCCGCGGCGTCAACTCCGAGGGCGTGCTCGACAACCTGCTCGAGCGACGACTCGTGCGCATCGCCGGCCGGAAGGAGGCGCCGGGCCGGCCCTACCTGTTCGAGACCACGCGCGAGTTCCTGGTCGCGTTCGGCCTGCGGGACGTCGGCGACCTGCCGAAGGTCGAGGGCGAGCTGGTGGTGCCGGAGCTGGCGGCCGTCGCCGAGCATGGCGAAGCTGAGACTCAACAAGATCCTGGCCCAGGCGGGGCTGACCTCTCGCCGGGGAGGTGACCGCCTGATCGTCGACGGCCACGTCGCCGTCAACGGTGCCGTCACTCTTAGTCCCGCCACCTTGGCCGATCCCGAGCTGGACGCCATCACCGTGGACGGTCGGCGCTTGCCGCCGGCCGAGGCCAAGCGGTACGTGCTCCTCAACAAGCCTCGTGGCTACGTCACTACGCTCAGCGATCCGCTGGGGCGGCCCGTTGTCGCCGATCTCGTGGAACGCGACGTGCGACTGTATCCGGTCGGTCGACTCGACTGGGACGTCGAGGGCGCGCTGCTCCTCACCAACGACGGCCCGCTCACTCACCGGCTTCTCCATCCGCGCTACGCGCTGCCGCGGGTCTACGAGGCCCTGGTCGAGGGAAGCGTCGCCCGAGGCGACCTCGAGCGGTGGCGACGTGGGGTCGCCCTGGACGACGGTCCCGCCAAGCCGTTGGCGATCGAGCTCGAGCGCACCGGGCCACGCGAGAGCCGTGTTCGGCTGACCTTCGCCGAGGGGCGCAAGCACGAGGTCAAGCGCTTCTGCGAAGCGCTGGGCCACCGTGTGGTGGCGCTTCGGCGGATCGCGTTCGGCCCGGTCGCGCTGGGACCGCTCAGGCCGGGCCAGTCACGGCCCCTGACGGCGCGCGAGGTGAGCGCGCTGCGCGCCGCGGTCGCAGCGCCGGAAGGGCCGTCCGGAACGTGACTTGCTCTTGCCGGGGGTGGAGCCTATAATCCGCGATATCCCGAGAGCCAGGCACCACTGGGAGTTTCTATGAACCTGGACGATTGGCGTTCCAGGATCAACGACCTCGACAACCGAATCCTCCAACTCCTCAACCAACGCGCCGAGGCCGCCCACCAGATCGGAGACCTCAAACGAAGGCAGGAAGCGCCTTCGTATGCCCCGGAGCGTGAAGCGGAAATCTTCCGTCGGCTGACCGCCTCACGCGAGGGTCTGCTCGGCGCCGAGGCGATCGGTGCCATCTGGCGCGAGATCCTCTCCGCGTGCCGCGCGCTCGAGTCGGCCTTGACGATCTCCTACTTCGGGCCGCCGGCCACCTTCACCCATCAGGCCGCGCTCCAACGCTTCGGCTCGTCCGTGACCTACCGGCCGGCGAAGACGATCGCGGAGGTGTTCGACGACGTCGAGCACAAGCGCGCCGATTTCGGTATCGTGCCGGTGGAGAACAACACCGAGGGCGCCGTCAACGTGACCCTCGACCGTCTGATCGACTCGGACGTGCTCATCTGCGGCGAGCTGCGACTCGAGATCACGCAGAACCTCCTCTCCCGGGCCACCGGGCTCGACGGGATCAAGCGCGTGCTCTCGCACCCGCAGGGGCTCGCGCAGTGCCGCAGCTGGCTGGCCCAGCACCTGCCCGACGTCGCGACCGAGCAGGCGCTCTCCACGGCGGCCGCCGCCGAGACGGCCGCCGCCGACGTGACCGTCGCCGCGATTGCCTCCGACCTGGCGGCGGAGCTCTACGGCGTGCCGATTCTCCGGCCCGGCATCGAGGACAATCCGCACAACTCGACGCGCTTCCTGATCGTCGGCCGCCACCCGAGCGGCCCGACGAGCCGTGACAAGACCTCGATCCTCTTCGCGATGCGTAACGAGCCCGGCACGCTCTACCGGATCCTCGAGCCGCTGGCGCGTCTGGGGATCAACCTCACGAAGATCGAATCGCGGCCGGCCAAGGGGCGGCCCTGGGAGTACGTGATCTTCGTGGACCTCGAGGGCCATCGCGACGCGCCGCCGGTCTCGTCGGTGCTCCGCGAGATCGGGGAGCGGACGCTGTTCCTGAAAGTCCTCGGATCGTACCCGGCCCTCTAAAGGAGAGCGCATGCCAACCCAGTGGGAGTCGCTAGCGAACGAGCACATCCTGGGCATCGCTCCCTACGAGCCCGGCAAGCCGATCGAGGAGCTCGAGCGCGAGCTCATGATCCACAACCCGATCAAGCTCGCGTCGAACGAGAACCCGCTGCCGCCGTCCGATCGGGTGCAGAAGGCGATCATCGCGGCGCTCTCGTCCCTGGATCGCTATCCGGACGGGAGCTGCTTCTATCTCCGGCAGGCGCTCGCCAAGAAGCACGGCGTCATGCCGGACCAGGTCGTGCTCGGCAACGGCTCCAACGAGCTCATCGAGCTCCTGGTGCGCACCTTCCTGCGTCCCGGCGACGAAGCGGTGGTGCCGCATCCGTCGTTCGTGGTCTACCCGATGATCGTCCAGGCCGCCGGCGGCGTGCGCGTCATGGTGATGCTGAAGGACTTCCGCCTCGATCTCGACGCGATGGCGCGGGCGATCACGCCGATGACGAAGATCGTGTTCGTCGCGAACCCGAACAACCCGACCGCCACGATCGTCACGAAGGACGAGGTCGAGCACTTCATGGTCCGCGTGCCCGAGCGCACGATCGTGGTGTTCGACGAGGCGTACATCGAGTTCGCGATGGGCCCGGACTTCCCGGACATGATCGCCGCCGTCAAGCAGGGACGGAAGGTGGTGGTCCTGCGCACGTTCTCGAAGGCCACGAGCCTCGCCGGGCTGCGGGTGGGCTACGGCGTGGCCGACGCCGACGCGGTCGCGCTGATGAACCGGATCCGCCAGCCGTTCAACGTGAACTCCCTGGCGCAGGTCGCGGCGCTCGCGGCCCTCGAGGACGACGCGCACGTGCTCGAGTGCGTCCGGATGATCGAGGCGGGGCGGCACTTCCTCTACGACGAGTTCAAGAGCATCGGACTCTCGTACGTGCCCTCGCGGGCCAACTTCATCCTGGTCGACGTCGGCCGCAGCGCCGCCGATATCTATCAGAAGCTCCTCCACAAAGGGGTGATCGTCCGACCGATGACGCCCTTCGGGCTCGAGACCGCGCTGCGGATCACCGTCGGAACGCCCGAGGAGAACCGCAAGCTCGTGAAGGCGTTGCGCGCGGTCCTGGGGAAGACGCCCGCGTGATCGGGCAGCTCGCGATCGTCGGCGTCGGTCTGCTCGGCGGCTCCGTGGCGAAGGCGGCACGGCTGGGCGGGCTTGCGCGCCGCATCGTCGGCATCGGGCGCGACGCCGGGCGGCTGCGGCCGGCCCTGGATGACGGCACGCTCGACCTCGCGGTGACCGACCTCGACGCGGGGGTGCGCGAGGCCGATTTCATCCTGCTGGCCGCGCCGGTGCTGACGATCGAAGGGCTCCTCGAGCGGGTGTGGCGCGCGGCGCCCGACGGAACGCTCGTCACTGATGTCGGCTCGACCAAGCGCAACATCGTCCGCGCGTCCGAGCGCCTGGCCGCGACGCGGCCCCTGGCCTTCGTCGGCAGCCACCCGCTCGCCGGCTCGGAGCAGGCCGGCTACCGCGTGGCCCGCGCCGACCTCTTCCGCGGCGCGACCGTCGTCGTGACCCCGACCGAGGCGACCGAGCTCGCGGCGCTCAAGAAGACCACCGAGTTCTGGGAGGCCCTGGGCGCGCGCGTGAGCTCGCTCGATCCCGAGACGCACGACCGGACGGTCGCGGCGATCAGCCATCTGCCGCATCTGATCGCCTGCGCCCTGGTCGACGGCGCCACCCGGGTCGAGCCGTCGGCGCTCGAGCTCGCCGCGCGCGGGTTCCGGGACACGACGCGGATCGCCGCGGGCGACCCGGACATGTGGACCGAGATTTTCCTGGCGAACCGCGACGCGCTGTCGGCGACCGTCGAGGCGTTTCGTGAGGCCCTCGCCGATCTCCAGCGGGTCATCGACGCCGGTCAGGTCGATGCGCTGCGGGCGATGCTGGCCCGTATCAAGGCGACGCGCGAGCAGCTGCGGTGAGCCTGCATGCGCGTTCCGTGCTACGCTGCGCGGGCCTGCCGCCCCGTCTCGTGGAAGGCTGATGCCGCGAAAGAATCCGGTGATCACGATCGATGGTCCGGCCGGGGCGGGGAAGAGCACGGCGGCCCGAGTGCTGGCCGAGCGCCTCGGCTACACACTGATACCTACGGGCGCGATGTACCGCGCCCTGGCGCTCAGCGTGATGCGATCGGGCGTGCCCGCCCGCGAGGGCCCAGAGCTCTCCGCGCATCTGGCGCCGCTCTCGATCGTGGTCGCGGCGGGGCACGTCTACTTGAACGGTGAGGACGTGACCGAGTCGATCCGGAGCCGGGAGGTCGCGCAGATCACCTCCGAAGTGACGACGCTCGCCTCGGTACGCGCCAAGGTCACCCCGCTGCAGCGCCAGATGGCGGCGGAGGGCGGCGTCGTCCTCGAAGGCCGTGATACCGGCACGATCGTCTGTCCCGATGCAGAGGTGAAGTTCTACCTCACCGCGTCGCTCGAAGCGCGGGCGCGACGCCGTCAAGCCGAGCTCGCGACGGCGGGGACGTCGGTGTCCCTGGCCGAGATCACCAGCGAGCTTGCCGCGCGGGACAAACAGGACGAAACGCGCGAGCTGGCGCCGCTGCGCAAACCCGAGGGCGCGATCGAGCTCGACACCTCCGACCTCACCGCGGATCAGGTCGTCGAGCGTCTATTATCGGCGATCGAGCGTGATAGGCATGGCGAAGGCGCGCCGATTCCGTGGAATCGGTTGTACGCCACGTGCAAGGTCCTCACGGTGGCGTTCATGCGCCTGATGTTCCGGCTCGAGGCGATCGGGGTCGAGAACATCCCCGCGAGCGGACCGGTGCTGCTGGTGGCGAACCACTCGAGCGTGCTCGACCCGCCGCTCATCGGCGGGGCGTCGCATCGGCAGCTGACCTATCTGGCCAAGGCGGAGCTCTTCAAGATCCCGCTGTTCGGCGCGCTAATCCACGGGCTCAACGCGCGTCCGGTCCGTCGCGAAGGCGCCGATCCCGGCGCGCTCAGGACGGCTAGGCGCGTGCTCGAGGAAGGCGGCGCGTTGCTCGTGTTCCCCGAGGGGACGCGCGGCGAGGAGGGCGTCATCCGGCCCGCCAAGCCCGGAGCGGGCTTGCTGGCCGTATCGAGCGGTGCCGCGGTGGTGCCGGTTTACGTGCGGGGCTCTGGCCGGGCCTGGCCGAAGGGGCAGCGCCTGCCGCGCCCCGCCAAGGTGACGGTGACCTTCGGTAAACCGCTCCGGTTCGACAGCGTCCGGGGCGCGGATCGTAAGGCCCAGTACGAGGTTGCAAGCCGCCAGATGATGGACGCCATTTCGCGGCTCCGGAACGGTATGATTGCCGGCACCGGCCAGGGCCGGCCGGAGTCGGTTCGAGTCGTAGGCGGTTCGGGCAAATAAAATGACTGGAGAAACGGGCGGTATGAAGAAGGACGAACCACGGCAGAACCTCGGCGGGCCGCGTGGGGAGGGCGGTGACGTGGCCGAGGAACGCATGGAGGATTGGTATGAGACCGGCGTGACCGAGTTCGAGGAAGGCGAGGTGGTCCGCGGCCGCGTGGTCCACATCGGCTCGAGCGAGGTCCTCGTCGACGTCGGCTACAAGAGCGAAGGGGCGATCCCGATCGAGGAATTCCACCGCCACGGCAGTCTGCCGAAGGTGGGCGAGGAGATCGAGGTCTACCTCGAGGCCAAGGAAGACTCCGAAGGCCTCATCGTCCTCTCGAAGGACAAGGCCGACAAGATCAAGGTCTGGGACGCGATCACCCAGGCGTACGAAAAGGGCGCGCCCGTCGAGGGCCGCGTGGTCGAGGTCGTCAAGGGCGGCCTCGCCGTCGACGTCGGCGTCAAGGCGTTCCTGCCGGGCTCCCAGGTGGATCTCCGGCCGGTGAAGAACCTGGCCTCGATGGTCGGCCAGACGATCCGCTCCAAGGTGATCAAGCTCAACCGGCGCCGCGGTAACGTCGTGCTCTCGCGCCGGTCGGTCCTCGAGGAGGAGCGCGAGGAGAAGAAGAAGCACACATTGCAGGTTCTTTCAGAAGGCATGGTGCTCACGGGCACCGTCAAGAACATCACCGACTACGGCGCCTTCATCGACCTCGGTGGCATTGATGGTCTTCTCCACGTGACCGACATGAGCTGGGGGCGCGTGGGCCATCCGTCGGAGATCTTCCAGGTCGGCGACCAGGTCGAGGTCGTGGTGCTCCACTTCGACCGCGAGACCGGGCGGGTGTCGCTCGGCTACAAGCAGAAGTCGTCGGATCCGTGGGAGCGTGTCGAGAAGACCTACGCCGCGGGCACCAAGACCAAGGGCAAGGTCGTGAGCCTCACCAACTACGGGGCCTTCATCGAGCTCGAGCCCGGCGTGGAAGGGCTCGTCCACGTCTCGGAGATGTCGTGGACCCGTCGCGTGCGACATCCGTCGAAGCTCGTCAACGTCGGCGACGAGGTCGACGTGATCGTGCTCGACGTCAATCGCGCTGCCAAGCGGATCTCGCTCGGCATGAAGCAGGTCGAGCCCGATCCGTGGGCGACGATCGAGCAACGCTACAAGCCCGGCGCGCGCATGCTGGGACGGGTGAGGAACCTCACGGATTTCGGCGCGTTCATCGAGCTCGAGCCCGGGGTTGACGGCCTGCTGCACATCTCGGACATGTCCTGGACCCGGAACGTGGGTCACCCCTCGGAGATCCTCAAGAAGGGCCAGGAGATCGAGACGCAGATCCTGAACCTCGACCGCGAGAACAAGCGGATCTCGCTCGGGCTCAAGCAGATCCAGCCCGATCCGTGGACGACGGTGGCGCAGCGCTATCCGATGGGCTCGCGGGTGACAGGCAAGATCGTCCGCCTCACCGACTTCGGCGCGTTCGTCGAGCTGGAGGCCGGCGTGGACGGGCTGCTCCACATCTCGCAGATGTCGAGTCGTCCGATCGGGCGCCCCGACGAGCTCGTCAGCGTCGGCGACGAGCTGACCTTGCTGGTCATCCGCGTGGACGCGAACGAACGGCGCATCGGCCTCTCCCTCAAGGAGCTGGCTCACGCCATCGAGCCGCCGAAGGAAATGGAAGGTGAGCGTGGCGGCGGGCGTCGCGGCCAAGGCCGGCGCGGCAAGCACCGTGACGACTACGAAGACGACGACGAGGAATAGTCCGGTCCGCCGGCGCACCATCCTGCTGACGGCGCTGGCCATCTATCTCGGAGTCGCTCTTCTCTTCGTCGTCGCCCTCACGGTGTCCCTGACGCCGTCGGGCGGCGGCGGAGCCGTCTTCGGCGCGCGCGTCGCCATCGTGGAGCTCGAGGGGACGATCGTCGACGTCGACGATCTCGTCCGCGAGCTGAAGACGCATCGCGACAACCCCCTGGTCAAGGCGGTCGTGCTCAGGATCAACAGCCCGGGCGGCGTGGTCGGGCCGACCCAGGAGCTCCACGCGGCCGTCATGCGGCTACGCGAGTCCGGCAAACCCGTGGTCGCCTCGCTCGGCGCCGTCGCGGCCTCCGGCGGGTACTACGTCGCCGTCGCCGCCGACAAGATCTACGCCAATCCGGGCACCCTGACCGGTTCGATCGGCGTGATCTTCCAGCTCCCGAACCTGGACGGCCTCATGAAGAAGGTCGGGGTCGACTACGTGGTCGTCAAGGCCGGTCGATACAAGGACGTCGGCAACATCGCCCGACCGATGGCTCCCGAGGAGCGCCGGCTCTTGCAAGCCCTCCTCGACGACGTGCACGGACAGTTCATCTCGGCGGTCGCGACCGGGCGAAAGCTCGATCGGGCTCAGGTGCTCGGATTCGCAGATGGGCGCATCGTGTCGGGAGCCCAGGCGAAGGATCTGCATATGGTGGACGCCCTTGGTGGTCTCGAGGAAGCGCTCGACGGCGCGGCGACACTGGCCGGTCTCTCGTTACCTCCGAAGGTCATCGGACCGAAGAAGAAGCTCTCGATCATGGATCTCCTGCGTAACCAGCTCGATCTCCGCGGCTGGACCAGCATCGCGCCCGGGTTGTCGCTCCTGAGGACGCCGCTCTACCTGATGGATTGAGAGTCACGATTCACCCCAAACGCTCAAGCGTCGTAGGAGAGACAGGGCCTCAAGAGGTTGTCATCTCAGTAGAAAACGCTATCCTTGAACTCGTGCTCCCAATCCCAAGCGGTCGCCAACACAGCGTGGCTGTGAAGTTTCTCGTTCCGAGTCGGGATATTCCTGGGGTAACCTGGCGATGGTCCCTAAATACGTACGATGGTGGACATTATCGTCAGCGCCATGCTAACTTGCTATCGAGTTCGAGCCCAGGTCACCCCCGAATTGGGACGGGAGTAGACGATGACGAAAGCCGACCTAATCGACGAGGTTTCGAAGCTCTCGAGCTTGACGAAGAAGGAGACGGAAACAATCGTCAACACGATCTTCGACAACATCACCGACGCGCTGTCGAAGGGCGACAAGGTCGAGCTTCGGGGCTTCGGGAGCTTCAGGATCCGCCACCGGAACTCGAGAAAGGGACGCAATCCCAAGACCGGATCGAGCGTGGACGTTCCCCAGAAGCGGGTCCCGTTCTTCAAGGTAGGAAAGCGACTGCGCGAGCTCGTCAACGGCTGAGGCTCCTCCGGGCGGTGTGAATCGCCTCTGGGCGCCTTGGCGCATGACCTATATCACCGCCGCCCGGACTTCCGGCGGATGTGTCTTCTGTGACGCCGTCTCAGGCTCGGACGACCGAAAGAGCCTCCTCCTCGCTCGGCGCGCCCAGGCGTTCCTGATCCTGAATCGCTTTCCCTACGCCGCCGGCCACCTCATGGCCGTCGTCAGCCGCCACGTCGGCACACTACCCGAGGCGACGGCGGACGAGGTCACGGGCGCGATGGAGCTGGTCACTCTCGGGATCTCGATCCTCTCGGCCGAGTACCGGCCGGAGGGCTTCAACGTGGGGCTCAATCAAGGACGGGTCGCCGGCGCCGGGATCGTGGACCACCTGCACATCCACGTCGTGCCCCGGTGGAACGGTGACAACGCCTTCATCTCGGTGGTGGGCGAGACTCGGGTGCTCCCCGAGGCGCTCGAAACCACGTACGATCGCCTCAAGGGACGACTTGGTGGCTGAGCGCGACGACCTCACGCCCATGATGCGGCAGTACCGCGACCTCAAGCGGCGCTATCCGGATCACGTGCTCCTGTTCCGGCTCGGCGATTTCTACGAGACCTTCTTCGAGGACGCCGAGCTCGCGGCCCGCCTGCTGCAGATCACCCTGACGGCACGCCAGGGCGCGCCGATGGCGGGGATTCCCCACCACGCGGCCGACGGTTACATCGCCCGGCTCGTGCACGCCGGCCAGAAGATCGCGGTGTGCGAGCAGCTCGAGGCGCCGGGGCGGGAGAAGAAGCTCCTGCGGCGCGACGTGGTGAGGATCATCACCCCGGGCACGTTGACCGACACCGCCTATCTCGAAGGCGCGGCGAACAACTTTCTCCTGACGGTGATCGCGGCTCGCGACGCGACCGGCGTGGCGCTCGTCGACGTCTCGACCGGCGAGTTCTGGGCGGGTGAGGACGCGGGGAAGGGGACGGACGTCCTGGCGACGGCGCTCCTGCGGCGTCCCGCGGAGATCTTGCTCTCCGACACCGCGCGCGCCGATCCGGCCTTCCTGGCGCGGCTGCAGGCGACGGGCGCGGCGCTGACCTTCTGCGACCCCTCGACCTTCGCGCCCCGGCGCGCCGCGGCCGACCTCTGCGCCCACTTCCGCGTGGACTCGCTCGCCGCGTTCGGCGTGGGCGACCTCACGGCGGGACTCGGCGCCGCGTCGGCCGCGCTCGCGTATCTGCGGGCGACGCAGGGCGACGCGCTCGGCCATCTGACGCGCATCGCGCGTCTCACGGCGGCTGACGCGATGGTGCTGGACGAGACGGCGGTCGTGACGCTCGAGCTCCTGACCTCGAGCGGCGGCCGCGCTCGCGAGTCGCTCTTCGGCGTGCTCGACGAGACGGTCACGCCGATGGGCGCGCGCCTTCTGCGGCAGTGGCTCCTGCGGCCGCTGCTCGATCCGGCGGCGATCGCGGCGCGCCAGGCCGCGGTGGGCGCCCTGGTCGAGGCGCCGGCCGAGCGGGCTCGCCTCGCGACTTTGCTACGCCGGATCGGCGACCTCGAGCGCCTGACCAGCCGCGCGACGCTCGGCCAGGCCCACGCGCGCGATCTCGTCGGGCTGCGCGGATGCCTCGCGCCGTTGCAGGACATCCGGCGCCTCGCGGCCTCGATTGTCGCGCCCGCCATCGCCGAGGCCGCCGGCGAGCTGGCGCCGCTTGACGACCTGCACGAGCTCTTGACGACGGCGCTCGAGGACGAGCCGCCCCTGGTGCTTCGCGACGGCGGCCTGATCCGCGAGAGCTGGCACGCCGAGCTCGCCGCCATCGTCCGCGACGCGCGGGAGGCGCGCGCGTGGATCGCGGGGCTCGAGGAGCGGGAGCGGGCGCGGACCGGAATCTCGAGTCTGCGGGTCCGCTTCAATCGGGTGTTCGGCTATGGCATCGAGGTGACTCACGCCCAGGCCGCGCGCGTGCCCGCCGAGTACGTGCGCCGCCAGACGCTCACCGGCGCGGAGCGCTACGTGACCCCGGAGCTCAAGGAGTACGAGGTGAAGGCGCTCGGCGCTGACGAGCGCCGGCACCGGCTCGAGTACGAGCTGTTCGAGGAGGTGCGCCGCAGGGTGGCGGCGCGCGCCGACGATCTCATGACGACGGCGCGCGCGCTGGCCCGGCTCGACGTCTTCGCCTCGCTGGCCGAGGTGGCGGAGAGCCGTGGCCACGTCCGCCCGATCGTCGAGGACGGCCCCGCGCTGACGATCGTCGAAGGCCGCCATCCCGTGCTCGAGGCGCGCGCGGGAAGCCCGGTGACGCCGAACGACCTGGCGCTCGACCACGATACGCGCATCGTCATCCTGACCGGCCCGAACATGTCGGGGAAATCGGTCTATCTCCGCCAGATCGGTCACACCGCGATCATGGCGCAGATCGGCGCCTTCGTGCCGGCGCGCGAGGCCCGGATCGGCGTGGTCGACCGGGTGTTCACGCGGGTCGGCGCGCAGGACAACCTGGCGCGTGGCCAGAGTACCTTCCTCGTGGAGATGATCGAGACCGCGACCATCCTGAACAACGTGACGCCGCGCAGCCTCGTGCTGCTCGACGAGGTCGGGCGCGGCACCTCGACCTTCGACGGCCTCGCGATCGCCTGGGCGGTCGTGGAAGCTCTCCACGACCGGGGGCACGGCGCGAAGGTCCTGTTCGCGACGCACTTCCACGAGCTCACGCGGCTCGCGGGGCGGCTCGGCGGAGTCCGTAACTTCCACGTCGCCGTCCGCGAGTGGAACGACGAGATCGTGTTCCTCCACAAGGTGCAGCCCGGCGGCACCGATCGGAGCTATGGCATCCAGGTGGCGCGGCTCGCGGGTCTGCCCGCGGCGGTGATCGCGCGGTCCAAGGCGCTCCTGGCCGAGCTCGAGGAAGCCGGTCAGCTGCGCACCGACGCGAGCGACGCCGTCCAGCTCGGTCTCTTCGCTCCCGCGGCCCCCGAGCCGTTACTGGCCGAGCTGGCGAGCCTCGACCTGGCCCACCTCACGCCGCTCGAGGCACTGAACATTCTGGCGAAGTGGCAGCAGCGGCTCGGAGGCCACTAATCCGCATCCGCAGGCTTCCCGACCACCTCGTCAACAAGATCGCCGCCGGAGAGGTCGTCGAGCGCCCCGCCTCCGCCGTCAAGGAGCTGGTGGAGAACGCGCTGGACGCGGGCGCTCGGACGGTCACGGTCGATCTGCGCGACGGCGGGACCGTGCTCGTGCGCGTCAGCGACGACGGCATCGGGATGACGGCCGAGGAGCTGCCGCTGGCCCTCGAGCGCCACGCGACGTCCAAGCTGGCGCGCGACGAGGACCTCGACGCGATCGCGACGCTCGGGTTCCGTGGGGAGGCGCTGGCGGCGATCTGCGCGGTCTCGCGCTTCACGCTCACCAGCTGTGCGCGCGGGGCATCGGACGGTCTCCGTCTGGCCGGCGAAGGCGGGACGGTCAAGCAGCGGCTCGAGGTCCCGGCCGACTCCGGCACGAGCGTGGAGGTCCGCGATCTCTTCTTCAACACGCCCGCCCGGCTCAAATTTCTCAAGTCGCCGTCGACCGAGCTCTCCGCGAGCCTCCGCGCCCTGACCCAGCTGGCGCTGGCCCATCCACACGTTTTCTTGCGCGTCGCGAACAACGGGCGCGCCGTGCTGACGGCTCCCGCGGCGAGCGACCTGCGTCCGCGCGTCGGCGCCCTGTGGGGTCACGACGTCGCCGAACGCTTGATCGCCGTCGACCGGACCGAGCACGACGTGGGCGTGCGCGGTCTGATCAGCCCGCCCGACCTCACGCGCGGCAACCGCGACGAGATCGTCGTGATCGTCAATGGGCGGCCCGTGCGCGATCCTGCCCTGCTCCAGGCGACGCTCGACGCCTACCGGCCTTTGCTCCCGCGCGACCGGTTTCCGGTCGTCCTGCTCGCGATCACGCTGTCGGAGGCCGACGTGGACGTCAACGTCCATCCCACGAAGGCCTGGGTGAGATTCCGTCATCCCCGGCTGATCTACGAGATGGTCGCGACCGCCACCCTGGGAGGCCTTCGCCGTCCGGCGGTCATTCCCGACGTCGGCGTGCGCGGGAGCGAGTCGCCGCTGGGCGAGCCCCCGTTGAGCGGCGTGGCCGAGCAGACGGCGCTCTTCGGCGTGACGGCCGCGAGCGAGTCGCGGCCGCTGTTTGGCCGGGTGCTCGGCCAGGTGCAGGACACGTTCGTCGTCTCGACCTCCGAGGAGGAAGTGTTCTTCCTCGATCAGCACGTCGCCCACGAGCGCGTGCTGTTCGAGCGACTCCAGCGCGAGCTACGCGAAGGCACACCGGCCGCCCAGAGCTTGCTCTTCCCGGAGCCGCTCGAGCTGCCGCCGGCGTCGTGCGCCTTGCTCGAGCGCTGGCGCTCGCCGCTGGAGCGCCTGGGGTTCGCGTTCGAGGGGTTCGGCACTGCGGCGATCGTCGTGCGCGCGGTCCCGGCGCTCCTCAAGGGCAACGAGCCCAAGCGGCTGATCGAAGCCGCCGTGGACGAGTTCGGTGGGCCCGGCGCCGGCGAGCCGACTCTCGATCGGGCGCTCGCGTTCGTGGCGTGCCGGGCGGCGGTGAAGGCGAACATGCCGCTGGCGCGCGAGGAGATGGAGCGGCTCGTCGTCGAGCTCTCGACGACCGAGACGCCGTACTTCTGTCCTCACGGGCGGCCCATCGTCAGCCGGGTTTCGCTGCACGACATCCGGCGGGAGCTCAAGCGCACCTGGTAGTTCGGGTGGGCGAAGATTGTCGGAAATTCGGCTGATACACTGAGTGCTGTGCGAGCCGTAGGACGTCGCGGGGCTGGGGGTCCTGCCGTCCGAGGCGAGCCCATCAAAAGATAGTGAGTGAGGGCGTGAAGGGGTCGCTGGTCGTGATCGCCGGGCCTACCGGTGTGGGAAAGACTGCGGTGGCGGCGGCGCTGGCGGGGCGAGTGGCGATCGAGGTCGTCAGCGCCGATTCGCGGCAGGTCTATCGCGGCATGGACGTGGCGACCGGCAAGCCGAGCGCCGAGACGCGTCGAGCCGTCGTCCACCATCTGATCGACGTCGTCGATCCCGACGACCGCTATCAGGCCGCGCGATTTCGCCACGACGCCGAGGCGGCGATCGAGGCGATCCGCGCGCGGGGGCGTCTACCCGTCATCGTCGGCGGCACGGGCCTCTACATCCGGGCGCTCCTGCGCGGGCTCGATCCGGCGCCCCCGGCCGACCCCCAGTTCAGGCGTGAGCTCGCGTCGATCGCGGCCGCCGAGGGCCGCGCCTCGCTCCACGCGCGGCTCAGCCTCACCGCGCCGGCGGTGGCGAGGCGACTGCACCCCAACGACCACGTCCGGGTCATGCGCGCGCTCGAGATGGCCCGCGCGGGGGTGAACACGCTCTCGCAGGCCCGCTGGCGCGAGCCGATCGAATCGTACGACGTGACCTATTTCGGCCTCACCATGGAACGGCAGGCGCTGGCGCGCCGTCTCGCCGCGCGCGCCGCGGCGTTCGTCGACGCGGGCCTTCGAGCGGAGGTCGAGCGGCTGCTCGAGCGGGGCTACGATCCGACCTTGCCGTCGCTCCAGTCGATCGGCTATCGCGAGTTCGTTCGGGTCGCGCTCGGCGCGCTCGCTCCGGCCGAGGCCCTGAGGCTCATGCAGCGCGACACGGTCCGGTACGCGAAGCGACAGTGGACCTGGTTCGCGCGCGAGCCCGGCATCGAGTGGATCGACGTGGACAAGGCTGGAGGCGCCGAGGGCGCGGCGGACGCGATCGCATCGGCGCTGGCGCGCGAAGGCGTGAGCGGATGAAACGGGCCGCGACCAGCACACGAAGCACGCGCGAGCGCGCGGTGATCGCCGCGCTGCGACGCCCCTCGCAGCGTCGGTTCCAGATCGACGAGTCGCTCGAGGAGCTGGCCGGCCTGGTGACCGCGGCCGGGGGCACCGTCGTGGGGCGGATCACGCAGGAGCGCGCCGCGCCGGCGCCGGGGCTGTTCTTCGGGCGCGGCAAGATCGACGAGATTGGCCAGACCGCGCGCGCCGAATCCGCCGTGCTGTTCGTCTCCGACGATCCGCTCTCGCCGATCCAGGAGCGCAACATCTCTCAGGCGCTCGGCATCAAGGTCATCGATCGGACGGCGCTGATCCTCGACATCTTCGCCCAGCGCGCGCGCACGAGCGAGGGCAAGCTCCAGGTCGAGCTGGCACAGCTCACGTATCTCTTGCCACGGCTGGTCGGCCAGTGGACCCACCTCGAGCGCCTCGGCGGCGGCATCGGCACACGGGGGCCGGGCGAGACCCAGCTCGAGTCCGACCGACGGGTGATTCGGCGAAAAGTGATGCAGATCCGCCGGCAGCTCGCGGGCGTGCAGGTGCACCGGCGCCTCCAGCGGCAGGGGCGCCGGCGCTCCGGCGTTCCCGTCGTCGCGCTCGTCGGCTATACGAACGCCGGCAAGACGACCTTGCTGAACCGGCTCGCCGGCTCGCAGCTCACCGCCGCCGACCAGCTGTTCGTCACCCTCGATCCGGCCGCGCGGCTGGTGCATCCGGAAGGAGGCCGCCGGTTCGTCCTGACCGACACGGTCGGGTTCATCAGAAAGCTCCCGCACGAGCTGGTGGCCGCGTTTCGCGCGACCCTCGAGGAGCTGGCCGACGCCGACGTGCTGCTGCATGTGGTCGACGCGAGCCATCCGGCGATCGACGACCACATGAAAGCCGTCGACGATCTCCTCGCCGAGCTCGGAGTGGCCGATCGCCCGACCGTGCTCGTGATGAACAAGATCGACCGGCTCGAGACCGATCCATCGGTGCTGGCGGCCCGCACCGAAGGGGTCGCGATCTCGGCGGCGGACGGCACCGGTATCGAGGCGCTCTTGAGGGCCATCGAGCGCGCGCTGCCTCCCGTTGGGAGCTTGACGCTCCGGATCCCCCACGGCGAAGGCGCTTCGCTGGCGCTCTGCTACGAGCGCGGCCGGGTGCTGGCCCGGCGCGACACTCCGGGCCATGTCGAGCTGGACGTCGATCTGCCGGTCGGCCTTCTGGGAGCGCTGGCGCGCTACCGCGTCACCGAGCCGGGGGGGCCCGGCGCGGGAATGATAGACTGAGCGCCCCATGGGACTGGCCAACTGGCTGACTCTGCTCCGGATCCTTCTGATCCCCGTCTTCGTGACGCTCCTCGTCTACCGGCGGCCGGGCCCGGCGCTGATCGTCTTCGCCGTCGCGGCCCTGACCGACCTGCTGGACGGCTGGGCGGCCCGTCACTGGAAGGACGAGAGCTCGCTCGGCGCGTTCCTCGATCCGATGGCGGACAAGCTCCTGCTCACCGCGTCGTTCGTCACCCTGACGTACCTGAAGGCGCTTCCGTTCTGGATCGCCGCGGTCGTGATCAGCCGCGACGTCATCCTGGTCTTCGGGGCGCTGCTGATCTACATGCTGGGCGGTCGCATCCGGCCGCGTCCGACATGGGCGGGGAAGGCGGCGACGTTGTTCCAGGTGCTCGCGGTCCTGAGCGGCCTGCTCGCGCGGTTCTTCCAGGTGCAGATCGCGCCCAATTTCGTGCTCTGGGTCGCGGCCGGCTTCACGGTGATCTCGGGGCTGCAGTACATCTTCCAGGGCATGCGATTTCTCAACGCCTCTCCCGCCGCCGCGCGGGAGGAATCCCCTGAAAACGCCCTGTACCGCTGAACCGGCGGGCGTGACCGTCGCCGCGGTCGCGCCGCGCACGCCGGCGGCCGTGGCCGGCCTCGCTCGCGGCGACCGGATCGTGGCCGTCAACGGGCATCGCTTGCGCGACGCGATCGACTTCCAGTTCCACACCGGGGACGAGCGGCTCGAGCTGACGGTGGAGCGCGACGGCGTCACGGCCGTGAAGCGCCTGCGCCGTCGCGGCCCCGGTCTCGGCCTGGAGCTGGCGCCGCCGCGACCGGGCGACATCGCGACGTGCGCGAACAAGTGCGTGTTCTGCTTCATCCACCAGCTTCCCAAGGGCATGCGCAAGAGTCTCTACGTGAAGGACGACGACTTCAGGCTGTCGTTCCTGCACGGTAACTACATCACGCTCAGCGACCTCGACGGGGCCTCGTTCGAGCGGATCATCGAGCAACGCCTCTCGCCGCTTTACATCTCCGTCCACGCGACCGACCCGGAGCTTCGGCACGCCCTGCTCGGGCGCCCGCGACACTCGGCCGAGATCCTGCCGCGCCTCGAGCGGCTGGCCAAGGCCGGGATCCGGATGCACGCGCAGATCGTCCTGTGCCCCGACCTCAACGACGGAGCTCATCTGGAGCGCACCGTGGTCGAGCTGGCGCCGCTCCACCCGCACGTGGCGACGACCGCGATCGTCCCGGTCGGGTTGACGCGGCACCGCGAGCGTCTCCCGTCGCTGCGAAGCCTCACGGCCGACGAGGCGCGGGCGCTCGTCGCGACCGCCGAGCACTGGCAGCGCCGGTGGCTCGCCGAGCTCGGCAGCCGGTTCGTATTCCTCGCCGACGAGATCTATCTCCTCGCGGGCCTGCCGCTTCCGCCGGAGGCCGCGTATGAAGGCTTCCCGATCGCCGAGGACGGCATCGGCCTCGTGCGACAGTTCGAGGACGGTTTTGGGCGACTGGTCACCCGACGGCACGTCGTGACCCGGCAGCGCACGGTCGCCAGACAGAAGCGGGACGCCGGCGGCAACGTGTTGACGGTCGTGACGGGGGAGATGTTTGCCCCACGCCTCGGCACCTTGCTCGCCGAGGCTGGTTTCGACCCGGCGACGATTCGCGTCGCGGCCGTGCCCAACGATTTCTTCGGCCCGGCGATCGGTGTCGCCGGGCTCCTGACCGGACGTGACATCCAGCGCCATCTCGCGAGGCAGGCTGATCTCGGCCGCGCGGTGCTCGTGCCGGCCGTGGCGGTACGGGACGCCGACGGGATCTTTCTCGACGACCTGACACCGGCCGACCTGGCGCGGGACCTCGGCGTGCCCGTCAAGGTGGTCCAGGCCACGCCGGGCGCTCTGCTCAAAGCGATCCGCGATTCCTGACAGAGGAGCCCGGATGATCCGTCCGATCATCGCGATCGTCGGGCGTCCGAACGTCGGCAAGTCGACGCTCTTCAATCGTCTGGTCGGCCGGCGTCAGGCGCTGGTCCGCGATACCCCGGGCGTGACGCGCGACCGGCTCTACGGACGCGTCAGCTTCGAGCGGTGGCAGGCGACGGTGGTCGACACCGGCGGCTTCGATCCCTCGTCCGAGGAGCCCTTGATCGAGGGCGTACGCCGTCAGGTGCTCGCCGCGGTCGAGGAAGCCGACCTCGTCGTGTTCGTCGTCGACACGCGGACCGGTCCCACCGCGCTCGACCTCGAGATCTCGAGAATCCTCCGGCGGGGGGGGCGTGCCGTCGTGCTGGCGGCGAACAAGGTCGACGCCGCCGCCCAGGAGGGCGCGCTGGCCGATCTCTACCGCCTGGGCCTCGGCGAGCCGGTGCCCGTCTCGGCCGAGCACGGGCGCGGCGTCGCCGACCTCCTCGAGGTGCTCCGCGCGCGCTGCCCAGCGCCCGCGGCGCCTGCGTCGCGGACCGAGACGACGGTGCACGTCGCGGTCGTGGGGCGACCCAACGTCGGCAAGTCGTCGCTCGTGAACGCGATGGTCGGCGCCGAGCGCGTGCTCGTCCATGCAGAGCCGGGCACGACCCGCGACGCCGTCGACACGACCCTCGTCTACGAGGGGCGTACCTACGTGCTCGTCGACACCGCCGGGATCCGGCGCAAGGGGCGCGTGCAGGAGGCGCTCGAGAAGCTCGCCGTCGTCATGGCGCTCAAGAGCCTCGAGCGGTGCCAGGTGGCGCTGGTGGTCGTCGACGCCTCCGAGGGCATCGCCGCGCAGGACGCGCACATCGCCGGCTACGCAAACGACGCCGGTCGCGCCGCCGTTGTCGTCGTCAACAAGTGGGATCTGGTTCCCGGCGGGATGGTCCGCAAGGCCGAGGTCGTCGAGCAGATTCGCGATCGATTGCCCTTCCTCGACTATGCGCCGGTGTGCTTCACCTCGGCGACGCGCCCCGAGGGTATTCCCGAGGTCTTCGACACGATCGCGCAGGTCGCGGCGGAGGCGCGGCGCCGGATTCCCGGCAGCGCCGTCACCGAAGCTCTGCGAGCCGCGGTCGCCCGCCGCCCGGTGTCGCTTCGCGGCGATCCCTTGACGATCCAGTCGGCCTCGCAGGTCGCCGTCGAGCCGCCGACCTTCGCCTTGAAGGTCAACCGGCCCAACGACATCCACTTCTCGTACGAGCGCTACCTCGTGAAATCGCTCCGGCACGCATTCGGGCTCGCGGGTTCTCCGATCCGGCTCTCGCTGCGGAAGGCGACGGGGTCGAGGACGCGCCCGCGGCGGGTGAGGCGGTGAGCTTCCGGGGCCGGCTGGCGCGGCTCGGGTACTGGCGGCTCTCCGTCGTTCTCGTCGTGCTGGTCGGCGTCCTCGCAATGTTGTCGGTTGCGCGTCTTCGCGCCTTCTACTTCGGGCAGGGGACGGCGCCCTACGAGCGGGCGGGCGCGACGCTCGCACGGCTGCCCACCCAGCTTGCGGTCGGCGCGAGCGCCCCCGCATCGACGGGCGCGCCGGCGGGTCGAAAGCCTCTGCTCCCCGACGCCCAGGGCCGGATACGCGTACGCGTGACCGACCGGACGCCGTCTCGGCTCCCGGCCGAGGGCATTCCGGCGGGCTGGACAGCCAAGGAGTTCGTGGGCCACGCCTCGGTCGAGCTGGTCCGGGACGAGACGCGGCTGGCGCTCAGGCTCCGGAGCGAGCACTCGTCGTTCGCCCTCTATCGTGACGTGGTCGTCGACCTTGGCGAGTTTCCATTCCTCTCGTGGTCCTGGAAGGTCGTGCGCCTGCCAACCGACGGAGACGTCCGCGAGCGCGCCGCCGACGATCAGGCCGCTCAAGTCTACGTGATCTTCCCGCGCTGGCCCGCGCCCCTGCGGAACAGTGACGTGATCGGCTACGTCTGGGACAGTCGGGCGCCGGTCGGCACCCAGGTCACGAGCACGAAGGCCGGCAACGTCAAGATCATCGTGCTCGCCTCGGGGCGGAGCCAGGCCGAGACCTGGCGCTTGGAGCAGCGCGACGTCGCCAAGGACTACGCGGCGCTCTTTGGCCGCCAGGCCCCCCGGGTCGGCCAGGTCGCCGTCATGATCGATACCAACGACACCAAGGGGGTCGCCGAGGCCCTCATCGGCGACCTGGTCTTCGCCCGGACCCGCGCTGAAAGCATGGAAAGCCCAACGTCTATGCTAAGATGACGCGCATGGCGGATCCCGAGCGCCCGCACGACGATAACGACTACGACGACGAGCGCTTCGAGGACGAAGGACGGCGCTCGATTTTTTCGGCACTGTGGTTCCGTGCGATCCTCGTCGTGATCGTGCTCGGCGTCGTCGCGGCCGTCGCGGTTCCTTACGTGCTCGAGCTCGCGAATCAGCCCGCCCCGAAGACGGCCGCGGTCGGAAAGCCGGAGATGGCGCCGACGCCCGCGCCCGTCGCGCCGCCGAGCGTGAGCGCTCCGTCGGCCTCATCGCCCTCGGAAAAATCGCCGGCGCCCGAAAAACCGTCGGCGATGGACAGACCGTCCGCGAGCGAAAGTCCGTCGCCGGCTCCGACGCCGATGACGCCGGCGACCGAGAAGCCCGCCGCGGTGGCGCCGAGAAAATCGGAAGCGAGCAAGAGCGCCGTCGCCAGCAAGAGCGCGGTCGCGAAGGAGCAACCCGCGCCGGCACCGCGCGCGCCACGCGCGCCGGCGCCGCCGAGCCCGAGCGTCCCCGGCACGGGATATTTCGTCCAGGTCGGCGCGTTCAAGAATCCCGACACGGCCAAGCGGCTCGCGGTCCGTCTGCGCGAACAGAAGTACACCGTGGAAGAGTCGTCGGCGAGCGGCGCCACGCCCGCCCGTGTCACGGCGCCGACCGCGCCGCCGGCCTCGGGGGCGGCGAGCGACCGGTACGACGTCTACATCACCGGCGGCCCGCCCGCCGACATCAATGCGAAGCTCAGCGGTAAGGGGCTCAGCGCCGAGCCGTCGGGCGGCGGTGTGATCGTGAAGCCGAGCCTGCCGCTGCGCGACGCCGTGGCGCTCTCGAAGGATCTCGCGGTCGACGGACTCAAGGTTCAGGTCCGGCGCGCCGCCGGCGGATCGGCGCCCGCGCCGGCCACGTCGAGCGGATCCGCCGCGACGAGCGACGGGACCTTGTATCGGGTCCGGATCGGTCCGTTCGACGACAAGACGACTGCGACGTCGACCCTCCGCGAGCTCGAACAGAAGGGATACACGCCCTTCATCGCGCGAGGCGGGCAGTGACCGCCGGGGGCGCGCGGGCTCACCGCGTCGCGTCCCCAGGGGGAGGTGACTTCTGACGAAGAACGATCTGGTCAATGCCGTGGCCAACCACGGGCTCTCGAAGCGGCAGTCGTCGTCGGTGGTCGAGTCCGTATTCGACATCATCTTCCGTTGCTTCGAGAAGGGCGAGGACGTGAAGATCGTCGGCTTCGGTCATTTCCGCATCCGTCGCAAGGCCTCGCGGCGCGGGCGGAATCCCCAGACCGGCGAATCGATCGAGATCACCGCGCGCAAGGTGCTCACCTTCAAACCAAGCAAGGGGCTCAAACAACGGATCAACGCGCCGGCGTGACGACGGAAGTCGCCGAAAAGCTCTACTACCGTATCGGTGAAGTGGAATCGATCACCGGTATCCCCGCCTACGTCCTTCGCTACTGGGAATCGGAGTTCAAGCTGCTCCGCCCGAAGAAGAATCCGGCGGGCCAGCGCCTGTATCGGCCGCGCGACCTCGAGCTCGTTCAGCGCATCAAGACCTTGCTCTACGAGGAGCGGCTGACCCTCGAGGGCGCCAAGAAGCGGCTCATCGGCGAGTCGCGCCGTTCCGAGCAGCTCGAGCTCGGGATGAAGGAAGCCACGTACGCGGAGACGCTGCGGCGCATCCGCGATCGCCTGGGCGTCCTGCGCTCACGCCTCGGTCCTTGAAGGGCCCCGGGATATCTGCGACAATTCACGCCTAACGGTCGGGGCGTGGCGCAGCCCGGTAGCGCACATGACTGGGGGTCATGGGGTCGGAGGTTCAAATCCTCTCGCCCCGACCAATTTTCTTCTCGTTCACAAGCATTATGTCCGTCGTAGTCCTCACCAACGATGACGGTGTCCACGCTCCGGGTCTCGCAGCGCTGGAAAAGGCGCTCGCCGAGCTCGGAGACGTGTACGTCATCGCCCCGGAGCGTGAGCAGAGCGCCTGCGGCCACGCGCTCACCCTGCACCGGCCGCTCCGAGCGCTGCAGATGGGCGAGCGTCGGTTCTCGGTCAACGGCACGCCGTCCGACTGCGTGAACATGGCCGTGCTCGGCTTCCTGCCGGAGACGCCAGTTCTGGTGGTGTCGGGCATCAACCACGGCGCCAACCTGGGTGACGACGTCACGTACTCCGGCACCGTCTCGGCCGCGATGGAGGGGACGATTCTCGGGGTGCCGTCGATCGCCGTGTCACTGCTGGACGGAGGCGACTTCGAGATCGCCGGCCGCGTGGCGCGCCTGGTCGCGATGCGCGTGCTGGTCGGCGGGCTTCCCGGCAACACGCTGCTCAACGTCAACGTGCCGCCGAAGCCGCCGCGCGGAATCCGGATGACGCGTCTCGGACACCGGGTCTACAAGGACAAGATCGTGGAGCAGACCGATCCGCGCGGACGGAGCCACTATTGGATCGGCGGCGGCGCCGCCCGGTGGGACGATCTGGAGGGCACCGACATGGGCGCGGTGCACGACGGCTACGTCTCGCTGACGCCGCTGCACCTCGACCTCACGAATCATCGCGCGCTCGTGCAGCTGAACGACTGGCAGGGCGGTCTCAACGCCCAGCTCCTGACCGAGAAGCGCGGCTCGCCCCGTCGCGGGCCCGCGCCCGCCGCCACGCCGAAGAGGAAGCCACGGAGAGGGTAGTGGAGCGCACGCGCGACGCATACGAGACCTCACGCGCGCGGATGGTCGAGGAGCAGCTCGCGCATCGCGGGGTCACCGACGAGCGCGTCCTGGCCGCGATGCGACGGGTGCCACGCCATCTCTTCGTCGAGGAGCCGCTGCGCGATCGCGCCCACGGCGACCATCCGCTGCCGATCGGCGAGGAGCAGACGATCTCCCAGCCCTACATCGTCGGCTTCATGACCCAGCTCCTCGAGCTCAAGGGCCAGGAGAAGATCCTGGAAGTCGGCACCGGCTCGGGCTATCAAACGGCCGTGCTGGCCGAGCTCGCGCGGCGCGTCTGCTCGATCGAGCGGTTGCCGCGCCTGGCCGAGCGGGCGCGCAACCTCCTGGAGCAGCTCGGCTACGACAACGTGTGGGTCCGCGTGGGCAGCGGGACGCTCGGCTGGCCGGACGAGGCGCCCTTCGACCGGATCCTGGTGACGGCGGGCGGACCGTCGGTGCCCCCGCCGCTCTTCCAGCAACTCGCCGAGGGCGGGCGCATGGTGGTGCCGGTCGGCGATGTCGCCAACCAGACGCTGACGGTGGTCGAGAAGATCCGCGGCGAGATGAAGACCCGCCTCTGCGGCGAGTGCAAATTCGTCAAGCTTGTCGGGAAGTACGCCTGGGAGACTTGACGACCTTGTGCAGGCGTGACGACCCTGTACAATAAGCGCGTCGCGTCGGGGCGTAGCGCAGCCTGGTAGCGCGCACGGTTCGGGACCGTGAAGTCGGAGGTTCAAATCCTCTCGCCCCGACCATCTCTCTGACCGTCCGGCGGCCGGGTCGCGGCCGTCGGGCGGTCGCTGAAATCCGAGCCACCATCAGTGAGCGGATCGAAATCGGCCGCCGAGATCGTCGTCGCCGGACGGGTCCAGGGTGTCGGCTATCGCAACTATGCGCAGCGCCGCGCCTCGAATCTCGGCCTGGCCGGCTTCGTCATGAACCTCAAGGATGGCCGCGTGCGCGCGCGCGTCGAGGGCCCGCGGCCGATCATCGAGAAGTTCATCCAGGAGCTCGGTAAGGGCCCGCCCCTCTCCTGCGTCGAGGACGTGAGCGTCCGCTGGCTGCCGGCTTCGGGCCGCTTCGCCGCGTTCGGGATCCGCTACGCGGAGTTCGAGCAATGAGGGCGACCGCGGGGCTCGACGCCGCCCAGCTCGGCGCCGCCGCGCTCGGCCTGCTCGTCGCCTTCGGCCCGGCGCTCAGCTATGCCGAGCCCGCCGCGGGGCCACGCGCGGCGCAGCGCGTGTACGAAGTGATGGCCGGCGACACGCTGACGTCGCTCGCGAAGAAGTACGGAGTCACCGTCGCGACGCTCGTGAAATCGAACAAGCTGGCGAGCGCCGATGCCCCGCTGAGGGTCGGCCAGCGGCTCGTCATCCCGATCTCGGATACGGCGTCCGCGACCGCTCGTCGCGGGACCGCATCCCAGCCGGGCCCGCCGACAAGCGCCACGGCCCTGGGCGCCCCGCCGCCGGCGAGGTTCGCGCTGGTGGTGCCAGACTTCGACACCGGAATCTTGCAGCTCGGCTGGCCGGCCGAGGGCCCGGTGATCTCGACGTTCGGTCATCGCCGTAGTGGCTGGCACGGCGGCATCGACATCAAGGCGCCGCTCGGCACCCCGGTGCAGGCCGCGGCGACCGGTGTGGTCGTCACCGCCGGGGTCGAGGCTCGCTACGGGCTCGTGGTGAAGATCGAGCACACGCAGGGGTTCGTGACCGTCTACGCCCACAACGACGTGAATCTGGTCGAGGTGGGCGATCGCGTGGATGCCGGTGACCTGATCGCGCTGGTCGGCATGACCGGCCGCGCCACGACCTACCACGTGCACTTCGAGGTCCGCCGCGACGGGCTCGCCTACAATCCGCTCTACCTGCTCCCGATGCCGCCCCGCATCGCGCAGATCGACGAGACGGCCGTGAGACCGCATGAGTAACGAGGCCGAGGAAGTCGTCCCCGATGAGCCGCTCGACACGCTCGTCGACGCGGAAGATCACGACGTCCGCGAGGAAACGCGCGTAACGAGCCGTGAGAACCTCAGAGTTTACTTGAAGGAGATCGAGCGGATCCCACTGCTCACGCGGGAGCAAGAAGGCGAGCTGGCGCGGCGCGTGCGCACGGGCGATGCGGCCGCCAAGGCGCGGCTCAGCGAGGCGAATCTGAGACTCGTCGTACAGATCGCCCGCCGGTATCGGAACCGTGGTCTCCCGCTGCCGGACCTGATCGAGGAAGGCAACATCGGCCTCTTGCGGGCGGTCGAGAAATTCGACGGCGAGCGCGGCACCCGGTTCTCGACGTACGCGACCTGGTGGATCCGCCAGGCGATCGTGCGGGCGCTCGCGAACCAGGCGCGGATCATCCGCCTGCCGGTGCACGTCGAGCTCCTGCTCGGCCGATACACACGCGCGCAACAACGGCTGACCCAAGAGCTCGAGCGGCCGCCGACGATGGAGGAGTTGGCCGCGGCCCTCGGCACGACCGTGGAGCAGGTGGAAGAGCTCGAGGAGATTCGCCTGCAGCCGGTGTCGCTCGAGACCCCGATCGGCGAAGGGCAGGGCCGCGTGAGCGACCTGATCGCCGACCCGTCGGCCGACCCGCGCGACGCGCTGGTCTCGCTCTTCCGCGAGCGGGCCGATCTGGTCTCGGTGCTCGACGACCTCGCCGCCAACGAGCGGACCGTGCTGCGACGGCGCTTCGGCCTCGAGGGCGATCCACCCGAGAAGCTCGAGGCGATCGGCCAGCGGCTGGGCCTGACCCGCGAGCGCATCCGCCAGATCGAGGCCGCGGGCCTGCGCAAGCTTCGTGCGCTGCTGGGGGCGCGGGGCGTCGACGCGTCCGATCTCATCTGACCACCGTGGAGGACTGGTGATGAAGCACGGCTTCCGGGTGATGGACAGCGACCTGCACACGATGGAGCCGGACGGCCTCTGGGAGAAGTACCTCGAGGAGCCGTTCAGAAAGTTCGCGCCCGCGTTCGTTCGCCGGACGGAGAACGCGTCGAATCAGCCCGTGATCCGTATCGGCACGCTTGAGATCGGCGAGATGTCCAAGCGACCCCAGAGCGCGCTGGTCGGCAAGGACCTCCAGCGGCGCGCCTTCGCCCGACACCCGCACTACGAGGTCGCCCACGCGCGGGGCTACGACTCCCAGTCGCACGTGGCCGCGATGGACATCGAGGGCATCGACGTCGCGGTCATCTACGGCACGCGCGGCCGCCAGGTGCAGATGCACGACGAGCTCGATCCCGAGGTGGCCGCGGCGCT
>Ga0137407_10000328_pt1 | contig 33749 bp, 27 predicted proteins | sample CZOMad2_2_16fung_FD_108410 | JGI IMG/M metagenome (GOLD analysis project Ga0137407, IMG submission 108410) | Vadose zone soil fungal communities from Angelo Coast Range Reserve, California, USA - CZOMad2_2_16fungal (Illumina Assembly) | ecosystem: Environmental > Terrestrial > Soil > Vadose... | reverse complement strand
GCACTCAACCTCCTCAAACAGGACAAATCTTCCCAGCGGGGCATCAAAGGCAAACGTCTTAAGGCCGGCTGGGATCATTCTTACTTGCTCAAATTACTCGGTATTTAAATGCGTCGCCCCTGGCCTTTCCCCCTGCAAAATATGAGTTGAGGCCGAAGCGGTGTAAAATTTAGGTTCGTATTTTGGGAGGTCGAGATGACGCCTACCGCAACCGCAGTTGAACTCAAGCCCTGTCCTCTTTATATCAACGGAGAGCGCGTAATCTCACGCGGCCCGAAGGACGCGCAATACAACCCCGCGACCGGCGAAGCCGTGGCGGAGATTCCGCGTTGTACGGCGGAAGAGATCTCTGCCGCCGTGGAAGCCGCGCAAAAGGCTTTTCCCGCCTGGAGCAGGACGCCGGTGGTGCAGCGCGGCAAGGTGCTCTTTAAGTTCCGCGAGCTGATGGAGGCACACTCCCGCGAGTTGGTTGGGTTGATCACGGAGGAAAACGGCAAGACCACCGAAGAAGCGCAGGGATCGTTTGACCGGGGCATTGAGTGCATTGAGTTCGCTTGCGGCGCTCCCACGCTGATGATGGGGGACACAGTGGACCGTGTCGGCACTTCCGTGGACAGCTGGTCCACGCGATATCCGGTGGGCGTGTGCGTGGGTATCACTCCGTTCAATTTTCCTTTCATGGTACCGTTGTGGATGTTCCCCATGGCGATTGCCTGCGGTAATACATTCATCCTGAAGCCTTCTGACAAAGTTCCGCGCACCGCGGTGCGCATGGTGGAGTTGGCGCATGAAGCCGGCATGCCTCCGGGCGTGTTGAACCTGGTGCACGGCGCCAAAGACACAGTGGACCAGCTGCTTACCGATCCACGCGTCAAGGCCGTTTCGTTTGTTGGCTCCAGCGCGGTGGCAAAATACATTTATCAGACCTCCGCGAACAACGGAAAACGTGTGCAAGCACTGGGCGGCGCCAAGAACCATTCCGTGGTCCTGCCTGACGCCGACCTGAAATCGACCGTGGCTGCAATCATGGGTTCGGGCTTTGGATGCGCAGGCGAGCGCTGTTTGGCTACCAGCGTGGTGGTTGCCGTGGGTGAGGCCGGCGATCCCCTGGTAAAAGAATTGGTCAATGCCGCCAATCATCTGACCGTGGGCGCGGGATGCGAGCCCAAATCACAGATGGGCCCGGTCATTACCGCGGAGTCCAAGAAGCGGATTCTCAGCTACATCGAGCTGGGCGAAAAAGAAGGCGCGGTGCTTGCCCGCGATGGCCGCAAAGACGCAGCGGCTGGAGGCAAAGGTTACTTCGTCGGTCCAACGATCTTGGACAAAGTGAACCCCGAGTCTCGCGTTGCGACGGAAGAAATTTTCGGCCCCGTGCTCTCAGTGATTCGCGTGAAAGACCTTAAAGAGGCAATCGACGTGGTCAGCCATTCTGAGTATGGCAACGCCGCGTCGGTCTTTACCCGCTCCGGATCTTCCGCCCGCCAGTTTACCCAGAACGTTACCGCCGGCATGGTGGGGATCAACGTGGGCGTGCCCGCGCCTGTAGCTTTCTTCCCCTTCTCTGGGTGGAAGAACTCTTTCTTTGGCGATCTACATGCTCTGGGCAAAGATGCCGTGCATTTCTATACTGAGACCAAAGTCGTGACGTGCCGGTGGCCGGACTAACAACGGGCCCTAGTCTTGAAACATCACCTCTCGAACGTGCGCTTGCACGGATAGTCGGTCTGCGTGCGGCGCAAGGCATCAACGAGTTTCTGGTATTCGGTCTCAAAGAAGCGCAAGCGTGCATTTTTGCCGGCTCATTCCTGTTTCTGCTTGCCATCTCCGGACACGTGAAAATACCGGGATTGGCCCGGTATGACTTCCTGTTCCTGAGCGCAATCGCGATCCAGTTGCTGCTCGTCGCTTTGCGGCTGGAGAACTGGCGCGAAGTTGCGGTGCTCTCGCTCTTTCATTTATTGGGCATGGGGCTGGAACTTTTCAAGACGTCGCATTCAGTCCGGTCATGGAGTTATCCCGAGCCGGCTTTCTTTCACGTGAAAACGGTCCCGCTCTACAGCGGATTCATGTACGCCTCGGTCGCCAGCTATATCATGCAAGCTTGGCGCCGTTTCGATCTTCGGCTCACACACTTTCCCAATTTCAAGCTGGCGGTTGGCGTCAGCGTGGCGATCTATGTCAACTTCTTCACCAATCACTACACGCTGGACGTTCGCTGGCCGCTTGCGGCAACGGTGATCATTCTGTTCTGGCGGACGCGCGTCCATTTCACGGTGGTGCGCATCGAGCGCGCGATGCCCGTGGTGCTTTCCTTCTTGCTGATCGGGTTCTTCATCTGGGTGGCGGAAAATATCGCCACGTTTTTTGGCGCGTGGGTCTACCCGCACCAGGCCCAGCAGTGGGCGATTGTCGGCCCCAGCAAGATCAGCTCCTGGATGCTCCTGGTGATCATCAGCTTTATTATTGTCTCAGCGTTGAAAGAGATTTTTCCCAAGGACCAGGCCGGCAAAGCGACGCGGGCCGTGGTTACATCAGATTAAGAGCGCCCGGGCTTTTCAGAAAAAAATCGCGGGGAGGGTTGAACTCCCCGCGAAATCAGTGGTCTTATACGTTTGCCATCTCCAGAATATTAACGTGGATAGCCCGGCCGTCGAGCTCAACCACTTCGCCAACGTAACGCGAGGCTGTCAGCCCAAAGATGGCAATATGTGGTTCGCCATTGCTGGGGTTGTGCTCGTAGATCAGGTTGGTCTTGTACGGAAGCCCAAGGACTTTGCGCACGGCGTTGATCGCATTTTCCGGCTTGTAGTCAAAGACCGACGTGTTGTCCGGCCCGCGCAGCAACTCCGTTCCCATGCGCTTCACGGAGTCCTTGTGAATGGCCTCCCATGATGCAGCCAGGTCGAAGAGTTCAACCGTCTTGCAGCCCGTTTCCGTGATCAGGGCCAGGCCGACTTGGTTCTCGTGTAGCCGCGCCTTTGACAAGATCTCGTCAAAGTTGCGGGCAAAGTCGTCGAAATTCTGCTTAAGGTTGTCCTCGCCCTGGTAGAAGCTGTGTGCCGCTTCCGCCGGTGGCGGCATGGGTACATTTGGAGTACTCGAGATCATCCTCCTGAAGAGAGGAGCAGGCCGTGGAACACTGTGAAGCAAAGGCTCCGCAGGCAATGCGGCTTCCGGCTTCTGTTCCGGAGTTCCGGCCATGGTGCGCATTGCCGCCGAAGTTTGGCGTACGGCGTTCCATGTAGTTTGTTGGTCCTGCTGGCGGTAGCCCGCGGAATATACGGCTGCATCCACGGCGAGAGGCGTGATCCCACCGTATTTGAATTCTGCCCCGGTGCGGATGCCGTGCGTCTGATGGACGCAACGCACGTCGAGCGCGACCTCAGTTCCCGGAAACAAAACAGCGCTCCGCGTCAGAGCGCGGCTTTGCGTCCCTTTGCCTTCAAAGATGGTTCCGGAACGCACGTATACATTTTTTTTGGACGCATTCTTTAGATTCACCTTGTTGATGGTCCCGCTATCGGAAACCAGAACGTTTTCTGTTTCCGGCAGGGTGATGTACTGGCGTTCCTGGGAAGTTTCCCGCAGGATCGGCAAAATACAGGCCAAGGACAATTCGTTCGGCCGCTCGGGCTTGCCGAACCTAAACCCCATAGATTCTTCAGAGATTGCTTGCAGGATGGTAGACGCAGTTATAGCTTTAGGTGTCATACGTAAGGTTCTCCTTTTTAAGGCGGATACTTCCGCCTGACTTTCAAACTCAGTTTACACCTGACGTGAAAGATTTGGAAGGGAAGTGGGATGGTGGGTGCGCGGTAAAGCCGTAGGACACTACCCCGGATTGGGATAAGCAATTTTAAGCAACGCTGCGCATTGTACAATTTGGTGAAACCGGTCAAATGGAAGAATCGCTGTCAGCCAAAGAACTCGCCGAGGAGCACTGCCAAGAAGGATTCAGGCTAGCCTGGGTCGCAAAGGATACGGATGCTGCACTCCGGGAATTTCGTGCTGCTTTGGAAATTTGGCCTGCCTGTGCCCAAGCTCATTGCCAAATTGGCCAGATTCACTTCTCGGCAACGGAGCCTAATCTAGCAGAGGCATTGTGCGAGTTCCTCGAAGCGACGCGTGTTGCGCCGGAGTGGAGTGAGGGCCATTTGTGGTGTGGCAATGTGCTTCAGGAAATGCTAAAGATGGACGAAGCAGCAGCGAGATTTAAGGAAGCGATGCGCCTAACGCCCGGTGATGCGCGTACCTACATTTCGTTTGGCATCTGCTTGATCAAACAAGGAAAGTATGCAGACGCCATAGCCGCTTTTCAGCAAGGGATTGCACTCAAGCCCGCTTACGGAGAAATGGCCACCCGAATGATGCTCGCGGATGCGTTGCGAAAGAACGGACAAGTCAAGGAAGCACTTAGTGAGTGGAAAACAGTCGCGAGCATGAAAGCCGTTTGGGATTATGAGCAAGGGGAGCCGGAACGCGCCAAAGAGTTCTTGGCTCAATACGGTTGATTACACTCCGCTATATACCGCCCGCTTCAGGAAGTTGCCTTGTCCCGGCTTGCCGTGGAACTGGTCGCCGTCTACCAGCACGCGTCCGCGGGAGAGCACAACATCCGGCATGCCCTTGACCTTGACGCCTTCGAACATGGAGTAGTCCACGCGCATGTGGTGGGTCTTGGCGCTGATGGTGTGTTCGCGGTTGGGGTCGAAGATTACAAGATCGGCGTCACTGCCCACCGCCACCGTGCCTTTTTGCGGATAGAGGCCAAAGATCCTGGCCGGAGTGGTGGATACCAGTTCGACGAAGCGGTTCACGCTGAAGCGTCCTTTGCCCACGCCGCCGGAATAGATTAGGCTCATGCGGTGCTCAACGCCGGGACCGCCGTTGGGAATCTTGGTGAAGTCGTCTTTGCCAATTTCTTTTTGCTCCTTGAAGCAGAAAGGACAATGGTCCGTGGAGACGACCTGAAGGTGGTCTTGCTTCAGTCCGGTCCAGAGCTTTTCCTGGTGCCACTTTTCGCGCAGCGGCGGAGTAAATACGTACTTGGCCGATTCAAAGCCGGGTTTGTCCATGTCGTCGAGTGAGAGGTAGAGATACTGCGGACATGTCTCTGCGTAGACCGGCAGGCCCCGGTCGCGGGCCTCGCGCACTTTTTCCAGTGCCTCATTGCAGCTCAGGTGCACGATGTATACGGGCGAGCCGGCCATCTCCGCCAGCGCAATCGCGCGCGACGTGGCTTCAGCTTCAGCGGTGGTTGGGCGGGTAAGAGCGTGATATTTGGGTGCGGTCTTTCCTTCCGCCAGCGCCTGCTGCACGATCACATCAATAGCGCCGCCATTCTCCGCATGCATGCAGATCATGCCGCCGATCTTCGACGCCGTGCGCATGGCTTTGAAGATGGTTGCGTCGTCCAGCATGAACACGCCCGGATAGGCCATGAAAAGTTTGAAGCTGGGTACGCCTTCACGCACCATCTCCGCCATTTCGTCCAGGCGCGCATTGGGTAAGTCGGTAATGATGCAGTGAAATGCGTAATCACTCGTGGCCTTGGAAGCGGCTTTCTGCATCCAGGCGTCAAACGCGGCCCGCAACGGCTGGCCCTTGTACTGGATGGCGAAATCAATGAGCGTGGTGGTCCCGCCAAAAGCGGCGGCGCGGGTTCCGGTTTCAAAGTCGTCAGCGCTGGTGGTGCCACCGAAAGGCATATCCAGGTGCGTGTGGACGTCGATCCCACCGGGCAAAACGTATCTGCCTTTAGCGTCGATGACTTGCTTGGCGCCATCGCGCGGCAGGCCAGCGCCGATGGCGGTAATTTTACCGCCAGTGATAGCCACATCCGCGGCGTAGGTATCACTAGCGGTGACCACGGTTCCATTCACAATCAGAGTGTCAAAAGCCATGCAGGCCTCCAAATCCTAGTTATTGGATTGCTCTTTATTTTGGAACCGGTGCCGGCCCAGTTTTTTCAGGCGCGGGAGGCGGTGCAACCGCCGGCATTTTGAAAAAAGAATCGTCAACGCGAGTGTTCAGTTCAACTTTCTTAAAAGTGATCTTCTGCTTGGCTCCCTGGCCTCCCGCTGGCTGCTGCTCAATGGAAAACGGAAACATCAAACCTTCTACTTCCTTGTAGTCGCCAATCATGGTTTCAAGTTCAACTTCGGTCCCACGCGTAGTGATTTTGGCCACGGTCTTGATCGCAAGAAAAGTGCGGGCATCAAGATATAAATTGCGGACGCCGCCATTCTTGAGCGTAACTTTGAGATGGTAAGCATCGGCTCCACCATCGATTTTTTCTTTTCCAACCAACTCAACGGTATTGCCTTTCTGTTTGTAATCCACCAGAGGACCGTCGAAATCGGCTTGCTCCTGCGTATTTTTCAAATCATCGGCTACCAGTGGCTCCGGGTCGGTCTTACCCGTAAAAGGGACAATCTGCCACCCGTTCTGGCCGTCATACGCCTGAGTCAAGGTAAGCCCCTGGACGGAAATATCAAGGCGCATCTTCATGGGACGCTTATAGACCTGGGTGAAACCTGCCTGCATCTCGCCGGTCTCCACATCGCCAGTGATGCGCACGCTCTGGACGGCCTTCATCTTGGCCATGCCGCCTTTGGCCGTAATATTCTTAGCGATGATCTCATCCACGGTTTGAGCGGACAGTGACAGCGAGAACATAAATGCGGTCACTGTGGTCAACGTCAATCGGCGCATGAAATGGTTCTTCAATTTCGTACCCCTTGTGGTTAGCCTTTGCTTTCTTACAACCAAGCCAGCATTCTATGCTACACTCGCGGGATTTACACCGCCTCTTTGCGCGGAGTAATTGCGGAGTAATTTTTGTGCACACGGCTCCGCGATTGGAGAAAGAATCGATTTACAGAGTAGTTTGTATCAGAGCGCAAAGCTGGTTTCAGATACACGTCGCCTGGAAAGAGTGTTCTTGGCGGTAAGGCAAGGAGCAAGGGATAAACCGATGTCGAATGACGCAGCGCCTAAGCTTGCACTTGAACAACTTGAAAAAAACTTCGCGGATATCAACCCGCCGCTGAGCCCGGGGCAAGCTCTGGAGGAAGGCTCGCGATGCCTGTTTTGCCATGACGCTCCCTGCATTAAGGCCTGCCCGACCGCAATCGACGTGCCTCAGTTTATCCGCCAGATTCTTACCGGCAACCTGCGTGGCTCCGCCAAAACCATCTTGGAAGCCAATATTCTTGGCCAGAGTTGCGCGCGCGTCTGTCCGACGTCAGTCTTGTGTGAAGGCGCTTGTGTGCTCAACATCGAAGGGAAGAAGCCGGTGGAGATCGGACGGCTACAGCGTTACGCCGTTGATCCGGTGATTGCGAATGGCATACAGCTTTTTAAAGCCAGAGCAAGCAACGGGTACAGAGTGGCCTTGATCGGCGGTGGTCCGGCAAGTCTGGCGTGCGCTGCTGCTTTGCGTCGGCTGGGTTATGAGGCAGTGATCTTTGACGCCAACCCGCAGCCCGGCGGCCTGGACACCTATGGCATTGCCGCTTACAAGATGCGCGCGCAAGACGTGCTGAAGGAAATTGAGATGATAAGCGCCCTGGGTGTGGAGATCCGTCGCGGAGTCAAAGTTGGGAGCGACATAAGCATCGCGCAGCTTGAGCGCGATTACGACGCGGTGTTTATCGGCGTCGGGCTGGGAGCGACGGAAGTTCTGCGCATTCCTGGAGAAGAACTGAAGGGCTGTATGGATGCGCTCTCCTTCATTGAAGAGACCAAGAGCAAAAGCTTGAACCAGGTCCAGGTGGCAAAACGCGTGGCCGTGATTGGCGGCGGGAATACCGCGATCGACGTGGTTACGGCCGCCCGGCGTCTGGGCGCGGAAGAAGTCTACATGGTGTACCGCAGAGGGCCGGAGGAGATGTCCGCTTTCGAATATGAATACGAACTGGCGAAAAAAGACTCAGTGACCTTTGTGTGGCAGGCCTCGCCCGTGCGCGTTATCGGTGATGCCAATGGACGCGTGAATGCACTGGAATGTATTCGCACCAGGAAAGGCGCAAAAGATGCTCGCGGTCGCAGCAGCTTTGTTCACGAGCCGGGCACGGAGTTTCGTCTGGATGTGGAAATGGTCGTCAAGGCCCTAGGCCAGGAGCGGAACACTCAATTCTTGGGGCAGATTGCGCAGTTGGAATTGAAGAATGGCTGTATTGCTGTTGACTCGCAGACCATGTGCACCGCGAACCCTCGCTACTTTGCCGGCGGAGATTGCGTGAATGGTGGCGGCGAAGTTGTCGACGCGGTGGCCCATGGCAAGAAAGCGGCAGCCGGTATTCATCACATGCTGGAAGCTTCGCGGGGAAGGAAGGCCCATGCCTGATCTAAGCATTAATTTTTGCGGAGTGCGTTCACCCAATCCGTTCTGGCTGGCCTCGGGGCCGCCAACCAACACCGCCTACCAGATCATGCGCGCCTTTGACGCCGGATGGGGCGGCGCGGTGTGGAAGACCATTGGTGAGCCCATCATCAATACCGCTTCACGCTACGGTTCGGTGGATCTGAAAACAGAGCGCATGATGGGCCTGAACAATATCGAACTCATCAGTGACCGCTCCATTGAAACCAACCTGCGCGAGATTGCGGAGGTAAAGAAACGCTTTCCGCTGCACACCGTCATCGCTTCGCTCATGGTCGAATCCAAGCGTGAAACCTGGCATGACATTGTGAAGCGCACGGAAGACTCTGGAGCGGATTTGCTGGAGCTGAATTTTGGCTGTCCGCACGGCATGTCCGAGCGCGGTATGGGCGCGGCCGTTGGCCAGGTGCCGGAATATGCCACCATGATTACCACTTGGGTGAAGGAAGTGGCGCGGACCCCGGTGATCGTAAAGCTCACGCCCAACGTCACCGACATTGCGCACATGGCCAAAGCCGCCAAGGCCGGTGGCGCTGACGCGGTATCTTTGGTCAACACTTTCAACAGCATTGTTGGCGTTGATCTGAACAACTTTTCTCCTCGCCCCGCGGTCGCCGGACGCGGCAGTCACGGCGGTTACTGCGGCCCTGCGGTAAAGCCAATCGCACTGCACATGGTTTCTTCCGTGGCCAAGACCGTGGACATTCCTATTTCTGGCATCGGCGGAATCGGCAACTGGCGTGACGCCGTGGAGTTCATGCTGCTGGGCTCGACCTCGGTTCAAGTCTGCACTGCCGCCATGCACTACGGCTTCCGCATTGTTCGCGACATGATTGACGGCCTGGAAAACTATCTGGAAGAAAAAGGCTTTGCTTCAGCCATGGACATCGTCGGCAAATCCACGCCGCAGGTTGACGATTGGGGCAATCTTGACCTGAATTACAAGATCATCGCCAAAATTGACGCGGAGAAATGCATTGGCTGCAACCTCTGCTACATTGCCTGCGAAGACGGCGCACACCAGTGCATCCGCGTAGAAGAACGTCCGCTGGGCGATCTGCGTCATGATGTTTTGCCGAAACATGTACCACATGTTCTGGAAGATGAGTGTGTCGGCTGCAATCTGTGCGCACTGGTCTGTCCCGTGCCCGATTGCATCACCATGGTCGAGGTTGATTCCGGACGTCCGCACATGAGCTGGAGACAATTGCAGGAGGCGCGAGGGAAGAGTCCGCAGTGCAGTATGGAAGACTTGCTGGCGGGGAAAAACGGTAGTTAGAATTCTACTAACGTAGAGACGCGGCACTGCCGCGTCTAAAAGATTGAGGTAACGAAAGTATTCACACCTCGGGGTGCGAGTTTTTCCGGGGGACAGAGTTAGACGCGGCAGTGCCGCGTCTCTACGTTAAGATCTTTGGTTGGCGCACACTGCCCATCAACCCCCAATACACCACAAACGCCACCGCGAACCCCACAAACCACGAATAGTCATATAAAAACCTGACCGAAGGAATCACCAACCCCATCAGGGCCACGGCTGATCCAACCGCCAGCGCTCCGATGGCGCGCCAGTTGAAGCCCTTGGCGTATTCGTATCGACCGTCGCGCAGATACAGATCATTCGTCACCAGTGTTCTGCGGCGAACCAGGTAATAGTCGCAGATCATGATTCCTGCAACTGAGCCGAGCACCGCGGGCGTAGCCACCGAGCCATGCGACCACGAACGTATCGTAATTTGCCAGCAGCTTCCACGGCATCATGGCGATTCCCATGACGCAGGTGATCACACCTCCGATTTTGAAAGAGATGCGGCGGGGCCAGAGATTAGAGAAATCGTTGGCAGGAGAAACAACGTTGGCGCCGATGTTGACGTTGAGCGTCGCCAGCAAGATCGCCACCAGCGAGATAATCACGGTCACTGGAGAATGGAAGCGGCTGAGCAGTTGGACCGGGTCCCAGATTGCCGCGCCGTAGATCACCACAGTCGCCGAGGTCACGGCCACGCCAATGAACGAGTAGAGCGTCATGGTCAGCGGCAGCGCAACCGCTTGCCCTATGGCCTGGCCGCGCTCATCTTTGGCGAAGCGAGTGAAGTCGGGAATGTTGAGTGAGACAGTCGACCAGAAACCTACAGTCGCATTCAACGCGGGAATTAGCGTCTGGAAAAATTCGCGGTTGCTGCTGAACTTGGAAGGTGCGGAGAGCATGGGACCGAAGCCGCCAGCAGCGAAATACGCCCATCCCAGAAGCAACAGGCCAACTCCAAGGAGAACGGGCGCGCTGATTCCCTGCAAAAACCTTATATACTCAATACCTTTAAGGATCACCGCCAGATTGATGGCCCAGAACGCAAGGAAACAGATGGGAACGCCATAAGCGTTGTTGTGCCATGCCGGCCAGATCGTGCTTAGCAGAACGTTGATGGCCTCGCCGCCAATCCATGTCTGTATGCCAAACCATCCACATGCCACCAGGCCGCGCAGCACGGCGGCAACATTCGCTCCCAGTACGCCGAACGAAGCACGCGCCAGCACAGGAAAGGGAATTCCGTAACGCGCGCCGGGATGTGAGTTCAGCAACATCGGCGCAAGGACGATCGTATTGCCAAGAAAAATCGTCAGGACGGCCTGCTTCCAGTTCATGCCTTTGCTGATCAAGCTGGCGGCAAGAATGTAAGTCAGCGTGTTCACAGACATGGACACCCAGAGCGCGGAGTAGTTATAGGTGCTCCATGTGCGGCGATCTGCGCTTACGGGCGCCAAGTCAGCGTTGTAAAGCGGGCTGGATTCGATGTTCTGGTTGAGCGGGGCTGTTGTGGGCATGTTTTTTAGCTTTTAGCTACTAGCTCTTTCTGAAATCCCGAGCGAAGCGAGGGATCCCTACGGTCTTCGATGAACCGAAGGCTTCCACAGTATTCCTTTTTGAACCCAAGAGTCCTCATAGCGATAGAGACCCCTCGCCGTGCTTCGGGGTTTCAGGATGCTAGACGCTACTCTTCACCAACGCCCCATAGCTGTCTGGTCTGCGATCGCGGAAGAACTGCCAGGTATTGCGTACCTCGGCAATCATGTCCAGATCCAGATCAGCTACCACGACTTCATCTTTGTCCCGGCTGCCCTGGGCAATGATCTTGCCGCGTGGAGTGCAAAAATAGCTCTTGCCATAAAACTCGCCGATGTTCCACGGAGCCTCTTTGCCCACGCGGTTGAGGGCCCCGACAAAATATCCGTTGGCCACGGCATGCGCGGGCTGCTCCAACTCCCACAAATATTCTGACAGGCCGGCTACCGTGGCCGAAGGATTGAAGACGATCTCCGCGCCATTCATTCCCAGCGCGCGTGCGCCTTCCGGGAAGTGCCGGTCATAACAGATGTACACGCCGATGCGCGCGTATTTTGTCTGGAAGGTCGGATATCCACCATCGCCCGGAGTGAAATAGAACTTCTCCCAAAATCCCGGGGCCACTTGCGGGATGTGGTGCTTGCGATATTTGCCTAGATACTTACCGTCCGCGTCAATGACGGCGGCGGTGTTGTAGTAAAGCCCAGTCATTTCCTTTTCATAGATCGGGACCACGATGGCCATGCGGTGTTTGGCGGCAACTTTTTGCATCAGCTTGATGGTGGGGCCGTCCGGCACGGGCTCAGTCAACTCATACCAGCGCTTGTCTTGTTCAGCGCAGAAATAAGGGCCATAGAATATCTCCTGTAGGCAGAGCACCTGGACCTTCTTTTTTGCCGCCTGATCAATGAGCTTCAAGTGTTTGTCAATCATGGCCTTCTTGATCTTTGCCAACGGCTGATCGGGACCGAGCACGTTGGTTGCCTGAATCAATCCACAGCGCACAATTCGGGACATCGCCACCTCGCAGGATAAAAGCTCCGCCAATATACCGCAGAAACCTGATTCAAAGCGGAAGGATATTCTATGCTAAAAGGCCTTCTCCCGAGGGAGAGGTCTCGCGTACCATAGGTGCCGTTTGTTGCGTTGTTTTTTTGGCGGACAGGAGCTTCTTATGGCTTTCGTGGAGAATCAAGGCGCCAGGATCTACTGGGACGAACAAGGTACGGGCGAGCCTGTGCTGTTGATCATGGGACTCGGCTACCCGTCGTATTTGTGGCATCGGACGCGCCCAACACTGGCCGCACAGTATCGAACCATTGCGCTCGACAATCGCGGCAGCGGCCGCAGTGACGTGCCGCCAAGCCCGTACCCGATCGCGTTGATGGCCTCCGACGCGGCCGCCGTACTGGATGCGGCGCAGGTGGAAAGTGCGCACGTCTTCGGCCTGTCCATGGGAGGCATGATCGCACAGGAGTTTGCTCTGCAATATCCCAAACGGGTACGGTCGCTGATCCTGGGATGCACGGCCGCGGGCGGGCCCAACGCGGTGCGGGCCACCCCTGAAGTCACCAAAATCCTCACCGCACGCGATATGAGCCCGGAAGAAGCGGCAAAGGCCATGCGGCCGTACATCTATGATGCATCAACCCCGCTGGAACGGGTGGAGCAGGATTTGGTGATTCGCCGGCAATGGTTTCCCCGTCCGGAAGGGTACATGGCGCAATTGCAGGGAATCTTCAGTTGGGAGGCTTACAGCCGGCTACCGCAGATCACCGCGTCCACGCTGGTGATTCACGGCGACTCGGATCAACTGGTGCCGCCCGGCAACGGGGAGCTGATCGCGGCCCGGATTCCGGGAGCAAAGCTGGTCATGCTGGCACACGCGAGCCACATCTTTACCACCGACCAGCCGGAAGCGTCACAGCAAGCGATTGTGGAGTTTCTGGGGGCGCAGTTGCCCGCGCTGCAAGCAGGCTTGGCTGGCTAAGGGGTGCGATAGCCTTACCTCGGGGCGAGAATAGGTCAGATTTGGGGGCCAGCGACGCGCCTAGCGGGCGCGGGCCATGCTTAGCGACCGTGGGGCAGAGCAGGCTTTAGCGAACGTGATTGCGGTAATGTAGGAGTCTCCGGTGGCTGTCACCGCTTCAAGGGCCCGCGAACGGGCGTCAACCACGTCGTCCGCGGAGCAATGCAGCAGGGTGGCACAGTCGCTCACTGGATAGCCTTCCAGCACTGATATCACAAACGCAAAGCGCTCAAGCGGCTCCAACTCCGTGATTGAGGCGATCACGGCCGATATCCCGGACTCACTGCCATGGATTGGGCTGGTGGTCTGCGTGCCGGATTGCGCTGATGCGGGAGAGATCATCTCCACTGCGTTCTTGATGATGGTACGAACGGCCCAGGCGCGCGCCCAAGTGCTAAAACCGGTGTTTCCCTGGACACAATCTTCCAGGCCGCCAACAAAGCATTGCTCGGCCTTCATCTGGTCCGCGGTCAGCAGGAGCGCGAGCAAATGCAGGCTGGTTACTTCGTCGGTAAACATCCTGCGGATCTCTTCGCAAGTGGCCGCGTCGATCTCGTGTTCAGAAGCTACTCGGTCTTTAATCATTTGAAACATATGCACTCCTTTTCTAAGACGCATTTGCTGGCAAAATCCCTGTCAGGTTTTTGCTGTAACGCCCTTTGTTAGTGCAATGCGGCTGCCAGATCGAGAATGTTATCTAAGATATTGATTATTAAGGAGATAAATGTTGTTTTGGCTGGCGGTAGGGTCGGAATGTGTCGATCCTCAAGCACGGAACGTGTCTTCCCGGACACACTTTAGCTCGTAAAATTGAATGCCAGGCGAGTCCCTTGCTAGACTTCAAAGCCATGAACGTGATCATTCGCCAAGCTGTTTCCGTGGACATTCCCGTGCTGCGCTCGTTGATTGATGCGTCCGTGCGCCAGCTCCAGGCGCACGACTACACGCCCGCTCAGATTGAAGGCGCGCTCAAGACGGTCTTCGGCGTGGATAGTCAATTGATCGAAGATGGAACGTATCTTGTTGCCGAAACCAAGGTCGCTGAAGAAGGGAAGCCAGAGCAAGCAGAGACGATCATCGTTGGTTGTGGCGGCTGGAGCAAACGCAAAACCCTTTATGGCGCCGACCAATGGACCGGACGCGAAGACTCACTGCTTGATCCACGCAAAGACGCAGCCAAGATCCGCGCATTCTTTATACATCCAGCATGGGCGCGGCGCGGCGTCGGCGGTATGATTCTTGAAGCCTGCGAACGCGCGGCCGCGGCGGCAGGCTTCACTCGCTTTGAAATGGGAGCTACTCTGACCGGTGTAAAGCTCTTCCGCGCCAAAGGCTATGCCCCAGTGCAACCTCTTGAAGTTCCTCTGGGGAACGGCGAGTCGCTGCCTATTGTTCACATGGAAAAACGGATGGTCCAGGACCCAGCGTCCCATGAGAGGATGGGTCCAACCCGCCTGTAGCTCTGGGACGGAAAGCGCTTTTCCCATTAGACTACGCGTGATTTTTTCTGTATGCTGCGGACGCTTAACCACCGGGCAGCATTCTTCTTCAGAGCAGCCAAGGAAATTAGGATTGAGGAGCACGACATGAAGCAGACTCGCCGCAATATTTTGAAAGGTGCGGGCGCTGTTGCCGCCCTGGCAGCTACAGGCGGATTGAATGCCGGATTCGCCGAAGCCAAACCGGCAGGCACACCCACGCGTGGCATGGCCCACGGATTGACTTTGCTGACGATCCGCAGCGGCAAGGAGCACCGGCTCGGCGTCAAGACGGACAAAGGTGTTCTAGACGTGCAAGCCGCCGCAAAGGCGCTCCGTATGCACGCGCCCGCCACAATGGATGACCTGTTGCAGAATGAAGATGGTCCCAGCCTGAACGCGCTGGTTGAAGCCGCGCTCAAATCCAAGACCGTGCAAGCGGCCTTCGTCAAGGAAGAGAACATTGAATATGGTCCCGTGGTGACCAGGCCGGAAAAGATCCTCTGCGTGGGCCTGAATTACCGTCGGCACGCCCAGGAGACCGGCCAGCCTGTTCCTAAAAAACCGATTCTCTTCAACAAATACAACGTCGCGCTCAACCACCATAACGGCTCCATCAAACTGCCGGTGGACGTAGCGGTGAAATTTGACTATGAAATTGAATTGGTGATTGTGATGGGCAAGGAAGCAAAAAATATCAGCGAAGCGGACGCGCTTTCCTGCGTCGCTGGCTACTGCACCGGCAATGATTTCACCGCCCGAGATTTACAGTATGAGACCGGCGGGCAGTGGATGATCGGCAAGACGCCGGACCAGTTTGCGCCGCTGGGGCCGTACCTGGTTACCGCCGACCAGATCGATCCGGATGCCCTGAAACTCGAATGCCGGGTCAACGGCGAAACGCGGCAGTCGTCGAGCACGAGCGATATGGTCTTCAGCAGCCGCCAGATGATCAGCTACATCTCACACTATGTCACGCTCAAACCCGGCGATATCATTTTTACTGGCACTCCCGAAGGCGTGATCCAAGGTAAGCCGAAAGACAAGCAGGTCTGGCTCAAGCCCGGAGACAAGATCGCTTGCAGCCTGGAAAAACTCGGAGAACTGAAGTTCGACTTGGTTTGATCTGCCGTGCGGTGCTACAAATAATCTTCGCGGCAGGGTGTGAAGACATCGATCACCAGCGAATCTGCCAGGGCTGATGCCTGATGTTCCACGCCACCGCGCACCACAAAACTGTCGCCGGCTCGAACGCGGAACGTTGTTCCCGTGATGGTGACCTCCAACTCTCCGCTCACCACATAAACAACCTGCTCATGCGGATGGCTGTGGCGGGCGCCTACCCAGCCTTTTTCCATGCGGTGCTCGGCCAGGAAAAGCTTGTCGTTATAGGAGCCCACGCGGCGTTGTAGCCCCGGCTCGGGCGCGCTCTTGGGAGCGTCTGCTGAAAGCACAACAGAAAAATCTGGGAATGCTGTTTTTGATGGGTTCATTTACAAGCTCCTCTTCCTTGATATTGAAAGTTGCCGGATCATTTCGATCCGTTGAACGATTACTCTTACTTGGCCGCAGCAAGTTCCGGTTGCCGCGCCGCTTGCACAATAGCAACGTAGCGCCGGGCAGCGTCAGCGATTTCAGCGGTGTTGCCGGACTTGAGGGCCGAGGCTGAAACCAACTCTCCGCCAATGCCCAACGCTTCCGCTCCCGCGCGGATGAAGTCCGCGGCCGTATCAAGGTTCACTCCGCCCGTGGGGATCATCGGCACCTGCGGCAGAGGGCCTTTGAGGGCCTTAATATATTTTGCTCCGCCAACCGTCCCGCAGGGAAATATCTTCACAAAGTCGCTGCCGGCTTTCCATGCGGCGATGACTTCCGTGGGCGTCAGTGCCCCGGCCATCATCAGTTTGCCGGCGCGCTTCACAAAAGCAACGGTCTCGGCGTTAAAGCCCGGACTGACAATGAACTCAGCGCCGGCATCAATGCATCGCTGGGCGGTTTCCGCGTCCAGAACGGTGCCTGCCCCAATCAGGGCATGAGCAGAATTGTTGCGCGCCAGTTGCGCGATCACGTCAATCGCCCCGGGAACGGTCATGGTGATTTCAACGATTGGAATTCCTCCGGCGCACACTCCTTCCACGGCCAGCAGCGCCTCGCGTCCAGACGATGCGCGAACCACCGGCACCACGCCGATCTCAATAATCCGTTTGCGGGTCTCGTCGCGCGTCATGCTGTCTCCTTGTTAATGTGAATTGTCACCGTGCCGCCGTTCATCGTGCAAATCGCTTATCGAGCGATCCTGGCGCCAACGCCGCGCATGGCCTGCGTCACTTCCTTGAGTGTAACCATGGTCGTGTCTCCGGGCGTAGTCATAGCCAGCGCACCGTGCGCGGCACCGCATTCTACTGCCCACTGCGGGCCTTGCCCGGTAAGGAAGCCATAGATCAGGCCGGAGGCAAAGGAATCTCCTCCGCCCACGCGATCAAAGATCTCAAGGTTCTCGCGCTGTTTGGCCTCATAGAAGCTGCCGTCGGCGTAGCAGATTGCGCCCCAGTCGTTGATGGTTGCGGTCTTGGCTTTGCGCAGTGTGGTGGCAACGACTTTGAAAGGAAACTCGCGCAGGGCGGACTGAATCATCTCCTTGAAAGCTTCCGTTTCGACTTTCGAGATGTGCTCGTCCATGCCCTTCACTTCGAAGCCGAGTGCAGCCGAGAAATCCTCTTCATTGCCGATCATCACGTCCACGTAGGGAGCCAGGCGGCGATTCACTTCCTGCGCGCACTTCTTTCCCCCGATGGACTTCCACAGCGATTCGCGATAATTGAGATCGTAGGAAACTATTGCGCCGTGCTTGCGGGCCGCTTTCACGGCTTCCAGAGCGACGTCCGGCGTAGTCTCGGAAAGCGCGCAGAAAATCCCACCGGTATGGAACCAGCGTGTGCCGCGTTTGTCGAAGATGTCTTCCCAGTCAATGTCGCCGGCTTTCAGTTGGGAAACCGCCGTGTGGCCGCGATCCGAGCAGCCCAAAGCAGCGCGTATGCCAAAGCCGCGTTCGGTAAAGTTAAGGCCGTTGCGGACCGTGCGTCCAACGCCGTCATAGTCAACCCAGCGAATCAAAGACTGGTCAACGCCACCCTGGTAGATCAAGTCTTCCAGCAAGCGGCCAACCGGGTTGTCGGCAAAGGCGGTAACAATCGCGGTGTTCAGGCCAAAGCAGCGCTTGAGTCCGCGAGCCACGTTGTATTCGCCGCCGCCTTCGGAAACTTCAAACCGGCGCGTGGTCCATACCCGGTAATTGCCGGGATCAAAGCGGAGCATGACCTCACCCAGGGCCACCATGTCCCAGCGGTTTGCATCTTTTGGTTTGATAGTCAGTGGCATCGGTCCACCACCAGAATAGCGCAAGCGCTCATGCAGCGGCCTCAGCATCAATTTGCGCCGTTTGTAAACGAGGAATCAGGACGTGGATGATCAGCAAGGCCAGCAAATACGCACAACCGGCGATGATGAACATAGGAAGATAGCTGCCCGTCCGTTGCAGGACAAATCCTGAGAACTTGGCAATGCCCATGCCGCCCACCGCGCCTCCAAAGCCGCCAATGCCGATCACGGACCCAACCGCGCGCTGCGGAAATACGTCGGACGCCAAAGTAAACAGATTGGCCGACCAACCCTGGTGCCCAGCCACTGCAAAACTGATCAAGGCTACTGCCAGCCACAAGTTGTGCACGCTTGTGGCCATGACCACAGGAACCACAGCGAGCGCGCAAACCAGCATGGCGGTCTTGCGGGCACGGTTGAGCGTCCAGCCGGCCTTGATGAGCTTCGCCGGGAGCCATCCTCCAAAGATGCTTCCGATTGAAGCGGCGTTGTAGATAATTACGAGAGGCAAGCCCATTTTGGTCAGCGACAAGCCATATTCGGTCGACAAAAATTTTGCCAGCCAGAAAAGAAAAAACCACCAGATCGGGTCGGTCAGGAATTTTCCTATGACAAAAGCCCAGGTCTGCGGATGCGGCAACAGCCGGAGCCACGGGATCTTTACCGTGGGCTCGGTGGGGTCGCTTTGGATGTGGCGGAGTTCCGCAGGGGAAAGCCGCGGGTGTTCTTGCGGCCTGCGATACATGCTGATCCACAAAAATATTGGTATGGCGCTAACCACTCCCGTAGAGACGAACGCAGCCCGCCATCCAAAGCGCTCTACTACCCAGGGAATGATCAGCGGAGTGACCGTGGCGCCCAGGTTAGTCCCGGAGTTGAAGATACCGGTGGCCAGGGCGCGTTCTTTTTTGGGGAACCATTCGGCAACCGTTTTGATGGCCGCCGGAAAGTTGCCTGCCTCGCCGATGCCAAGCGCGAGCCGTGCTATTCCAAACCCCATGGCCGATCGCGCCAATGCGTGAGCGGCAGCCGAGAGGCTCCAAATCCCAATGGAGATGGCGTAACCGGCGCGCACGCCAATCCAGTCCATGAGGCGTCCCATGAGCAGAAGACCCACCGCATAGGCGGCCTGGAAGGCGACTACGATGTTTGAATACTGCGTCTCATTCCAGCCAATGTTCTGTGGAAGCTGTAGCATCGGAGCAAGCAGCCCAAGAATCTGCCGGTCCACGTAATTCATGGTGGTGGCAAAAAAAAGCAAAGCGCAGATGGTCCAGCGATAGTGCCCGATCTTCAACGGCGATTGAGGATCGAAGACCGGCCGTGCTGGTGGTGCACCAGGCGGCGCGGACAAAGTTGAAAATGTATTCTTGTTTTCCATTGACCGCTATTTTCGGCTCGCTTCTAATCCTGATCCACCCTTGTTGAAGTCGGGCTGTACATTCACAACGCCAAACTGCCGGTCTTCTTTTTCGCGGTGCGCAGCCATGGCCCACAAGAAAGAGATCGGGTGGCCGGGGACCGCGACATTGGGATGGTATCCGCTGGGCATCAGCACGGCATCGCCTTCACGCACCGGCACCACCAGTTCAGGATAGTCCATGTTGTTGTAGACCAGCTGAAGGCCATACGCCGGCGCCGGCATGTTGATGTATACATACATTTCTTCCAGCATTTTCGCATGCTCGTGCGGAGGCCAGCTCGTCCAGTTGCCCGGCTCAGACATGGTGAAGCCGACGAGCAACCGTCCCGCCTGCACGTTCTTGCCAATGCAGATGTTCACGCGCCGCGCCTGTCCCGGCGTGCCGGCGTTGAAACTAAGACTCGGGTCCTTTGCGAGTTCCGCATAGGGCACAAACTGGAGCGGGTAGGCGTTGTCCACGTCGCTGAAGAACTCGGCAAAATCGACGTTTGACGATGTAGTTACTTCAATTCTGCTGTCGCGCGGAATATAGATGGAATCGTATTGGTTGCAGGTGAAGGTCTTGTCCCCTACTTTTACCGTGGCCGTCCCGGACAGGCAGACCAACCCGGTTTCCTGGTTGCCGTTTTGGAACGACACGGAAGGGGCGTCACGGTTCAGAATGATCCGCCCATAGGAAAGGTGTTTGTTGGTGCTGTTCTCCGGGGTTACCGATACAAGGCGGCCCGTATGGCGATTCGTATGGCGAAAAACCATCTTTTCTGCGACTGGAGATGCCTGTGCGTTCATGGATTTTGCTCCTGGGAAAAATAGTCCTGAGAAGTCGAACAAAGATCGGTGCAGCGTGTCATTGATTGACTCCGCTCGCCAGAAAGCCGCCGTCCACCGCGATTGAAGTGCCGGTGACAAAGCTGGCGGAATCGGAGGCAAGGAAGACCGCTGCGCCTACTAGTTCCTCCAACTGGCCAAACCGGCCCATCGGAGTGCGAACTTTGAATTCGTTGCCACGCGGCGTGCCGTCCAGCAGGGAAGCGTTGAGATCGGTGCGAAATAGTCCGGGCGCGATTGCGTTCACGCATACACCATGGCGGGCCCACTCAAGGGCGAAAGATTTGGTCAAAGACAATACGGCAGCCTTGCTGGCCGAATACGCTGCCACCTCATAAAGCGCAACGAAAGAGGACAGGGAAGCGATATTAATGATGCGCCCGTATTTCTGCTCAATCATGTGCTGGCCAAAAACCTGGCAGGCTAGAAGCGTCCCGGTCAGATTGGTCTCCATGATTCCGTTCCACTCGCTCTCGGAAACGTTCAGGGTAGGTGTGCGTTTGGTGCGTCCGGCGCAGTTGACCATGATTTGCACGCTGCCAAATTCTTTCAGCACCGCGTCCAGCAGGGACTGCAAGCTTGCCTTGTTGGTTACGTCCACCGTATGGGCGATTGATTTTTTGCCCAGGGCCTGAATCTCTTTGGACACGGATTCGACAAGATCAGCGCGGCGCCCCGTAGGCACCACGTTGGCGCCGGCCTGGGCCAGCCCTTTGGCAAGGGTCAGGCCGATTCCTGAAGTACCGCCAATAACCACAGCAGTTTTGTTGGTAAGGTCGAGTGAAGGATGTCCCATAGAGAGAGTATCTGTGCCTCGGTCTAAAAATTCAATTTAAAGTTGATCAAAAACTAAAAGTGAAACGGCAAGCTCAGCCCAAACCTGAGATTCGCAATGTTACAGGCTTTTGCTGTTGCCGCGACTCCCGCATCTGTGCAAAAGCCGGGGGAGAAATCAAACTTGCCAACGTCACATTCCGTGGACTAATCCTTCACCCGCTGAACAGCGACCACATCGCCGTTCCGTGCCGCGGTTGGCTGTATCTTGGACACGCTGGCAGCGGGTTTTCCTGAAGCGTGCAGCGCGGGCAGGCCCAGGTAACGTTCCGCGTTGTCATAACAGATCCGGCTGATCATGCCGCCCACCAGGGCCTCATCGTCCGGGAGTAGGCCCTTCTCCATTTCACTGCCCAGAAGATTACACAGAACACGGCGGAAATATTCATGCCGCGGAAATGACATAAAAGACCGCGAGTCCGTCAGCATGCCGATAAAATTTGCCAGCAATCCGCAGTTGGAAAGCGCATTCAACTGCCATTCAATCGCTTCTTTCTGGTCCAGAAACCACCAGCCGCTCCCGAACTGGATCTTACCTGCCTGTGAGCCGTCCTGAAAATTGCCTAGCATCGTGGCAAACGTGTAATTATCCGCCGGGTTGGCGTTGTAGAGGACCATTTTAGGCAGCCCGCTGGTCTGATCGAGGCGGTCAAGATACGTCCCCAACGATGATACCTGGGGCCAGTCCGCAATGGAATCAGTTCCGGAATCACGTCCCAGCGCCGCCATGACGCGGCTATTCGCGTTCCGGTAAGCGCCCAGGTGCAATTGCTTGGTCCATCCTTTTTCAACGTCAAGACGGCCAAAGAACAACATGAGAAAACTGGAGAATTTTTCCGATTCCAGAGGGCTGGGCGCTGTTCCTCCCCGCACTATATCAAAGATCGCCGCGGCCTGAGCTTCATCGCACTTTTTTGCCGGACAGAAATCCAATCCGTGATCGGAAAGACGACAGCCATGGCTGTGAAAATAGTCGTGCCGCGATTCGAGCGCCTTAAGGAAGTCAGAAAACCGTAAGATTTTCATGCCGCAGCTCTGGCTGAGCTTGTTCATCCACGTGGTGAAAGCCGCGGGATTTGCTGTTTCCATCGCCCGGTCAGGACGGAAAGTCGGCAGAACGCATGTGGCAAAGCCGGAAGCGGAGATTTTTTCGTGATGCTCCAGCGAATCTACCGGATCGTCCGAGGTGCAGACGGCGCGAACGCGGAAATTGCTCAAGATCCCTTGTGCGGAGAGGTCGTCGCGCTTAAGCCGGTGGTTCGCCTCCGCCCATACCTGCGGCGCGCTTTTTTCGTCGAGCAGTTCGGAGATATCAAAATAGCGGAGCAACTCCAGATGGGTCCAGTGATAGAGCGGGTTGCGCAATGTGCTCGGAACTGTCTTGGCCCAGGCAAGGAATTTCTCATAGGGGTCGGCATCGCCGGTGCAATAGCGTTCCGCTACGCCGTTCGACCGCATGGCGCGCCACTTGTAGTGGTCGCCCTCAAGCCAGATCTCAAACAGGTTGTTGAAGCGCCGGTTCTCCGATATGTCTTTGGGCGAAAGGTGACAATGGTAGTCAAGAATCGGCTGGCTGGACGCATACTGCCGAAACAAATACCTGGCTGTTTCGCCTTCAAGTAGAAAATTTTCCGTTATAAATCCCATGAACTACAAAGTCCCCCTTCGTTCCGCCCTCAGACCGCGCAACCTCCACGGTCCGTCATGAAAAAACTAAACCAGTTTTCCATTAATGCGTACATTGCGCAGAACAAGATCTTTTACGTTCTCAATCACATCCGGTTTTTCCACGCCGTTCAATTCGCAATCGGCCACGTGAACGTTCTCAATGGGAGCGTTCTTAAAGCCGCGCAAGAAGAGAGCGTACTGTGCTTTGTTGGCGGTAAGCTTCCGGATGTCAACGTTGCGCACCACCGGCCTGAACTTTCCCGCTTCTCCTTCTTCATAATAAAAATCAATAGAGATGCCGGCCATGGCCACCTGTCCGACCTCAATGTTGCGGACAAAAATATTTTCCAGCAAGCCGCCGCGCATGGCGTTGTTCTTGATGCGTATGGCAATGTCCAGGCGAGGGCTGTCCATGCGGCAGTTCTCCGCAAAGACGTTGCGCACGCCGCCGGAGATTTCGCTGCCCACGGTCACTCCTCCGTGGCCATCCTTCATTCTACAATCTTGAATCACGATATTTTCCGAAGGCACGTTCACACGGCGGCCATCCGCGTTTCTGCCTGCCTTGATCGCGATGCAATCATCTCCTGTACTGAAGTCACAGTCTTTGATCAGCACGTCCTTGCACGATTCAGGGTCGCAGCCATCGGTATTGGGGCCGGACTCCCGATTGACGCTGCCGCTGAGAATCGTCATCTTGTGTACGGTAACGTTGGTGCACAGCACCGGATGCACTTGCCACATGGGAGAGTTTTTCAGCGTTACGCCTTCAATCAGCACGTTCTTGCAGCGATACGGCTGAATGAACTGCGGCCGCAGGTAGTGTCCTTCACCGAACACCCGTTCGCTGACTGGAGTGCCTTTTTCCGCCATGGTAAAGAGTTGGTTGCGGTCCTTTTCCTGGCTTGGCTGGCCCGCGGTCCAGCCGCATTTTGTGCGGCCTTTCCACGGCCACCAGTGCTCGCAGTCAGCATTGCCGTCGATGATTCCTTCGCCCGTGATGCCGATGTTCTCCTGCTCAAAGGCGTAAATGAACGGCGAGAAGTTCATCAACTCCATGCCTTCCCAGCGAGTGAATACCAAAGGATATTTCGTGGAATCGTGAGTGAAGCGGATGGTAGAGCCAGCATTCAAATGAAGATTGACGTTGCTCTTCAAATGGATTGCGCCGGTCAGGAACTCGCCCGCCGGAACGATGACCCGGCCGCCCTTCGCGGCATGGCAAGCGGCAATGGCCTTTTGAAAAGCTTCTGTGCAATCGGTCTTGTTATCGCCGACGGCGCCAAACTTGGTGACATCAAAATCGCGCTGGGGAAAAACCGGCGGCTTGATGCGCGCCAGAACGGACGGCAACTGCAACCATGGGTCCGTGTCCGGGCTGAATCCGGTGAAGTTGGACGGCTCGGTGGTCAACGCCGACAGAAGTTTAGGACCAGCAAACACACCGGTGCAAGCGGCCACGCCTGCCACACCCAGACCCTTGATGAGATCACGCCTCTTCATGTTCCTCATTAGTATTCTATTATTCCCTGTTTTCTGGATTTCACAAGTAAAACCGTTCATTTCATTTATTAAAACGTAGGGTCCCATCCATCCGAACCAGCAAGAAAGCTAGCCGCCAGGTATTTCTTGGCTTCCTTGTCACTCAATTGCCGGGAGTGGGAATCACGCTTGGCTGCATTGCCACCAGGGCCCGTTGACCCGTACTCCGCATAAAAAGCCGTCTCCAGGCGATGGGTCTCGCCGGCGTGCCATTCGTCCCAGCCTGATGGGTCAATCTTTTCGTCCAACTCGCTGTTCAGGAACACCACGGTTGCGTACGGTCTCCAGGGACGTCCAAGAAAGATCTTGCCCACCTCGGCCACGGACGTAACCTTACAATGATCAAACACATAACCGCTCAATTGTTGCGGATAACGCTTGCTTTGGGCGGTAATTTCCACTTTTTCGTGCGCGATGACATGAATCACGCAGTGATCAAAAACAGCCAGAGAGTCGCCAAAGATGAAATCAACGTTTCCTTCGATATAGCAATCCCGAAAATATTGGCGCGCCGGAACGCACGGGCCGGTGTCCGATTCGCAAGACCGGGCTGCGGCAAAAAGAGTGTCCTGCGCTCCCAGGAACCGCACGTTGCGGAAAACCGCGCGGTCGCCTCTTACCGAGATCGCTAAGGCCTGCGAACCCTGTTGTTTTTGGCCGTGGGTTTGACTGTAGTCATTCTGGAAGGTCAGGTTTTCCGCGGAAAAATCGTCGCCGGTAACAAAGACCGTAGCAGAGTGAAATGTGCCCCCGGTGCCGCCGGCATTGTTCGAATAAACAATTACGGTCTTGCTGGCGTCTTCGGTCAGGCCTTTCATGCGAACATGCGGTTTGGCAACGCGTACTACTTCGCGATATGTTCCGGGTTTGATCTGGACTAGTCCGCCGTCCGCAACGAGCGCGTCAACCGCTTCCTGTACAGTCTTGTAGTCACCCGAACCATCGGCGGCGACCGTGACCTGGTGTTTTGTGCCTACAGCGACCGGAAATGCTCCGGGCTCCTCATCGTTCATCGTTTTCTGTTGAGGATGAATGACCGGGCCATCCGGGAAGGGAACAAAGGCATCCTTGCAGGACGACAGCTCAGGCGACTTGCCCGCACGGCCGTTTTCGGTGACTTTTACATCGTCTCCCTGCAAGCTGAAGCTGACGGGGCCAGGGCCGACGGCAAACCGTGCATGGGCAATTTGCAGGTCCTTTGCAGGTACGTGATCGACGGCAACACCATCGAATTGGACTGCCAGTGGATGCTGCGCATCAATGCCCAGCAAGGAAACTTTGCCGGAAGAAATATCGTGGACGTTCTGAAACCGTATGTCTTCGAAGACCGGGACCAGCGTGCCCTTGGCCCCCGGTGTATAAAAAGGCGACAACAGAATTGGGTTCTTCACGTCACGCATGCATACATCTTTGTATGCCACATCGTGGACCAACCCACCGCGGCTTAAGTCGGACTTGATGCGAAGGCCATTGTCGGCGCCATCAATTGTGAGATCGGAGACAAGGATCGCGCTCACTCCGCCATTGGTTTCACTGCCGATCGACATGCCATGCCCGGAGTAAAAATGGTTGTGCGCAATCGTCATGTGGGTCGCGGGCCCGGCGTTGCCGGCTTTGATGGCCACGTTGTCGTCGCCGGCGCGGATGTAGGAATACGCAATGGTGACGTTAGTGGACGACGATGGATCAATGCCGTCCGTATTGCGGGACTTCGCTGGAGAATCGATCTTTACACCCCACGCCGTGAAGCCATTCGTTTTGTTGACAATCACGTGGAAGTTCGGCGAGTTGCGCAGGGTGATGCCGTACAGCGTGAAATCGTCAGAAGAGTCAGCAATGGCTATGCGCGGGCAGCTCTGCTTGGCGTCTTGGACCTTGGCTTGTTGGGCAAGGTCCCACCAGCTCACATTCTGGTTGAGCAGATGCTCTCCGCCCTGGCCGTCAATGCTGCCTTCCCCCATGATGCCGCTATGCGGGGCATTTTGGGCATGAATCAAAGGTTTGCATCCATGTCCTTCCTGGTTGACTACGCCGCAGGAGCCGGGATGGACGTCATATTCGCGTGGGTTGCGGGTGCCATATAAAGTAGCGCCGCCTGTTACCAACAGCGTGACGGATGGTCTTAATTCCAGCGGCCCGGAGAGGAAGGCGTTATGCGCGCTATCAGAACGAAGTTCTACGGCCCGGCCGGCCACGCAGTGGTCAATGGCTTCCTGAATGCGGACGGTATCCAGTTGTTGTTCCGCGCTTTCAGGCAGCCGTCCATGTTCAGCCACCAGTTTTGCGGGAAGAGATGCACAGACCTGGGGAATCTTGGGTTCTGTTACCTTGCGTACGTCTTGCGCAAGGACTGCCGCAGGAATCCCAATCCACAACGCCATCAGTACGAATACCCGGATTGTAGATAGTTCAGACCCCTGGTCCATGATTAACCGTTGGAATTTCAAAAGTTGGACAGCAAGCTTTTGAGAAAGCTTGCTGTCCAGGAGAGTTCTTGCTCAAACAAACGTCCCTAACCAATCCGCGGCTTAGAAAATATATTTCGCCGCCAATTGGAATACCCGCGGAGTTCCCAGGGTAGTGGTGACTCTGCCAAACGTTGCAGCAGGGGAAGTAGCGGTAATCGCCGGGGGGCCGGCACTGGCAAGGACGCCGGCATTGGTGCTCACCGGGTTAGCAAAGTTAGGATGGTTCAAAACGTTGAAGACCTCGCCGCGTATCATCAGGTTCTGGCCTTCGCGGATTTTGAATTGCCGTGAGAGCCCGGTGTTGAAGTTCAGGTTGGCCGGGCCCACAAGCATGTTGCGGCCTGAGTTGCCAAACGAACCCGCCGCGGCATTGGTGAACGCGCTGGTGTTGAAAAAGCAAGTCGACGTTCCGACATTCCCGCCAGGGCAGCTGCCGAAGCTGGGATTGCCAATAATGTCCGCACGGTCCTGTTTGATCCCGGTCAGGGAAGAATCAGTGCCGCCTAAGACGGAGTAGTGGTTGCCCGTACGGTAGCTCACGATGGTGGAAAGCTGCCAGTTACCCAGAAGCGTCTTGGCCAGCCTGTCGCTGAATTTCGGGCTCATGGCCACAAAGGAAGAGTTAAAGATGTGGCGGACGTCAAACGAGCAGGGCCCCACGTCGCTGGAGAAGTTGTTAGGATTCGAAATCAAGCGGCTGGCGGAAAGTTCTCCGCCGAAATCGCCCAGATCGATGCAATGCGACCAGGTGTAATTCGTAATCAGCGTGAAGTTATTGCTGATGCGATGGTTGGCGCTTATGAGCAGCGCATGGTAGGAAGCGTTCCCCTCGTCCGTGGCCGTGGAAATACTGGAGAAGAAAGCTCCCGCGGCTGGGTTCTGTAGGTTCAGCTTTCGCCGTACCTGTTCGTTCCCGGTGGTGGAGCACGCAGCACTTCCAGTTCCATGCGTGGGGATGACAGTGGCGGAAGCACTGCAATCGTTGCCCGCAATAAAGACCGGTGAGTTGGCGTCATAGCCAAGCCACATGTGGTTGGTCCGGTTGCCCAGATATCCAGCCGTGAACAGCCAGTTGGGGCCGAGTTGCTTGTCAACGGCCAAGTTCCATTGCTGTACATAAGTGGGACGGAGGTTGAGCGGCAAGTTGATGTAGACGCCCGCCTTCGGGAAGAAGGCATTCGCTGCGCCCGCTTGGGGAAACGGCAGCGGAAACGCCGGGACCGTCTGGCCTTGATAAGGATTGGTGAATCCGCCAACCGGACGCGATAAGGTAGTTGCGCTTCCGAACGGGCTGTTGTCAGCAAAGCGATCAAAGTAAAACTCTTCCGGGTTGTCATAGAACAGGCCATAACCTGCCCGGATGGTTTCATGACCTTTGCCGCGCGGGTCCCAGTTGACGCCGACACGCGGTGAAAAATTACCCATATGCCCATTTACGTAAGAACAGGGAGTTTGCGAATCACCGCAGAAGAACAGTCCCGGAGGCGCATTCGGAAAGACCTTGCTGACCGTGCCAGCCGTAAAGGCCGCCGGATCAAAATGACTGCCGCGGTTATACCGGTCGGCTGCCGGGGAATATGGCTCCCAGCGCAACCCAAAGCTCAGGGTCAGGTTGGGCCGGAAGCGATAGGTGTCCTGGCCGTAAACGCCCCAGTAGCTCTGTCTCCAGTTTTCTTGTTCATTGTTTCCCTGACTGAACTGGTTCACAGCGCCCAGCATAAAGTCGGCCAAGGCATCTCCGGTGGATCCCCCGGTGGTGGGATTGGCAACCGCGGCCGAACCGCCAAACGTGAACTGCCCGTCGCTCTGGAAAGTAGACAATTCATTGAGCTGGCTGTGGACCCAGTTGATCCCGAAAGCAAGTTGGTGCTTTCCTTTGGACCAGTCAAAATCTTCCGCAACCTGAAGCGAGTTGTTGTTGAAGTGGCCGGCGGTGGCAGTCCCGCTTTCCACGTTGAAATAACCACTCAAGCTTAAGACCAAGTTGTCGGCTACAGGACTCGGCACGTTGATCCCCAGCGCTTGCGGATTGGGCACGTTGGCCGCCGGACCGCGGAAGATCGCCATTCTGTTCGCCGCTACGTGAATCGAATTGACCATCGAAGCGTTCAAACTGTAACTATCGCCAATTACCAGCGACTGGTTACGCGCGAGCTGGCCGGGCTTGGTTGTGGTCAAAAGATTTACGCCGTCATAAACCGGCGCGTCGCTGAAATCGGTGATGAAGTAGCGTCCAAAAATGGTGTTCTTGGCGCTCTGCTGCCAGTCAATGCGTGATATTCCCTGGTTCTCATCGCCCGTGTTGGGGATGGAGAGGGTCAGGCTCCCGCAAGGATCGGTCGACACGGGAATAAGTTTGAGAACATTCAGCGCTTGCTGATTAAAGAGGCCCGTAGGCACGATGGAACCGGGAAAGGTCGCCCCGGTCGTCGGGCTCTTGATGGTCTTGACCTTCTTATTGGCCTGGCATGCCGCCGAGAACATGCCGCTGAAATCTCCGTTGCGCGCAGCGGCTGTCGGGACGATTACCGTGGTGGGCGCTGCCTTTTGAAAATTGCGCGTTCCCTGGAAACCGAGGAAGAACTGCACCTTGTCGCGGACGATTGGCCCGCCCAGAGTTCCGCCGAACTGATTGCGACGGAGCGCGTTATCGTTCGGATTCGGAGCGGTCGCAGAGCCGTTTGGATTCGCCGGAATAAAGTGGTGGGCGTTGACTGCGTCATTGCGAATGAACTCAAAGATGTCGCCGTGGAATTTGTTGCTGCCAGACTTGGTTACAACGTTGACCACAGACCCGGGATGCGCCCCATAGCGCGCCGTCAGGGTGCTGGTCTGCACGCTGAACTCCTGCAAGGCATCAGGGAACGGGAAAGGCATGTTCAAGTTCGAGAACTTATCAACGTGGTCGCCGCCGTCCAAAAGATAGTTGTTGGCGTTTTGTTGTCCGCCGGCAACCGAGATATTTGCGGTCACGGAGCTGGTAGCGTTGCCGTTGCCATAATTCTTGCTGCTCAACAGATCATTGCCGGGAATCGCGGTGTTGACCGCGCCGCCGGAAAGAAGGATCAGGTCTGTGGCTTGCCGCCCGTCCAGAGGAAGATCAACTATCCTCTGTTGGTCGATGACCTGGGACATGGAGGTCTCATTGGTGTTGACCATCACCGCGTCCCCGCGGACTTCCGTCACCACAGATACGGTGCCCAGTTGCATCTGCACATCGAACTTGGGGTTTTGCGACACTTGGAGAGTAATGCCGGTTTGAGCATAGTTCTGGAAGCCTTGGGCCACTATTTCTAATTTGTACGGGCCCACGGGCAGGTTCGGCAGGGAGAAGCTTCCCTCAGAGCTTGTTACGGTGGTGCGAAGCAATCCGCTTGCAGTTTGTGTCGCTTTGACCTGCGCTCCGACGATTGCCGCGCCGGATGGATCAGTGACGTTTCCGTGCATTTGGGCGAAATTCACCGCCTGCCCGACAAAACTTGTTGTCAGGAATGCGACAAACATAAATACAACCAGGATCTTGCGAAGCTGTTGAACTCGCATGACTCCTCCTCCTTGAATGCCTGACTCTCCAGCAGAAATCCGTGGCACTGGTTTCACCGGAAGAGAAGGCACTAAATTAAGGTGATTTCCTTGGTGCACGCGACGGGGCGGCTTGTGAGTCATAGCCGTTGGGCAATTTACGACGAATGTTAATGTTTCGTCAATTTTAAAGATTTTAAGTTTCCGTTTATTAATACTTAACATTTCGCATGCTATTTCTGTGCTCGGAACACTGAAAATCCGCTATTTATTCTCGCTAACTCCAACAAGAAGCACGAGGCTCAACCAACTTTTGCCGCTATCCTTGTCGCCGCCAGTGACCCAATGGCCGGATAGGAGAGCGGAGCGATTACTGTGTTTTCCGGCGGCTGTATCCCGGTCTGAATTGCCTTGATCAGAATTTCCAGAGCAACACCGGCATTCGGCGGCACCACCACGGTGGCTGCGAGCAGGCCGTCACGCACCCACTTCTGTCCCCCTTGCGGCAGGCCATCCACGCCAAGCAAAGGCAGCCGTGACCATTTTTCCCATTCTGAACCAGTCTGTTCCTGCAATGCCTTTCTTGCCCCCAGGACGAGCGCTTCGCCCTGCGCCACAATCAAGTCAATGCCTTCGTCGCGGGAAGTAGTAAGGCGCAACCATGAACTTATGGCGCGGTATCCGGCATCGTTTGTCCAGTTGGCCGTTTTTATGACCTTGGTCAGCACGTTGGCCGGTTTGGTTTCAGTCATGCCAACTGTCCGTTGCCGGACCGCTGGGTTCGTGGCGGGTCCTTGGATGTACATAGCCAGGCCGCCTTCCGGCAGAAGCGCGGCTACTTGCCGTCCCTGGATGCGCCCTATTTCTGTTTGATCGGAACTCACGGAGCAGACCGGCACCTTGTACGTTGCCCGAAACTCGGCTGTATACTCCGCCTCCCGGTTTAAGATGACCCAGCCAATTCCGCAGGCGGCCGCGGCCCGAGCTACCTGGGGCATACTGGTTCCCCCGGCTGGCTGCACGATGATCCCGTCCGGACGGGAACTCGGCTCCTGGATGATGGTTAATAGTTGTTCGCCTTGTTGAATCGCGTCGCTATCGGAATAAATGACTTGCACATCAGCGTCAAACTGCCTGGCCGCCTGATGCGCCGCCGCCGCCTGCTCCCGCTGGAAATCATTGTCAGAAGTCACAAGGGACAGCAAAAACCTGGGCCTTTTCATGTTTATACCTTAAAAATCTTCTGGGCATTCGCAACTTATTGACGAAAGCCTAGCATGAAGCAGCGAATCGTTAATAATTACTATAGTGACTCTTGATAATTACTTAAGAGTACGCATGTCCTTTATTCCGGGAAGGGCTTGACTCCTGGCAACGTTGCGCCCGTCTTAAGGGTTTTAAGTTTGCATTTAGCTTAGTTAAACATTTATGATCTCCAGCGCGTCTTGGCCGGGTCGCCTGTACTTAAGGACGCCAAATATGGACATACGTCAGCTTGAATCTCTTCTCGCCGTGCTTGACGCCTCCACCATGACGCAAGCAGCGGAAAACCTGCACCTATCCACCGCCGCTGTGAGTCTCCAATTGACTTCACTTGCTTCCGAACTCGGTGTGGAACTTTTTGTCCGGTCCGGGCGAACGCTCACACCCACACCCGCGGCCAGAAGATTGGCGGAGCACGCGCGGGCGGTCAATTTACGTCTGCGACAAATCAAAGAGGAGTTTTCCAGCAGCGCCGGTTCTGATCCCCGTCCCTTTCATTTCGCTACGGGAGCAACAACGTTAATTTATCGGCTGGGCCGCCATTTCCGGGCGCTGCGCAAGCGTTATCCGAACCTTGATCTGCATGTAACGGTTCTGGCCACGGAAGAGATTGTTACCGGATTGGTGGCCCGCCAGTTCGATCTTGGTCTCATCTCGCTGCCGGTCCGGAATGACGGTTTGCGGATCATTCCTCTTTTTGATGAAGAGCTGCTGGTTGTGCGGCCTTCGGCCACGGTGGTGCGCGGAAGCCACGTGGGGGTCATCACTCCGGAGGAACTCGATGGGGCCCCGTTTCTGCTTTATCCCAAGCAGAGCAACATGCGGACCATGATTGACCGCTTCCTTGACGAACTCAACCTGAAGCGCCGCGTAATCATGGAAGCATCCGACACGGAAGCGATCAAGGGACTGGTGGAATCCGGTTTTGGTTATTCGATCCTTCCGCAGTACGCGCTGAAAGAATCGAGCAGGTTCTTCCAAACCTTGCGCATCAAAGGGCACCCTCTGGTCAGAAGCCAGGCGCTGGCCATGCCCCTGCTTGGCCATCCGCGGTCGTTAACGGAATCGATTGCGACATTTTTACAACAGGCGCTTGCGGACTAAAGCGGTTCCTACGTTGGTGTATCCTAAGTTTTATGGTGTCTAAACCCAGCCGAGGGCGGCTGGGCCACAAAACTTTCGTTGTCCATAGTGCTTGGTACTCCTAGAGTCGTGTGGCGCCGCCGCCCGCGGCGGTGAGTCTTTTTCCAGAGCAGCAACTCTGGAACCACTCTAAAAACAAAACGACCGACGCAAAAGCGCCGGCCGCCGTTGGTCTAGAAAAAAATCTAGAAGCGATAGTTGAAGCCGGCGCGGAAGAGATGCCCGCTGAGATCAGCCTGGTGGGTGAAGACGTTGGTGGGAAATGGAATTGCAAAGGCCGTGAGATTGGTGCTGGTGACCTTGAGTCCAGAACCAAAATCGTTCCAGAGGTATTCCCCCTTCATCGACCAATGGTTTCCGCCGCCAAGCTTAAACTCAACGCCGCCGCCCGCAGTCCAGCCAGTCAATAACCCGGATGTGCTGGCAAACTCATGCGCGGGAGCCGACGGTGGAGTTGGGAAGGTGTCAATGAAATCCTCTTTGTAGCTGAAGTTGGTCATGGCCAGACCAAAGGTGCCGTAGATCATGACCGGACCATTGGTGATGCCGACGCGAGGACGTACAGTCAGTAGCCAATCGCTGTTGACTTTTTGCGTAATGGTGAAGGTTGACGGAGCGCAGCAGGGATACACTCCCGTGCTGGTAAAGTCATCGTTGACGTGCATGGAACCGAAATCGCCTTCAAAGCCAAAGACCCAGTGGCCGGTCTGGAAGTTGTAGCCAGCCGTACCGCCGCCGGTGAAACCGCGCGGGCTCAGCAGTTGATGGCCGGTCGATGCGATCGCCGGAACGCTGCTCAGGGCAAAGTAACCGGTCGGACTGAAAACTGTACTGGTAAACGCATCAGAACTACCTTTGAAACCACCGGCGTTGGCGCCGACGTAAAAGCCATTCCAATTCTGTCCAAAGCCCGCTGCGACCAGGGCAAAAACCAACACGCAG
>Ga0137407_10000327_pt1 | contig 33755 bp, 25 predicted proteins | sample CZOMad2_2_16fung_FD_108410 | JGI IMG/M metagenome (GOLD analysis project Ga0137407, IMG submission 108410) | Vadose zone soil fungal communities from Angelo Coast Range Reserve, California, USA - CZOMad2_2_16fungal (Illumina Assembly) | ecosystem: Environmental > Terrestrial > Soil > Vadose... | reverse complement strand
TACCTTGAAACCGCTCAATACATCTATCTGTCCGAGGCGTTGCCCCTGGGTTTTATTTTCACCGATTTCAGCATCCAAAGAAGTCAACTGGCCATCAACAGGAGATCTTACAATTAAGTCACCCACTTTTTTGTTCATTATATTTAATGCATTTTTGGCGCCATCAAGAGTTTGCTTTGCCTGTTCCAACTGTTGCGCATTGGAAAGGGAATCCTGTTGAAGGATTTGTTCAGTCAGGTCTTTCTTTTGTAAGTAATAATTGAAATCATTTTCTGCTTTTTTGAATTCCTGCGACCCAATCACTTTTTGGTCATATAAATGTTTGTCGAGATTATAAATTCGTTCAGCTTCTTTTAACTGGCTTTCAACATCGGTCATTCCCTGGCGTTTTGTAACCGTATTTTGTATCGCGGCATTGCGTGCGATTTGCATTTGGGTAATATTATTATATACGCCTGTTTGCTGTGTCACCAGGTTCAGTTCAAGACCGGTATTCGATAATCTTAAAATAGGCTCTCCTTTTTTCATAATCGTACCATCGTCTACAAATTTCTCTTCAACACGACCGCCTTCGAGCGCATCCAGGTAGATGCTGGTGAAAGGCATTACATCCCCGTTCACAGGGATGGTTTCCTGGAAAGAACCTTTGCTTACCGTACTAATTGTTATGCGTTCTGTATCAACATTCAACCTTGATTTTCCCGAAGTGAAATAATAACTCCCAACCACTAGCAAAACAATGGCCGCTATGCCCGCGATGGTTAAAATCCGTTTAGTCGTCCATGTTTTTTTCTTTCGAATTATGTCTACCATTACTATTTTTTTGAAGGTTTTTAATTAAAGCACCAAGTATAAAGATACCCGGTGATTATTCTACTACTACATAAGAAAATTTCTTACACCCATTTATATCAATCACATGCCAGAATACAATAATCATGATATACAACATTTTAAGTAGTCAAAATGTACGAAATAGTTCGTTTCTGATACACAGACTGTACGATTTTGATACACTACAATTTTAAGCATTTTCTTATAAAAAATTAATTGCCACGCCATTATATTAAAGTAAACTTGTGGCACTGTTTTGTTGCATATGACGGAATAAAATTTTTGATTGTTACACATGGGCCTAAAAAACGCTTCTATATTAGTCATAGATGATGACCAGGATGTGCTCACTGCCGTGCGCTTGTTATTAAAGACGGAAGCATCGGAAGTAGTGACTGAAAAAAATCCCGAGAATATCAGGTCGCTGCTTTCAAAGCAGTTATTCGATATTGTTTTACTGGATATGAACTTCAACAGTACAATCAATACCGGTAATGAAGGATTGTTCTGGCTGAAAAAAATTAAGGAAATCGGTTCTGAGGCCGCAGTGGTTATGATCACTGCTTATGGCGATATTGATCTCGCCGTAAGGTCGTTGAAAGAAGGTGCCGCTGATTTTGTTGTGAAACCCTGGCATAATGAAAAATTGATTGGCACTATAAAAGACGCTTTGAAAAGAAAAGAAAATAACAAGAGCGCTTCCATTACGATCACCGCCGGCGATTCGGTCATTGGATCAGAATTGATAGGGGATTCTGAGGCTATGCGCGATATTTTTTACAAGGTTGAAAAGATAGCACCTACCGATGCCAATATTCTGATACTGGGAGAAAACGGCACGGGTAAAGATCTTATCGCGAAAGCTATCCAGCAAAAATCACTGCGGAGCGATAAACCCTTTATTAAAGTAGATGTCGGTGCATTGACGGAAACTTTATTTGAGAGTGAACTTTTTGGACATAAAAAAGGCGCATTTACAGACGCAAGAGAGGATCGGATAGGACGTTTTGAAGCTGCCAACAGCGGTACTTTGTTCCTCGACGAAATAGGGAACATCACACTGCACCAGCAAGCGAAATTATTATCGGTATTACAGAACCGGCAAATAATCCGGCTCGGCACCAACCAGTCATTGCCAATTGATATCAGGCTGGTTTGTGCTACGAACCTGCCACTTACAGAACTGGCCAACGAAAACCGGTTTCGAAAGGATTTGATTTACCGCATCAATACTGTTGAGATCATTGTGCCTCCTTTACGCAAAAGGGGAGATGATGTTGTTTTGCTTGCAAAACATTTTGCAAAGATTTATTCAGCCAAATACCTGAAACCTGCGAATGATTTTGAACCAAGGGCACTTGAAAAATTAAAAGCATACCATTTTCCCGGAAATGTGCGGGAGTTGCAGTATACCATTGAAAGAGCAGTGATCATGTCAGAAAATGAAAAACTCCAGGCAAGCGACCTGATTTTTTCGCCACTGGAATCATTGAAAGACATACCCGATGAAACACCGGATTTTACATTGAGCACCATAGAAAAAAATACGATTCTTAAAGTGATCGAAAAACATAACGGCAATATATCAAAAGCCGCCAAAGAACTCGGATTAACGCGCACTGCACTATATCGCAGGCTTAGCAAATACGACATTTAATTAATGTGCGGATGTGCAGATGTGCGGATGTGCGAATTCTTTAGTGCGTTCTGTCAAAAGAATTCGCACATCCGCACATCTGCACATTCGCACATTTGTTCCTTGTACCTTTGAACCTAATACTTTTCATCTCATCATGCTTAAAAGATTTGAATTACGGATAGTTATACGGGTGATACTGATGTTCCTGACCATTACGTGCGCAGCTTTTATTATTGTAAATGCGCAGTTTGTTTATCTCACGATAATGATTCCTGTAGTCATTTTCCAGATTATTGATTTTTACCGGTTCAACCGCAAAGCACAGGATGAGGTGGAACAGTTCGTGGAGTCAATACATTATCGTGACTTCTCCCGTTATTTCGATGAAAAACATGCGCCGCTTGAATTGAAGCCATTGCGGAAAGGTTTTAATGAAATCAATTCTACCTTCAAAGTAATCAGTAAAGAAAAAGAAACCCAATACGTTTACCTGCAGAAGATCCTTGAACTTGTAGAAACGGGTATCCTTTCTTATGAACATAAAACAGGCGAAACCGGCTGGATGAATGAGTCATTAAAAAGAATGCTCAGCATTCCATATCTTAAAACCATCCATTCATTATCGAGACGTGATGATCTTCTATACCAGGAAGTATTGGCACTGCGCCCGGGTGAAAGTAAAGTAATATCTATTGCAAAAGACAACGGCGTGTTTAAAGCATTGTTATCGGCCACTGCATTCCAGACAGATAACAAAATTTATAAGTTGATCGCATTTCAGAATGTGAATGAAGCCCTTGATGAAACAGAAGCCCGCGCCTGGCAGAAACTCTTGAGTGTAATGACACATGAAATTATGAATTCTGTGGCGCCCATTTCTTCTCTTGCAGAAACGATGCTGGACCGGCTTCGCAAATCGGTTGATCATTTAAAAGAACAACCCGGAGCAATCGAAGACCTGGAATTGGGTATTGATACCATCCGGCGAAGAAGTGAAGGACTCCTGAAGTTTACTGAAACCTACCGCAACCTGAATAAAATTACTTCCCCGAACCTGAAAAAAATGTATGCGCGCGACCTGTTTGAAAATCTGAACTCTTTGATGCAGCCTACACTTGAACAAAAAAATATTGAACTTGAAATCATCCTGAAGGATCCGGATTTATCATTGGAAGTGGATTCCAGCCTCGTTGAACAGGTATTGATCAATCTTTTGATCAATGCCATAGAAGCTGTAAAAGACAAACCGCACCCGCGGATTGTTTTATCCGCTGCACCCAGTAATAATAAAACAATGATTAAAATCGCTGACAATGGAACAGGAATACCATCCGAGTTGCTTGATAAAATTTTTGTTCCTTTTTTCAGCACCAGGAAAAACGGCAGTGGTATCGGGCTTAGTTTATGTAAACAGATCATGATGCTGCATAAGGGAAATATCCATGTGCAATCAGTAGATGGCCAGGGAACAGCGTTCTTGCTTTATTTCTAAAATACAAAAGTTTTAATGTGCGAATGTGCAGATGTGCGAATTCTTTTGAACGATCGCACTAAAGAATTCGCACATCTGCACATTCGCACATCCGCACATTAGTTTTACATTTCACTGATCCATTTCTTGAATGAGGAAGAATTTTCCTGGCTGATAATAATTTCTTCATTGATTGGCAACTGCAGTTCCACGCTGAGTTTGCTACGGTCAAGCGGTTTAAAACGTTTTACAAAATTAGCATTGATGATATATTTCCGGTTGGCTCTGTAAAAAAGGTTTTTATCCAATTCTTCTTCCAGCTCACTCAGGTTATTTTTTTCTGCGAGGTATTTGCGGTTGTCTTTATCAACCAAAAAAACAAGTTTATGTTCCGTAAAAAAATAAACGATATCCTCAACACGAACGGTTTGAAATTCCATACCGCGTTTTACAAGTATTCTCGATTTTTTCTTATCCTGGTTATTTAAATAATCCAGGATTGCAGAATGATTATTGACGAAATAATTTTGAAGTGTTTTATATTTCCGGATGGCATTTTTTAATTTATCCTGGTTAATCGGTTTTAGCAGGTAGTCGATACTGTTATAATCAAAAGCCTGGGTCAGGTATTTATCATAAGCTGTAATAAAAATCACGGGACATGTAATATTACATGATTTAAAAATATTGAAAGAAAGGCCATCTGATAATTGTATGTCCATCATGATAAGATCCGGCTGGGAGTTCGAACTCAGCCATTTTATACTTTCATCCACACTGGCGCAGGAGCCGATTACCTGTATGTTTTCGTCAATCTGCCACAATTCTTCGGCAAGATTTTCAAATGCAGGTTTTTCGTCCTCGATAATTAGCAGTTTCATAATTAAAATTTTAGAATGGGTAATTTGACAGTGAAAAATTTAAAATTATTTTCAATAATAATATTGCGTTTGGTAATTAGCCTGTAACGGTTGTCAAGGTTACTGAGGCCAATCCTCGAAGTAGGTGCAGCATAGTTCTTGGGTTTAATAGGATTTTTTATTACCACATAACCGGAAAATACAGATACGCTGATCGTTAGTGGGTTATTATCTGTGAATTCGTTGTGCTTGATCGCATTTTCAACCAGTGTTTGCAAAGAGATCGGAGGTATCAGGAAATCTTCTGCAGCCAGGTCAGTGATTTCTATTTCCATATTTATCGCTTCACTAAAACGAATTTTCAGCAAATAAAAATAATTGCTGATAAATTCCACCTCTTCCCGCAGCAGTACAAGATCCTTGTCCTTGTTGCCTAAAATATAACGATATACTTTGGCCAATGTATCGTTGTACAGTCTTGCGCTTTGCGGATCCCTGGTGATGAGGAAAGAAAGCGTGTTGAGTGAATTAAAAATGAAATGCGGATCAATCTGGTTTTTCAGCGCTTCCAGTTCTGCCTGGGCCTTGGCAATATTCAACTGTTCCGCTCTTGTGAGATTATATTCCCGTTCGTTGTTCAGGAAAATGATTTCATAAATATTTGTAATAAAACTTGATGCGACGATAATGACGAGTGAAGTATTGATGATGGGTCCCCACCCGGTATAGGTTTCTTTGGAAAATGCTTTCCATATATTCAATAGTAAACCCGACAAGAGACCGGAATACACAATATTTGTGAGAAACAGGAAGAGTATAATTTTATAATACAGGTTATAGCGCCATTCGTATTTTTTGCGGATGAAATACATCAGCCATACATTCCCCTGCCAAATGATGAATGCTATTGCGATAAAATAGGCATAACAGATGAGCAATTCACCGGGAGAATAAAGGGAATTCGTGATCAGCCCGGCAATGTTCGGAATAATAATACCTAATAATGGCGCACAAATTAATTTAACAGCCCGGTCCTGTATAATTTCTTCCCTGTTCATGTCAGTTGAGTTAGGGTATTGTCAGTTTTAGTATTCAATTATCAGTCTTGGGAATTCTGTGTGGTAGAAGAAACAGCAAGTAGTAAATTTAAACGGGTATTTAAAAGTTAATTGTTATAAACGGAGATAATCGGCAGTTGAGGTACAATTTTTCCTGATCAGACAAATTGAAAATAAGTATACCAGATTAAAAAAATGTGGAAATTATTTGTAATCATTTAAAATTTTTTCCTGTAAAGAACGATTTGTGATTATTGTATAAAATTAGAAAGCCATGGGATAAGAAAAAATTATTTCATATCCCATGGCATATTCTATTTAACCGGCAGAGTGCTTTTGTGACTAAGCCTCATCCTAATAATCATCTTCGATGAATCCGGTTCTTGCTGTTCCGGTTATAACATACGTATTGCCCGGATCATCAGAAAAATTTGCTTCCATGTAGATGCTATCTGTTTTATTGCCTGCCTTGGAAGTGCCTGCTTTCGGTAATATTTTACCATTCGAAATATTCACTGTAATCGGGTAGTATTCGTTTGCAGAATTGGCGACACTGAAAGTAAGTTTTGAATAATCAATTTTCGTCTTGCATTTGAATTGCCAGAAATTTCCCAGGTCATCAATCCATAATGAATCATCATTTGCCGATGTGTTATAAGTATCCATAAAAAAAGTACCGGCTCCGATATCAGCTCCATTTAATGTAACTGTTGCCCACCAGCCGTTGGCAGGCTTGCTGGCGACAGTTTTTCCTGACTCGTATGTTTTCTGGCATGACAGAAACATTCCGGCTGCAACGATAAGTATTGAAAATAATATTTTGCGCATACATATTATATTTTTATTGTTTTACAAAAGTTCTTAATCCGGTTCCATAACCTCCTGCAAGGAATTTCCATGAATAAGTTGCGGGCGGTCCTACTGAATATGTTTCATTGCTTGAACTTACCTCGCCGAAATCTGGCGCCTGTTGATCCGGAATAGAAATATTCGTTCCGGAATAATTGGTAACAACTACGTATAAGCCAACACCTGTTGATCCTCCGGGATTTTCAACTTTATAAACGCCATTTGCAACTTTTGTCCATGTGCTTGTGATGCCCGTTGCGGATCGCAGATAAGTTCCTGAAAAATCATTTGCTGCAACTACCGGATCAGCGGCTACTGCTGTTGGCACTACCACCACCATCCGCCAGTCCGATGCAGAAAAGCCCTGTGCATTTTTTGCGGAATAAGTGATTGTGTAAACTCCGGGCGTACTTGCATCAACGCTTCCGTCTGTTGTATATTCAGCAGTAACGTCATTCAGCGTTGCACTAGCACCCGCTTCGTTATATGTAGTGTTTTGCGTGATTGCTACTACTTTATCGCCGTTGGTAGCGATGACGGGGAAGTAAACAATTTTGGATGAGCCGACGGTATCTTTTGCATAGTTGAAATTATCATCTTTATTACAGGATATCCCAACCAGTATCAGCATAAGGAAAAATATCAGGCTTATTTTTATTTTCATATTTTTTTGTTTTGCGCGTTAATTATTTTCCCCACCAAACTGGTGTAGTGGTTGGCACCAATGCTGGAGAATTTGGATTGATGGTTGTTTCGATATTTGGGAATACCAATCTCCTTGGTACCTGACCTGCTGGTAATACAGAATTTTTTACGATTACCAATTGTCCCGGAATATAAGCAGGGTCATCAGAATACACATTGCTGGTGATAGGGAATCCCGTTCTGTTTTTTTCAAAAAAGGATTCAATTCCATGTCCGCCGAAGGCATTCGATGCCCATTTCTGGCGAATGATTTGTTGAATAGGATCCAGCTTTACCCCGCCTTCATATTCATTGTCCCATTCATAAACACCTCCCGGCCCGATATAGGAACTTCCGTCATTGCCTGTTGCCGTAAACGCTGCGAGTACGCCTTCGTCATAAAGATTTTTTGCATTGCCTCCGCCAAAATATCTTACATCAGCTTCGGCCTGCAGGAAATAAGATTCTGCACGTGAAAGAAATTCTACCGGATCAGTTGCTTCTGTATGATCCACATCGCGGAAGGTAGGTGCAGCCTGGTAAGCCGCATTATTATTCGCATAATCCCCCTGGTTGATTGCAGTAACTCCATTTGACTGGAAATAATATACAATCCTTGAGTCATTGTTATCCTGTAACCAGCTAACAAATGTCGCGCTTGCACGAATATTATTCGGCGTATTCAACTGGCGCTTATTCATTTCATAAAGCGGGTTGTCCAATCCCGGAGCATCGGTAAAATGTGTAACCGCAGCATCGTCATCCAAAAATGCTGCTCCGCTGTTGTACAAATCAGCGATGCCTGCAGATGCAACATCCGCATGTGCATTGATCATCCTCAGGTAAATTTTTAATTTGAGTGTATTGGCGAAATTTATCCATTTGTCAACATCTCCTCCAAAGATCAAATCCTGCGCACCAGGCAGGCTATTTGTCTTCGCACCAAAATCCTTGCTTAGCGCGGTATCCAATAAGCTTAACAAATCAGTATAAATCGCATAACCATCATCGAAATGCGGAGTCAGATTTTTTGTTCCAAGCAAGGACTCTTTATAAGGTATCTGGTCGTATAGATCCACCATAACCTGTGTTGTATATACTTTCATTGCAGTACCCATCAGGTAAAAAACCCAGTCCTGTTCTTCTTTTGATTTATCTATTACAAACTGGTAGTTTTTAAGTGCGTTCGGAAATAATCCTCCCCAGGGTCCTGTTACGAAACGGTCGACAGTGGTTAAACTATAAGAATCAATATCTGTGTATTGCTGGGCGAGGGAAGCTTGTGTAAAATATTGCGACATCATTCCTCCCAGTATTGCCAGATCGCCGCCGGTTTCGCCAATTGTTCCCAATACGGCTATTGGAAAAACGATGCGCGGAGTGTTCTGATCAAATGTAGGGAAGTTAGGATCCCGGTTGATGTCCAGTTGTTTTTTACAACCTGCATTAGCCAGGTATATCAATAACAAATAACCTGTAATAAGTTTTTTATTGAATGATTTCATATCTCTTTTTTTAGAAAGTAATTTTTAAAATGGCACCATAACTTTGTGAAATCGGATTTGCAGAAAACTCACCAAACTGACTCGTAAGATCATTACCAAGGTTGGTAGATTCAGGATCTGCATATACATTTTCTTTTGGTAACCACAAAAGGATGTTTCGCGCATAAACCGCTATCGATGCATTGCTTGCTTTGATTTTGGACAACCATGCCTGCGGAAGATTGAAAGCAAGATTAATATCCCTGAGTTTCAGGAACGATTTGTCGAATATTTCACTATGAAATTCTGATCCCGGATTTTGCGCTGAATTATAATATGAATAAGTGTTATCCGTTTGACCATTTCCTGAGTGACCGTTAAGTACTCCTGAACCAATGTAAGTCTTGTTTTCAACGTAAATTGTCTTTCCACTGCCGTCAGTTTCTGCATTCACTGAATTGGGAATAATGAATGGCTTGCGGTCGTTATAAGTAGTGGTGATGCTATTCCCATCAAATCTTGTCAGCTGTGCAGTATTGCTATACATCACGCCACCATATCTGTAGTCCAAAGAAAAGCTGAATGAAAAACTTTTATAGGTGAAAGTATTCGACAATCCCATCGTGTAGTTGTACAATCCGCTTCCATAATAACCGTTGGTCAATCCAAACTTATCCAGCGGTGTTTGGTTAACAGATGGCAATCCTGTTGTTGCATCAACAATAACTTTTCCATCCGGAGTTCTTGCTTCAACCGGCGCGTAAATAGAAGCTACCGTTTTTCCGACAACTGCACGCAATTCGGCGCCCCCATTCAAGCCAAAGATCAATGGGTTTTGTGTACCTCCACTCAATTCATCTACACGGTTCCAGTTTCTTGCATAAGTGTAGAGCAGGTTCCATGTAAAGCTCCTGGTTTCAACAGGACGAATATTCACTGTCAGTTCAATTCCTTTATCACTAACCACGCCAAGATTCTCCACGAGGTTGGTATATCCTGTAGATGGTGGTATCAGGATCGGAAATATCTGTCCTTTTGTTTTCTTATCATATACAGTGGCATCGATGCCCAACCTGTCGTGGAAAAATTTTACTTCCGTTCCAAACTCAAATTCGTCAGTCAAAATTGGTTTCAGATTCACATTGCCAATCACATTATCTACACTGAAACCACCTACACCATTAAACGGAGCATTCAAAGTTCCAAATGGTAATATGATAATTCCTGTTCCGGATTTTTGATATACCTGGTATGGAGCGGGGTCTGAACCGGTACGTCCATAAGCGACCCTGAATTTCAGGAAAGAAATATTGTTTTTAGAAGTAAAGTTTTCTGATGCAACCCATGATAGGTTAACTCCCGGGTAAAAAATTGAATTTCTATTAATTGGTAAAGTGGATGACCAGTCGTTCCTGATATTGCCAGTTAAATACACTTGATTTTTGAAAGAAAGGGTTGCCTGCGCATATAATCCCATCCTTCTTCTCTGCAGGCTGAAATCAGTTGTTGTAGGAGGAAGAGATGTATTGGAAAGATTGTAAAAACCGGGAACCAGCAAATTAGTAATACCTGTTGCTTCTGAACGCTGGCTAACCTGGTAATAATTGGCGCCGCCAAATACATCGAGACCGAATGCATCACTAAGGTCCTTGGAATATTTTAATATGAAATCAGCATTTAATACGCCTACATAATCTGATGCCTGGCTTACAGATCCTACAGCAGGATTTTTTATTGCACCTTCAGGATTGTTTCCTGCATTCCAGCTATCGGGCGATGGATTGTTAAATTGTTTCCAGCTTTTTGTTCTTGCATTGGTAACATCACCACCAAATCTGAATTCTGCGCTGAACCGGGATGTGAATTTATAACTCATATCCAGGTTACCATAAAACCTGTCGGTGTTTTGCGTGTTCCCATTTTCATAAATGCCGAAATAGGGATTTTCAGCATACGGATTGAAGTAATTATCAATATTGAAAAATTTGTTTTTATAGTCTCTGAAATCTTTTACCGGGATATCGACCGGAATTTGCAGCAGCGATTGATATATACCACCACCATCTGCACCTGCTTGTCCGCTGCTTGGTGTATTTAATTTCCTGTTTACATAATTGAGTGAAGTGTTGACAGTCAATTTATCGAAAGTGCTATTGGTTCTTAATGCAAAAGTGTTGCGTTGAAGGAAATCTGTTTTTGTTGGCATTACTCCATCGCTGCTTACATTGCCATAAGAAAAATAAACTCTGTTGATATCATTGCCACCTGAAAGCGCGATGGAATTATTGTATTCATGTCCCGTCTCAAAAAAATCACGCACATTGTTATTTCTATAAGAGAAAGGTTTTAAAAGCTGGGAATTATCTACAACGGATCCCCATAATCTTGGCTTGCCATCCAACCTGGGACCCCAGCTTCCATTCTCAGACAATACAAAAACGCCACCCCATCCCTCGCCGAATTCATTTTCATAATCAGGCAACTTGCCTACTCTGCTGAAATTAAGAGAACCATTATATTCTATTTTTATTTTTCCCGCTCTTCCTTTTTTTGTAGTAATCATGATCACGCCGTTTTTTGCGAGTCCTCCGTATAAAGAAGAAGCGGCTGTTCCTTTGAGAACAGTTAACGTTTCAATATCATTTGGGTTGATATCATTCATTCCATTTCCGAAATCCTGTGTGTTTGTAAATATATTTCCTGCAGCGGCGAGGTTCGTGTTGTTCTGCAATTGTGCATTGTTCAGTGGCACACCGTCTATAACAAACAATGGCTGGTTGTCACCACCGGCAATAATTCCGAAACCTCTTAACACCACTTTGGTTGAAGAACCGGGTCCGCCGGTATTCGTGATTTCTGCGCCGGCAATTTTTCCCTGCAATCCATCGAGTAATCCGACAGGCGCATTTTTATTGATGGTGGAAGAATTAAAAGTTGCTGTGGAATAGCCAACTTTAGCTTTGCTCTGCGTCTGCCCCAGTGCAGTAACCACCACTTCATTCAGTGATGCTTCCTGGACCTGAAGAGTAACCGCGACATTATCGGGGTTTTGCACAATCACTTCCCGTGGTGCATAGGTGGCTGCGCTGATTACAAGTGTTTGCCCGGTCGACGCTTTTATTTTAAATACGCCATCAACGTCGGCAGCAACTGTGATCTTACTGCTCTTGACCCTGACTGTTGCGAAGGAAACAGGCTCGCCTTTGGTATTTGTAACCCTGCCTGTAATGGTTTGCGCCTGTGCAGTGGCACAAAGCACAATGGAAAATGATAACAGAATGAGTAAAGTTCGCATGTGCAGTGTTTTGTTTTGTATTAATTAATAAAAATGCAAATGGCATCTAATAAAAATGCAGATAGCATCGATAGCACCCGTGTAAGTGCCGGTGGTCTGGAATGTTCGTTGCATGCCTGGTAATTTTCTCATCGCCTGATAATTTTGGTGCATGCTCAAAGCATGATGACAAGCTAAATTGATTAATTGCTGTTCATGATATATTCCTAAATTCCTTAAGGAGGATAAATGGTGACTGAAGAGGGATATTTAAGAATCGAAGTGATTTGCATAAAAAATTTACCAATGCAGATCTTTGAATAATCGGAGAAAAAATCGGGAGTTTTTTGAAAATTTTTCAAAAAGTGAACACGCGTAGATAGTCTACTATTTTTATAGTTTATCCTTAACAGTCTGGGTTAAGCGCTAAAAAAGTGGCTTTAAGACATTAATATCGGCATTGGGTCGGATTTATAAAAATGTTTGGGAAAAGTTATTCTAATTTGAGCGCTGTTAATGCCGAAAATTTATTCCGGAGAATTAAATTTTTTCTAGCGGGCAACCTCTCCGGAGTTTAAAAAGTTGCCCATAGAAGTTTTCTCATGTGACTCGCAGGTGGTTTCTACTACCTGCTTTTTTTTTAGCTGATATGATCATCGCATACTCAGTACTGATTTTACATGCCTGAGTTCCGTTTTATGCAGGCTCGGTTTTTTTATGCATCCATTTTGAATATACTTGCAGACTTTAGCCAATATTCACAGTTCGCCAAAGGGCTTCTAAACCTTCCCGGTTTCTTACGGTTTACCTATATCCGAAAAAATGATTTCATTTGTTTTTATTTATATTGTAGCTGTGCCTTTTGAAATGACCCAGCTCTACCGTTTATGAATATTTATCCGCTCATATTCTCAAATAACCCAAGGTATCGTCTTGCCAGGCATATCCTGTTTTGGTCAGGCTGGATATTATACTATACAATATTTGTAACCATATCATGGGCAAGATTTCCTTTTTTTAAAGCATTTTCTGCTTCTTTGATTGTTGAAACACTATCCACGCCAATGGATATGGCTTTTTGTTATTCTATTATTTACTTTTTGATACCGCGTTACTTGTCCAGGGGCAAATATATCAGCATGGTTTTACTGTGGTTGCTTTTCAGTCTCATATTCGTGTTCTGCTTCCGCTTATATACTATGTATGTCAACCCTGCAATTTATGCTGCGTATGGCATGCATTCCAAAATGGAGCATTCATCCAGTTTTATATGGGACTTCTTTTATTTGTTCAGCCAGATTAACATGGAGGGATGTATGGCTGCTGCCATCAAACTGGGAAAAATGTGGTACATAAAACAACAGGAACTAGATCTTATCAAAAGCGAAAAAAGAAAAATTGAACCGGTATTGCATAACGGAGAAATAAAACCCGTTTTTTTGATCAACGCGCTCGACAAAGTAGAATTATTATCTCAAAAAAACCCTTCTGTCATTCCGGGAATGATCCGGAAAATAAAAAGCCTATTGCTATATATCATTTATGATAATAACCAGGGTAAGGTGAATTTGGAGAAAGAATTGAAATTAATCGAGGAATATGTTGCATTGGAAAAAGAAGGAAATGATAATCTTAAAGTGAAGGTCGGCATCATCGGCAATATGTCGGGTGAACGCATAGCTCCCTTTATTATCTTATCGTTGGTGGAAAATAGTTTTCGGCAATTATCCCTGCTCGACCTGGCAAATAAATTTCTAAACCTGGAGATCCGGTTGGCGGAGGGTCAGTTATATATATATATAGCATGGAGCAAACCTGTTGATAGCTCCACATTGGCGAACGGAGGCAATACTTTCCTGCAAAACATCGGCAAAAGGTTGAATCTTTTGTATCCCCATAGTCACGAATTGAAAGTGCTCATCAAAACTGATCAGTTTATAATCAATTGCAAAATTGACCTGCATGAAGCAATCAGTTGATTTATTCGATACAAAATTGTTTTATTTTTTTATGGGATATGAAACCAGGGATATCATTTGGTTTTATGCCTGATTTCCCCCAATTCGTACGCATTATACCTCACGTTTCCCGTCTCACAACATTTCATTAACTTCATTGATAGGCTGTTTCAGACCTGATGCTTATATCATTTCAATGAAGCCATGATAACCTCAATTTTAAATTATCATTGGTTTATTTTGTAATTCCGGCGCTTGCATATATTTGGCTTTATTTCTTTGTAAAAAAAACTGGTGATGAATAATAAACAATCCATTGCTGAAATTCTTCAGCTGCTTACGGAACAAAATACCGAAAAGGTAAAACTTGCGGTTACAGACATTGATGGTGTGCTGAGAGGAAAGGTGATCAGCTTTGAAAAGTTCAGGGGTATAGTGGAAAAGGGTTTTGGTTTTTGTGATGTAATATTCGGATGGGACGCAGGTGATCTGGCCTATGATAACGCAAAATTAACTGGCTGGCATACTGGTTATCCCGATGCGCATGCTGTTATCGATATTGAGACTTTCCGGCAGGTGCCATGGGAAAACGGGCTTCCCTTTTTTTTAGCTGATTTCAGAGACGAAGAGAAAAAAGATCTGCCCGTTTGCCCGAGAAGTTTGTTAAAAAAAATTGCACAGGAGGCAAATGATCAGGGATTTATTCCATCGTTTTCACAGGAATTTGAATGGTTTAATTTTATCAGTGATCCGGTTGCTACCCAGGCTGGAAATTTCAGAGGCCTTAAGCCAATGACCCATGGTATGTTCGGTTACTCGATACTGAGAGCTTCACAGCAAAGTGCCTATTTCCATGATCTTTTTGATTTGTTGAAAAAATTCAATGTGCCGCTGGAAGGGATACATACGGAAACAGGTCCGGGCGTATATGAAGCTGCTATTCTATATGGGGGCATACCGGAAGCTGCCGACAGGGCCGTGCTTTTCAAGAGCGGCGTAAAAGAAATTGCTCACCGGCATGGTATACTCGCCACATTTATGGCGAAATGCAGTGAAACCCTGCCCGGCTGCAGCGGCCACGTGCATCAAAGCCTGTGGTCGAAAGATGGCAAACAAAATTTATTTTATGATAAAAAAAGCAAAACAGGCATCAGCTCATTGATGGAAAATTATATTGCCGGCCAGTTATATTGCCTGCCCCATGTATTACCAATGTATGCACCAACAGTAAACAGTTACAAACGCCTGGTAGAGGGTGCCTGGGCCCCCACAACCATCACCTGGGGCATTGATAATAGAACAACTGCATTGCGTGCGTTGCCTGGCAGTGCCCAGTCATCAAGGCTGGAAACAAGGGTTGTCGGATCAGATTCAAATCCCTACCTCGCTATGGCGGCCTGCCTTGCTTCGGGTTTGTATGGGATCAGAAAAAAGTTGCCATTGAAGATACCAGCAACTACCGGCAATGGTTATGCTGATAAAAAAAATGGGATGCTTCCCGCTAATTTATGGGAGTCGTCCCAGGCAATGAAACAATCTGCAGTTGCAAAAGAATTGTTCGGTGAAACATTCGTCGAACATTTTGCAGGTACAAGGGAATGGGAATGGAAGCAATTTTCAAAAAATGTTACAGATTGGGAATTGAAAAGATATTTGGAGATTATATAGGCTGAACGCTAAACGCTGAACGCGGGCGTTCGCATTCAGCGTTTAGCGTTCAGCGTTCAGCGTTAAACATTAATTAAAATAGTCAAGCATGATAGATTTCAATACTGTCCGGCAATACAATTTTCCCACTATTGTCCGGTTTGGAGCCGGTGCTATCAACGAATTACCCGGTTACCTCATTACTAACGGTTTGGCCAAACCGCTGATAGTAACAGACCCTAATGTTGCGCAACTCGCATTTTTTAATAAAATAAAAAATGAGCTGGTTTCGAAATCAGTTTCAGTTGAAGTTTTTACCGATATACATAAAAATCCGGTCAAATCAGATGTATTGAAAGGAGGAGAAATGTTCCGGGAAACAAAAAGAGATTGCATCATTGGCATCGGTGGCGGTGCGGCGATGGATGTAGCAAGAGCGATAGCGCTTCGCATACATCATCACCGCGATTTGTTCGACTACGATGACCTCATCGGAGGAGATAAATATGTGACCGAAGAAGTGCCTCATTTTATCACCGTCCCGACAACCAGCGGAACCGGCAGTGAAGTGGGCCGCAGTGCAATCATCGCTGAAGACGAAACACATAAAAAAAGAATTCTTTTTTCTCCAAAGCTATTGGCAAAGATTGTTTTTGCGGACCCGGTGCTCACGATGGATCTGCCGCCTTTTATAACAGCCGCTACAGGAATGGATGCATTGACACATAATATGGAAGCATATATCGCGAAAGGATTTCATCCGCTTTGTGAAGGCATTGCATTGGAAGGTATCGCATTAATCAATGAGTCAATTGCTGATGCCGTGAACAAGCCCGATCTTGCATCAAGAAGTAAAATGATGATCGCATCCCTCATGGGAGCCGTTGCTTTTCAAAAGGGATTGGGTGTGGTGCATTCACTTGCTCATCCTTTATCATCTCTTCTCGATACGCATCACGGATTGGCCAATGCAGTAAATTTGCCATATGGCATGCGTTTCAATATCAGGGGGCAGGAAAATCAATTCAGGAAAATGGCGCGTTCACTCGAATTAAAAACTGAAACAGGCGACGCAGTGGTTAAACATTTATTCGAGTTGAATGAGCGAACACGTCTTCCTGTAAAATTGAATGCTATCGGAGTAAAGCAGGAGCATATAGAAACTTTGGCTGACCTTGCATTTGATGATTTTTGCCATCTCAATAATCCTAAACCCGTTACCCGCGAAAATTTCCGACAACTTTATATTGAGGCTTTATAGTTTTGTTTATGAAAAAGAAGATTGGGATAAGTTTTAGTAAGACTAATTTCAGTTATTACTGGAATTGGTTCTCCGAAGAAGATTTAAAAAATGAGATTGAACTCGTCGAACTTTCATTTGTAAAAAATAATGTGAAGGATATTGCTGCCTGTGATGGATTTATCCTTTCCGGGGGAGTTGATATTGACCCTGTATTATATAATGGTGCAACTGCCTACGATAATATGCCTGATGAATTTCAACGCGACAGGGATTTCTTCGAGAAGGAAATTTTTAGATATGCCCAAAATAATAAATTGCCTGTTTTGGGAATTTGCAGGGGACTGCAAATGGTGAATGTACTGCTTGGCGGCAATCTCGTTCAGGATCTCGGAATCGATGGAAATAAAACACATCGCAAAGAAGAGAATGACAAGCAGCATGAGATTGAAATTGAAAAGAAAACACTACTTCATGATATCGTTGAAATGGATCATGGAACAATCAATAGCGCGCACCATCAGGCAATAGACATGCTGGGAGCCGGACTTAAAGCAAACGCCCGGTCGGCCGACGGTGTTATTGAAGGATTTGAATGGGCCGACAGTATGGATAACCCATTTCTTCTTTGCATTCAATGGCATCCTGAAAGAATGTTCAGGCTACAATTGGAAGATTCACCGCTCTCGAAAAAAATCAAGGAAAGATTTATTGCTGAAATCAAAAAAAAGAAAAATTAAAAATGCATATTATCAATCCGGCAACTGAAGAATTGATCCAGGAAATTGCAGAAGATGACTTGCAAAAAGTGAAAGGCAAATTTGAAATTTTAAAAAAAGGACAACCTGCATGGGCCAATACTGCACTTGAGAAAAGAATCAGCTGTATTGCCCGGTTTCACGTTTTACTGGATGATCAGAAAAAAGAACTTGTGGAAACACTCACACAGGAAATGGGTAAACCGCTGCAGCAATCCTACAATGAATTGAATGGCGCGCGTAGCCGCATTCAATATTTTCTTGAAAATTCCGCAAAATATCTTTCCGAAGAATGGATCACCACCGATGGATCTACCAAAGAAAAAATAGTATATGAACCATTGGGAGTGATCGCTAATATCTCTGCCTGGAACTATCCTTACCTGGTAGGAATGAATGTTATCATTCCGGCATTAATTGCAGGCAATACGGTATGCTATAAACCATCGGAATATACGATAATGACCGGACTGCATATTGCCAGGTTATTGTATCAGGCTGGTGTTCCTGAAAATTGTTTTCAGGCAGTAATCGGGAAAGGTATGGTGGGAGAATATTTATTGCAACTGCCATTTGATGGATATTTTTTTACGGGCAGTTACAAAACAGGCAGATATATTGCCGGGAAAGTTGCATCAAAATTAGTTCCCAGCCAGTTTGAATTGGGCGGAAAGGATCCGCTTTATGTGATGGATGATGTGGAAGATATTGATAAAACAGCCGCTGCTGCTCTGGAAGGAGTAGTATACAATAATGGTCAAAGCTGTTGCGCTGTGGAGCGAATATACGTGCATGAAAAAATATACGATCAGTTTGTTGATTCATATATAAAGCAGGCAAAAAAAATGCTGGTAGGAGAGCCGACAGATGCTTCTGTTGAAATCGGACCGCTTGCAAGAGAGGAGCAGGTACAGTTTTTGATTAATCAAATCAATGATGCGATCGATAAAGGAGCTCTTTTAGTTGCAGGAGGTAAAAAAGTAAATCGAAAAGGATATTTCATTGAGCCAACAGTTTTAATAAATGTGAATCACGGGATGAAAATAATGACAGAAGAATCATTCGGACCTGTAGTAGGGATTCAAAAAGTAAAAAATGATGAAGAAGCGATTGGCTTGATGCTGGATACAGAATATGGTTTGACAGCAGCAGTATATTCCAAAGATTTTAAACGTGCAGAAACTGTGATGCAGAAAATGAATGTGGGCACTGTATATTGGAATTGCTGCGACCGGGTAAGCGCTGCCCTCCCATGGTCGGGAAGAAAGAATTCCGGATTAGGAACAACGCTATCGTACCAGGGCATTCGGGCATTCGTTCAACCCAAATCATATCATATTCGCGGGTAAGAATTTTTTAATTAAATTCTTTTTCGACTTGCCTTTTTTTATCCGGGGCTTGTATGCTTTTGCACAAGTTTTGCACAGAGTGTGAATATCTGCCCATCAATTGATTTGTAATGATGTTTTATTATTACATTGCTCGCAAAATCCCATCCGGTTAAAGCCATCCGAATTTTATCTCCACAAAGAGAGGTTTGTACCTTTTGTAATATGGCTGTAAATAATAAATAATAGAAGATTCATTAATACCAGAGTATGAAAAAATTTTACTTACCCGTATTGGCAACGATTGGATTTTTTTGTATTGCATTAATATCAAATGCGCAAACCCAATATAGAACAGTACCAGCAGGTACCTTCCCCATAGATCCCTTGCCTTATGATTTGGCAAATCCAAAATACTGGCTGATTACCCCTCCATATGCCGGTCAGCCGCCGGATGCAGTACCATGCAGCGATTGTAAGATTATTATCGACTGTGATTGTTTGATCAGTGCTACGTTTACTGCACCTGTAGTCATCAATGGTACCGGACTTTCTGAAATAGATATCCTGGCTAATGCAGTGCTGACCGTTGACCAGTATGTTCAATTGGACAATGTCAGAGTATTTGTAGGAAGCGATCCAAGTTCTCCGGCATCTTTGATAGTAAATGATGAAGTTGATTTAACCGGCACATCCGTAATACGACTAGCGAATAATAATACTTTCATAGATGCAAATAATGCCGGAGGTAATCCTATTCATGGACCAATAGCAGGCAACCCCTCTTTTACAGGTTTTGCAGGCATTCTGGTTATCACCAATCCCGGAACTTTCCCGAGCATTAGTTCCCCTGGATCGTATGATTATTTGATAAGTTTGGGTGGTTATGGTACTCCTCTCGGACCACCGGATCCTCCGGGAACACCGGGATCAACATTTTTGGATCCTTACCAAATTAACTGTACAAGCACGCCTCCGCCAATCCCACCACTTTGTCAATCAGGTGTGGTTTATGGTCCGGCCATAAGCGGTTTTGATAATAGTGTAGGAATTTGGTCTTTTGCCGTAACCACTCCTTTACCGGTTACATTAGTTCAGTTTACTGCTACACGGAATGATGATCAAACGATCAAAGTGTCCTGGGCTACCGCTCAGGAAGAAAATGCTTCTCAATTTGGAGTTGAACGCACCGGAGATATTAACGGAGGCTGGGAAACCATCGGTACTGTAAAAGCCAAAGGTTTTTCTTCCATCACTACCAATTATTCTTATACGGATCTTTATCCATTGAGCAGCACTAATTATTATCGATTGAAAATGGTTGACCTGGATGGTAAGTTCCAATATAGCAAAATAGCGTCTGTATCTTCAGATTCAAAAAGCGAATCGCTCGTGATTTATAATAATCCATTCACTGATCTGATCAGGTTAAAAATAAATACGAATAGTGTTGATAACCTCACACTAACGGTTACGGATATGTTAGGTAAAACTTATCTCAATCAATCCTATCAGGCAAAGTCAGGAGATAATTTTGTTAATATAAATCCAGGAGGCGCTTCCGGATTATATATCCTGCATATTCAGGGCAGGGGTTATGATAAAACAGTAAAACTGGTTAAAGAATAAAATAAGAGATAAAAAGACCTTTTAGATTTGCCACAGTTTCCACGCATCAATGTGCCGCTGAAACTGTGGCATTTTTATTAAAATGAAATCATTGTAACAAGTCATATATTACTCTATTTTTGTTTGCTAAATTCCGGAGGAATTCGAGTCATAGACCCTGCAATTCAATTACAAAAAAAATTCTTGTTTTATTAAACTATGGCAAAAAACTGGCTATTAAATAAAAAGATTGTTATCATGGGTGGCACTGACGGACTGGGATTATCGGCCGCCACGGCCTGTATAGAAGAAGGGGCGAATGTCATTGCGGTGGGCAACAATTCCGCTCAGGAAGAAGTGGTAAATAATCAGTTTAAAAAAAAGGGTGTAGCAATAACCGGAGATGCGAGAGAAGAAGAGGTTGCGGAAAAAGCCATTCAGGCCTGTGTAGATCGGTTTGGTGGCTTTGATGGATTATATCATATTGCCGGTGGCAGTGGACGAAAATTTGGCGACTGCCCTTTGCATGAAATGACAGCAGCTGGCTGGCATCAAACATTTGAACTCAATCTTACAAGCCTGATGTTTTCAAACAAGGCCGCTTTGAATTTTTTTATGAAATACAAACAGGGAGGAACGATACTGAATATGGGTTCTGTTCTTGGTTTTTCTCCTTCTCCAAAATATTTCACCACACATGCATATGCAGCCTGTAAATCCGCGATCATCGGACTGAGTAAATCAATAGCTGCCTATTATAGCCAACATAATATAAGGATAAATGTCATCGCCCCTGGGTTGGTAAAAACGCCCATGTCGCAAAGGGCTGTTGAAAATGAAGATATCATGCAATTCATTCAAACCAAACAACCATTGGATGGGGGCAGGATAGGAATACCGGAGGACATTGATGGAGCTGCTGTTTTTTTATTATCCGATCATGCTAAATTTATTACCGGCCAGGTGATTGCCGTAGATGGGGGCTGGAGTGTTTCCGAAGGACAATATTAAATAACGAATATGGCGAAAGCATTAATCGGAATTGATTTGGGCGGCACAAGGATCAAATCGGTGGCATTGGATAAAGAAGGAAATATTCTTTACCAGTTGTATACGCCAACGAATGATGGCGATGATTCAATCTGGAAACAGGCAACGGCTGAAAGCATTGAAGAATTAAAATCCAGACTGGGAATTACTGATTTTGTTGTAGGCATTTCCGCCCCGGGACTCCCTAATGAAAAAAATTCCGCTATTGCGTATATGCCTGGACGTTTGCAGGGATTGGAAAATTTTGATTGGTCATCTCTTATCAAACGTAGAACATGGGTATTGAATGACGCGGTCAGTGCAATGATGGCTGAAGCAAAACTGGGCGTAGCAAAAAATATGAAAAATGTGGTTTTGATCACTTTGGGAACTGGTGTGGGCGGAGCAATTCTGATTGATGGAAAACCTTACCAGGGCAATTTTCAGAAAGCAGGCCATATTGGCCACATTACCCTGGATCATGAAGGAGAAGCGGATATTACCGGAATGCCGGGAAGTCTTGAAGATGCTATCGGCAATGTCACTATTCAAAAAAGATCCGGGGGAAGATTCAAAGACACTTACGCATTGCTGGATCACTATAGGAAGGGCGATCATTTTGCAAAAGAAGTATGGCTGACATCTGTAAAAAAACTGGCCATCGGGATTGCCTGTGTTACCAATGTGCTGTCGCCGGAATGCATTATTCTTGCCGGCGGTATCACAGAAGCCGGCAATGATTTATTTGAACCACTCGAAAATTATTTAGCCATATATGAATGGCGTGCAGGTGGTAACAAAACGGTTATCCTGAAATCGCAATTTGGAGATATGGCAGGAGCTATAGGTGCAGCCTGTTTCGCCCAGATGCAGGATAGTTAATAAAAAATAATTTCAATTATGAATGTCATCAAATCTTATGTAGACAAGTGCAGAGCCATTGCAGACAAAATAGAGGCGCAGGAGCAAAAAATTGTTATAGCGGCGCAATGGTTTGCTCAAAGTATATTGGCAGGAAGAGTGGTGCATGTATTTGGCACAGGACATAGCCGGATCATGGTTGAAGAATTGTGGCCCCGCTATGGTTCTTTCCCCGGATTTAATCCTATCGTAGAATTATCGCTTACTTATCACAATAATGTTGTAGGAGCTAACGGTCAGCGTCAGGCTATGTTTTTGGAAAATGTTCCCGGGTTTGCAGAGCGTATTCTCCGTAATTTTGGTTTGGATCAAAGAGATACTGCGATGGTAGTATCTTCGGGCGGTTGTAATATTGTTCCAATTGAAGTGGCTGAACTATTTCAGAAAAAAGGCTTAAAGGTTGTGGCTCTGATTTCAAAAGATCACCTGGAAAAATCTGCCAGCAAAAGAGCGGACGGGAAAAAGCTTTCTGATTATGCGGATATTGTTTTGGATACGGGAGCACCCGTAGGCGATTCCATGATATATATTCCCGGACTTGATACACCCGTTTCTCCGGGCTCTACTGTTGGGGGAGTGATGATCATTAATTCCATTAAAGCAGAAGTGGCCCGGTTGTTAACCGAAGCAGGTCAGCCACCAAAAGTACTCACAGCACCGGTAATTGTTGGTTCAGAGAGAGCCCGGTTACTTTTTGAATCTGCTTACGACGAGCATGCTCATCGTATGGCAGATGTTTATCGTATGGCAGGAAATTGATTGTACAAATTATCATATAGAAAATGAAAGAACAAATTATTCGAACCACAGTCATTGGCAGTTACCCTTTTCCGGGATGGCTTGAATTTGCATGTCAAAACCTGGATAAATTCGGACCTGCTGATATAGAAGAGATGATTGAAGATGCTGTGATTGCTGCTATACATGACCAAATAGCAGCAGGACTAGATACCATTACAGATGGTGAGCAAACCAGGCTCGACTTCAATCTTTCTTTTTATGGTTATATCAATGGCATTCGGGCGAATGAAACAGAAACAAGAAAATTTGGTCCGCCTGCTCATGATCAAAGAGGTAAACATGATATCATCGATTCGTTGGCGGCCCCGAAAGGATTAGGTGTTGTAAAAGAATATTTGCGACTGAAAAAACTCGCACCTTCGGGACCTACACTCAAAGCAAGTGTGCCGGGACCATATACCTTGAGTGGGCGGTTGTTGCCAAATCAGCAATACAAAGACCGTTATGCAATCACAGAAGCATTGCTGCCAATAGTGAGTAAAGAATTGGAGGACCTGGTGGCAGCAGGTTGTGAAGAGATAGCTGTGGACGAACCTTCTATGAGTTGTTATGCTTATAAAGAAAATACAAAAAGATTTGTGGATATTTTCAACAGGACAGTTAAACCTGTTGTTGGAAAATGCAGGCTCTCCACGCATATGTGTTTTGGAAATTTCAAAGGACGACCTGTCGGTTACAGAAGTCTCAAGCCCATGTTACCGGATTTCCTGGATCTAAAAGTTAATGAAATTCACATTGAAATGGCGAACAGAGAATTTGCAGAAATTGAATTACTGAAAATCTTTGCCGAAAAAATGGATGTCGCCGTAGGTATCATCGACGTAAAAAATTATTATATCGAAACGCCTGAAGACGTAGCAGCACGAATCAATAAATGCCTGCAATACGTACCTGCTGAAAAATTATCGGTTGCGCCTGATTGCGGATTGAGCCAAACAGCGCGATGGGCCGCCAGGCAAAAACTGGCCAATCTCGTAAAAGGGACTCAAATGGTAAAACAACAATTGTAAAACATGTCGCTGAAAGCTGCAAGGATTAAAGACGAAAATTTTATTGCAGAAGTGGAGCAATATACTCACGATGAACAAAGATTTCACTTGTGGTGGCTCGGACAAAGTGGTTATTTGTTGTTATGGAATGGAAAAAAAATTTTAATAGATCCATATCTCTCGGATTCGCTTACTAAAAAATATGCAAACACCAATAAGCCTCACACCCGTATCAGCGAAAGGGTGATAGATCCCCGGTTGCTTACAAATATTTCAATAGTTAGTTCCAGCCATAACCATACCGATCACCTGGATGGAGAAACCCTGATTCCCCTGATAAAAAATAATCCTGTCATTACATTTATTATTCCTGAGGCTAATCGTGCGTTTGTATGTGAGCGCATACAGATGCCCCATGAATTTCCCCTGGGATTAACGGATGGTAAAACAATTTCGATTGGAGAATTTTCTTTTCATGGTTTGCCTGCCAAACACAACGAGATAGAAAGAGATGCTGAAGGAAATTGCAAATTCATGGGTTACATCATCAGTTTTGGGCAGTGGAGCATTTATCATAGTGGCGACACATTATTGTACGACGGTATGGAAGAATTAATAAAACCATTTCATGTAGATGTTGCACTGTTACCCATCAATGGCCATGACCCTGCCAGGGGCGTAGCAGGAAATTTAAATGCAAAGGAGGCAGCCGGGCTGGGTAAAGCCATTGGAGCAGGAGTAGTCATTCCATGTCATTACGATATGTTCACCTTCAATACTGCGGATCCAAAAGATTTTGAAGAGGAAGCAAAAAAAATCGGGCAACCGTATTGTATCCTGGAACAGGGAGGGCATTTTTATAGTTCTTAATTCTATGGGAGTTCTACTTGAATATTGAGTGTTGAGAAGGCAACTTTTCCAAAGTTTAAAACTTTGGAAAAGTTGCCTTCTCAACACTCAATATTCAAGTGCTATTTGACCTCAAATATTGATCAATTTTCCTAGTAAAATTTCCCATATTTCAAAGTATTTGTGAATAACTAATCGACTTTTTCGTCTTTTGGAAAGCCTATCCCATACTCGGAAAAATATATTTCACACGCCCAACCTAATTGCTTTATAATCATACTCTCAGGTTTTGGTACAGCGGTTGCCTTCTTTTAAGTGCTTAAATACTGAAATTATGATAACACAACTACCAACAAAATTCCTTCAGCAAAAAATCCATGAATTGCAAAGCGCATTATTTCTTACCGAAAGCGATTCATTAATTAAGATTCCGACACATGTTGTAACATCGGCTGAAGCAGATGATGACGGACAAATTTGGTTCATCATTCCAAAGCCTTCACAGCATATAGATACATTTGATAAGGAATTTTCTGCCAAGATGGACTTCTTCAAAAAAGGAAAAGGTTTTTACCTCAAGATCCAGGGGACAGCAAGTATTGTGACTGATAATAAAGAGATAAAAAATACCAAAGGTATTTCTGATGAAATCAAACAGAAAATAGAAGATGAAAGATTTGTCGCAATTAAGGTGAAGATCCAGAATGCTGATTATTTTGAAAATCTTCCTAAGCCATCGTCTTCAAACTGGATATTGAGTGGAACAAGTCATGTATATAATTGGTTATTCAATTCGCAGTATGATTATAAAAATCCGCAGCTTGTTATGATTCCGATTACCATCGATTCAAATTTGCGGAGATTTTAGAAAATCAGGCCATCATCAATAAAAAATAAAAGCAACAAAAATCTTCATGAATTTCTGTTGCTATTTTTATGCAACGGATATAGGTAATAAGGCATTAATATTTAGCTTAAAATAACCTTTTTGTTACTTAATATATTAACGCAGAAAATAATTGAAAGAACAGATGTCAGCGTAAGAAGCGCTGAAAAATTGTAATGAAAATGCATAAAAAGCCTGGCGCTTACAATGCCTGTAATGGCAATCAATATGACCATTAACAGAGTAAATAAAGTTTTCATTTTTTGATGTTTTTTAGATTTAAAATATATACCGGTTAATTGGTACATATTTAAGACCTTACAAAACCTTCAGGGTTTATTAAAGAAATCTTAAAGTCGCCCGCCGCGGTTTAAACCTGTCAACCTGGTTTTACCCTGTTTTGTTCCTCCGAGCCTCTGTCATTCCTCCTGTTTCTTCGATATGCGCAAAAAAAGTACATGCATTATTAAAAAAAAATGTGTAATTCGTATTGAATATTTAATTGAAAACGACGACAATGAAAATTGTAATTACCGATGGATATACGTTGAATCCGGGCGACCTGAGCTGGGAATCTTTTGAAAGTTTGGGTGAGGTCGTTTACTATGATCGTACACCTGCTGCCCTTGCCGGAGAGCGTTGCCGGGAAGCATCGGTGATCATTACCAATAAAACGCCCGTCAATGCTGATACTATTTCCGGCGCAGCAGATCTCAAGGTGATTGCAGTAACAGCAACCGGTTATAATATTGTAGATACTGATGCGGCAAGAATAAAACAAATTCCTGTTTGTAATGTGCCTGTCTACGGAACTGATTCAGTTGCTCAGCATGCTTTTGCTTTGTTGCTTGAATTGACAAATCATGTTGGAAAAAATAATCAGAGCGTTAAAGACGGAGATTGGATTAAATCTGCTGATTGGTGTTATAGCAAAGCCCCAATCATCGAATTGAGAAATAAAATCCTCGGGATAATCGGATTTGGAAAAATCGGACAACAAATGGGAAGAATTGCTGAGGCATTTGGAATGAAAGTGATTTATTATAACAGGTCAGGGCAACCGAAAGGCCCCGGAAGTGTAAGTATTGAAACATTATTTGCCGAAAGCGATTTTATTTCAATACACTGTCCGTTAAGGCCGGATAATCATTCTTTCATTGATAAAAAATTATTTTCATTGATGAAAACAACAGCGTTTCTTATCAACAGTTCAAGAGGCCAATTGATTAATGAACAGGATTTGGCCAGCGCGCTGACCAAAGGAAAAATCGCCGGAGCAGCATTGGATGTACTGTCTGTTGAACCTCCTTCTGCTAATCATCCTTTGATTGATTTACCAACATGCATTATTACTCCGCATACTGCGTGGCTCAGTTTTGAAGCCAGGCAGCGTCTTATGAAAGTAACTTATGATAATGTAGTTTGCGCGATAAGAGGAAACCCGCAAAATGTGGTCAATCAATAAAAGATAAATTTTTTTGAAAGTGCGTGTGTGCGCTTTTCATTTTTTTAATGGAACAAGAATATTATTATCTCCCAGCCAATCGGTCAATCGTTGCGGCCAGGTTTTAATAGAATTGAGTTTTGACCTGTTGCCCATATTAAATGCATGGTTGCCCTGTGCATAAAAATGAGCTTCTACCGGGACTTTAGCATCCCTGTATTTCTGCAATAATTTTAAGGTCGGCGCGGAACAGCATAGATCATCATTGGCTACCAGCAGAAACACTGGTGGTGCATCCGCGGGAATTATATCCGGTATGCCTGCGGGACCGGGATAAATGAGAATTTGGAAATTTGGTTTTCCATTCAAACGATCAATTGGATCAGGTGCGTTTGCATCTCCTTTATCTGCATCGTATGCAATCAATGCTACTACTTCACCACCTGCTGAAAAGCCCATTATACCAATACGCGCTGTATCAATATTCCATACACTTGCATGACTTTTCACTAAACGCATAGCGCGCAAAGCATCCTGCTTTACGTGCTTCTCCAAATTATAAGGTGAATTTTCTTCGCGTGCAAGACGGTATTTAAGTACAATTGCTGCCACTCCGATGCTGTTCAGGTAAATTGCAGGATCAACTCCTTCCGCATTGTAAACAAGTTCACGATGGCCGCCACCTGGACAAATCAACACTGCAGCTCCTGTGGCTTTTTCCTTCGGTGGAAGATAAACAGTGATTGACGGGTTATGAATATTTTTCACCCAATAATCTTTTGCCTGTTCAGGTTCATTGCGGCGATTTTCAAAACCGGGAGCTCCATTTGTCCAGAGCGGAATTATTTGCGGATTATCCTGGGCCAGTATTGTTGATGGCAGAAATAATACCGTCATCCACACGATGAGTTGAAAAGGGATTGCTTGTTTTTGTGTCATGGTTTTATTTTATAAAAATAACAGGATTGAATCAATGACAATGATATTATTTTAGGTAGTGTCTCAGTTTGAATCGTGAGACGTGAAACGTGAAACGTAAGTATGTAATTATTAACAAGGTTATTTATAATTTTGACATCTCACGTCTCACGATTCAAACTGAGACATTACCTTATTTTAGTAAGTACGCAAGCCTTTACAATGTTATGAATATTTATGCTGGCAAATTAAATGGCATATGTGTTTTTTTGAAGCAGGATATAACGCATATCATACCCTACACCTTATACCCCACGCCTCTTTCAGGATTTTTTATTTAAACCCGGTGAATTCGTTTCTAGCAAGGATTTTGCATATACGAAACCGAATGCCGCAAACGTTTTTATCCTGGATTGGGAATTTGAAACAAGGAAGATTTCTTCACTTAAAAATTTGCTTATGAAAAACATTATTTTTTTTATTCTTGCCTTATGCTTTTCGTCTATTGCCATGGGCCAGCTAACTGCCAAACCCAAATGCGGCACTTTCGTTGTTGATATTCTGAATGGGAAAGTGAATAATATAAAACCTGATTTTCCTATTCCTGAAATTAAAGCTACGCTCCCCTGTTTTACAAGTGCGGAAGAGGAAGTGGCAGGTTCTAAATGCGGCGGAGGCGTTTTTTATAAGGACCGTGATATTTATTTTTATACGCAAAGAGATTATATAGAGATCGGCGAAAAATTTAAGGGGCAGCTCAGTATCCCGTTAATGGGTGCAAGCCGCAGCGCCTTGTTTAAATGGCTTGGAAATCCAAAAATAAAGGATGATACATGGGATGCATTTGGGATGTCCTATGGTACCCTTGTATTGCATTATAATGCGGCAGGAAAAGTAAAATTGATTCAATTCAGTACGAAAGATACGGATGAACTAAAGTTGTGCGAATAAAATAATTTGTGATCGCGTTGTTTATTCTGTTAACAGGTCAACCATTTTATCGGCCTGTTTTATTTATTTTTTTCGTAACAGAATCATGCAAATAATTTTTAAAAAAAAGGTAGGGCCGAGCCCTACCTAACCATTTAAAACTACCTTGCCAAAAAATGATTCCCTTTCGATCAGTTGTAACCTGGATTTTGTTTTAAAACAATTTTGCCGGTTGAATTCTCTGCGTCTATTTCTATTTGAGGGATTGCAAAATACTCATTGACTCCTTTGGTGAATTGAGCTGTAGGATTAGCTCTGAAAAAACTACTGTTCCTTGTTTTTTCAAAAGCGGCATAGGCATTTAAAGTTGTGGCCATAGTGCCACTGCCATTGTCCCACCTCGACAAGTCAAAGAATCTTTGTCCTTCCATCGCCAGTTCAAGTCTTCTTTCCATTTGGACCGCACTGATAGCATAGGCCTGCCCTTTGGAGCTAAACGTACCAACGGGATATGGTTTTACAGAATAATTATCACCCGGCGTGGTTTGTGGAGAATACATGCTGGTACTAGCGTCATAAGCTGCATTCAGATACACAAATCCATTCGGATTGGAGGCCCTTGTCCGAACCATGTTCACATACACTTCTGCCTGGTCAAGACTTCCGATTTGTGCTTCGCATTCTGCATCCCATAACAAAACATCCGCAAAACGGCAAAGATTTACATTATTGGCTGCAACTTCTGCTGCTCCCCAGAACACAGTTTCAGTGGAGGAAAATTTTCCTTGTTGACTCAGCGCATAACCATTTTTTTTAGGAACAAATAATCCATCATCCGGTACGCTTCGAATCCATGTAGAGTCAATAACACCCCAATCAAAATAAGGTCTGCCTGGTCTGCCCATTACCCAATCAAGACGTGGATCTACCGTCCCAGTCCAGAGGTTGGTAGCATCACTCACCAACGGAGGATTGGTTGAACTTCCATCCAAAAGAGGAAGCCCGTTTGCATCGGTTTTATAAGCTTGCGCCAGTGTCCACGAAGGATTATTAAAACCGCAACATCCAGGTCCGTGGTTATAGGGAAAATTGAGTTCATCACCAGTGTTGCCGTTCCCGCCATTTGTTGAAATCGCCGACCCGTCATTTACCGATGTCTGACAGGCAAAAACACTTTCCGAACTGTTTTTTTCAGCGGGGTTAAAATTGCTTTGATACAGAGGAGCCAATGCATATGCCCTGCCATCAGGTGTTGTGCCACTTGCAATAACCTGGTCCAACAATGTTTTTGCTGAAGCATAATTATGTTCGTACATATATGTTTTTGCAAGGAAAGCCATAGCGGCCCATTTGTTTGCCCTGCCGACATTTGGTTGAGTTGCGGGTAAGTTATTCATAGCAAAAGTGAAATCTGCTTCTATCAATGGCCAGATGTCGATGTATCCGCCTGATCCATCACTATTCGGAACATTCAGATTGCCGTTTGTGTATGAGATCGTCTCATCTACATATGGGAAATTGTTGAATATTTTTTTCCCTTCAAAATGATAAAATCCGCGAAGAAACCGGGCTTCGGCTGCATATTCTAAAGTATCCGCCGGCGAAATATTTGTAGCAAGTCTCATGGTTCGGATCACATCATTTGCACGTTGAACGCCGTTGTAAAGGACCTTCCATTTCTCATCGAGATAGCTGCTGGTACCTGCTTGTGACAATGACCACGTCAGTAGCGGATTGGCGTCGGGCTGATCACCCGGAGTAGAACCTTTGTACGACTCATCAGCAGATTCGCTGCCATAAACGTAGTTGGAAGCTGCGCTGCCATTTCCAAGATTTTGTCCGGGTACATTTTCGCCGGATAAAAGTACATAGGCTCCGATCAGTAAACCCTGAACACCGGAATTATTAGTGACATTATCAGCAATCAGTGAACCTTGCGGAGCAATATTTAATTTCTTGTTGCAGGCGTAAATGATTACCGCAATAGAAACTATTGTTGCGGGCAATATCCACTTAAATAATTTTTTCATATAAATAATTTTATTAAAATAGATTAATGAATTGTGACATTTACACCCACACTATAGGTCTTTTGATTATTCGGATAAACGCCTCCATCAGTGCCAAAAACGGTTTGGCCACCCGGGTTTAATTCCGGATCTAATCCCGAATATTTAGTAATGGTGAAAAGGTTGAGTGCCTGCACATAAATCCTGATCTTGTCAAAATGCAGACGCTGAATCGCGTTGGAAACAACATTGTAACCAATCGTCACGTTCCGGCATCTGAGAAAAGATCCATTCTCCATCGTATATGAATTAAATGCCTGGCTATTGCTGAAATTATTACTTAGCTCGAGCATGGGAACTTTTGTTCCGGGATTTGCGACATGCGCTGTCGGATCATTGAAATTTGTTGGTTGACCAGACGCATCAATCAGCTTTGCCGAATTGAGCGCAACGTTCTCGCTGATCTGGTTATTAAATCCTTGAGGAAAGTCAGTCGACGATTTAACTCCATTTAGAATATCATTACCAACAGAGGCATACAGGAAAGTATAAAAATCAAAATTCTTATAATTCACGGTGATATTAAGTCCCGCGGTAAATTTTGGATTAGGATTGCCAAAAAAAGTCCGGTCATTGTTGTCGATTACATGATCGCCATTTACATCGGCATATTTAAACCGTCCCGGAGCTGCATCCTGTTGCGTTGGAGATTTGGTTACGTCGCTCCAGCTTTGGAACAAACCAATTACATCGTATCCAAAAAAAGCGCCGATGGGATGTCCGGGTTGTAATCTCGAAATAACCGTTTGTCCACCGCCTGTTTCATCAAAATATAAAGCTCCGGGAGGCAGACTAACAACTTTGTTTTTGTAAGAAGTAAAAGTACCGGTTATGTCAAACCTCAAATCTTTATTCACAATGCCATGATATGTGAGTGACATATCAATTCCGGTATTTTGTATGTTCCCTGAATTGATAAATGGATCAGGCGCACCGCCATTTGTTCCCGGAGCATTCGGCCTGGTCAATAAACCGGAAATAAGTTTCTTGTACCATTCGAAACTAAAGTCGAGCCTGTTATTTAAAATAGTTGCATCAAATCCGATGTTGGTGAGCACATCTTTTTCCCAGGAAGTATTTGGGTTGCCGTACTGACTAACATAAAGTCCTGCTACCGGCGTGTTGCTTGTGCCATTGAGATCATAGTAAGATTGGTTGATCTGCTGTCCATATAAAGTGTAGGCATTTGTAGGATTGATATTGTTGATCGTTCCCAGTTTACCCCAACCGCCACGTATCTTGAGTTCATTCAGCCAGGTAATATTTTTCATAAAAGATTCTGCTGAAATTCTCCAACTGGCAGTAACTGATGGAAAATTACCGTAACGTTGATCACCAACAAACGCAGAAGAGCCGTCTCTGCGAATCGTTCCGCTCAGCAAATACTTCCCATCATAACTATAATCAACTCTTCCGAATAATGAAAACAGTGCTTGCTGATAAGGAGTGGCAAATCCATTATCCAAAATAATAGTCGAATTATTTGTTTGTGTAGACGCCTGTCCGAAGTTGAGCGTTCTAAGATTTGGGCTTACAGTTAAATTGCTTGAGTCGGTGATATAGTAATTGCCTCTTGTAGTTAGCGAACCTCTGCCCATACCGTAAATATATTCTGTACCTGCAAGAACACTAAAATCATGGTTGCCTATTTTGTTCGCATATTTCAATGTATTTGTCCAGATCATGCTTGTGTTCAAACCATAAGTTTCCAAATACAAATTGGCCGCGTGATTATTTTCGGCATTTTCATAAGGCGTTGTAGCAAATCCATTTTTGTATGTATTATCAATGACTCCACCAATACTGGTATGTATGGTGAAATGTTTGAGGAAATCAACGTCGGCGAAAACGTTGCCACTAATCTGATAATTCTGGTTCACATCATCTGCCTGGCGTTCCTGAATTGCCACAGGATTAGATGCGTTACCAAGACCATTTGAAATGCCTCCTGCATAATTGCCCGCGATATCATGTATAGGTATGATATTGGGAAGCTGATAAGCAGTATTAATAGAGTTAGTGCTGTTTACACCGGGAGCATTAAAATACCCGGGATTCGTTTTATAAAGAGCAAAAGCATTTTCACCAATGCGTATATGATCATCCAGTAAACTAAAGGTGGAATTGAATCTTACGGAATAACGCTTTAAATTTGTTTTGATCAGTGTGCCGTCCTGGTCAAAATAGTTAAAGGAAAAGAAATAGGATGATTTGCCAGTACCGCCAC
>Ga0137407_10000326_pt1 | contig 33786 bp, 32 predicted proteins | sample CZOMad2_2_16fung_FD_108410 | JGI IMG/M metagenome (GOLD analysis project Ga0137407, IMG submission 108410) | Vadose zone soil fungal communities from Angelo Coast Range Reserve, California, USA - CZOMad2_2_16fungal (Illumina Assembly) | ecosystem: Environmental > Terrestrial > Soil > Vadose... | reverse complement strand
TCGCCAAAAATCCCGTGGTAAATGATCGGCCGATTGATGAACCAACTGAAGCGCGGCGTGCCGTAGATCTGCCCGCGCCATTTCGCGGTGCCGGTGGGACCGAAGAAAATCAGATGCTTGAAACGTAAAAGCGATTCGGCTTCGCCATAACCTTCCTGTTGTTTGCGAAAAGCGCGCAGGGTAAACCGCCGATGATGCCAGACAATCGCGGTGGGACTGAAGGCGATGGCGTGTCCCGCTTGTTGAACGCGCCAGCAAAAATCGACGTCGTCGCCAGCCTTGTGATACTCGGGATCGAAACCGCCGACGCTTTCGAACGCCCAGCGATACCACGCCATGTTACAACCGGGAATATGTTCCGCGATCGTGTCCGTGAGCAGAACGTGGCTCGGCCCCCCGGGCGCGGCGGCAACGCAAGCCTGGACCCAATGTTGCGCCGGCGGCGAAACGTTCGGGCCGCCTACCCCGGCGTATTTGCCGCCCGAGAGCGTGCTCAACAAATAATAGAGCCAGTCCGGATCGGCCATGCAGTCGGAATCGGTGTAGGCAAAAATTTCGCCTTTCGCGATGGCGGCGCCGTGATTGCGAGCGTGGCTGAGGCCGTGATTGGTCTGGTAAACGTAGCGAACGTCGGGGAACCGCGCGGCGATTTCGCGCGTGTCGTCGGTCGAACCGTCGTCGACAAGGATGACTTCGTAGTTTGGATAATCGATCCGGCCTAACGACTCGAGACAGGCGGCGAGCGTTTTCGCACCGTTGTAGGAACAGACGATGATCGAAACGGACGGATAACTCGGTAGCGGTCGGTGCGGCAGGGCGGCGTTGTCCTGGCCGAGTTTGTCCCGAAGGAGAAAGAAGGACTTCTTTGGTTCGCGCGCGCGCGTGACCAGCCCGAACGCCCAGTCGGTGATCTCCTGCCCGCCGGTGAACCATTCGTCAGTCCAGGTAAAGAAAATGGTGCCGGCCAAACCGCATTTCACCACGCTGTCGATATGCCAGCCGAGCATTTCGGCCTGCTCGTCCTGGGTGTGGCGAATCGTGTCCATCCCGAATTCGCCGAGGATGAGCGGACGATCCTCGGAGAGATTTTGCAGGCGGAGAAGGTAACGCTCGAATGCGTCCTGGTTGTGCAGGTAAACGTTGAAGCAGGAGAAGTCGCTGTTCTGCGGGAGGAGAAACTCAGTCGGCGGATAACTGGCGTAGGAATAGAGAACATTCGGATCGGTTTCGCGCCCGATCCGGATGAGGTGCTCGACGAATTCGGTCACGCGCCGAACGCCGAGCCAGCGAATCATCGTGCTCGAGATTTCGTTGCCGACGAGGTAACCGAAGACGGCGGGATGCCCTCGATTCACCGCCACGGATCTGCGAACAATCCCGGCGATCTGATCGCGCGACATCTTGCGCGCCAGAAATTCGATGTGCTTTTCCCACGGCAAGGTGATGAGGACGCGGATGCCGGCGGCGGCGCACGCGTCGAGAAACCATCGCGGCGGCGCGTGATAGATCCGGACGACGTTCAAGCCAATCTCGCGCATTTGGGCGAGATCGCGCGCGGCCTGTTCGGGCGGGCCTAGATAATGGCCGGCCTGGTCGGGCGCGAACGGACCGTAGGTCACGCCCTTGACGAAAAACTTCCGGTCGCCTTCGAGGAAGAATTTCGCGGCGGCGCGAATTGGACCCGAGAACGTCGAAGTCACAGCGGAGCTTCGATAGACCAATGAACCGAGGATGGCAAAGCCTTCTTGGTAGGGACGCTGCGCTGCGGCGTCCGCCGAACGTCTAGCCAGACGGACGCCGCAGCGCGGCGTCCCTACCAAGTGAGACTTTCGCGGACGATCGTTGCGGTACGTTCGATGTCGTCGGCAGAATGCGCCGTGGAAAGGAATCCGGTTTCGAATTGCGACGGAGCAAAGTAAACGTGGCGATCGAGACAGGCCTTGAAGAACCGCGCGAATTTTTCCGGGTCGCTTCGCTTCGCGCTGGCCAAATCGGTCACTGGTTCCGTGGTGAAAAAGAGACAGAACATGGAACCAATGCGGTGAAAAACCCACGAGAGCTTTAGTTCGCGAAGCGTCTCCCGCGTCAATTCTTCGAACCGCGCGCCATTTTTTTCCAGCAGAGCCCAGCCATCAATCCGCTCCAGCTCGCGTAATTGCGCGAGACCCGCCGCCATCGCGAGAGGATTTCCCGAGAGCGTGCCAGCCTGATAAACCGGTCCGAGCGGCGAGAGCTGATCCATGATTTCCGCGCGGCCACCGAACGCACCGACCGGTAATCCGCCACCGATCACTTTTCCAAGCGCCGTCAGATCCGGACGAATGCCGTAAATCTCCTGGGCTCCACCGCGCGCGACGCGGAATCCTGTCATGACCTCGTCGAAAATAAGGAGCGCGCCGTGACGAGTACATTCGTCACGCAGTTGCTGGAGGAAATTCTCGCTCGGAAAATACAAACCGGCGTTGGCGGGGATTGGTTCGAGGATGATGGCGGCGATCGCTTTCGAATTTTCTTGAAAGACGGCGCGCACTGCCGCGATGTCGTTAAACGGAACTGAAATGGTCAGCGCGGCGAACTCGGCGGGAACACCGGCGCTGTCGGGGCGGCCATGAGTGAGCGCGCCGCTTCCCGCGTTGACCAGCAACGCGTCGACGTGCCCGTGGTAACAGCCTTCGAACTTGATGATCTTGTCGCGTCCGGTGAATCCGCGCGCGAGACGAATGCACGACATCGTCGCTTCGGTCCCGCTATTCACCATGCGAACTTTCTCGATCGAGGGAACCCAGCGGCAAATTAGCTCCGCCATTTCCACTTCATTTGGACTCGGAATGCCAAAGCTCACGCCGCGCTCCGCGGCGGAACGGACGGCATCGATAACGACGGCAGGCGCGTGGCCGAGAATGGCCGGGCCCCAGGTGCCGACGAAATCGATGTATTGGTTGCCGTCGACGTCCCAGATTTTTGAGCCGGCCGCGCGCTCGACGAAGAACGGCTCGCGGCCGAGCCCGCGGAAAGCGCGGACGGGGGAATTGACGCCGCCCGGGATGCGCTCGAGCGCGCGCGCGAATAGTTCAGACGAATGCGAAGCCATGCGAGAAAGCGGGAGCCAAGGCGGGGGCGGGAATCGAACCCGCGAATAGAGGTTTTGCAGACCCCGACCTTACCACTTGGCTACCCCGCCATTTTGGCGAACGGGAGACTAGGAGCGTGCAATCATTGTGTCAACGTAGCGACGGTCAGCTCCTGGCGACATCGCAGCGCAATGCGTTCGTTCGTTAGGCCAAATTTTCTCCATCGCAGCGAATTGTCCCATCCAAACCCGCGGGGACTAGCGAAGCATTTACGGCGCGAACTGAATAATGCAGGCGCGCAATCCGTCACTCTTAACTCACAACTTATGAAAAAGAATACTCTGTTAGGAGCAACCCTGGCGTTGATGGTTTTCGCCGCGGCTCCTTTGTTTGCTCAAACCAGCACAACCACCACCAGCACGAGCTACGTTCAAAGTAGCAGCATCATTGGTTCGAAGATTAAAGACTCGCGCGGCCAGGACGTTGGCGAAATCAAAGACGTCGTCCTCGATCGCAGCAGCGGCTGCCTCGCGTATGTCGTTCTGTCCACTCACGGCGGCGGCACCACCACCACCACGACCAAAACCGTCGCGGCACCGTGGACTGTTTTTTCCGCCAGCTCCGAGCCTCGCGTTTATATGACGCGGGTCGAGCGCGAGAAAATTTATAGCGCGCCAGTGTGGGAATCGACCCGGATCGAAGAATACAGCCGGCCCGAATATATCAATCAGGTCTACGGTTATTACGGTGTGACTCCGAGCTTCAGCGTCGGCGTAACATCAACCGGCACGACCGGAACAACGACTACCGGTGCGACCACCACCACCAACAGCTCTGCATCCACCAACGCGAGTGCCACTCCGGCCGCCAGTGCCGGCGCAACCATGACACCGGCCGCGACCGCCTCCGTTGCCGCCACCATGACGCCATCGGCTAGTGCGAGCACCAAGCCCATGCCTTCAGCTACGGCGGCCACTGCGAAGTCACCGGCGTCAACCAAGAGCCCGGCCACGTCGAAGAGTCCCGCCGCGGAAAGCGCGACGAGCCCGAAGACCACCAGCTCGAGCGAGAAAAAGAGCAGCACAAAGAAGTCTCAAAAACCCGAGGCAACGACTGAAAAATCTCCGACGAGCGAATCCGCTACCGAAAGCACGAGCGAATCTCCGAGCGCGAAGACCAAGAAGTCGAGCAAGAAGACAACTGCGCCTGAAAAACCGGAGAAGCCTGAGACTGCGCCGACGCCGGAAGGTTAAAAAACAACAACAGTCCCTATTTGCGAACAGCAGGAGTGCGCCAGCGCTCCTGCTGTTTTGTTTTCCGGGGAGCGCACGCGCCCTCGCGTGCTGGGGAGCGCGCCCTCGCGATCGCGAACTTTCCGGAAGCGTTTTCGCGAGGCGCGAAAACCGGCACGCGAGGGCGCGTGCGCTCCCCGGAGTGAGAACCAATCCGCAACTATGCCTGCGGCGATCCTTCCGCGTTGAGTTCTACGGCCGCGGTATCGGCAGCGAGATACTTCATTCCCAGCAGCCAGATTATTCCCGAGATCAGCATCGCGGCGGAGACGACGAGAAACGCCATCGTCATGTCGTAATGGCCGGCGACGGCGCCGAGCAACGGCGGCGAGAGCGCGTCGCCTAACAAGTGGATGATCAGGATATTCAAAGCGAACGCGGTCGCGCGGATTCTTGGCGCCACGACATTAGCCAACGCGGCGTTCGACGGTCCGGTGTTCAGGAAGACAAAAAAAACAGAGCCAAAGAGAAACACCCAGGCGAGCGGGAATGGCACATAGAGCATGGCGATGCAAAACGGAAACGCGAGCAGCATGCCCAAACCGGAAACCATAAAGTAGGAACCGCTGAAGCGTTTTTGCAGTCGATCGGCGAGGAAGCCGCCGAGCAGAGTCGAGAGCAATCCCGCCACGACGGTGATCCCGCCAAAGATCGGCGTCGCAAGCTCGGGCGGTTGTTTTCGAAAAATCAGATAGGCTGACATCCAGAAAGCCAATCCGCCGAGCGCAAAAGTCATTGCCGTTTGCGCGAGACAATTGATCACGAAAGAACGATTCCGGAGCAGTGCGAAGTAATCTCGTTTCGCGGCGCCGCGCTGTCTTTTCGGCAAGCCGGGTACAGTTCGCGGTCGCGGATCCCTTTGCCAGAAACAGGCGAGCCCAAGAATGATTCCGGGAATGGCGACCAGATAAAACGCCCAGCGCCACCCGAGCTGATGATTGATGATTCCGCCGAGAACGTATCCGAGCGCGCTGCCGACCGGGATGGCGCCGCAAAAAATCGCCATGATTCGGCCGCGCATCTGAAGCGGAAAATAATCCGACAAAATTGTGGGCGCGGCGGGCCCGTAGCCGCCCTCGCCGATGCCGACGAAAATTCGGGTGATGAACAACGCGGCAAACGTTGCGGCGAAACCCGAAGTGGCAGTTGCGAAACTCCAGAGAATCACGCACACGCCCACGATGAGCCAGCGCGAGAATCGATCGGCGAGAAAGCCGAGGATCGGCGCCGCGATCATGTAGGTGAAGAGAAATGCCGGAGCCAGCGTGCCGGTGCGCAGCATCGCATTGGGATCGTTCGGAGCGAAAAACGTCGCGCGAATATTCGGTTCAACCGCGGCCAGAACGAACCGGTCGATGTAGTTAAAAAGATTGATCGCGAGGAGCAGTCCGAGGGCGAACCGCGCGCCGGATTTCGCGGGGGAATCGTTCGTCGTCATCGGATTAACAATTGCACGGAACTGCCGCGTCCTTGTAAACCATAAACGTGGCGAACCTCTCCGGCTCTGAACGTCTGCTTCGATTCTTCGGCCTGCCTTTCGCGCGACTCCTTTATCGGGTCACGGCCACCGGCCGAGACGCGCTGCCGGAAGGCGGATTCCTTCTCTTGCCAAATCACATCACCTGGATCGACTCAATCGTTCTTTCCCTGGCCTGCCCGCGTCCCATTCGTTTCATCATCGACGCAGGCGTTTACCGAAACCCGATCCTGAATCCACTCCTGCGCGCCGTCAGTTGCATCCCGATCACCGGACGCAAGGCGAAGGATGGAATGCGTGAGGCTATCGCCCGAATTCGCGCCGGGGAAATCGTCTGCCTATTTCCGGAAGGCGAACTGACGCGCACGGGCACGCTGCTTCGATTGCGGCGCGGTTACGAAATCATCGCGCGGGAGGCCGACGCGCCGGTTGTCCCGGTCTGGCTCGATCAACTCTGGGGCTCGATCTTTTCGTTCAAGGGCGGACGCTTCTTTACGAAATTTCCGAAGGCCGTTCCGTACCGGGTCACGGTCGCGTTTGGTAAACCCTTGCCGGCGGATGACGCGGACATCCCCACGCTGCGCGAACAACTCCTCAAGCTCGGCGAGTTTTGTTACAGCCAACGGCCTGCCTTCCGCGGGCACATCGGACGCGCTGCCTTGCGTGGACTGAAACGTCATCGCTTTCGGACCGGGCTTGTCGACGGAATGGACGGAAGCAAATTGGTGCGCGGCAAAGTGCTCGGCGTGGCGATGACGCTGGCGCGCCATTTGCAAAAAACGTATCCGGAAGAGAAACGGATCGGGGTGGTGCTGCCGCCCGGCAAAGGTGGTCTCGTCGCGAATCTCGCCGTGATCCTGGCCGGGAAAATTCCGGTGAATCTCAACTTCACCAGTTTGCGCGAGGCAATCGACTCTGCGACCGAGCAAGCCGGCTTGCGCACGACCATCACCGCGCATGCGATGGCACAACGGCTCGAGGGTTTTCCATGGACAGCGAACGTGATCCATCTCGACGAAGCGTTGCCGCCGATGAAAAAGAAAATTCTCCTCTGGTGGATCGCGGCGCTTGTCGTCCCGAGAGGTTTGCTGGCAGGAATATTGAAATTGCCGAGCGAGGGCGATCACGAAGAAGCGATCCTGCTTTTCACCAGCGGCAGCTCGGGAAAACCGAAGGGTGTCGTCCTCACTCATCGCAACATCTTGAGCAACGTTGCGCAGTTCGCCGCCGCCCTCGATGCGACGAAGGACGATCTCCTCCTCGCGTCGCTTCCATTTTTCCACAGCTTCGGATGCACCGTTACGCTGTTCTATCCGCTCTTCGAAAGCGTCCGCGCCCTCACCTATCCGAATCCACTCGAAGCCAAAAAGATCGCTGAGCTGATCGAGCGCCACCGCGTAACCGTGATGCTGGCGACGCCGACATTTCTCCGCGCCTATTTGCGCAAAGCCGAGCCGCAACAGCTGAGCAGTTTGCGTTTACTCGTCGCCGGCGCGGAGAAATTACCACAGGATTTGGGAAGAGCAGTCGAGGCGCGATTTGGCAAACACGTTTACGAAGGCTATGGCCTCACGGAAACTTCGCCGGTCGTGAGCGTGAATCTCCCGGAAGCGCCGGGACAAACGCAGCCGTCGAATAAACCGGGCTCGACCGGCAAAATGCTCACCGGAATTGCGGCGGAAATTCGCGAGCCGGAAACGGACGCGAAACTTTCCCTTAACGAGCAAGGAATGCTTTGGCTGCGCGGCCCAAATATTTTCGAAGGGTACCTCAACGCGCCGGAACAAAACGCTGACGTGCTCAGAAACGGCTGGTTCAAAACCGGCGACATCGGCCGCTTCGATGAAGACGGTTTCCTTTACATCGAAGGACGGCTCTCTCGCTTTTCGAAGATCGGCGGCGAGATGGTGCCGCACGAAACGATCGAACAAAAAATCCTGCGCGCGCTCAACATCGAGGAGCAGGGCGAGCGCATCATCACGGTCATGGGTGTGCCCGATGCGACGAAGGGCGAAGCGTTGGTACTGTTGAGCACGATCGATATCGATCAACCCACGTTGCGCTCCGCCCTTTCCGGTGCGGGCGTTCCCAATCTCTGGATCCCGAGAATGATCCAGCGAATCGACGCGGTTCCGGTTCTCGCTTCGGGCAAACTCGATTTGGTCGGGTGCAAGAAGCTCGCCGAAGAAGCCCTCGCGTAATCAGAGCGAATTGTAGCGACGCCGCTTTGAAAGCCCGGCCTCGCCCTTTTCGGGCTGCGTTACGGGTCGGCGTAACAAGCGCCGTCCTTCGTTGATGCGTCATTACGGCGAGCCGTAACGCAGCCCGAAAAGGGCGAGGCCGGGCTTTCAAAGCGCCGTCGTTACAACTGCGGCCGCCTGCGAACCATGACAAAAGCCATGAACGTCTGGACGATTTCGCCGCGCTGATTCGTCGTCACGTTCCGGATGCGGATAACCCCGCGATCCGGTTTCGAGCGCGACTTGCGCACATCGAGAATTTCAGTTTCGAGTTTCAGGATATCGCCGGGGCGGACCGGTTGCGGCCAGCGCAGTTCGTCCACGGCCAAACCGATCGAGCCGCCGACTGGTTTGAATTCTCCAGTCACGAATAGACGCATGCTCATCGCGGCCGTGTGCCAGCCGCTCGCGGTGAGTTCCTTGAAAATGCTTTGTCTGGCAGCGTCAGCATCGAGATGAAACGGCTGCGGATCGAATTGCCGTGCGAAATCGAAGATACTTTGTTCCGTGACCTCGATCGTGTCCGAGCCAAAGCGATCGCCCACCTTCAGATCCTCGAGATAAAGTTCGTTCATCGCCCTCCTCTATTTGTCATGCTGAGCGAAGTCGAAGCATCTCTGACTATTTCTGCGCGTTGTCCACTCGGAAAAATAATGAGATTCTTCGACTCCGCTTTGCTTCGCTCAGAATGACACCACAAACTTGCTACCGTTGACATGCGCTGGGCTGGCGGTATTGATTTTGCCCCGCCGACGCCAGGGTAGCTCAGCGGTAGAGCAGGGGACTCATAAGCCCTTGGTCGGGAGTTCGATTCTCCCCCCTGGCACTTTCTCTATGCCTTGGGTTTACATCCTGCGTGGTTCGAGTGGCCGGCATTACATCGGTTCGACTATCGATTTTGACGCGCGCTTTGCGCAGCAGCTGCGCGGGCACACCGCCACTACGAAGCGGCTTGGCGAAAGTTTGAAAGTGGTCGCAAAAAAACAAGTCGCCACAATCGGCGAGGCGCGAAAAATGGAACGAATGCTGAAAAGAAAAAAGAATCCCCGCGTCGCGATTTATCTTCTACAGCAATAGAGCAGCCCCGAAAGCTTTCGGGGTTGGTCGGGAGTTCGATTCTCCCCCTGGCACTCCCCCTCGCCGCTTACGCCTTTTTGTTTTCGAGGTAGGTCCGGAGATCTTTCTCGCCGCCACGGATCACAGCCATGAAACAGACGCCGTTGCGCTGCGTCACCACGCCGGTCCAGCCTTCCAATTCCACGAAACGCCAGTCGGAAAAATCGTTGATCTTCCCTTCCTTGTCGGGCTCTGCGGGAAACAGGAAAAACTGCATCCGTTTTTCCTTCACCCAGATCTGGGCAACGCGGCGGACTTCGTCGTCGTCGAAAACGCGTGAACCAAGTGTCTTGAACTGCGCGAACTCGGCGGGCACATCGTAATGCTCCAGCTGGTGCTTCATGAAAAAGAGGTCGCTTAACGCGCCGGCGTCGGTCTGGAGTGGATCGAGCAAAACCGAACGGTTCGAGGCGGCCACGCTCAAGAGCCGTCGCGCTTTGTCCGCTCCGGGAAAATCGTGAAGCTTTTCGTAAACCCGATACGCCGCCACACCACCGATAACGAGCGCAGCGATGCCGATCGCGATCACGACCGGATTTCGAATGATTTTTTTCCAGCCCCGCCTAACGACCGGAACGAGATTCTCTTTTACGAACCACTCGGCCAGCTGCTCATCGACAGGAATGTTGCGAACCAGTTTCGCCAGGGCCTTATCGAACGCCTGTTGCTGGCCGAACGTCGCCGCCTTCTTGCTATGACGGATGCGATTGATCGCGACCCGCATCGCGCGATCCATTCCCGGCTTTTCCGTGATCGGCGCGCAACCGAGGAGCAGCTCGGATTTATCCGGCATGGTGCGCCTCCCCTCCGTAATAGCCCGTCGTCGAATCGAGCCACGATTGAAACTGGCGCCGGCCGCTGCAAATCAAATCGGACAATTCGCCGGCCTTCATGTCCAGAAGCGAAAGCAATTCGGGCAACGTGAATTCATCGAGATAAAAAAACGCGAGCGCGCTGCGTTGCGGCTCGGGTGCGGCGGAAATCCAAACGGCCAGTTGCTCAGGGGTGAGCGTCGCGATTTGCGCGGGCGCGTCCGGCGAAGGATCGACCTCTTCCAGCATCCCCGGCTCGGCCTGAATCCCCTCCTCCGTTACCGAGATGCAACGCGCGCGCGCCTCGCGGAAAAACCAGAGTCGATCGGGCGGTGGTTCGTCCGCATCGGTCCGCAGGGAAGCATCGCGGACTGTGTCCTGAAACGCGGTCTGCGCTTTGGCGGCGTCTCCCGTCATCAGGAAACAAAAGCGGTAAAGCTGTGGAAGAATCTTTGTGGTGACGGCCATTGTTCGTCTTTCCGAAGCGCGAAATTTACGCGGGGCATGGCACCGGGACAAGCAACTGTAGCCGTCGCCCTACGGGCGACGCGAGATCTCTGGTTACGTCTTCGCACAGCGAAGCGGCTACAGTTTGGCCAGCCGCCGCCCAACTTCCTCGGCGTTTTCGCGACTGTTGAAAGCGGAGATGCGAAAGAATCCTTCGCCGCACGCGCCGAAACCGCTGCCGGGCGTGATCACGACATTCAGTTCGTTCAGCATCCGGTCAAACATCTGCCAACTCGTCAGGCCGCTCGGCGTCTCCACCCAAATATAGGGCGCGTTCACGCCGCCGTAGACTTTGAGACCCGCCCCTTCGACGGCTTCGCGCAAGATCCGCGCATTTCCCATGTAGTGATCGATCAGTTGCCGGACCTGTTGCTGGCCTGCGTCCGTGTAGATCGCTTCCGCGCCGCGTTGCACCGGATAGCTGACGCTATTCGCTTTCGTGCTCCAGCGCCGATGCCACAACGAATGCAACGGCAGCTTCCGACCGTCGCTCGCCCGGGCCATGAGAGTCTTTGGCATCACCGTAAAACCACAACGCACTCCGGTGAATCCGCCGTTCTTCGAGAAACTGCGAAACTCGACGGCGCATTCCAACGCCCCGGGAATTTCGTAGATCGAATGCGGTATCGCGGGATCGCTGATGTAGGCCTCATACGCGGCGTCGAACAAAATGATCGATTCATGTTCGCGCGCGTACTCGACCCAACGAGAAAGTTGCTCGCGCGACGCGACGGCGCCGGTCGGGTTGTTTGGAAAGCAAAGATAAATGATATCGACCTGCTCCGAAGGCAGCTCTGGTACGAAATCGTTTGCCGCGCGGCACGGCAAATAAGTGATGCCTTCGTAACGGCCCGCTTCTCCGGCGCGGCCGGTGTGACCGACCATCACGTTGGTATCGACGTAAACCGGATAAACCGGATCGGTGATCGCGATTCGGTTCCGATCGCCGAGAATATCCAGGATATAACCGCAGTCGGATTTCGAGCCCTCGGAAATAAAAATTTCGTCGGGCGCGATTTCGATCCCGCGGGCGCGATAATCGTGCTCCGTGATTTGTTCGCGGAGCGATTCGAGACCCTGCTCGTGACCGTAGCCGCGAAAGGTTTCGCGGACGCTCAGCTCATCGACGGCGTGATGCATCGCCGCGATCACGGCGGGCGGCAACGGCTCGGTAACGTCGCCGATCCCGCAGCGGATCAGGCGCTTCGCTGCTTCCGGATTCGCGTGGCAAAATTCACGAACCCGCCGCGCGATCTCGGGGAAAAGATAGCCGGCCTGAAGCTTGAGATAGTGGTCGTTTAGGTACGCCAACTAGTAATTCTTCGCGACCGCGTCCCAATTCACAACGTTCCACCACGCCTTGATGTAATCCGGCCGGCGGTTCTGATAGTTGAGATAGTAAGCGTGCTCCCAAACGTCGAGGCCGAGCAGCGGCGTGTTGCCTTCCATCAACGGGCTGTCCTGATTCGGCGTCGAAGTTACTTCGAGTTTGCCGCTCTTGTTCTTGATCAACCACGCCCAGCCACTTCCGAAACGTTTCACTCCGGCGTCGGCGAATTTTTCCTTGAACGCATCGAAGCTGCCGAAGACGGACGTGATGTCGTCGCCTAGTTTGCCGGATGGCGCGCCGCCCGCGTTCGGTCCCATGATTTTCCAAAAGAAGGAATGGTTGGCGTGGCCGCCGCCGTTATTGCGAACAGCGCCGCGAATATCTTCGGGAACGGCGTTCAGGTCTTTGATGAGGTCTTCAACGGATTTGTTCGCCAGCTCGGGTTTGTCCTTGAGCGCATTGTTCACGTTCGTGATGTAGGCCTGATGATGCTTCGTATGATGAATTTCCATCGTGCGCGCGTCGATATGCGGCTCGAGTGCGTCATAGGCGTAGGGCAGTTTAGGTAATTCGTAAGCCATAATAACGACTGTCTCTGCCTGAGACGGCGCGTCAATGAGCGCAATGAATCGTCATCCCAACGGAGCGAAGCAAAGTCGACAAACCCCCGTCGCCCCGACGCGCCACGAACTTCCTCGACTGCGTTCCAAGCGACGATTTGTTTACCAACTGGCGGAGTACCGCCGCCAATCACTCCAGGATCTTGACGGCTTTAAGCCGTCAAGATCATTAAGTAACTCCGGGTGTAAATCAGCCGGCGATCGCGATCGAAAACGTAATTACATTGAGAGCGCGACCAAACCTCATCAACGAACGGTCGAAGAACAGAAGGAGATTGCCTTGTACGAGTTCGGGTCCACCACCGCGAGCAGGCCGTTCTTTTAAGCAACGGCGTCACGACGGATCGCCCGGCGTTCAGGCCTCGGCACCGTTCGGATCCTGACGGCTTAAAGCCGTCAGGGTCCGTTCCTGCCGGCGGGGTGGAAAGTGGCAAGCGAGTCGTAATCTGGCGGGCCTGCGTTGATTCGACGCGTCAATTGAGATGGCGCTGCTCGCCGACGCGATACGCTTCCGCAAACCATCCGGCGACTTCGTCATCGATCTCGTCGGCGTCCGTGAAGCGAAAGGCATGAAGATGATTCCGCGGCGAAAAAGTTTCGATCCGGCGGAAGCGTGGATTCTCCAGGCGCCGCGCCAAGATAACGTGACCGTCCACCCAGTTCTGTCGAATCACGAACGCCGCAAAACTCATCCGGACCTGAAACGCGATCCGCGTCTTCTCAGGTAGAACCGCGACCGGGCCGCTCCGTTTCGCGATCAACAGCAATGTGTCGAACATCGCGCGCATCGCTTTCGGTTTGCCGGCAAAATGCGATCCGAGCGTATACCGACCGCAGGCATGCGATTGATTGCGATTGGCGAAGCGGCGGCGGCAACGGGGACAACGCCACAAAGGCGCCGAGCGTTTCGCCCTCTTCACGTCTTCAACTGCCGCATCAGTCCAGCGATGTCGACCAGGCCCCATGCTTCAACCGCTCGACCATCCTTGATGCGCCAAACGCTGAAACCTTCGATTCGCACGTTTTTGCCCGTCGGCTCGATCCCAAAAAACGCGCCGCGATGCGTGCCTTCGGACAACCAGTGATCGATGACGAGATCGTCCTCCGCGACGGTGTGCAAACTGCGCACGGTCTGATCGAAGGCCGCCCTTAACTTTTCGGCCGCGTCCTTAAACCCATCGCGTCCCGGCCGCTGTCCAGGGAAGGCGGCGTGATCTTTGAAGTTGCCCGCGATAACGTCCTCGAGAGCATCAACCGGCTGGATCCCGCTGAGAACTCCATTAATTGTCGCAACAACTTTTTTGTTCGCGGCAGTATCGCTCATTCGCGGCAGCGATAGAAACTCGGATAATGGCCGCGGCCGCTGCGGTAATTAACGTAGGTCGCGAGCGCGAGGAGCGGGAAGTTTTGCCGGTACATGTCGTACTTCAAATAGAAGACGCCCGGGAAACCAGTGCCGGTAATCTGCGGTTCGTCCCAAGCCCCGTCGGATCGCTGCGTCGAAAGCAGGTAACGCAGACCGCGTTGCACGCTCGGCCGATCAAGATCGCCGCAGGCACAGATGCCCATGACCGCCCACGCCGTTTGCGAAGCCGTGCTCGGACCGCAACCTTTCGTCGTCGGATCGTCGTAGGACGCGCAGGTCTCGCCCCAGCCGCCGTCGGAATTCTGGCAGCTCTCGAGCCAGTCGCGCCCGCGCAAAATCCAATCCTGGGTCATGTTCTCGCCGATCGCGCGCAGTCCGCGGAGCACCTGCCAGGTTCCGTAAATATAATTCACGCCCCAGCGACCGTACCACGAACCATCGTCATCCTGCGTATCGATAAGGTAGCGAATCGCGTCACGCACCGAGCGCGTTTTTGTATTGAAATCGATGTAGCCGAAAAGCTCGAGAGTGCGCGCGGTGAGATCGCTGCAGGTCGGGTCCAGGATCGCGTTGTGATCGGCGAACGGCATGTCTTCGAGCCAGTGGGTTGTGACGTCCTTGTCGAACGCGGCCCAGCCGCCATCGTCGCATTGAAAGCTCAGCTGCCAACCGATCGCGCGCTTGAACAACGCATCGAGTGCCGACTGGTCGTCAGGCTTTGCAAGTCGCAGCGCCATCAACACCATCGCGGTATCGTCCGTGTCCGGATAATAGACGTTGTTGTATTCGAAAGCCCATCCGCTCGCTTCCGGATGCGGATTGTTCACCGTCCAGTCGCCGCGCATCCGAACTTCCTTTTCAACGAGCCAATCGGCGGCGTTTTTCAGCGCGGGATGTTCGGCGGGCAAACCGGATTCGGCGAGCGCGATGACATTGATCGCCGTGTCCCATACGGGCGAAAGGCAGGGCTGAATTCGAAAATCTTCGGGATCGTCAACGAACAGACGGGCGAAATCCTTCGCGGCTTTCCCGTAGGCCGGATGATCCTTGGAATACCCGAGCGTGCGCAATGCAATCAGCCCATTGAGCATTGCCGGGAAAACCGCGGCGAGCCCGTCGCTCCCCTCGCCGATTCGTTCCAGCATCCAGCGCTCCGCTTCTTCGAGCGCGCGTTTTCGCATCGGGCGCCAGCCGAGTTTCGAAATAATTTTCAGCGCGTGATCGGCGCGCAGGAAAAAATTCCGCCACGCGAAAAACCGCGGGTCGCGCGGCAACGTGAAATCCTTGTGCTCGGTGCCGAGCGGATAGAGCTCATGAAGCTGCTTCATGCCGGGCAGCTCGCGCGTCGGCTTGAAGTGATTGATGATCGCGAGGGGGATCAGCATGGCCCGGCTCCACGACGACATTTTGTGGATGTGGAAGAACGCCCAGTTCGGGAACAGGATCATTTCCACCGGGATCGACGGCAGATATTGCCACGGGAATTGGCCCAGCAGCGCAAGGTAGAGCTTGCTGAAGGTGTTCATCTTCGGAATGCCGCCGAGTCGAAGAATGTTCGCGCGCGCTTCCTGCATGAACGGCAAATCGGCGGAATGTCCGGCGAGCTTGAGCGCAAAGTACGCTTTCACCGAAGCGTTCACTTCGCTGGGCCCGCCGTAGTAAATGTTCCAGCCGCCGTCGGGGAGCTGGCGTTTCAAGATGTGGCGCACGCAGCGATGCTGCATCGCATCGTCCACTTCGCCGATCCAATGCATGAAGAGCACGTAATCGGAGCAGAGCGTGCTATCGACGATCAGCTCACCGCACCAGTGACCGTCCCGGTGCTGCTGCCGCAAAAGATTTTCCTGCCCGCGCGCGATCGCACTCGCGATCTCAGGATCGTCGTGCCGATAAGCGTCGTTCGCGTTCGGGGCAACGCTCGGCAACGGGATGAGATTGGCAACCGACGGCGCCATCGGACTAAGAAGCTTTGGCCGCGACTTCCGCGCGCTTTCCAGTCAAATGCCCGTTGCCCGAAGTCACGCCGTTATAGACTGCGATTTCATTTCCGCGTCCGGTCGCTTTCGGCCGTGCGCCGAAATTGAACTTCACCGTTTTCCACGTGTCGCCGCGCTTCGCGTTCAGACCAAGACTCGCAGTCGGCTCGTACCCGCAATGCGTCATACAGTTTTCGCAGCGCGGATCTCTCGCGACGCCATTCACGACGCCGTACTTGTTCCAGTCAACGTTCGCGAGCAGCTCGGCGTAGGTCTTGTAATGGCCGGTGCCGTTCGTCCCGGCCGCATCGGTCATGAAATAACAGGGCGCTTTCCAGCCGCTGATATTGCGGGTCGGGATCGCCCAGGCGGAACACGTCAGGTCGCGCTTGCCCGCCAGGAACTCGAAGTAAACCGGCGTCCCGAAAAACGTGTAGCGGTTCATCCATTCCTCCATCTTCGCGAACTTCTTCACGGTCGCGCTGCGGGTGAGGAAAAAATTCTCCGGCTGCAAATTTAGCCGTTCGATCATGTCCCGCTTCGCGGCGTCGTATTCGTAGCCAGGCGTGATCGTGTGGCCGTCCACGCCGAGATCGGAAAGAAAATCGAAAAGCTGCTCGAGCTCTTCCATGGCGGTTTCCTTGTAGACGGTCGTGTTCGTCGCGACCTGGTAACCAAGGATCTTGGCCATCTTGATCGCGAGAATGCATTCCTTGAAAACGCCTTCCCGTTCCACGATCAGGTCGTGCGTCCGCTCGAGTCCGTCGAGGTGCACGTTCCAATACATCCAACGGCTCGGCGCGATCGTCGATTTCGCCGGATCCTTCGGCCCTTGCCTGACGACTTCTGCATCTTTCTCGGAAACCAGTCCGGCTTTGACCAACCGATTCAATTTCGCTTCCAGTTCTTGCTTTCCAGTGTCCGGTTTCCGTAATTCCGCCGCCATCCATTCACGCATCTTTTTGCGCATGAACATCGCGTTGGTGCAGACGTAGACGATCCGTTTCTGGCCGAGGAGCCCGTTCACGAGCGCTTCAATTTGCGGATAAATTAGCGGTTCGCCGCCGCAGATCGAGACCATGGGCGCGTTACATTCCTTCGCGGCGCTGAGGCAATCCTCGAGCGGTAGGATGTCCTTAAGTGAGGTGGAATACTCCCGGATTCGTCCGCAGCCGGTGCAGGTTAAGTTGCACGTATGCAACGGCTCAAGTTGGAGCACGGTCGCGAACTTCGGAGTCCGGCGCAGCTTGTTAGTGATGATATAGGCGGCGATCTTGGAGGTAAGCGCCAGCGGGAATCGCATAAGAGCGAGGATAGTACCAAGGGGGGCCGGACTGTCAATATAACGAGGCCGGCAGATTCCTGCTCCTGATCATGATCGTGCTCCTGATCTTTTGGCACGCTCAGAGGAGGATTATGATCAGGATCATGAACAAGAGCATGAATGTGACAGGATTCATTGCTCCGTCTAAACTTCACTTGCTGATATGAAGCAGCCTGAAACCGTTGCCATTCTCGGTGCCTCGCCGAAGCCGGACCGCTACGCTTACAAAGCGTTTCGGATGCTGCGCGATTACGGTCATCGGCCGATCCCGATCAACCCGGCGTTCGATGAAATCCTTAACGAGAAATGTTATCCGACAATCGCTGACGCGCCGAAGCCGATCGATACCGTCACGTTGTATCTCGGCGAGCCGCGCTCGAATCCGCTGATCGACGAAATCATTCAGGCAAAGCCGCGGCGGATCATCATGAATCCGGGCGCGGAGAATCCCTCGCTGGCGGAGAAAGCGGAAGAGGCCGGCATCGAGGTCGTGGAAGGCTGCACGCTGGTGATGTTGCAGACCGGGCAGTTCTGAAACGGTCAGCGAAATAAACTGGGCACGTTGTAGAGAGCGTCGATCATCGACAGGCCGAGCAAGAGCGCGCCGATGAACTCGTCGAAACGAAACCCGCGCCCCGCGATTGCTACCATGCGGTCGCGGCCGAGGCGCAGAACAAAGAGCGCGCCGGCAAACACGAACGGCAGAAAGATGGAAAGAATGAAGCGGGTGTCGTTGATGATCTTGTCGTACCACGCGAAAAGCACGAAATACGCGGCGAAGAAGAGCAGGCAGAAAACCGCGGCGAATCGATGGCCGACGAGAAGTTCCCGCGCGAGACGCTGTCGCCGGAGGCCGAGAACGATTCCAGCGATTAGCAGCGTGATGACAAATTTGTAGTAGCCGATCGCGCGCGCGTTTTGCGTTGCCAGGTCAAGCGACCCTTTCCAGATCCGCTCGACCATCTGCGCTCCGGAATGCTCACGCCAGTATTTGTGAAACGACGGCCGTTCCTCCGGCGGCACTTCGCGCCATTTGTCCTTGTCCCCGTGCGCGTTCAAAAATTCGAAAGCTTCCGTCGACGAATCGCACCACATCGCGAAGGTCGAATTCACGTTGTAGAAATAAGAGTCGTAAATCCGTTTGCTGGTTTGGATGTAAGGAAAAACAACCGCGAGGAACGACCCGAGGACGAGGAGCAACATCCCGAGCCGCCGCCAGCGCCCGGTGCTCCAGATTATTCCAGCGGCAAACACCACGGCCCAAATCGCCAGCCCCGGCAGCACCGAAGCTTTGGTGAGATGGGCCAGCCCCGTCATCGCCCCCGCCAGCAAGGCCAGCCACCAACGGGGCCTAACGAACAGTTGCAACAAGAGGACGAACGCGCAGAAGCTGACGAAGTAGAAGAGCAATTCCACCTGCGCTTTTCCGGCGCGATAAATAAAGACGCCGAAAGCCGTCGCTGCCAACAAACCCAGCGCAGGAAGCGGCGGCAAGAATTTGCGAAAGATCAGGAACAAAAGCGCCAGGAGCAAAATCGAAAGACTGACGGTGAAGGTTTGCGCCCGAACGAGAAATTCGTCTTCGCTCATGCCCGGCCGGTAAATCAGCGAGAGCAAAAATGGATAAACCGGCATCCGGTTCCGGTCCTCGGTGACGGTGTAATTGCTTTCGTAAAGGTGCCGCGCGTAACCAAGATAAGCGCTTTGATCGCCGAGTAGGGCCGGCGTGGAGCGCTCGCGATTGCGCGCGTACGCTTCGAATCCGTAAAGCGCGAGAATCGCAAACACGCCAACGATGACGGCGCGGCTGCCGAGAAATCGAATCGTTCGTTGGATTACGTCGTCTGCCATCCGCGGCGAATGAGACTGACGGCGATCGCGGCCAGAAGGAGCGAAATCAGTTTCGAAATTCCTTTCATCCCCTGCTTGCCCATCCAGCGGGTGAAATGGTGCGCGTGGCGGAAACCGAATCCCACCAGAAGCAGATTGACGAGCAGCGCCAGAATCGTGAACAAAATTCCGACCGTATCGACGAGAAGGAGCAGCGCCGTGAGCAACGCCGGTCCCGCGATCAGCGGCATCCCGAGCGGCACCACGCCGAACGCTTCGCCCGCGTATTTGCCGCGCTCGCCCAGATCGAGGAGCTCGCGCACGGCTATCCCGAGCAGAATCAGGCCGCCTGCGATTTGGAAATCGGAAACCGTGATGCCCAGCGCGCGGAAAATAATTTTGCCGAGAAAGATGAACCCGATGGAGACCGCGAGGCTGGTGATCAATCCGAGTGTTCCCTCGTGGCGCCGGCGCTTTTCATCCACGTGTCCACCGAGCCCGAGATAAATGGCAGCCAAACCAATCGGATCGATCGCAACGAAGAGCGGGATGAACGCGAGCAGAAATTTTTCCAGATAAAGCTGCATGCCGACTGTGATCTCATCACGGCGTGCTGCATTCCGCCAAGCGTGAAAGCATGGCTTGCGACGATTCCTTTAATGCTGTCATTCTGAGCTCCGCTGCGCGTCGCTCAGGATGACAATCTTCTAAGATATGAAACCACTAACTCTCATTCTTCTCCTTGCCGCCGCTGCGTTTGTTTTCGCCGCAGAATCTCCCACCGTTCCAAAAGCCGCCGCGGACTCAATCACCGCAGCCGATCTTCTTAATCACATCAAGATTCTCGCGTCGGATGAATTCGAGGGGCGCGGGCCGGGTTCGAAGGGCGAGGAGCTCTCGGTGAAATACATCTCCGACCAATTCAAGGCGCTCGGCCTGAAGCCGGGCAATCCAAACGGCGCCTACACGCAGGAAGTTCCGCTCGCGGGAATCACCACCAAGCCGACCGCGTCGTTCGCCGTGGGCGATAAAAAAATGGAGCTGAAGTTTCCGGACGAGTACGTGGCATCGTCCGCCAGGCTGGAAAACGTGATCAAGATCGAGAACACGGACGTCGTCTTTGTCGGCTATGGCGTGGTCGCGCCGGAATTTGGTTGGGACGATTACAAGGACGTCGACGTCCGGGGGAAAACGATCCTGATGCTGATCAACGATCCGGCGATTCCCGATCCGGCCGATCCGTCAAAGCTCGATCCGAAAATGTTCAAAGGCAGCGCGATGACTTACTACGGCCGCTGGACTTACAAATACGAAATCGCGGCGCAAAAAGGTGCGGCGGCCGCGGTGATCATTCACGAAACAGTGCCGGCTGCGTATCCCTATTCCGTCATCATCTCGAGCTGGGCGAAGGAAAACTTCGAGATCGATGCGGCGGATAAAAACGCGGGCGCGGTCCAGATCCGATCGTGGATCACGCTCGATGTCGCGAAAAAATTGCTGGCCGATTGCGGGCAGGATTTTGACGCGCTAAAGAAAGCGGCGATCACGAAGGAGTTCCGGCCAGTCGCGTTGAATGCGAAAGCCAACTTCGACCTGAAACAGACAGTGCGGCCGTTCAAGTCGCGCAACGTCGTCGCGAAAGTCGAAGGCAGCGATGCGAAGTTGAAAGACGAATGGGTCATCTACAGCGCGCACTGGGACCATCTCGGGAAGCACGACGACCTGCCGGGCGACAAGATTTTCAACGGCGCGGCGGACAATGCGTCGGGCGTCGGTGGATTGCTCGAGCTCGCGACGGCGTTCACGAAAATGAAACCGGCGTCGAAACGTTCCGTGCTGTTCATGGCGACAACGGCAGAAGAAGCCGGCCTGCTCGGCGCGAAGTTTTATGCGGAGCATCCGATGTATCCGCTCGAGAAAACTCTGGCCGACATCAACATGGATGGACTGAGTCTCTGGGGGAAAACGCGCGATATCGAGGACATCAGCTTCGGCAATTCCGATCTCGACGACATGCTCGCGGCTGCGACTACAAAGCAGGGCCGCGTCATGAACCCGAACAGCCAGCCGGAGAAAGGCACTTTTTATCGCGCCGATAATTTCGAATTTTCGAAGGTAGGTCTTCCATCGCTCTACACTGGCGCAGGCCGCGACGTCATCGGCAAGCCGCCGGGATTCGGACAACAGAAGAAGGATGAATACGTGGCGAAGCATTATCACCAGCCATCCGACGAGGTGAATCCGGAGTGGGACTTGTCCGGCGCGGCGGAGGATTTGCGGGTGCTCCTCGACGTCGGTTATCGGGTCGCGAACGGCGACAAGTTTCCGGAGTGGAAACCGGGCACTGAATTCAAGGCGAAGCGCGATGCGATGCTGAAGAAGTAAATCCCAAGCTCCAAATCCCAAACCCCAAACAAATCCCAAATCGTGAAATTCCAAACAACGATGCGACGCGCGTTTTTCTTTTTCCCCGTTTTTGATTGTTCGGATTTTGCCTGGGATTTGGAGCTTGGGATTTGGGATTTGCCTACGGAATGAACCTTTCCCTCCCCATCATCAGCGTCATCGTCGGCGTGGCGATCCTGTTGTTTGGACGAAAACTTTTCTGGCTCTTCGTCGCGGCGCTCGGCTTCGCGGTCGGCCTTGAGATCGCCGCTTATTTCATGAAGGAGCCGCCGCAATGGATGACGCTGCTCGTCGCGCTCGGCTGTGGAGTCATCGGCGCACTCCTCGCGATTCTCCTTCAAAAAATTGCGATCGCGATTGCCGGGTTTATCGCTGGCGGCCGCATCGCCTGGGCGCTGGCCGCTGCGTTCTTTGTCGATCACGCGCATTACCGCGGAATCACCTTCGTCATCGGCGGAATTGTCGGCGCGTTGCTGTTGCTCGCACTATTCGATTGGGTCCTGATCCTTCTTTCATCAATCGAAGGCGCGCATCTGATCAGCGGTGCCATGACGATGCCGGAGAAAGGCGCGCTAATCTTACTCATCGCGCTCGCTGTGATCGGCGTGATCGTTCAAGGCTCGATGCTGCGCCGGTCGCGAAAAGGAGTTGACTGACTCCGACCACCATCATAGGCGAAGGCAACGCGACGCTCCGATGCGAGATATATTTGTTACCGATTGAAACCTAGCCCCGATTGGTCAATGATTGAGAAGCGGAGAGCTCTGCAGTGATCGCACAAAAAGCCAGAAGCAAACGCTGGAAGAACGACGGTAGATTGTCATCGCTCATTCCTGACTCAGATAGAGCACCACAATTCAATTTTACGATCCTCATCGGATCGCAGGCGCGTTGCACTCAAGACCGATTCAGCGACGTCGATATAGTTCGTATTGGGCACACCAATCCGATCGCGAAGATCGGCAAGCGCGGCGTACAGCCGAGTTACATCGATTACGATATGGCCACGTTTTCGCTTTTATATGAGCGCGGAGACCTATTCCTCTATCATATTTTCAAGGAAGGTCGTTTACTTCAAGGCGACCAGAGTGGATGGGCGTTACTCAAAAGAAACTTTCGGGTCGGAACAGATTTTGGAGAGGAAATCTCTAGAAATCGAAAGTTCTTACAATGGCTGCAACGGGGGTCGAAGTATGAGGGAGCCATTATGCCCTACTTGGCCCATCTGTGCCGGGCCCTAAAGAACTTGGCGATTTTCTCCCTCGCTGAAAAACGTAATTATGTTTTCGATAAGCGGAAAGCGCTACGAAGCGCTTTCCCTGCGTTGTCCGACGAAAGCATTAGTCTGCTCGTGAATGCAAATAATAGTTTTGAACGGAACCCTTCTCTGGCCCGGTCCTATCCGATAATCGATCCAACAAGTATGAAGCGGTTGAACAAAGAAATCGCTTTGGCAGCAAATCTCCCTGGAGCCAATGTCGCTCGTTAATCAAGGCACCTTAAAAACGTTAGCCGAGGCTGCCGCGGCCCCCGAAGATTACGTTTCGGGCAGCGAACGGTCAAAGTTACGAGCCGCTTTTGATTTGGCCTGTTCTCAGATTACCAATCGAACGCTTGGGTTCCAATCCCGAAACCGAATGATGCTGCGAGCAAAGTTAAATAGCCTGACTGCCGATAAAATTCCGCAGCAGTACCGGCAATTAATAGCTGCGTTGAAGAAAGCGCTAAAGGCCGCTGAGCCATTATACAGCAGTAAAGCCTATATCGATGACGAAGAGGAGGATGTCGTGCAAATGCGAAACTTTGTCAGAGACGGACTCAAGCCTTTGTTGATCGAACTCGAAAATATCCCACAAAATGACCTCTGAACTGGCGCTGAAAACGTGGGAGGTCTACCAAGGGTTAGTTCAAGGCCTCGGTGAGACGTGCTGGAAGATTCGCTCAATTTATTACACCGCCGCCTCTGGCCTGATCGGCTACGGGTTTGTTCATTCCATACCAGCTTTGTATTGGGTGGCCGCGGCCTTGTCGGTTGTTTTCTATTTTCTGGAGGGAGGCTACAAACAAATCCAGGACCAGTACATTCAGAAATCGATTCAAATCGAGAGAACACTTAACGATCTGTTAGTCAATGAGGAGGAACCCTACTTGCCGAAGCGCGGAATCTCCACATTGGTGAAGACGCCTACGTGGCGCGGCTACTGGAATCAGCTCGGGCTCAGGAGAGTTTTGTTCTGGGGTCCATACTTAATCGTTCTCGGCAGCTCCATCGCAATGGCCTGTATGCGACTAGGCGCACAGCCTGAAGAAAAGCGTTGTCCTCGGCATCGGCATGTAGCTGTTGCAGAACTAATGCCGGAAATGGCGCACGCCGGTGAAGATCATCGCCATGTCACGCTCGTTGGCGGCGGCGATGACTTCCTGGTCGCGGACTGAACCACCTGGTTGAATCGCGCACGTGGCGCCGGCATCGGCCGCGGCGAGCAATCCGTCTGCGAATGGGAAAAATGCGTCGCTCGCCACGGCACTGCCTTGGAGCGACAGACCGGCTTCGTTCGCTTTCCAGACCGCGATTCGCGAGGCATCGACGCGCGACATTTGCCCGGCACCGATGCCGAGAGTCCTATCGGCGGCAGCATAAACGATCGCATTCGACTTCACGTGCTTCACGACCCGCCACCCGAAAATCATCGCGTCCATTTCCGCGTCGGTCGGTTTCCGCGTTGTCACGACTTTCGTCGCGAGATCGACGAGCTGGCCGGTGTCCTTGTCCTGGACGAGCAAGCCGCTTGTCACAGAGCGAATATCCTGCGGCAGTTTGTCGGACTTGGGCGCCTTCAACATCCGGATCAGGCGGAGATTCTTTTTCTTCTGAAGCAGCCCGCGCGCTTCGGTCTCGAAACTCGGCGCGATGATGACCTCGCTGAAAATTTCGCCGATTGCCTTGGCGAGCGCTTCGTTCACGGCGCGATTACAAACGATCACGCCGCCGAAGGGCGCCTGTTTGTCGGTCGCGAACGCTTTCTCCCACGCCGCTCGCAAATCCGGGTCGCTGCCGATGCCACACGGATTGGTGTGTTTGAGAATCGCGACCGTCGGGTCGGTAAACTCCGCGATCAGATTCGCGGCCGCGCTGATGTCGAGAATGTTGTTAAACGAAAGCTCTTTGCCGTGGAGCTGCTTGAAGTGTTGGTCGAAATCGCCGTAGAGCGCGGCGGTCTGGTGGGGGTTTTCGCCGTAGCGCAGTCGCGTCACCAGCGGGAGAGATAACGAGAAGGACGCGTCGGTCGCCTGTTCACGATTCAGGAAATTGCTGATCACGCGGTCGTAATCGGAGGTCAGGATGAACGCCTTGATGGCCAGCCGTTCGCGAAGTTTCAACGACGTCCCGCCTTCATGATCGCGGATGTCTTCAAGGATCGAATCGTAATCGGCCGGATCGACGACGACCGTGACGGACTCGTAGTTCTTCGCCGCGCTACGGATCATTGACGGTCCGCCGATGTCGATTTGGTCGATCGCTTCCGCGAGCGTGACGTCCGGTTTTTGGATCGTCGCTTCGAACGGATACAAATTTACGACGACGAGATCGATCGGTTGGAAACCCTGCTCCTTCGCCTGTTTTTCGTGGAGCTCGTTCCCGCGCTTGTAAAGCAATCCGCCGTGGACGCGCGGATGCAGCGTCTTCACCCGGCCTTCCAGAACTTCGGGAAAATCGGTGAAGCTCGATATGTCGCGGACCGGCACGCCTTCCTTGCGTAAAAGATCGGCCGTGCCACCGGTGGAAATAATATCCACGCCCTGTTTCTCCAGCGCGCGCGCGAAAGCAGCGACGCCTTTTTTGTTCGATACTGAGATGAGAGCGCGCGTGATCTTCATCGGTGGAAAAATTCTAACCGCGGATTACTCGGATAACACGGATTGATTGACTTCTTCATCCGCGATTATCCGCGTGATCCGCGGTTAACCTGTTAGTCAACGATGACGTTTTTCGCCATCGGATAGAGCACCGGGCAGCAGCCGATGGTTTCGCAAAAGGCTTTGCTGAAATGGCTCAGGCTCGCGTAGCCGACTTCGGTCGCGGCTTCGGTCACGTTGTAACGGCCGCTCCGCAACAGTGCGGCGGCGCGTTCCATTCGCAGCTTCCGCAAATATTGCGGAATCGTCAGGCCGACCTCGCGGGAAAAACTGCGGCTCAAATAAAACGGGCTGCAACCAACTTCGCGGCCGAGCGTTTCCAGAGTCGGCGGATTGGCGAGATCGCGCCCGAGCAGTTCCTTCGTCCGTTCCACTCGATCGCGCGCCACGCGTTTTTGCCGCATGCAAAAAAATTCCGGATCTTTCGGCGCGAAAAGGAAGTGCGACATCAACTCAAGAGCCTTGCTCTGGTACCAGAAGCTTTGGGCCGGCTTCGAGACCGGCGGCTTGAGCAGACTCGCCACCACCTGGTGCTGCTCCGTCGTCATCGGTCGCGCCGAAGAAATAATTGCGTTTTCCTTCGCGGGAAAAATGGCGGCGCGCAGTTGCGGATCGAGATCGGCTTCGCAATCAGCGAGCTGTTTCTGCAAATGGCGATTCGAAAATTCGACGGTCACAAACTGGTGATGATCGCGCGCCTGACGCGAGGCCCGGACCGGTTCGTCCGCAACGGCGTAATAGCCAGCGCTGCCTGGAATGTAATCGGCGCGATCGCCGACCGCGCCGCGGCCGCCGACGTTCAAACAAAACTCCAGGCTGCGCGGACGAAAACTGCGTCCCCAATCGAGCGCGCGTTCCGTCCGAAAATCGTGCCATTGCAGAGCCACGCCGAGCCGATCGAAATCGCCCCAGAGCTGGCGCCAGCCTTGCGCAACTGCGCTCCACGCGATCGCTTCATCGTTGCAAATCATCGCGCGAAGTTTACGAGCGGTGCGGACGCGAATGCAAGTGAGGTTTCACCTCCGTGAGCGCCGCGCGGTCCCAATCGCCGAGCGTGCTGGCTGCGTCGTAAGTGCTCCGCGCGAAATCGAGCAGAGCGGCATCCGGCGATTCGCTCCGGCGCATTTGTTCGTACGGCAGAACGAATTCCTTCAGCTGCGCGTTGTAGCTGGCGAAGGCCGGCCGCACTTTCGCTTCCGGAAATCCATCGGGCGCCGGATAGGCATAGGAATAAAAAATCGGATCCGGCATCATCTCGTTCCCCGGCCAGAAACCGAGACTGCTGACTTCGTGCGAATAGGCCTCGCGGGTGACGGCGTCGGGCAAATGCGGAACGCCGCCGGGATGTTGCGGCGCCCGCCGGCCCGAGAAGCGCGTCACGGCGAGATCGAAGCTGCCCCAGAAAAAATGGACAGGGCTGCATTTGCCGCAGAAGTCGGAGCGAAATTCCTTGAAGACGCGATCGCTTTGGAGAAGCACGCGCCAGAACCGATTCGCGTATTCCGGATCGTAGGCCGCGTCGGTTTCGTTTTTCTCAAACGGGATCGCGGGATCGACTTCGTTCGGTGTCGTGTTGATTTCGATCGGCACTTTCAAACCGCCCAGCGTTGACATTACTTCGCGATAGAACGCGGCGACGGACTTCGGCACGAGCTGGATTGTTTTCTCGAGACCCTCACCCGTTTGAAAACGCACGACATGATCGATGAAATCGAAATCGATTTGCAGGACGCGCGGACCGACAAACATCGGCGAAGTCGTTAGGCCGCGGGCGGTGACATAAAGCGTGACGTGCCACGAATGATTGATCCAAGGCGTCAGGGCGAGCCGAATCTTGCCGACGATCTGGGTCCACATGTGGAGCGTTTTCGCGGTGGCTTTCCATTCCGCGTAGGGAAGCGCAGGCCAGATTTCTTCTGATGCAGCCACGACAGTTTACCGGTTGAAGAAATCGACGAACGAACGCTGGACTTTATGGAACATCCGGGTCGCGTCGCGCGTCGTCCGGCGGAACATTCGTTTCACGTCTTTGAAAACCAGATTCTCGTCGGAATTCTCGTCATCGTTCTGGGCTTGATCGTTGTTTTCGGCCGACGGCGGATTGTCGGCTTCGGGATTCACTTCCACCTGCTCCATGTTTCGGCCCTGATACATTCCTTCGACGCGAGTTATCCGGCCGTCGCTGGCGCGAATGTGAATCGTGCCGACAGGCCGGTTGCTCCGGTCGCCGAGCGTTACGATCCAGACGGGATTGCCGCGATCGTCGGTCCGGAGCGTGTAACTCGTGAGCGAGAAGGTGACGTGCGATGTCTCAGCTGTATGCGCCGCGACCGTGTATGCGCCGGTGGAATCCAGATTCAGCTTCGAAGTGTTAATCGTCGCGCCCTGCGTGGATCCGACGACGGATTTGTTCGGCGCGCGCTGGGAGACGACGCGATTATCTTCCACCACGATCTCGCGCACGCCGTTCGCCGCGTTTTTGTCTTCGACCAAAATCTTCCACGTCCGCGGCTGTGGATCGCCGTCGACGCCGTTCACCGAGACGACGCGATCAACGAGCTGCCGGTTCAACTGCGTCCCGATAACGCGGAGCGCTTCGTACGCGCTCGCGTTTTCCCGCGCAAGAACGGGCGAAGCGAGGAGTAACGAGGCGAGGACGGATTTCCACATGACGAAACAGAGCTATGGTTCCGCGAGCTGTCCACCGCGTTTTCGGTTGCGCACTTGAATGGGCGGCATCATGCGTTCAGCGTGCAGCGGGTTTGATGAAAAAAGAGAAGGTCGAATTTTCCAGCCACACCGGCAACCTGGCGCCGATGCGGAAGCTGGTCCGAAAATTCCTGGACCCGTATCCGTTTTCCGAACGGGAACGGATGCTCATGGTGCTGGGAGTAGACGAAGCGTGCACGAATGTTATTCGGCACGCCTATCATCTCCGGGACGATCAACTCATCTGCCTCTCGCTGGAAGGAACCCAGCGGTGCATCCGGCTGCGATTGCGCGATTACGGGAAGCAAACCGAAGCGCACACGATGAAGGGCCGCTCGCACGATTTGATTCGTCCCGGCGGTTTGGGATTGCATTTGATCCGGATGGCGTTCGACAAAGTCGATTACATTTTGAAAGCGCGCGGAACCGAACTGGTGATGACGAAGAATCTGGAGAAGACCGCGTGATCGTCGGGGACGCCGTTTTCTGTAGCCGCTTCGCTAAGCGAAGCGTGAGACCGGATGCAGCCGCAGCTTGCGTCGCCCGCAGGGCGACGGCTACAGAAGAAACGAAGAAATGAAACCACCCGAGCCCGATCCCGTTTTCGAAGTTTCGCTGCGGCCGCCGATGTTCAGCGAATTCACCGGACAGGTGAAAGTTTGCGAACGACTGGAGCTGCTTGTGGAAGCCGCGAAAAAACGCGGTGACGTCCTCGAGCACATTCTGTTGAGCGGCCCGCCGGGCCTCGGCAAGACGACGCTCGCGAACATCATCGCGAACGCGATGGGCACCAACATCAAGAATACGAGCGGGCCGGTGATCGAAAAGGCCGGCGAACTGGCCGGTTTGCTGACGAGCCTGGAGAAGGGCGACGTCCTTTTCATCGACGAGATCCATCGGCTCCAGCCGACGATCGAAGAATATCTTTATCCGGCGATGGAAGATTATCGGCTCGATATCATCATCGACCAGGGACCGCAGGCGCGCAGTCTGCGGCTCCAGTTGCCGAAGTTCACACTCATTGGCGCGACGACGCGAGCGGGAATGGTGAGCGCGCCGTTGCGTTCGCGATTCGGGATGACGGCGCGGCTCGATTACTACCACGCGGAGGAAATGCGGAAGATCATCCTGCGCAGCGCCGGGCTGCTGAATGTCGAGATCGATCCCGCAGGAGCGGGAGAAATCGCGGCGCGCACTCGCGGGACGCCGCGAACCGCGAACAATCTTCTCCGCTGGGTGCGCGATTACGTTCAAGTGAAGGCCGACGGCAAGATCACGGCGGAACTGGCCGATCGCGCGTTAACGATGCTCGAGATCGATCGGGACGGATTCGATCAATGGGACAAGCGGATTATCGAAACGTTGATTCACAAATTTAATGGCGGGCCGGTTGGATTGAATTCGCTGGCGGTCGCGGTCGGGGAAGAAGCCGGCACACTCGAGGAAGTGAACGAGCCATATTTGATCATGGAAGGTTACATCAAGCGCACGCCCCAAGGTCGCGTCGCGATGCCGAATGCGTATCGGAAGCTGGGATTGAAGGTACCTGTGGGAACGCAGCCGGAGCTATTGTGATCATTGGCGCTGCTTCTTCAAGGTCACACCCTGTTACCTTGAAGCGAGGGCAAAACATCAAATACCTTCTCTACCCGTTTACCGAACAAGGTGTCGCCATGCTTTCGCGTGGGTTGCGCTTTCATCCCTAGATGCCAATGGAATCAACGGCCGATTTCTTCCAACAGACCTCGAAAGTTTTTACAGTCGCAGAACTGACTCGGCAGATTCGCGGGGCGCTCGAGACGCGGTTCGGCGCGGTTTGGGTACAGGGAGAAATTTCCAACTACCGGCCGCAACCGTCCGGTCATCGTTATTTCACGCTGAAAGATCAGCGGGCGGCGATCTCGTGCGTGATTTTTCGGAACACGCTTCCGCCAAATGCGCCGCCAATTACTGACGGCGCGCAGGTCCAGCTTTACGGCAACGTCACGGTTTTCGAAGCGCGCGGCCAATACCAGCTCAACGTCCAAATTCTGCAAACCCGCGGCGCCGGTTTGCTCCAGGCAAAATTCGAGGCGCTCAAGCGGAAACTGGAAGCGGAAGGTCTTTTCGATTCCGCCCGGAAACGTCCGTTGCCGAAATTTCCGAGGCGGATCGGCATCGTCACTTCCCCGAGCGGCGCCGCGATCCGCGACATTTTGAATGTGCTCAGCCGCCGCGCGCCGAATGTTCATGTGCTCGTCAATCCCGTGCGCGTCCAGGGAATCGGCGCCGCTGCTGAGATCGCCGTCGCGATCAAGGAATTCGGGCGGCCTAACGAGTCCTGGGAACCACTCGATCTCATTGTGATCGCGCGGGGCGGCGGCAGCATCGAGGACCTATGGGAATTCAACGAAGAGATCGTCGCTCGCGCGATTTTTCATTCGCCGATTCCGATCGTCAGCGCCGTCGGCCACGAGATCGATTTCACGATCGCCGATTTCGTGGCCGATCTTCGTGCTCCAACTCCCAGCGCGGCCGCGGAACTGATCGTGCCCGACGCCGCGGAACTTTCGAGAAAAGTCATCGATCTGCGGAATTGTCTCCAGAAATGCCTGCGCAATTTTCTCCAGCAAAGCCTGACCCGGCTCCGTTTCCTCTCCGAGCGCACGATCGCGCGCGAGTTGATGCAACGGATGCGCGACGCGCAACAGGAACTCGACCTGAACACAGAATCGCTCCGGCGAAAACTGAAACAGTTCGTGGCGGATTTGCGCGCCGCTCTGGCTACTCGCGGGCAGGAGCTAAAGACGCACGATCCGCAACGCGAGCTGGCCGTTTGCCGAACGCGCATCGCCGAACTAGAGCGCCGGATCGTAACGCAGCCGCCGAGTTTGTTGCGAACGGCGCGACAACGTTTCGACCGGGTGGAAGGAATTCTGCGCGTCGTCGGTCCGGGAGCGACGCTCCGCCGCGGCTACAGCATCACGACCGATTCCGGCGGCAAAGTGATCCGAACCCTCGCGGCGGCGCGGCCCAAATCGAAAATCAAAACGCGCGTGGTGGACGGCGAGTTCGAGTCGCAAGTCTTGTAGCGACGTCGCTACAACTTAGGACTCGTTAGCGCCCTGTCGGCATCGCCCGGCGCCACTTTCCCTTTCTCCGCGCCAGGCAACGCGCCGATGTCGGATTGAAATTTTTCCACGCTCTCGAAACCCGCGGGCGTTGCCTGGCCTTTCGTGTAAACCCCGGCGTCGCCACTTTTCCGAACGATAACAAAACCGGCATCGCCAAACGGCACCGCGTTCGAACCCAGCGGCGTGTCGTAAACATAATTCGAGCTCGCGGCGAAAATCGTGTTCGACGGATCGGATGCTTTGACTTTGTAAAGCTTGAGCGCGGACTTGCCCGACAGCATCAGAGTCGCCGGCGGTCCGCTCATCATCGCGGCGCATTGAGCGTTCGGCGCGCTGAGAATCCGCTGAAGATCGTCCGGTTTCACATAACCATTTTGGACGAGCTTGTTGCAATATTCCGAGAGGCCGTTCGCGGGATAATCGCCGGGCCAGGCGCGATTGGAATCCGACTTCGCCGCGCCATCCGTCGCCATGCGAAAGGCGATGAGATACAATTCCCGCCCGTTATTCATCGTCCGCGTCAGATCGCGTTTGACGAGTGCGTTCTTAAGCGTCGGCCACGCGAGAATTAAAGCGATCGCGATCAGCAAGGCGACCACGAGGATTTCCATTCTGCCAAAGGCAGCACAAGAATATCTCGGACGGCAGTGAGGCACCGAAGAGCGAAATCCTAGGGGGTGTTGGGCAGTAAGAGAGCGTTACTCTGCGAAAGCCAGGTCGTGCCGTTGGGCGCAAAAATATCCGTCTTCGATGAGCCGCCAGTCGCGCCCTGGACAGTTGAAGTACCAGCGGTGGAATTCACCACACATGTCTCGACACTCCCGCTCATATCACATCGAATCACAACCGCTTTCTTTCCCTTCCAGACGCCGCCTTTTTTCGTAGGATCGGTACTGTAAACTGCGAAAGACCCGCCGATGTTTGGTGCGTCCGCAATCAGCGGAAAACTCGGATTAGATGTTTCGTTAAGTCCGAGCTCGTAGGCGAAATTATTCGTGCCAACTTCAACACGATCCGCCGAGGCAGTCGTCTTTTCGTCTGGCACAGTAGGCGACCAGACTGATTTACCCAGATAAAAAAGCTTCTCGCTCGGAAGATAATTGGGGACCAAGCAGGCGAACGCCGCATTCGACAAGCTGCTCGACGTGAGCGGCGTGACTGGCGGATCGGCGGCCTGGCCATCTTTGTCCGGGAATTTTCCGTCGTTGTCGCTGGCGTAAAGCTTGCAGGCCAGCGCGATTTGTTTCGCGTTCGACAGGTCCTTCGTCTGCGCTCCCCGTTCCTGAACGGTCGAATAAACCGGCAACGCGATCCCGGCCAGAACAGCGATGATCGAGATGACCACAAGAAGTTCGATGAGGGTAAAGGCGGCAGAAGAATTTCTTTTCATGAGCGCGGGCGAGAATGGCGAACCGGCGCGCGTCCGGTCAAGCAGAATGCGGCGCAGTCGCGCCATCATCAGCCTTCCAGCTTGAACGCCACCGTCGCGAGCGGCGGAAGGCTGATCATTAGCGAGTGGGTCCGGGCTTGCCATGGAAAATCTTCGGCTTCGAAGCCGCCCATGTTTCCGACGTTAGTGCCGCCGTAAGTCTCGGCGTCGGTGTTAATGATCTCGCGATAAAAACCGGCGACGGGAACGCCGAGCCGATAGCCGTGGCGGACGACCGGCGTCGCGTTGACGACGAAGACGATGACGCCACGGTCACGCGAACGGCGCATGAAAGCGACCACACTGTTCTCCGAATCATGGAAATCGATCCACTCGAATCCTTCGTGGGTATCGTCGCAATCCCAGAGCGCGGCCTCGTTTTTGTAAACGTAGTTGAGATGCTGAACGAGCCGGCGGAGACCGTCGTGCTTCGGCAGAGTGGTAAGCTCCCAATCGAGCTGGCTGTCGTGGTTCCATTCGCGGCGCTGACCGAATTCGCCGCCCATGAAAAGCAGCTTCTTGCCGGGATGCCCATACATCCAGGCGAGAAACATCCGCAGATTCGCGAACTGCTGCCATTCGTCGCCCGGCATCTTATTGAGAAGCGAACGTTTGCCGTGCACGACCTCGTCGTGGCTGAGCACGAGAATGAAATGCTCCGCGAACGCGTACATGAGCGAGAACGTGATGCTGTTGTGATGGAAGCGGCGAAAGATCGGATCGAGCGCCATGTAATGAAGGAAGTCGTGCATCCAACCCATGTTCCATTTGAAGCCGAATCCGAGGCCGCCGAGATAGGTCGGCTGAGTAACGCCGGGCCAGGCGGTGGATTCCTCGGCGATCGTCATGATGCCGGGAAAACGCTCGTAGCAAACTTCGTTGAAGCGTTTCAGGAAATAGACGGCCTCCAGATTCTCCCGGCCGCCGAATGGGTTCGGGACCCACTCGCCGGCCTTGCGCGAGTAATCGAGGTAGAGCATCGAGGCGACGGCGTCCACGCGCAGACCGTCGATGTGATATTTGTCGAGCCAGAAGAGCGCGTTGCCGATGAGAAAATTGCGGACTTCGTTCCGGCCGAAATTAAAAATGAGCGTGCCCCAATCCTGGTGCTCGCCCTGGCGTGGATCGGCGTGCTCGTAGAGATCGGTGCCGTCGAATTCGGCGAGCGCGTGAATGTCTTTCGGAAAATGGGCCGGTACCCAATCCATGATCACCCCAATGCCGGCCTGATGGCATTTATCGACGAAATG